>Ga0315904_10009617_pt1 | contig 12602 bp, 8 predicted proteins | sample LakEriMetagenome_6_FD_203529 | JGI IMG/M metagenome (GOLD analysis project Ga0315904, IMG submission 203529) | Freshwater fungal communities from buoy surface, Lake Erie, Ohio, United States - Buoy 12 MA120 | ecosystem: Environmental > Aquatic > Freshwater > Lake | place: USA: Lake Erie, Ohio...
ACCGCCGGTGAAGACATTGTCTGATGCACGCGCCAAGTATCCAAAAGATGCCGATTTGTTGCGTGCTGAGGTGAACGTGTATTTGACAGACCAAAAATACGATCAGGCCTTGGGCTTGCTGAAGGATTTGACAACTCAAGATCCTTCTAATGAAATGATTTGGTTCGTTTTGGGTGTAACCAACGAAAAGCTAGGGAAAGTTGCTGAGCAGGAAGCCGCTTATTTAAAGGCATTGGAAATCAATCCGAAATACTTTGATGCGTTATTCAACCTGGGAGCGACGTATTACAACCAGGGAGTTGAGAAATACAAGGAATGCGATAAAATTCCGCCACGTGAGGCCGCTAAATATGACGCTTGTGTAGCTGATGCCAATAAAATCTTCGCTAAGTCAATCGGTTATTTCGAAACGGCATATGGCGAGCGTCCGACAGACAAAGACATTATCAACGCACTTAAAGAGGCGTATGTGCGAGTTGGAAATATGGAGGGAAAGAAGAAAATGGAAGAAGCGTTGAAAGGATTGTAGGAAAATAGGAATATAGGATAATAGGGAACGGTGGCCGGTTGGCTGCCGTTTCTTTTTTGTGAAAAGGTGAAGTAGTGAATGGGTGAAATGGTAGGTGCGCTGCCAATACTATTAACCGTTTCACTGCCTCAGGATTTTACTTTACATAATGTAAATTATGATAATAATTTCAATGCAGTTCGTTGTCAGCTAGTGCGTTATCAGCCTATCGCTATTTCACAAATACAGCGAATCACACATTCACTCTGTTACACTCAACGAAAAAGGCGCCTCTTTCAAAGCGCCTTTCCTTTCCCATTAAAATCGATCTACATTTTCAATCAACCTTCTTTTTCCAATAACAAGGATTGTAAAGCACGAAGCTCACGAACCTTCTCATCGTTGCTGGCAGCTATATAAGCATGTATGAGATTATTCAACATTCTGGCTATCATCTCCAGGTTCTCACATGGACGATAAAAACGCGAATCTTGTGGCAAATTTTGTTTAATCAAAAACTCATCAATCTCTTCCTTTTGAAGTATTGCTCCTGCATTAAAAGGATTGATGTAAAACAAAACTTCAGCCTCGTCTTTGATAACGCCCAATTCCTCATCAAACGGATAGTAATCGAGATAGCAAAGAATAAAATGACTAGGAAGATTAACGCCTTGCACAGGCAAATCAAGGCTATCAGCCAGATAAGTGTAAAGCAATCCAAGCGACAAAGGATTGCCGGTTTTGGTCGATATTAAGTCAGCCAAGAATGAGTTCTGCGGCTGGTGATAGTTTTCGCGATTCCCTTTAAACCCGTGATGCGTGTAAAACATATGATTGAACACGCGAATCTGTTCAAACGCTGTGAGGTTATCATTCAATTCAAGCCAAATACTTTGACGGATTTTAGAAACCGCTCGACGCAGTTCAGTTTCATCGTAAGATGGATACTGGTATTTGTTAATAATGAGAGCGCCTTCCAATAAGTCCTTGTCCTCTGAATTTTTCCAAGCTTTCAGACGATTATAAACCCCTTCATATTGAATGGTTGAGATGAGTTCCTCCAGGCGTGTTTGAAATAAGGGCCCAAAATCCTGCAGTTCCCAATATTGCTCTAACTGCGGGATAATAGACTCCCCATAGTTTTTAAGTTCGGAACTTACCTGTTTGTAGATGGTTTCATCAGGATCCTCAATGAGCGAAATGAGGGCATTGACTTCGTTGTTGTACATCGGTGATTGTTTTTCAGTTTTCAGTAGCATCACAAATCTAGCTGAAGACCTACCCTACCGATGTTAATGACAAACGACCTTTTTCACAAAGGATGTTTCAAAATCGATCCAGGACAGTCCTGATAAGGGTTTCAACACTTCTTAAAGAGTCACTGTTGAATTCTTTAGTGGCTCTGTTTACCAGAATGGCACAGACGGATACTGCTCTGTGTCCGAGCATGGATGCCATTGCGTAAATGCCGGCTGATTCCATCTCAAAATTGGTAATACGCATGTCATTGTATCGGAATTGTGCGTACTCATCAATTCTATGCTCCATGTTCGATTTAAGGCGAACGGAACGTCCCTGTGGGCCATAGAATCCATTTGCTGTAGCCGTTATTCCGTGAATCGCATCAAATGCTATTCTTTGGTGCAACTCCTTATCGCACTCCGCCACATAAAAACCTGAGTTATCTCGAAGCCAGCTAAACTTTTCAGATAAGGCCTCGCGCATTGCTTGTTCGCGCTCTGAATGAACAGCATCATAGGTATGAGGCACACCGTCCAAAGCGAATGAAAAGGCGGATGAAACAAAGCTCCCAACCGGAATATCGGCATGCATGCAGCCGCTCGTGCCTATACGCACAATCTCCAAACTTGTATGTTTTTCTTTAGGTAGCCTGGTTTTATAATCCACATTCACCGCGGCGTCAAGTTCATTCATGACGATATCGATATTATCGACACCAATACCCGAGGATATTACCGTAATGCGCTTCCCTTTATAAAATCCTGTGTGAATGATAAACTCCCGCCCTGCGATGGAATGTGTCACTTCATCGAAAAGTGCCGAAATCTTCGGCACACGTTCCGGGTCTCCCACTATAATGACCTTATCGGCAATATGCTCGTCGGTTATTCCCAAATGATAAATGCTTCCCTCAGGGCGGAGAATCAGCTCCGAATGGGGTATCACACTAGCTTTCTCACGCAAGGGAGCCTTCATAACTATATGCCGAATTGGATAAGGTGGTGGTTTAAATGGTTGTACTGCAACATGCCCCATTCCTGGGCGGTGAGCCTGCCGAAAAATGAGTGAAGTCGATTTTCGTAGGCCTTTTCACCCGCTTTGCGAAATTGATCAATGCTTTGTATTAGTCGGGTCATTTCTGAGTTCATTTCGTTGGTGTCCGTGACAATGAAACCTGGAGCGGTGTATCCGTTTTTCTTGTATACGGAGCGATAAACGTACTGCTTTTTGGCCATTTTTCGGAAGAGGTAACTCATAAGAGCTCGCTTGCGAGGAGCTAACCCCAGAGAAGCTGAAAGCACGAGGTTACAATGCTTAACCATAGCTGTAGACCGCATTTTACCCCATTGCCTCGGGGTATCTTCTTTCAACCTGGATAAACGGTCGATGATTTCCGCATACACTGCATCGTCAAACAAACTTTTCATGATTATGGCTTAAAAATGACGGTGCAAATATGGCACGCATCAATACTTACCGTTTATCTGCTATCAAAACTTAACATGAAAGAGTCCATTGAAGAGACGCCGAATCACGGCGAAAATTGTTATAGGATATAGACGCAAGAGCCAATAAATTCGCGGCCACTTGATTCAATTTACAATCATGAACGCAGCTACGCCATATATTCCCACCAACAAGATCCGCATTGTTACGGCCGCCAGTCTTTTCGACGGCCACGATGCCGCGATCAACATCATGCGCCGCATTATTCAAAGCACAGGCTGTGAAGTGATACATCTGGGCCATGATCGAAGTGTAGAAGAAGTTGTTGATTGTGCCATTCAGGAGGACGCTCAGGCTATTGCAATGACCTCATACCAAGGCGGTCACAATGAGTATTTCAAGTACATGAAAGACTTGTTGGCGCAGAAAGGAGCCTCTCACATCCGCATTTTTGGCGGAGGAGGCGGAACCATACTACCTTCTGAGATTGAGGAATTGCATGCCTATGGAATCACACGGATCTATCACCCCGATGACGGGCGCGCAATGGGCTTGCAGGGGATGATTAACGATTTGGTTCAAAAGTGTGATGTGCCGACCGGACTAGAAGTGAGTCAACCCATTACAGAATTGAACGTTTCCAATCATACAGTGATTGCTCAATGGATTTCAGCCGCTGAGAACTACCCTGAAAAGCATACAAAGGACATTGAAAAAATCGGTGCGAAGGCGAAAGAATCTCGCACGCCTGTGCTAGGAATAACCGGTACCGGCGGAGCAGGTAAATCATCGATGGTAGATGAGTTGGTGCGTCGCTTCCTTCTGGATTTTCCGGACAAAAACATCGGTATTATATCGGTCGACCCCTCCAAAAGAAAAACCGGAGGAGCCCTACTCGGTGACCGTATTCGAATGAATTCCATTCGAAATCCACGCGTGTATATGCGCTCATTGGCTACCCGTCAGAGCAATCTGGCATTGAGTAAGCATGTGGCAGAGGCTGTTTCGATTTTAAAAGTATCCGGTTTCGACTTGATTATCCTGGAAACTTCCGGAATCGGTCAAAGCGATACAGAGATTATGGACCACAGCAATGTTGCGCTCTACATAATGACACCTGAGTTTGGAGCCGCAACTCAATTGGAAAAGATAGACATGCTCGACTTTGCCGATGTGGTAGCCATCAACAAATTCGACAAGCGTGGAGCGTTGGATGCCTTGCGCGACGTGCGCAAGCAATACAAACGGAATCATAACCTATGGGATGCGGACGATGAAAGTCTTCCGGTTGCAGGCACCATAGCCTCCCAATTCAATGACCCGGGTACCAACCGGTTGTATGTGAAGCTTATTTCTACGCTGGTAGAGAAAACGGGAGCGCCCCTCACCTCTTCATTCCGAATTACGGATGAAATGAGCGAGAAGATATACATCATTCCGCCTCACCGAACGAGATACTTAAGCGAAATCAGCGAGAGCAACCGTAAATATGACAGCTGGGTTGAACAGCAGGCCACCATTGCCGATAAGCTATATCGCCTGCAAGGGGCTATAGGCGAGCTTGAAAACGCTTCTTCCGGCAAGGATGCAGAGCTCGCATCGCAACATCTGAGGGCTACTTTCGACAGGATTAAGCTCGATTTCGACCCTCATAACTGGGAGATAATTCAAGGTTGGGAGGCGAAAAGAGCCTTGTACAAGAATGCCGAGTATAGTTTTCACGTGCGTGATAAAAAAATTGTTATTCAAACCCACACCGAAAGCCTGTCGCATAATATGATACCCAAGGTGGTTACTCCCTCCTATCGTAGCTGGGGCGATATCGTACGCTGGGTTTTACAGGAAAATGTTCCGGGGGAGTTTCCATACACTGCGGGGCTATATCCTTTTAAGCGAGAGGGCGAAGATCCCACCCGCATGTTTGCAGGTGAAGGCGGTCCCGAGCGTACCAATCGACGTTTCCATTATGTGAGTCTGGGCATGCCGGCCAAGCGTTTGTCGACTGCTTTTGACAGTGTGACACTTTATGGCAATGACCCGGACCATCGTCCGGATATATACGGAAAGGTGGGAAATAGCGGCGTCAGCATTTGTTGCTTGGATGACGCCAAAAAACTGTATTCGGGTTTCGACCTGAGTGATCCAAAGACGTCGGTGAGCATGACCATAAACGGACCGGCTCCCATGCTTTTGGCCTTCTTTATGAACGCAGCCATTGATCAGAATTGCGAGAAGTATATTCGTCAAAATAAACTTGAACAATCCATTGAGCTTGAGATTCATAAAAAGTATGAAAAACAAGGAGTTAAAAGACCTAAATATCAAGGCGATTTACCCGAGGGAAATGATGGTTTAGGATTGATGTTATTGGGAGTTACCGGCGATGAAGTGCTTCCAAAAGATATTTACGAAACAATTAAGGCTGAGACCCTGCGACAGGTTCGCGGAACGGTTCAGGCCGATATTTTGAAAGAAGATCAAGCTCAAAACACCTGTATTTTCTCCACTGAGTTTGCCTTGCGTCTCATGGGGGATGTTCAGGAATATTTCATTGAAAAACAAGTCCGGAACTTTTATTCTGTATCGATCAGCGGTTATCACATTGCAGAGGCCGGCGCAAACCCCATCACGCAGCTTGCCTTTACATTGGCAAACGGGTTCACTTACGTTGAGTATTACCTTTCCAGAGGGATGGATATCAATGAATTCGGCCCAAATCTTTCCTTCTTCTTCAGCAATGGAATTGACCCGGAATATGCCGTAATAGGCCGGGTGGCACGTCGCATATGGTCGAAGGCCCTGGCCAAAAAATACGGAGCCAATGCGCGAGCGCAAATGTTGAAGTACCACATTCAAACCAGCGGTCGCTCGCTGCATGCTCAAGAGATTGACTTCAACGATATACGTACCACCCTGCAGGCTTTATATGCCATATACGATAACTGTAATTCACTGCACACCAACGCCTATGACGAAGCCATAACAACGCCAACCGAAGAGAGTGTGCGCAGAGCTATGGCCATCCAATTGATCATTAACCGAGAGTTAGGGTTGGCTAAAAATGAGAACCCGCTTCAAGGGTCGTTCATTATTGAGGAGTTAACCGATTTGGTGGAAGAAGCCGTTTTAAGCGAGTTTGACCGCATCACAGAGCGCGGAGGAGTTCTTGGGGCGATGGAAACCATGTATCAACGCAGTAAAATCCAGGAAGAAAGCCTGTATTATGAAACCTTAAAGCATACCGGAGAATACCCGATTATTGGAGTAAATACCTTCCTCTCATCGAAAGGTTCGCCCACTATTCTGCCCAAGGAAGTGATACGCGCAACGGAATCGGAGAAGCAATATCAAATTGACATGGTCACTCATTTGCACAATGCTGCGGAAGGCAAAAGCATTACAGCGCTTCGAGAATTGCAGTATGCCGCGATTCAAAACAGAAACATGTTCAGTGAATTAATGGAAGCAGTGAAATACTGCTCGCTAGGGCAATTGACAAAATCGATGTTTGAAGTGGGAGGGCAATACAGAAGAAACATGTAATAGCAACAAAGCAACTATTAGGTGCCTTTTGTTGTTTTATGAGCAAATCACCCAAGAAAGGATTTATTTTACGTGTATATCGATTGATCACTTCGAATTTTGAGACCGCGCATCCAACATATACTCGGAAGAATATTTCTAACAGTGCTTGGATTATGCGCAGGCATTACCATTCAGGCGGCTCATATAGTCGGAGGCGAGCTCTATTACGACTATCTGGGGAACAATCAGTATCTCATAACGCTCGTTGTTTATAGGGACTGTGAGTCTACAACGCAGTTTGACCAGGATGCCTCGCTCGGAGTTTTTGAGACTGCCACAGGCGATTACTACGATAGTTTCAACATGAGTTTGGATAATGCCGAGGTGACCGACATGCCTCCCATTCTTGAGAACCCGTGTAATCTGCTACCTCCTCAAGTATGTATTGAAAAGGCGGTTTATACATTAACCATCAACCTCCCAACCACTTCGGGAGGGTACACCCTTGCCTATCAGCGCTGCTGCAGACCTAACGGCATCGACAATCTGCTTTTCGACCAGCAGGGAAGCACATTGACGACCACAATCCCTGATGCCGACGAAATTGGAGGCGCCAACAGTTCAGCTAGATTTACGGAGTTACCGCCTGTTTCCTTGTGTCAAGGTGCTGAATTCTACTTCGACCATGGTGCAACCGATCCCGACGGAGATGAGCTTGTTTATTCCTTCTGTGCTCCTCTTAACGGTGCAACAGCTGATGCGCCGATGCCCAGCCCTCCCTCCGGTCCGCCTTATTCGCCCATCACATATGCCAACGGTTTTGACCCAACAAATCCGATTATAGGGTCTCCACAGTTCACAATCGATTCACAAACCGGATTTATTACAGGAACCGCGACTGCCTTAGGTGTTTATTCAGTAGGAGTTTGTGTCAGCGAATACCGCAACGGCGTTTTAGTCAATACCGTTTACCGGGATTTTCAGTATCGTGTTATTTTCTGCGCTTCCAGTGAGGCAAATTTCCCCACGCTTGCAAACTCGTCATACGAATCATGCAGTGGTTTGACCGTTAACTTTGAAAATACCAGCACCGCTTCAGCCAATACGACCTACCACTGGGACTTTGGAATACTTGGAACGGAGGATGACACTTCGAATATTTTCGAACCCACCTTTACTTATCCCGGGCCCGGCACATACTACATTACTCTCACGGCCAATCCCGGCTGGCCTTGCGAAGACCAAGTTCTGAATGAATACATCGTACATCCGCCGGTTGTACCTACTCTCACGGTGGGTGATTATGAGTGCATTGAACTACTTGACACCTACGATTTCACGGTAACAGGCGACTACTCAAACCTAGCAGACATCTCCTGGAATTTTGGCGCAGGCGCGAACCCCTCAAGTTCCGAAAATGATAACCCCGCCAATGTCGAGTTTCCTTCATCAGCTGCAAGCTGGACCATAACAGTTCAGGTTGAAGAAAACGGCTGTATCGGAACCGACACCGAAACAATACAAAATGCTTCTGATCCTGTTGCGTCCATTCAGCCACAAGACGTTTTTTGTAGCGGTTTGGTCTATCAGTTTGAAAGCAGCTCATTGAATGCAACACAACAGATTTGGGATTTCGATGGTTTGGGGACAGAAGACATTACCGACCCATTGAATCCAACATTTCAATATGTAACGGGAGGTACATACGATGTTCAACTCGTGGTCACAGCCAATAATGCATGCAGTGATACTTCAATCGTGACTTTCGACATTGCGGAAAATCCTGAACCCTTTTTCGAACCACAACCTGCGCAATGTCTGGCAAACAACAACTTCAGTTTTGAGGCACAAGGAGCAACAACCTTGAACCCTCAATACTCGTGGAGCTTCGGGCCAAACGCGAGTCTAGCCAGCAGTACGCTCGCCCAACCCCAAGGTATTACGTACGATTCTCCGGGATATCATGACGTAACGCTTACCATTTCCGAAAGTGGTTGTACGAATTCGTATACTGATTCTGTAGGGGTTGCGCTCAATATTCTCCCTGATTTTCAAATTGATAATACCGTTGGTTGTCCCGGTTTAATTGCACAAGTAGTTGCCTTAACAGAGTCTGTTGTTCCTGTTAATTATATCTGGGATTTTGGGAATGGTTTTGTTTCTTCGCAAGGGGTTACCGTTCAAACGTACGACATGCCCGGTACGTACTCCATAACGGCTACTGCATTTACAAATGAAGGTTGTTATGATAGTCTCACCATTACGTTCCCCAATGCCGTGACGATTTATCCTAATCCCGATCCTAGCTTCACCATCAATCCGCAAGTGATGGATATCACAGAAGCTGAGTGCCACATTACCAGTCTATACCAAGACGGAACGTGTCAGTTTTTTATGAGCGACGGAGGAGAAATGGACGAGTGCGAGTTTGATTACAGCTGGACTGCATCGGGAGTTCAAACCATTACACATTATGTGACCAGTCAGGAGGGATGTACCTCTTCTATCACCGGAGAAGTGATAATTCAAGGTTTTACATTTTATACACCCACCTCTTTCACTCCTAATGGCGATGGAATAAACGACTTCTGGTTCCCGGTAATGACGGGCGTTACATCTTTAGAATTAAGTATATTCAATCGCTGGGGCGATCTTATCTACCAATCGAATGATCTCGAACGTCCTTGGTCGGGACAGGTAGAAATGGGTGATTACTACGCTCCGAACGGTCTTTATCACTACCGTATCTTCATAAGAGACCTTGTATTACAGTCACATGAGTTTTCGGGGTGCTTTTCTGTTATTCGATAACAACTGTCAATTTTTTCCATAGTCATAACTCGTTGATATAAAAAAATTTGCATAAAAGTGTACAGGTATTATATTTGGCTGCTAAGTGCAATTCACTATTCCGGTTAAACTCGACAACTTATGAATGAGGGTTACAAAGAAGATGTATTTTCAACATCTGTGCGCGCAGGTAAGCGCACGTACTTTTTTGATGTGAAAGCAACCCGTGGAAACGACCTTTTCATGACCATCACCGAAAGCAAGCGCGTTGGTCATGAAAACGACGGTCCCGTGCATTACGAAAAGCATAAAATCTTTCTTTATAAAGAAGATTTTGACGGTTTTGCAGAAGGCCTCCAAAAGGCGATTGATCACATTCGCAATTTGCAGGGCACAGGGGAATATCGTTCAGCTGACAGCAATCGAAAGTTAGGGCGAGAATTCTCCGAGCATTCCTCTGCCGACGAATTGAGCAGTAATGCCGACGGCTTCAGCAACAACGCTGATTTCGATTTTGATGATCTCGGTAAAGATCATTAATCGAGCTTTCATATCGAAGATTCAAACTGTAATCATACGGGCCGCACCTTGCGGCCCTTTTTGTGTCGTAACATTGCAGGAATATGGCAAATAAAAAGGGCGCACTCTATTTGATACCCAATACGCTAGGGAGTGGCACTGACAAATACGCAACTCAACAGCTCACATCTACTGTTTCCAGTATTGAGCATTTCATCGTAGAAGAAATTAAAAGTGCTCGTCGTCTGTTGAGACAAATGGGAGTTTCCCGCCCTCTTGAAGAACTTGACTTCCGCATGCTGAATGAACATACACGTTCACAAGATATCGATTCCATTATCGAACCACTGCTGCAAGGTCAAGATATGGGCCTTATTAGTGAAGCGGGGGTGCCATGTGTAGCAGATCCTGGAAGTGATATAGTTGCCCTAGCCCATGAGCATGCAATAAAAGTGATCCCATTGGTTGGCCCCTCCTCTATTCTGCTAGCTTTAATGGCGAGCGGATTCAATGGACAGCAATTCACATTCAATGGATACTTGCCGCGCGAAAGAGCTGACCGCACTCGAAAAATTAAGCAGCTCGAACAATTGGCCCTCTCCGGAATCACACAAATTTTCATGGATGCACCGTATAGAAATAATCAGGTGCTGGAAGATGTTTTGCAAGCTTGCCGAATGGAAACCAAGTTATGCATTGCCTCAAACATTACCTGCGATAATGAGCGTATCAATACCAAGACGATTATGGATTGGTCGGTGCGCAAACCGGATATTAATAAAATGCCGGTGATGTTCTTGCTGGGGAAAGGGTGAATTAAGTAATAGGAATGAGATGACGGGTAAATGCCACTAGATAGGAAATACAGAGAGGTGGTTTGCGGGTAAAGTAAAATGAACGCTCTACATCGCATTTAAATTTTCAGGATTCAGTACTCAGTAATCCGGACTCAGTAGCTAGTACCTATTTTTGCTCTCCATTTGATAGTAAGACATGTTTGAGAATTTAACCGAGAAATTTGACAGGGCGTTTAAGGTTTTAAAAGGTGAAGGAAAAATCACCGAAATAAACGTTGCTGAGACACTGAAAGAAGTTCGTCGCGCATTGCTTGATGCCGACGTCAACTATAAAACAGCCAAAGATTTTACCGAACGTGTAAAGGAAAAGGCGCTTGGCCAGCAGGTTCTTACTGCCGTTAAGCCGGGTGAATTGCTGGTGAAAATCACCCACGATGAGTTGAAAGAACTCATGGGGGGCACCGCAACCGACATCAACTACCAGGGAAATCCAGGTATCATTTTGATGAGCGGTTTGCAGGGATCGGGTAAAACTACCTTCTCCGGAAAGCTCGCTAATTTGATGAAAACCAAAAAGGGGAAAAAACCCTTGTTGGTTGCGTGCGACATCTACCGCCCGGCGGCGATCGATCAGCTGCATGTGGTGGGCGAAAGCATTGGTGTGGAAGTCTATTCGGAGCGCGAGAATAAAAACGCTGTTTCGATTGCAACCAACGCACTGAACTACGCCAAGCAGAATGGCTTCAACGTAGTGATTGTCGATACGGCCGGACGTTTGGCCATCGACGAACAAATGATGGCCGAAATTCAGGATGTCAAAGAAGCCATCAAGCCAAGCGAGATTCTTTTCGTGGTCGACTCGATGACCGGTCAGGATGCGGTAAATACAGCAAGAGCATTCAACGAGCGACTCAACTTCGATGGTGTGGTGTTAACCAAACTCGATGGTGACACACGCGGTGGTGCCGCTCTTTCCATCAAGAGCGAAGTGAACAAGCCCATCAAATTTGTGGGTACAGGCGAAAAGATGGACGCGCTCGACGTGTTCTATCCCGAGCGTATGGCTAGCCGTATCTTGGGTATGGGCGACGTGATATCGCTGGTAGAGCGTGCACAGGAACAGTTCGATGAGGAACAGGCCAAGCGACTGGAGAAACGCATCAAAAAGGATCAATTCGACTTCAACGACTTCCTCGACCAAATTGGTCAAATCAAGAAAATGGGAAGCATGAAAGATTTGATTGGTATGATTCCCGGCGTAGGTAAAGCCATGAAAGATGTGGAGATAAATGAAGATGCCTTCAAGCACATCGAGGCCATCATACAAAGCATGACTCCCACCGAGCGCAGTAACCCTACCCTGCTAAATCCTTCTCGTAAGGCCCGTATTGCAAAAGGTGCCGGCCGATCTCTTGATGAGGTAAACCGACTTATGAAGCAGTTCGACCAAACCAAGCAGATGATGAAGATGATGACCAACAAGACCCAGATGGCGCAGATGATGCAACAGATGAAGGGGATGAAAGGGGGAATGCCGAGGCAGTGATTAATGACTAGTGACTAGTGACTAGTGGCGAATTAACCTTCAATTTTCAACTTGCAATTCAAATGGCAATAAGCGGCACACACTTCAACTTTCCCAAGCAAACAGCCTTTTACAAAGGCAAGGTGCGTGATGTCTATAGCATCGGCGACGATTTGTTGGTGATGATTGCAAGCGATCGTATCTCCGCATTTGATGTCGTGTTACCGAGAGCGATTCCTTTCAAAGGACA
>Ga0315904_10009618_pt1 | contig 12601 bp, 14 predicted proteins | sample LakEriMetagenome_6_FD_203529 | JGI IMG/M metagenome (GOLD analysis project Ga0315904, IMG submission 203529) | Freshwater fungal communities from buoy surface, Lake Erie, Ohio, United States - Buoy 12 MA120 | ecosystem: Environmental > Aquatic > Freshwater > Lake | place: USA: Lake Erie, Ohio...
TCGCAGGTGGGTAGCCTCGACGGGTGCCCATGGAGTCCGCATTCACCTGCGAGGAGGGCTGGTCCCCGGTCTCGCCGCGACTGATCTCTGCAAGGCGCATCACTCTCGTGCTGTGCTACGTGCTCGTCGTCGCGGGCGTGGTCGTGCTCTTCGTCGTGCCGGATGTTCCTCGCTGGGTGGCCTATGCGGCGGTAGGCATCGCTGCCGCGGTCCTGATCTGGATGTGGTGGCTCATCGGCAGACGCGTGCGCTCTTTCGGCTACGCGGAGCGCGGTGACGACCTGCTCGTCACCAGCGGCATCTTGTTTCGCCGGCTGGTGATCGTTCCCTACGGACGAATGCAGTTGGTGGATGTGAAGGCGGGGCCCATCGACCGCTGGCTGGGCATCACGACCGTCCAGCTGCATACCGCGGCAGCGACGACGGACGCCAGCATTCCGGGTCTGGTACCGGAGGATGCCGTGGCCCTTCGCGACCGCCTCGCGCGTCGTGGCGAGGAGAGGTCGGCGGGGCTGTGACGGATCCGTCCGGTTCGCGCATCGGCGAGGACCTTGGCCTGGGATTCCTCGTGCCGGCCATCGGCGATGCGGATGCTGAAGGGCGTCGACGCGTGCACCCGATCACGCCGATCGTCCATGGGGTCACGGCCGTCCCCGTCGCCGCGCTGCTGGCCTTCGCGTGGGGCGGGGGCCTCCTGTCGACACTGGGGCTCGGTGCGTTTGCCGCTGGAATGGTCGTGGTCGTCGTCATCGGCAGTGCGGTGACCGCGTGGTCCTACCTCGCATGGCGCAACCTGTACTACTGGTTCGACGGGGATGGCGATTTCCGCGTCGACTCGGGCGTGATCACCCGCCGGCAACGTCGCTTGCAGTTGAGTCGACTGCAGGCCGTCGACGTCGCCCAGCCGCTCTTCGCCCGGCTGTTCTCGATGGCGGAGGTGACGATCGAGGTGGCCGGTAGCGGGGATTCCCGGGTGCGCCTGCGCTACCTGCGCCTGGCGGATGCGAGGGCGTTGCGGAATGAGGTCGTTGCTCGCGCCGCAGGGCTTCGCCCCGAGGCAGGTGAAGCCCCCGAGGTCTCGATCGCAACGGTGTCGCCGCGCGACCTTGCGATCTCCCTCGCGATGCGCACCGTCACGGCAGGTCTTCTGCTCGTGACCGTGCTTCTACTCGTTGCAACCGTCCTGAGTCAGGGGTGGAGCGGGCTCGCCATCGCCCTTGTCACCGGTGGCGTGCCCATCCTCATCGTGGTGGCGGAGTTCATCCGCTACTACCGGTTCACCGTCAGTGATTCACCGGACGGACTCCGCCTGCGGTTCGGCCTTGCCCGCACCGAGACGCGGACGGTGCCGCCGGGGCGCGTCCAGGCCATCGAGTTCGTCGAGCCGTGGCTGTGGCGGCGCTGGGGATGGATGCGGCTGCGCGTGACGATCGCAGGCGTGGGAGGAGATGACGGCAACAGTGGCAACCGCGAGACGCTGCTGATGCCGGTGGCTACCCGCGACATCGCGTTGACCGTCGTTCATCGGCTGATGCCCGGACTGGATCTGGACGCCCTCGACTGGCATCCGGCGCCCGGACGCGCGCGTCGTCGGTCGCCCATCCAGTGGTCACGGCTGGCCGTCGCGTGGGACGGTCTCGTCCTTGCAGCTCGACGGGGGCGCGTCACCCGCCGCCTTGCCTTCGTGCCGCACGCACGCACGCAGTCCGTGCGCGTCACGCAGGGTCCCTGGGAGCGCAGCCTGGATCTGGCCACCGTGCATGTCGATGTCACGCCGGGGCCCGTGCGCGTGGTGGGGCTGCATCTCGACGCCCTGTTCGCTCGGCAGGTGGCGGATGCGCAGGCCGAGCGTGCCCGACGCGCACGCGGGTCGGACACGTCGATCCGCTGGGCTGCCCGCGACTGACGGGCGCCGATCGCTACTCCTTGAGCCGACCCCACGTCCAGCCGGCTGCGGCGGCGATCACGATCACGAGGGCAGCGAGCAGCAGGGAGACGGAATCCCAGCCCAGGGACACCACGCGAACGAAGAGCGCACCTCCCATCATCAGCAGGGCGAAGCCCTGCAGGAAGAGGGAGAAGCGCAGGAGTCGGCGGTTCTGATCGTCAGCCACGAGGTCATCCTGTCAAAGAGTCGCGCTGGCCGAGTTCCAGAGGGTGATCGTGCGTGTCTGGTGCTCGAATCCGAGCGCTGAGAGTCGGCCCGCATCGAGGGCGAACAGACGCCCGTCGATCGGAGGCAGTCCCAGCCACCGTGCCGTGAGGATGCGCAGCACGTGCCCGTGGGCGATCAGCACGCAGTCCCGTCCGGAGTCCAGGACGGGGGCGCAGTGCGCGATCACCCGTTCCACGCGCACGGCCACCTCGTCGAGCTGCTCGCCGGGCGTGGATCCTCCCGGCACGGGGTGGTCCCAGATCAGCCAGTGGGGGTCGCGCTGCTCCTCGCGGATCTCTGCCGTGGTGCGGCCCTCCCAGGCGCCGTAGTCCCACTCGAGCAGGTCGGACGTCAGCTCGTCCGGCTCGAGCCCGGCGAGCTCGGCCGTTCGTCGGGCGCGCTCGAGTGGGCTGCACAGCACAAGCTCGGGGGACAGTTGCCGCACGGTCGGGGCGAGGGTCGCGGCCACCTGTTCGCCGTTCGCGGTGAGCGGCAGGTCGGTGCGCCCGGTGTGCCGGCCCGTGCGGCTCCAGTCCGTCTCTCCGTGCCGGATCAGCCAGATGCGCGCGGCCATCGTTCATGCCTCGAGTTCTGGATGCACGTCGGATACCGCGGTGCTGTCGCCCGTACGCCCGCGATCGGCGCTCGCCGTCAGGCGCAGGCCGTAGCCGACGGCCGGACCCACGAGGAGGGCGAAGAGCACGGTGCCGATGCCGACCGTCCCGCCGAGGATCCAACCGATGACGAGCACGACGGCCTCGATGCCCAGACGCACGGCGCTGACCGGCCAGCCGGTGCGCTGGTGCACACCCGTCATCCACCCGTCGCGGGGGCCAGGACCCAGGCCCGTGGTCAGGTAGATGCCGCTGCCGAGCCCGATCAGGGCGATGCCCGCGAGAACCATGGCCAGGCGCAGGATCAGCATGCCGATACCGGTGCCGTCCGGACTGGGCAGCACGAGGAGCATCACCTGCAGGGCGGTCGCGATGACGATCGCATTCATGATCGTGCCGAGTCCGGGCTTCTCGCGCAGCGGGATCCACAGGAGCAGGACGATCACGCTGATGGTGAAGGTGGCCAGGCCGATCGAGATGGGCAGTCGGGTGGTGAGGCCCTGCGCGAGCACGGTCCAGGGGCCGTTGCCGAGACCCGCCGACACGAGCAGGGCCTCTCCCGTGCCGAACAGCCACAGGCCTGCGACCAGCAGGGCAAAGGTCTTCGGTGTCGTCCGCCACCGTGAGGGGGAGCGCCATGAGGTCACCGGCACGGTGTGCGACGGGGCCAGCGCGGCCCAGCGACGACTCATGCGGGGAGTCTGGCACGAGGGTCGCCAGTTCCCTGCGGCAAGCCGGTCCACCGGTTTACAGTGCCGGGGTGATGCGCTCTCGCCGGATCGTCGCCTCACTGGCCCTCGCGGGACTGGCCGTGCTGGTGCTCGGGGCCTGTGGAGGCGGCGACGCCCCCGCCGAGCAGGCTGCGACCGCCTCGGGCGAGGCGACTGCCGTCGAGGGGGCGGGCGTCCTGATGGATGCTCAGTCCCTCACCGCACTGGACCAGCCGATCGCCTATCCGAAGAAGGGCCAGGCGCAGATCAGCAGTGAGATCGAGGTGCTCGAGCCGGGCCAGGAGTCCGGGTGGCGCAAGTACCGCGTACCCGCTTACGTGCACGTCTTGGAGGGCACGCTCTCTGTCGAGTACGACGCAGGCGTGGTGAAGGAATTCCCGGCGGGCACGTCCTTCCTGCAGGCCAAGGGCGTGTGGCACAACATCAGCAACAAGGCTGATGCCCGAGCCCAGTTCCTGACGGTGATGATGGGGGCCAAGGGGATCGCGGGGATGGCCGAGCGCTGACGCGCCGGCCCGTGGACCTGCTGAGCGCTGACGCGCCGGCGCGAGAGCTGCGCACGGCCTAGAGTCGGAGCGTGCTGAGCGTTGACGACTACCTCGCCAGGGTCCTGGCCAGCGTCGAGCCGCTGACGCCGGTCGAGGTTCCTCTTCTCGCCGCGCACGGCTGCGTGCTCGCTGAGGATGTCGCCGCGCCATGGCCCCTGCCGTCGTTCGACAACTCGTCCATGGACGGCTACGCAGTGCGGGCGGCGGATGTCGCGTCGGCGACGGAGTCGACACCCGTCGCACTGTCGGTGATCGACGACGTCCCGGCGGGCTTCGGTTCCGCAGAGGAGGTGCGCCCGGGCACGGCCATCCGCATCATGACGGGTGCCCCGATGCCGGCGGGTGCGGATGCCGTCGTGCCCGTCGAGCGAACGGATGCCGGCACCGAGATAGTGCGCATTGGTTCGGCCGTCGACGTGGGCGCCTGCATCCGGCGGGCGGGCGAGGATGTCGTGGCGGGTGAGATCGTCCTGCGTTCCGGCACCCTGCTCGAGTCGCGGCAGATGGCGATCCTTGCCGCGGTGGGCAGCGGCCACGTGCGCGTCCATCCGCAGCCGCGGGTGGCGGTCATCTCGACCGGATCCGAGCTCGTCGAGCCGGGCACGCCGTTGACGCATGGGCTGATCAGCGACAGCAACAGCTACCTGCTCGTGGCCGCATGCCGGGAGGCGGGGGCGGACGCCTACCGAGTGGGGCCGGTCGTCGACGACTCCGCCGCCTTCCTCGCAGCGATCGAGGACCAACTCCACAGGTGCGATCTCATCCTCACCAGCGGCGGGGTGTCGATGGGTGCCTACGACACCGTCAAGGCAGTGCTCAGCGAGCTCGGCTCCGTCGACTTCATGAAAGTGGCGATGAACCCGGGCATGCCGCAGGGTCATGGCCACGTGGGGGAAGGTCGCCTGCCGATCATCACGCTGCCCGGCAACCCGGTGAGCAGCTACATCTCCTTCGAGAACTTCGTGCGTCCGGTTCTGCGTCGCATGCGCGGTCTCACCGAACTCCATCGACCGAGCAGTCGAGCGCGGTGCGCCGTCGACCTGAAGTCACCCGCGGGCAAGCGTCAGTTCGCACGCGCGGTGCTCCTGCCCTCCGGCGAGGTTGCGCCGGTCGGCACGGGCCAGGGCTCGCACATGCTTGGTGGTCTGGCCGTCGCCGAGGCCCTGATCGTCATCCCCGAGGACGTCACCGCGGTGCGTACCGGTGATGAGGTCGAGGTGGTGGACCTCCGGGGCCGGTGATCTGACCCCGGCGACCCGTTCATCTTCGGGATGTATGTTCCGGGCGTGCCGAAGTCCAAGGACTCAGATCCTCTCGAGCGGTGGCGTCACTTCGAATCGAAGTACGCCGAGCGCCTCGCCCCATTGATGGGGGGTATGGAGGGTGAGGAAGTCCCGCTCCTGGACAAGGACGAGATGGTCGAGCTCGCGTCCCTGCGTGCCAAGGCTGATCGCTGGCGTGACCGCTTCTTCAAGGCGATCGAGGGCGTCACCGACTAGCCCTCGTTAACCATCCGTTTACCCAACATTCCACGGCCCTTTTCCCCTTCAGCCCTGGATGTCCGATCTGTGCCCGGAGACTAGGCGCGCATCGCAATCCTGACCACCCGTGTTCATCTGACGGCCATGCGAATCGGCCGGTTCATGTAAGAGCGCGGTGAACAACGAGAGGCTACGAGTGGACATCCTGCTCATCACAGTGATCGCCTTGGTCGCCCTCGCGCTCATCTTCGACTTCACGAACGGGTTCCACGATGCGGCCAACTCGGTGGCCACGGTGGTGGCCACCCGCGCCCTGCCCGCGAAGTGGGCTCCCGGCTTCTCGGCCTTCTTCAACTTCATCGCCTACTTCGTGGTCGGCACAGCAGTGGCGAACACCGTCGCCAAGACAGTCAAGACCGAATACGGGGGAGTGGCGCTTGCCTTCGCTGCCCTCTTCGCGGCGATCGCCTGGAACTACTTCACGTGGCGCGTCGGGATGCCCTCGTCGTCCAGCCACGCGATCATCGGCGGCCTGGTGGGTGCGGGCTTGGCGGCGGGCGGCTTCGCAGCGATCGACTGGGGCAGCGTCCAGAAGGCAGCGCTTGGCATCATCGTCTCGCCCACCGTGGCATTCAGCATCGCCTTCGCCGCTTTCTACCTGATACTCGGGATCCAAAAGCTGACCAAGTGGCACGACGATCACCCCGTCTTCAAGGGTGCACAGCTGGTCTCGGCCGCCGCCGTCTCCTTCGGCCACGGCGCCAACGACGCGCAGAAGACGATGGGTGTGATTGCGGCCCTGCTTCTCGGCGCCGGCTACACCAGCGCGGCGGAGGATGGCTCGATCGTGGTCCCGGAGTGGGTGGCCTTCGCGGCATATGCCGCCATCGCCGTCGGCACCCTGTGGGGTGGGTGGAAGATCATCGAGACGATGGGCCTTCGCCTGACCACTCTGCACGCGAACTCCGGTCTTGCGGCGAATATCGGGGCGACCACGGCCATCTTCGGTGCGACCTCCGTCGGGATGCCCATCTCGACCACCCATGCAGCCGCATCCTCGATCGTGGGTGCCGGAGTCGGCTCGGGCAAGGGGGCGAACTGGAAGGTCATCGGGGAGATGCTCACGGCCTGGGTCGTGACCATCCCGGCCGCCGGCCTGATCGCCTTCGTCATGTTCCATCTCACCCAACTGCCGACGATTGCCGCCTGGATAACCGTCGGCGCCGTGGTCGTGGCCTTCGCGATCTGGGCGGTCTGGTCGATGATGCACACGATCCATGCGGCCGATGTCGAAGCGGAGATCCCCACCGAGGAGGAGCTTGCTGAGCCGCTCCCGGGGCATCCGCAGGTGGGCGGACACGGCCCCGTCGACTGACGGCCCTCGTTCGCACGTCACGTTAACCGCCTGTTCACCGAAGCGTGGCGCCCCGTTACTGATGGTGTGGGCGGACGTATACCGGCACCCACGACCCTTAGCGCATGTCCGCGACGGAGACCGAGTTCCGCGATCTCAAGTCCGCCGCGACCTCCCATCACGGTGATCGGGTCTTCAATCGGTCGGTTACCATCGCCGCGTTCACGGCCCTCGCCGTGCTCGCCGGCATCGCGGTGTTCCTGGGCCTTCAGACGATTCCCGCGTTCCAGTCGCAGGGCATCTCGTTCCTGACCACGACGGCGTGGGACATCAACACCGACCCGCCCACGGCGGGCATCTGGGGCATGCTCTACGGCTCGGTCCTGCTGGCCGTCGTCGGCCTCGTCATCGCCGTGCCGGCCTCGCTGCTGTTGAGCATCTTCATGGTCTTTCTCGCGCCGAAGAAGGTTGCCACCGCGCTCACCAACCTGATCGACCTCATGGCCGCGATCCCCTCCGTCATCCTTGGCCTCTGGGCGTTCTACATCCTCAACCCGACCGCTGACGAGTGGCAGCGGCTCATGAACCAGTACCTCGGCTGGATCCCCTTCTTCGAGAACACGAGCGGCAACTTCCTCGGCACTCCGTTCATCGCCGGGTTCGTCCTCGCCATCATGATGATCCCGATCATCACGGCGGTCTCGCGCGAGGTCCTCGCCCGCACGCCACCGGACCTCATCAACGCCTCCGAGGCGCTCGGCTCCTCCCTGACCACCATGCTGCGATATGTCGCCCTCCCGTACGGGCGCGGTGGCATTGTCGGCGGCGTCATGCTCGGCCTTGGCCGGGCTCTGGGAGAGACGGTCGCCGTCTTCTTCGTGCTGAAGATCGTGTTCGATGTGAACTGGTACAACGTCATCGAGTCCGGTGGCGGTTCCGTCGCAACCCTCATCGTGTCTAGGTTCGGCGAGGTCTCCGGCGAGTTCGAGCTGAGCCTGCTCCTCGCGGCAGGCTTCTTCCTGTTCGTCATGACCCTCGTCGTGAACGTCATCGCGAACCTCATCGTGGCCCGCACCGGAAGGCTGCAGAAGTGACCGTCACCTTCGATGCCGCGTCGCTGCCGGAGCTGCAGCAGCAGAGGATCCAGCGCCCCTGGCGCCGGAAGACGCCCGTCTTCACGTGGTCGGTGATCCTGGCGAGTGTCATCCCGCTGGTCATCGTCGCCGCCGTCTACTGGGGCACTGACATCCCCGGCGCTCTGGTGATGACAGTGATCTACCTGCCACTGCAGCTGATCTCCTCCGGCATCGCCGCCTTCGCGACGCGCGGCAGGCGGGGGATCCTCGACTCCGTCATCATCGTCAATGCGATTGGCGCCACGCTCTTCAGCCTCATCATCCTGCTCTCCGTCATAGGCAGCCTGTTCGTCCGCGGGATCTCGGCCATCAGCGCGCATTTCATCTACCAGAACAACGTGTACGTGAGCCCGAGCACGCCGCTGGAGTACGGCGGCATCGGCCATGCCATTCTCGGCACAGTCCTCATCGTGGCGATCTCGGCGCTCATCGCTGTGCCGATCGGCATCGCCACCGCGATCTACATCACCGAGGTCCGGGGCCGCGCGGTGCCGTACGTGCGCTTCTTCGTCCAGGCGATGTCGGGTGTGCCCTCGGTCGTCGCGGGCCTGTTCATCCTCACGATCATCGTGGCGACGGGAGCCTTCCAGCAGGGTGCCTTCGCCGGCGGACTCGCCTACGCGATCCTCATGCTCCCCACGGTGGCGCGAACGGCGGAGGAGGTGCTGAAGCTCGTTCCGGAGGATCTTCGCACCGGCGCACTCGCCCTCGGATCCACGCGTGCTCGGACCGTCTTCCGGGTAGTCCTGCCGGCGGCACGCACCGGCATCATCACCGCGATCATCCTGGGAATCGCCCGAGTCATCGGGGAGACGGCGCCGCTGCTTCTGGCCTCCGGCTATGCGGACTCGACAGTCGTGAACCCCTTCGGTGGGCCGATAGCCGCCATCCCGACGTACATCTTCAACAACGTCGCACTGCCGTACCCCGATGCGGTCGCGCGGGCCTGGGCCTCGGCTCTCGTCCTGATCGTGCTGGTCGCGATCCTGTTCGTCGTCGCCCGGATCATCGGTCGCGGCCGGCTCAGCAGCAAGTAGAGGGAAGGAAGATCCATGTCCACCGCCGAATATGAGGACACCACCATGGTCCAGGAGCTCGAGGCCCAGATCAGCACCCCCACCTCGACCGAGGTGGAGATGGCCACACGAGACCTCAGCGTGTGGTTCGGCAAGCGCAAGGTGCTCGAAGGCGTGAACATCGACTTCCCGAAGCGATCCGTCACGGCTCTCATCGGGCCGTCGGGCTGCGGTAAGTCGACCTTCATTCGCACCCTCAACCGCCTGCACGAGCTCATCCCCGGGGCGGCACTCGCCGGCTCGGTGTTCTACGAGGGCAAGGACATCTACGACCGAGACGTCGACCCGGTGCACATCCGCCTGAAGATCGGCATGGTGTTCCAGAAGCCGAATCCCTTCCCCTCCATGACCATCCGGGGCAACGTGCTGTCCGGTCTGAAGCTCTCAGGGATGAAGCGCAGCAACCACGATGACATCGTCGAGGAGACCCTCACCGCTGCTGGACTGTGGACCGAGGTCAAGGACCGCCTCGGCGCTGCCGCGGGCGAGCTCTCGGGCGGCCAGGCCCAGCGCCTGGTCATCGCGCGCGCTCTGGCGGTGCAACCGCACGTGCTCCTCATGGACGAGCCCTGCTCGGCCCTCGATCCGGCATCGACGCTGAAGATCGAGGAGACCATCCGTGCGCTCTCCAAGGACGTCACGATTATCATCGTGACGCACAACATGCAGCAGGCGGTACGAGTCTCGGACTACACGGCCTTCTTCCTTGCGGCAGAGAACGAGCCCGGTCACGTGGTGGAGCAGGGACTCACCACGGAGATCTTCGGGAATCCGCAGGATCAGCGCACCCTCGACTACGTCAACGGTCGCTTCGGTTAACCGACCGTTCTCCGGTACACGCAGTGTTCATCTGGACCATGCCGTGACGAAACCGGGGAAGCACCGTCAGGTCAACGGAGGCTCCTACGGTCGGAGCACAGAGGTTCCCAGACATAAGGAGATTCACGTGCGTCGCACCCTCGCCATCCTCGCCTCCACCGCCGTGGCCGTGTCCACGGTCGCGCTGGCGGCACCCGCCATGGCCGAGAGCAAGATCCCGGCCGGTGGCGCCTCGTTCCCCTACGTCTTCATCTCCCAGTGCGCGGCGGACTTCAACGCCTCGCAGAACAACTTCAGCGTCACCTACACCTCGACCGGCTCGGGCACGGGCAAGGGCAACTTCGCCAAGGGCACCTTCGTCACGGCGATGACGGACAGCAAGTACTCCTCAGGTGAGCCCACATGGGGCTGGGAGTACATCCCGGCGATCGGCGGCGCGATCACCGTGCCGATCAATCTGAAGAACGCGACAACGGGCCGCACCCTCGGCTCCTCGATCCAGCTCAAGCAGGCCACGCTGGCCAAGATCTTCGGTGGTGCCATCACGACCTGGAACCACCCGGAGATCAAGAAGGACAACGCCCGCATTGCAGCCTCGCTTCCGGCGACGCCCATCACCATCTCGTACCGCTCGGACTCCTCGGGCACCACGAACAACTTCCTGCAGTACCTGAACGCGTGGGCGCCGACGATCTTCTCGAAGGTCCAGGACGACATGGGCACCGCCTTCCCCGGTGGCAAGCCGCCGGCCAACTCCGTTGCCGGCAAGGGCAACTCCGGCGTCATGGCCAACGTGCTCGCCAAGGAGGGCACCATCGGCTACGTCGACCTTGGCGATGCCAAGGGCTACCCGTCGGCTCGTATCCAGAACGCGAACGGCGAGTTCGTGGCCCCGTCCTCGGCGTCCGCTGCTAAGAACCTGGCGAACCAGACCAACATCGGCTCCAACGGACTGGTCAACCTCAACTACCAGCTGAAGGCCACGGGCGCCTACCCGATCGCGATCTTCAGCTACGGCCTGGCTCGTACCGACGGCAAGGGCCCCGACGGCCTCGGCGTCCGCCAGTTCTGGGACTACACGCTGGCCAAGTGCGGCCCGTCGCGTGCAGCCTCGCTCGGCTACGTGCCGGTCGCGGGCAAGGTGCTCGCCAAGGCGCGCGAGTTCGTCCAGATGATCAAGTAGCCACGACCCGTACTTCCGGCATGTCCTGCACGACCTGCATAACCTGCACGACCTGAGCGAACGAAAGGTGAGGACGATGTCTCGGCTGTCCGTCAAGACCCGAGGCGTCGTCCTCACCTCGTTCGTGGGGGCGTCCGCCCTCGCTCTCGCAGCCTGCACGCCGCCTATGCCCCCGGACGTGCTCGCTGCTCTCGCCGAGTCGCAGATCGTCTGCGAGCCGGGCGAGGTCAGCGTCGCAGTGCCGGAAGCCTTCACCGGCTCGATGAACGCCGTCGGGCTCGGCCTGAATGGCGTATGCCCCGAGACCACAGTGCTCGAAGTGCCGGCCGGGCAGCCGGCTCCCGTGGAACTGGTGGACCGAACCCCGGATCAGAGCGTCATCGATGCCTTCACGGCGGCCAACTGCCCCTCGGGCAGCACCGTCGTCGTCCCGGCGTTCGCCTACCCGGTATCACTCGCCTACAACGTCATCGGCCTCGAGGGTGTCGTCATGACGCCGCAGATCGTCGCAGGCATCCTCAACGGCACGATCACGTCGTGGGAGGACCCGCTCATCGCCGAGGCGAATCCCGGCTTCGACTTCACCCTGCTGCCCGAGCTTGCGCTCATGGATGTTGAAGGCTCGTCAGGCTCTGTTCAGGCGCTCACCACGTGGCTGGCGGCGGAGGCGCCGCAGGAATGGACGGCCGGCACGGTCGACGTGCTCGACGGCGGCCAGAAGTTCCCGACCTCGATGGACCTCATCGCCGAGCTGACGCTCATGGAGAGCGCCATCTCGATCATGCCGGTGTTCCAGTCCTTTGCCAACGTGATCCCCACCGCAAACCTGCCGGTGACTCTCGAGGATGGCAGCGAGCTCGTAGTCACAGCCGACGACGTCCAGCTCTACAAGGTGGGCTCAGGAGCCATGGAGATCACGACGGATGCCGAGACGGGCAGCATGTTCGCCAGCCCTGCCGTCGGCGGCGTGCCGGTCGAGGGGAACTTCGACGTAGCGGCATCGAAGATCGTGCTCGCCGAGGGCCAGCCCCTCGTCGGCTGGCCGGTCAACGGCGTGGCCCACCTGCTCACCTGCGATGCCCCCGACGATCCGGGCGCCCTCGCGTTCACGCAGTACGCCCTGCGCCTCGCTGGCCAAGGTGCGCTGGAGACCTTCGGCGTCACCCCGCTGCCAGAGCCCATCCGCGTCCAGACCTTCGGCCCGCTCAAGGTGGTCGTGCCCGATCCGGAGGGTGCGGCCCCCCAGGACCCGGCGATGGACGAGCAGATCGTCGACACGGAGATCGACGCAGGACTCACGCCCGAGGAGGCGGAGAACGCCGTCGCCGAGTAGCGCCCAACCGCCCACCTAGATGAAGAGCAGCTGGGCGCCGTCCGTCATCTCGATGAAGTCGCTGGCGTTGAGGATGCCGTCGACGCCGTCCCAGAGGTCCTCCAGCGTCAGGTGGTTCATGTCGGCGCTGAGCCGGCAGGCCCAGATGTGGGCACCTGAGGCCTTGATCAG
>Ga0315904_10009620_pt1 | contig 12597 bp, 6 predicted proteins | sample LakEriMetagenome_6_FD_203529 | JGI IMG/M metagenome (GOLD analysis project Ga0315904, IMG submission 203529) | Freshwater fungal communities from buoy surface, Lake Erie, Ohio, United States - Buoy 12 MA120 | ecosystem: Environmental > Aquatic > Freshwater > Lake | place: USA: Lake Erie, Ohio...
TCAAAGATTTCAGTGTTTACAAAGTTGTCGAGTATATCAAGAGCCTCATCCCATTCACTCAATGATAGATAGTATTTCAATGACGTATGAAAATCATTATTGTGATAAAACTCATTATGTAAGTCTATCCAAAGTTTCTGATTCTCTGATGACATTTCTTTGGAATCATATCTAATAATATTATTAATAGCTTGGGTAAGTGTCCGAATCTCAGCATTGGGATTTTGCGCTAACTCCCTTAATGTATCTACAGCTATGGGAGATAACGTATTAATTTTAGCTATGCCTCTTGCGCGATTAAGTATTACATCAATTACTTGCTTTTGTTCTGAATTTGACAGATGAGGAATTCTTTCGCGTAGCATTTGCCAAACTTCTTGATATGCTGCCCAAACTTCTCCATAAGTCTGTGGTGACCAAAGTTTTGGTTCTTGGCGTAATCCCTGATGTTCTACACCTGATCTTATAAACCATTGATCGGATCTTAAGGCTACACTGCAAGCCTTGATCGCAATACTTCTGCGTTCAGGAATTTCAGAGTTTAAAACTTCTTTTAGCACAAGAAGACGCTGTTTGGGAGATGCTTCTGTCGTAGCAACTGCACCATAGCCAAATGCAAACAAGTCGCAAAATACTCCTGTTGCGTTATTAGACCATCCCTCATTTTCTGCTTCTGCTAACTGAAGTAATATTTTAGCGGCTCCATCAAATAGATCTTGCCATACCGCTATTCCCTGTAATGCCCCAATAATTTGTCTACGTCCTGTCGTCAAAAGTAAAAGTTCATCTTTCCCAAGACAACCAATCTTTTTCTGTAGGTATTTTAAAGCTGTTTTGGGATCAGCTTGGGCGATCGCGAAAAAAAAGTTGGCTCCCAACTCACTTCTTAAAAATTTATCATCATGAAAAAGTCCACCCTCTGCCAAAAGCTTCTTGATTACTGAAGAAGCACCTTCAGACTGGGCAGCATAGACAAACATTTCGTAAAACCAATCACGAAGTTCGGTTTGAGGTAAATCACGCAGAAAATCATCAAGAATAAATCCAGAGCTATAGTCATCCCACCACTCTGTCCACAGATGAATGTGCAAAGCTTTGGGACTAATATAGAGAGTACTTGATCCTTGAAGTATTTTCCTAACTCTAAGTTCTTTGACTATTTCTTGAAATCTTACCCAACCAATATTTGGGAACTCTCTTTGAACAATCTTTGAGATTGCCTTCGCTTCAATATCAACTGGCTCTCTATAGCCAAATCGTTTGAACAAAGAGATATACAGTAATACTCTCTTTCTATCCTTTACAGCTTCATCTCTGGAGTCTTCGTAACCAGCAATAATGCGTTCGTAAAAAGTTTCTGGAGCAAACAAAACATCAGTTGGGTTCGCTTGTAGATTTTCTCCAATCATATGTGCAAATCTTGGAGAGTCTCCAGCCAGATAAGCCCAACGCTTGGCTGATTCTGGCAGAAATCCATAAGAAAGAATAATCTTTGTGATTTCTTCATGTGATAGCTTCGGTGGGTGATCTATGTACTCAATTCTCGAATCTGGTCTTTCAATTTGGTTATAAATGCTAATCAGTTTGATTCTAGTTCCCAAATTCTTCAAGTCGTTCCAGATCGAGTCACTTGCTCTAGCATCACACTCATCAACCACAAGAATGACTTCTGAGCTATCCTCTCGTCGCAAATAATTTACAACAGGAGATGCTTCATCGGCTCCTAGGTAAAGAACCAGTGGTAATAGAGATGGATCTCTTGTAACCTCCAGAACAAATCTTGTTTTTCCACTTCCTGCTTCTCCAAGAACTCTTATATGTCTAGCTCTATCTCTTAATAGCAAATCCTCTTTTATTGTTGTTGCTAAAGAGTCGAAACCTGAGCTAAATACATAGGTTTCGCCCATATCTAAAGACCAATCTCCATGAGTCTTAAAATTGAATTCACTCAATCCTCTTAACTTCATTTTTAAAGCGGGGAAAGTATTTACAAACCCCAAAATTTCAGTCCATCCCCACACCTCTACTTGCGAATTATTGTAACCACATTGTTTAAAAAAATCTTTGGTAACTGCAATAGTTTTTAGACGATCTTTTTCGACAAGATCATCCCCAAAGCAGACAATGACATAGTGTCCATCATTATCTAGACAGTTTCTAACACTATCTCCCAATCTGTCTTTCTCTATAGGTACTGACTTCTCTTTTTTTCCTTTTGCCTTCGGATTGTTAGGATCTTTGATTATCTTAGGTTCTCCAAAAAGCTCTTTTTTTATTTCAGCTTCTTGCCAAGACTTAAAAGAATCACCAGTCTTAATTTGATAGCAGGTTAAACCATGCTTAATAAGCCCATTTGGAATTACTCCATCACAATCTTCGACTGCTGCATCTACTCCTCCATCCGCAACATTGATTCGTTCGGAAACGTGAATTTTGTTTGAGGTTAAGTTAATACGTCTTGCTTCTGCCCATAAAAGATCACGAAAAAAATATACGGCTTCTTGGGCATTTAGCCTTTTAAGATCTTCACTGGAGGCAGTAAAAAGTGAACTCATAACATAAGGTAAACTGTGTTTGTTGATTATAGCCTAAGTATTTTAGTCGCCGCGCATTTTTGCCCTAGAATTTTGGGATCTGATATTCGATGAAATTGCTAATCAATTGCTTTACATTTAAGGCGATCGCCTGTTTAAAATATCCTTTGCCATCTTCAAGAAATAATCTGGACTAGTAGCAATATCATCATTTTTGCTACGCGAACCACTACCATTGGAATCATTGGTCTTTTGTGCTATATCTAGATCCGAAAGAACCACAGGCGTTATATCCAAAGTGCTAGGAGGCAGAACCTCTCTTTGAGCAGGAGATAAAGCTTTGGGAGTGTATAACAAATATAAAATGCGATCGCCTTTTTCCCATATCATATCGGCAGATACAATTTGTAATTGACCTTTGCGCTCAAATAGCAATGGCAGTAATATTCCTGCATTAAACATCGTATTAAAACGATTTAATTGCTCTTCAAGTTCTTCTTCAATGAGTAGAAATTCCCCAACTCTAACTTCCCTTTGCACAATATATTGATTCCAAGTTTTAATCGGAACACGGGCGCTAAAAGCTTGCTGGACTTCAGGTTCACCATTGCGATCGCCTTCAGCCTCTTTGATATAAACCGCAAATACCTTAGGTGGATTGAACTCCTTCGCAGCGATTTGAGCAATTACAATATTCACATCGGTATTAATCGTCAGCGCGACAAAAGTCCCTACCGAGTCCAATCCCGCTTCAGCTAAAGATTTCGCATCTAAGCCATTACTCACAAAAGCAGGAATATCGTATTCGGCTGCCTGCTTGCAAAGCTCGGCACTAGTATCGATAAGCGCCACACGCTGACCATTCGCTTGAAATAGCCTCGCCACCAAAATTCCAATTGGATTACTACCCACAACCACCAATCCTGAAATATCAGGTTGATTTAGCCCTAAGAGTTTTGCCACAAATTTCGCAGACAGTCCTTGCAAAAACACCGTCATCGCAATAGTTAGGAAGACTAAAGCCTTAATTGATTCACCGCCATTGACTCCTCGCTCGGTTAATAAAATCGAAAAGAGCGAAGCCACCGAAGCCGCAACAATTCCTCTGGGGGCGCACCATGATAAAAAAGCTTTTTGTCGCCAAGTAAAACTGCTATTCCATGTGCTGACAATCACATTGATCGGTCGGACAATAAACATCAAAAAGAGAACTGTCTGCACACCTCCCCAACCAAGAGCAAAGATACTAGGAATGGAAAGATTTGCTGAGAGTAAAATAAATAGCACTGAAACCATAAGAGCCACGAGTTGACTCTTAAATTTAAGCAAGGCACGACTATTGGGGATTTCGGAAGCGCGTAAAACAATTCCCATCAAGACAACTGCCGTCAGTCCCGATTCGCTTTGAATTTCTTGAGCAATACCAAATAGCCCTAATACTGCCGCCACTACCACCGCGCTTTTAGTATCTTCCGCAAGAAATGCAGCCCTCTGCAAAAACTTGCCCAATAGCCAACCTGCGATCGCGCCCAGTACGCCGCCAACCCCTAGCCGCAATCCTAGATCGCTAACCACTACAAAAGCACTAGATGTCGGATTTAAAGCAACATCAAGGACGACAACGGCTAACACTGAACCGATCGCATCAATTAACACGCCTTCCCCTTCAAGGATTGTCGCAAGGCGGCGATCTAGTCCGACCTCTTCAACAATTGGATTAATGACAGTTGGGCCTGTCACTACCACTAAAGCCGCATATAAAAAAGCGATCGTCCAAGGAAATTCACTCAACCAATAGGCTGCAATCCCACCGCCTATTAGAGTAATCAAAGTTCCAATTGTGATTAAGTTGCGCAAACTCGCCGAGACTTTGCCAAGCTCTTTTAGTTGTAGGTTCAGTCCACCATCGAACAAAATTAGAGCCACAGAAATCGATACGATCGCCTCTAACCCATTTCCCAATAATCTTGGCTGTACTAAATTTAAGCCATTTCCTCCTAAAGCTACGCCAAAAATCAGCAGAAATACAATACTCGGCACTCGGAAAAAATTCGCGATGACACGAGCAAAAACACCTGCGGCGATCGCAATAATAATTAGTAGAGAGAGGGAGCCTTCCATAAGATAAATCTCAATAGAAAGGATTGTCGCGCAGCGACAACCCTCTCTAATCTAAGGATACTGACAGCGTAAAATTAAACTGAGCCTCAAAAGGCTGCTTCTTATAGTCAAGACTCCACAGCTCTAGGGTGCATGGATCATTGGGCTGTCTGGGTTTGAGTTGCAATGAGCATGCACGAGTCTGAGTGTTACAAACTACCCGAATAGAAGCGATCGCCCCAATCTGGCGACGATCAAGGGCTGTAGCTATTCGCAAGAATGTACTGCCTTGACGCACAAATGTTTTTAGCCGCTCACTATCTAAGCGTTGGAAATTATCGTGTTTTTTCTTGGGCTCACTCTTGCGGTGATAACGAGCAAGATTGGCGATCGCTTCAATCTCTGACTCGGTATAGCCCAATAGCTCACCATTACGAATTAAATAATAGGAATGCTTATGGTGAGCATCGTGGCTAACGTGATGTCCCGCATTATGCAACATCGCCGCCGCCCATAGCAAATGCCTTTCATCATCGCCCCATTCATGAAAAATCCCCTTGGTCTGATCAAATAAACTCAAGGCATGTTCAGCAACCTGCTTAGCATATTTAGTATCAATGCCGTATTTATCAGCAAGCTTGAGAATACTGCGATCGCGAACCGTACTTTGATAGCGCCAGCCATCCTCGATATAGCTATGACGAATCATCCAATCCACCACCAAGCCTTCACGCAAGGCTCTCTGACAGAGCATAATTTTGGGAATTCCCAATAAACGCATAGTCTCTAAGAGGACAATTGCTCCCGCTAAGATAATCTCGGCTCGCTTTTGGCGCACCATAGCCGTGCGTTCTTCTAAATTCGCTCGACGTAAGCGCCAAACAATATTTTCTAACTCCGCAAAGGGGAGCTCATAACCTTGGAGAGGATTAGGAACCAGTCCTAATTTCTCCTTAGCATGGAGAGATATCAAAGTCTCAATCGTACCTGATGTGCCGATCGCCTTTAAGATCTTACCTTCAAGTTCTTCTTTAAGCAGATATTTTAAGTCATCGGTAGGGCGCTCTATTGATCCAAGAATGTAACCTAATAAGCGATCGTATTCTGGTTGTGAAATAGGATCGGTTTTAACAAATAAATCAGTTAAACGAACTGCCCCAATTTTAGTACTACTCAGATGTAACGGATCGCGACCATCCCCCAAAATCATCTCTGTCGAACCGCCACCAATATCAATCAGTAGATGCGGCTCATCTTTGAGCTCCATCGCAGAGAGCACACCTAAATAGATGCGTCTGGCTTCTTCTTGTCCTGAGATAACTTCAACATGCAATCCTAACTCTTCATAAATGCGGCGAATAAAATCATGACCATTAGGAGCCTCACGGGTCGCACTAGTCGCCACAGCCACAATCTCTTCAACTTTAAAAGTATGGCAGATTTCCTGACATCGCTTCAGAGCTTCCAGCGATCGCTTCATCGCATCTTCAGTCAAATTTCCTGTTTGGGCACAGCGCTCTCCTAGCCTTACTGTTGCCTTTTCTGACTCAATTACGCTAAAACTAGGTATCGAAGTCTGAATTTGTACAATTACCATATGAATGGAGTTTGTACCAACATCGATCGCCGCTAGGGTTTTGACATCTGAAGTCATGAGCTGTTTCCGCGAAATTAATTGCAAACGCCAACTTATAAGATTGCTCCCCTGCAAGGCGCAACCTTATAAGTTGGGATAAATTATTTTGTACAAGTACTTAAGTCATGGTAGATGAAAACCTGTAAGAATAGAAAGTACATTCAGTTAACCTTGGCTATTTATGAGGCGATCCTAGCTTATATATAAAAAGTATGGGAAATAAACAAGTAGTTTTAGTCGTAGATGATGAACCCGCCAATTTTGATGTCATCGAAATTTTGCTATTTAAAGAGGGGTATGAGCTTTATCATCAAGACAATGGGGCAGATGCGATCGCCTCTCTTGACACCATTAAACCTGACCTCATTTTACTAGACGTGATGATGCCAGACATGGATGGTATTGAGGTATGTCAACAGCTTAAGCAAGATCGTCAATGGCAACACATCCCAATAATTATTGTTACTGCTCTATCGGACAAAGAAGATCTGGCTCGTTGTCTGGATGCGGGAGCCGATGATTTTATTAGTAAACCAATTAACAGCACCGAACTCCGCGCCCGTGTGCGATCAATGTTGCGAATTAAGTCGCAATACGATCGCATCCAAGAAACAATGATGTTGCGCGAAGAAATGATGCAAACAATTGTCCACGATCTTCGCAATCCTTTAATTGGGATCTTGTTGGGCTGTGATTCTCTCAAAATTTTAGAGCTGCCTGATCGCGCAAAAAGGAGAATTGTCCAAATTGGCAAAACTATCGAGCACATGCGTTTTCTGATCGATGATATTTTAACCATCGGTAGGATCGAGGCAAATAAACTGATTCTCAATCGCACTACGTTCGATATAACTGAAATAGCGAAATCTGCGATCGCAGATTTCGCTAACCTCTCCAACAGCAAGCAAATCCAGATTTTAGGTGAATTTGATACTGAACCAGCCTATACATCTGGGGATAAGCAATTAATTAGCCGTGTATTAGAAAACTTATTAGATAATGCTATCAAGTTTTCTCCACAGCAAAGTTCTATTACGATCAGGGTTGAATGTTTGCCCAAAAATCCTGATCGCCAAGATTTAATTAAGATTGAAGTAATTGATTGTGGTGTGGGCATAAGCCCTGAACAAAAACAGGTAATCTTTGAAAAGTATGAAGTTGGTAATATTGTGTTGGGAGTCTCCCAAATTGGCTTAGGTCTGTCTTTCTGCAAAATGATGATTGAAGCGCACAAAGGCTTTATCTCAGTAACCAACAATCAACCGAAAGGTGCAATTTTTACTGTTTTGCTAGAGCGAGAGCATATTAGCTAATTAAAAACCAATAAGTATAGAACGGCGCTTTGCGCCGTTCTATACTTATTGGTTTTTATGTATTAACCAATCTGAATACAGATATAACAAAAAAATTGTATTAAACCACTAACTGTAGATCGCTTAGACTGTCCAAATAAACTTTGACGATTGCCTATTAACAATAAATGGGTAATCTAAACAAAAACGAAACAAAAGTATGACATGCATATTAGTCATCGAAGACGAAGACCTAATTCGTGAGTCCTTAGAAGACTTGCTTTCTGTAGAGGGGTTTGAGGTAATTACCGCCGAAAATGGGGAAAGAGGAGTGAGTCTGGCAAGCCAAAGACATCCAGATTTGATTCTTTGTGACGTAATGATGCCTATCCTCAATGGGTTTGGAGTCCTCGAACAATTGCGTCAAGATAAAACCTTGAGTACTGTCCCTTTTCTCTTTTTGACTTCGATGATGGATCGACGCAGTACTCGGAGAGGTATGGCTTTAGGTGCTGATGATTATTTAGAAAAGCCCTGCACTAGAGATGAACTGCTAGAAGCGATCGCTATACGTCTTGGCAAACAAAAAGCTATAGAAAAACGCTTTGAAGAGAAAATGGACGCTTTGCGGACTAGCATTACCCTAGCTCTGCCCCATGAGTTACAGACTCCACTTTCAGGAATTATGGGATTGTCAGAATTGATGATGATGCAAAGTGAAGAACTCCTGCCATCTGAAGTTCATGAATATGCTGAGGGTATTCACCAATCATCTGAACGTCTCTATCGATTGATCCAAAACTATTTACTCTACAGCAGATTAATAGTCATGCGATCTCAAGGTGTGACCAGATTTACATCGACATATCCTTGCAATAGCAAAATGATGATAACTAGTCTAAGTGAGCGTAAGGCAAAGTCATGCGATCGCTTAGATGACTTAGAGCTAGATCTTGCAGAATTCGATCTCGCCATTTCATCGGAAGAATTAACTAAAATTACGGAAGAACTAATTGATAATGCGTTCAAATATTCCCAAAAAGAAAGCAAGGTAGTTGTCAGTAGTCAGGTTACTGACAGTGCATGGATATTTAATATCCAAGATAGCGGTCGCGGCATGACTGATCAGCAAATCGCCAATATCGGCGCATTTATGCAATTTGAGCGCCAATTTTACGAACAACAGGGTATGGGACTAGGCTTATCGCTAGCGAAGCTTTTAGTTGAATTTTATGACGGCAATATAGTCATTCAAAGCCAAGAAAATATTGGTACAAATCTTTGTATTTCAATTCCACTTTAAACAAAGCGATGCATGTAGAGGCAATTCATGAATTGCCTCTACATGCATCGCTTTGCTTAGTTCGCCAATAACCCAAAAAAGATATGATCTAGCTAGATCCATCTAGAGTGAAATAGCAAAATGTCGGTTGTCCCATCCCATCGCAAGGCAAAAGCTCTTGGAGATGTCCAGCGTCGCCCTGCCAAAGAACTGTGCAGCGAATGCGGTCTCTGTGATACCTACTATATTCATTACGTTAAAGAAGCTTGTGCATTTATCACACAACATATTGATGAACTTGAAACGCAGTCCCATGGGCGATCGCGTGATCTCGATAACGAACAAGAATTATATTTTGGCGTACATCAAGAAATGATTGCCGCCCGTAAAACTGAGCCAATTGAGGGGGCACAATGGACAGGAATTGTGTCAACACTAGCGATCGAGATGCTAGAGCGTGGCTTAGTTGAAGGGGTGGTCTGTGTGCAATCAAGCAAAGATGATCGCTTTAAACCTCAGCCCATAATTGCCCGAAACCGTGAGGAAATTTTGGCGGCGCGGGTCAATAAACCCACTCTTTCACCAAATCTTTCGGTACTAGAACAGATTGAGCAGTCGGGGATCAAGAGACTTTTAGCGATCGGCGTGGGTTGTCAAATCCAAGCATTGCGTACTGTCGAGAAAGAACTCGGACTAGAAAAGCTCTATGTATTGGGTACGCCTTGTACGGACAATGTGACGCGATCGGGATTGCAGAAATTTCTCGACACCACTAGCCGATCGCCTGAAACAGTAGTGCATTATGAATTTATGCAGGATTTTAATGTGCATTTTAGACATTCTGATGGTTCCACCGAGCAAGTGCCTTTTTTTGGGCTAAATACTAAAGAACTCAAGGATGTATTTGCCCCATCCTGCATGACCTGCTTTGACTATACCAATGCGCTCGCTGACATCGTCGTGGGCTATATGGGCGCGACCTTTGGCTGGCAATGGATCGTAGTGCGGAACGAGACTGGCAAAGAGATGCTGGAGTTAATTAAGGATCAATTGCAGACTCAGCCTGTGATCTCTAGTGGCGATCGCCGTGCGGCAGTGCAGCAAGGTATCTCGGCATACGACCAAGCGGTGACTTTGCCAATTTGGTTAGCTTGGATCATTAGCTTTGTGGTGAATAAAATTGGACCGAAAGGTTTGGAATATGGGCGTTTCTCCATTGATTCCCACTTTGTCCGCAATTATCTCTACGTGCGCCGCAACTATCCGAAAAAGTTAGAAGCCCATGTCCCAGAATTTGCCAAACGAATCATTGCTCAGTACCAGTTACCCAAAGTTTAATATTCAGGCAAGGGGCTTAAGCCCCTTGTTCCATAAACCTAAACATCTATTCCTCTTGCTTATTCATTGCCATATATTCTCTAATGTACTTAAACGGGAAAGGAATAACGGTGCTTTGACCAGTTCTTACAAAATCAACATCCATTGTAGGAAGTAACTGTTGAAACACTAATTTCGAGTCTTTATTTACTGCAACAATTTTACGCAAGTGACAAGAATCTTTTAGAGAAGATTGTATGCTTGCTTTACTACAGCCAACAAAGTAATAAGCTTCATTATCAGTTTCACCAAAGTACTTAATATCAACTGTAGCGTCAAATATTTCCTCTTTACTTCGATTATCTTTAGGAAAAATAAACCTAACTCCATGCATTTCCCAGAAATAATCTCTGAGCTTTTCAGGATCTTTACCCTTTACTGCTTTCCCAGATTTACTGAGGTGTTTACCAATTAATTTATAAAACTCATTTTTGTCTACTGCGTTACTGCCAAATCCTTTAAGTTCATCAAGTAGGATATTAAAACCTTGCTGCGAGGAAACAGAATGTGTTTTTAAAAATTGTTGAACTATCTCCCAAAGAGCATATCCTGTAGAAATTTCTTCTGGGAATGACACTTCTCTCTCTGAAAGAAGAGTATGTATTCTTTCTAAATCAGGCAAAGTAATTTCCTGTGTTAAAAAGATTTGGTTTATATCACCTTCGTTAGAAATAACTAAACCTTCTAAGTTAGGTTTCTTTTTCCTTTTTTGGTTCACATCATCTTCATCATAAGTAGCCGATTCTTTTGTATCGGATTTCTTGTAAGACATATACTCTAAATATGCATCAAATTGAGAGATATTGAAGAGATCGCAATCCTGAGAACGCCTAGAAAAACTAAACTGACCATCGTGAAGAATTTCCATAAAGATAACATTCTCTTCATCTTCATCCCAAGCCGCAAAAGTCCAAGTACCAGATAAACCTAACTTATCCCATTCAAACAAACTAAATTTAAGATCAGTGATATCTTTTTTAATTAACAGTTCTTTAACACTTGTTTCTATAATATTCTTAATAGCTTTTGTTTGAAATTTTAAAGATTCAATAGTGATGTTCTGCCTATTAATACTTAAATCTGAGCGTTTATATTCGTCTACTATATTATTCTTTATGTAGTAAGACTCTTCATGGATTATTCTTATATTAAGTCTGTTAGTCTTATCTTCATTCCCAACAGTAATTATCTTAGATGGTAAACCATACGCTTTCATGATAATTTCTTTTGAATTATCAATTATAGCCCTAGATTCCTCAGTATCAACCTTGTCTACAATGTGTATCTTCTGATCAGCTAATATAAGGTTCATCTGTTTAGGATCTTTGATTAGCGAATTTTTAAGCTCACAGTAATCAATAGCATCTCGCCCTAACAAGTCTATAGCAATATATTCGGACAAATCTTTTTTGGCTAGATTAAAGATGTTGTAGAAGATACCTGCTCGACTTTTATTAAAAGCCTCGACACTACCAAATTCGAGAAATGGTAATGATGCCTTTTCATTAGTTTTGCCACACTCAACATAAGTCGAATTAATATCAAGTTCACCATCACTTGGAAGATGTCTTCTGAAAGTGTAAGTAGAAGTAGTTCCTTCAAATCTATAATAGGGCTTTTTTAGAGCTTTCTCTAATTGATCTTTTCGTCTGGGATCTTTTATTCTTGCCAACTCAATATTTATATCTGATAACGAACGATATCGCACAATGCTAACATTTAGAAACCAATCTTCATCCTTCGCATCTATTTTTATTTTTGCAATATCTAAATGTCCTTTCTTATGTGGGCTTTGAAACACTACAAGAAGTAAACCTGTAAGATTACAAAATTGATACTTTTCGTATCGAGATTTAGATGATGCAAGATAGTTAAATAAAATCTGTACTAACCAAGCACCTCGAATATAACCATCAGTGCGCTCTTTATTGTCTACAGGTATTACTTTTGTTATAGCAGTATCATCATCAAATAGTTTTGAGTCTCTAGCCTTTGATATTAATGTATAAATATCTACAGGCTTTTTATTTGTAATTTTTTTGAACATTGCATAGGCATATTTGTTATCTATAAATAGAGTTGCTACAGCCATGAATTCTTTTCCAAAAAGAGAGTCAAGTTGTGAAGCTCCTACCCACTTATTTTCTTTTGTTTCCCTCTTAATTCTAATAAAGACAAAATCACGTTCTATAGCTTCAATGTTAAATTGAATTTGCAAACGGTTAGTAATGGTAATCATTTATTTATTTCTTCTAAAATAAAGTTAACGGCTTCTGTGGCGATTCTATTGTCTCTACACAGATATGGGATCTCAATAATTGATACATCCTTTTGGATTTGCACTTTAAATGCTTGATCCTTTGGAGCAAGAATATT
>Ga0315904_10009621_pt1 | contig 12596 bp, 11 predicted proteins | sample LakEriMetagenome_6_FD_203529 | JGI IMG/M metagenome (GOLD analysis project Ga0315904, IMG submission 203529) | Freshwater fungal communities from buoy surface, Lake Erie, Ohio, United States - Buoy 12 MA120 | ecosystem: Environmental > Aquatic > Freshwater > Lake | place: USA: Lake Erie, Ohio...
TCCGAGATGAAAAAGACGAGAAAGAGGAACAACAAAGCGCTATGGGCGAGCGATAAAGAGCTGTCCGGTATCGCAGTCTACGGTGGCTTGGGCTCCCATCGGAAGCGTGAAGCGACGTGGGATGTGACCGTAGACAAAGCCTGAGACGACGGCAACGCTCTCGGGTGTCAGCTCTAGTGCCAAGCGCGGAACGTGCTGGGCAAGAATCTCGTCGCGCTCGTCCTTCCAGCCATTGAAGGAGCCAATTAATAGTCCGTTGAGCTTGCCCAGCACGCCTGAGAGCCGTAGCTGGGTAAGCGCACGATCAACCGCGTAGAGCTCCTCGGTGACATCTTCGATCAGCAACAAGGCTCCGGTAAGGTCAGGGACGTACTTAGTGGAGGCCAGCGACTCCAGCAGACTCAGACAGACGGGCACCAGCCGCCCGGCGACACTTGTCCCACCACGGTGGACCGTGAGCGGCGCATCATCGGGCTGTGCAAACACGAAATTCTCTTGGCGCACGGCCTGAAAAAAGCTCGCCTCCGAGAAGGGATCGAGTGTGTTTTCGCCAAAACCATCGCCTGATGTCGCCATGATCCCTGAGTAGCTGATAACTCCGTGTGCCGCCAGCGCTAAGTTCAGCGCCGTGATGTCTGAGTAGCCCACCAGAGTCTTAGGATCGGTGCGAAATGCCGCGTAGTCAATCCCATCCAGCAGCTTCCCGGAGCCGTACCCCCCACGCGCGGTGAGAATACAGTCAATCTCGGGATTGTGGATCAGCTCATTTAGATCCGCAAGGCGCTGCACTTCGGTGCCTGCTAAGTAGTTGCACTCGGGATGCGTTGCGGTCGCGTTAGGGGCAACAATGACCGTGTAGCCCCGACGCCGCAGCGCTGCCGCACCACGCTCAACCTCACCCGCAGGAGCCGCACCCGCAGGTGAGCAAATACCGATCACGCCACCAGGGCGGAGAGGCCGTGGCCATAAATAGGAACTCATGGAAGGGATTGTACCCGTCGCTGGCGAACCGTGACACATGCAACTAGGCGAGAGAAACTGGACAGAGATTGCGGCGCTAAAAGATCGGGTCGTGGTGTGCCCGATTGGGTCGTTGGAGCAACATGGGCACCACCTACCATTACTCACGGACTCGATGATTGGGAGTGAGATTGCCAAGCGCGTGGAGGCGGCTACGGAAGAGATCGCTGTCTTTACCCCGATGCTCTGGACGGGCGCGAGCCACCACCACTTGAGCTTTCCAGGCACGATTAGCCTCTCTCAAACCACGTACCGGAGCGTGATCGAGGACATGGCTGAGAGCTTGATCGGGGCCGGATTTCGTAAGCTCTTTTTCCTCAACTCCCACGCCGGAAATATCGTCCCTGCGCAGTCAGCGCTGCTCGAAGTCCAGCTACGGCATCGCGAGAGGCTCCCTGAGCTCTATCTCTGCGTGGGCTCCTGGTTCGAGCTTGCCCAGCCAGCGCTGGCGGCGCTGGGGCTGGTTCAGAAAAAAGTGATCCATGCGTGTGAGTGGGAAACGAGCGTGATTCAAGTAACGCATCCTGAGCTGGTGCAAGCGGCTCGCCCCGCCGCGCGACGCGATATTGACTCCGCATTCTGGAGCCCCGACCATATCAAAAACAATCGTCTCTCGGTTATTCGCACGATGGAGCAAGGCAGTGAGACCGGCGCGTTTGGCTTCCCCGACGATGCCACACCCGAAAAAGGGGAGCTGCTTATCCAAACAGCCACGGACGTGGTTGTCCGCTTTGTGAAAGAATACGCAACGTGGCCGAGAGTGCCTTAGCAAGTTTACAGAACTTTTTAATGATTGCCGCCTATAGTGGTAGGAAAGGAGTAGTGATTTCCATGAAGACAACGATTTTAACCCTTGCAGCCATCCTGATGGTTGGCGGTGCAGCGTTTGCGCAGCGACCTGGTGGCGGTGGTCAAGGAGGCCCTCCTGGCGGTGGCGGCGGATTTGGCGGTGGCCGTGGTGGCGGTGGCGGCATGCGTATGTATGAGAACCTTGGCCTGACCGACGCTCAGAAGACCAAGCTCAAGGCCGTTACGGACAAACAGCGTGCTGAGATGGACGCGATGCGCAAGAAGTACACCGAGCAGATCAACGCCATCCTGACTCCCGAGCAGAAGAAGAAGCTAGAAGAAGAGCGCAAGAAAATGATGCAACGCTTCATGGGCGGCGGTGGCCCCGGCGGTGCCCCCCCCACGGGTGCCAAGCCCGGTGGTAAAAAGGGCTAGCTCAAAAGCCCCCTTCGCGATGGCGAAGGGGGCTTTTTTAGCCTTTTAGCGTCAAAAGCACACCCGTCACGATCAGAGCGCACCCGACGCCAAGCTGCCAGGTCAGTTTCTCCCGCAGAAAAACAACCGCAAGGACGGTGGCAAGCACGAAGCTGAGCTTGTCTATGGGAGCGACTTTAGAGACGGGCCCGAGCGCCAGTGCCTTGAAGTAACACATCCACGAAGCGCCCGTCGCGAGGCCCGAGAAGACGAGGAAGAGGAGCGTTTTAGGGGGGAGTGCCGTCAGTTCCTTAGCTTCACCACGTGCCAGCATCAGCCCCCAAGCCGCAACGAGCACCACCGTGGTTCGTACCGCCATCGCTAGATTGGAAGGGATCCCCTGAATCCCAATCTTGGACAGAATCGCGGTGAGCGCTGCAAAGCAGGCTGAGAGAAGCGCCCAGCCTGCCCAAGTCACGGCGTTAAGCAGCGCTCTCTAGCGCATCGAAGACGAGGCCCGCGCCGCCGTAGATTCCCGCATCGTCGCCGAGCTCCGCAGGGATAATCTGGCAGTCTTTGATGAGCGTGCTCGACGAGTTGGCGAACGCTGTGCGACGGATCGGCTCGAAGAGGAGATCTCCTGCACCAGCCACTCCCCCACCAATCACGATCTTCTCAGGGTTGAGGAGCATGACAACCGAGGTCACACCAAGCCCGATGTAGTAGCCCGTCTCCTCCAGCACTTCCAGCGCGACCGCATCGCCTGCTTTTGCGGCATCCGCGATATCTTTCGGGGTGATTCGGTGCCAGTCGTAGCCACTAACCTCTGCCAGAAGGCTCTTGCGGCCTTGGCAGAGCTTGCGCGATGCCCGCTCACAGATGGCGGAGATCTGTGCCATAGACTCTAGGCTTCCAAAAGACGCCGCGCCACCACGCTCTCCGGCGGCGATAACGATGTGCCCCAGCTCGCCCGCCCCCCCGGTAAAGCCCGTCCAGAGCTTGCCATCCAGAATCAGCCCTCCGCCCACACCAGTGCCCAGGGTGAACATCACCATGGTTCGGGTGTCACGCCCCGCGCCAAAGCGAAACTCCCCCATGGCCGCGACATTGGCATCGTTGCCCATCAGCACAGGAAGCCCCGTCGCCTCCGCAATCGGGTCGGCGAGGGAGATATTCCGATACGGAAAGCCCTCCTCGTAGAAGTTGGGAGCCCAGAGGACTTTCTTACCCGCAGGATCAATGTGCCCAGGGACACCAATTCCCATCCCACCGATCTCAGAGAGAGCAACGCCCGACTCCGAGATCGCTTCCTCAACCGCCTGCTTGATCTGCCCGACGGTTCGTGCGGAGCCTTCTTGTGCCAGCGAGGGCCGCTTGCCGTGCCCCAGCATCTTGCCCGCCCGATCCAGCACAGCCGCTCGGATATTTGTCCCACCTAGATCAGCCCCTACGACGTAGTGAGCGTCCCGATTCCAACTCAAGGTTTTCTGCCTCCCAAAATTACCAGGTCAGTATAGCACATCGGCTCTACTTTCCCCCCACAATCGCATCCGCTTCCGAAACCCGCTGCTGACTTTCTTTCTGAAGAGTCGCTGCCCGGTCTTTGCTCTGCACGGCTGTCTGTACCGCCGCTTCCGGGGTGGCCTCACGCTCACAGCCACTAAGCAAGGCAAGCGCGACCAGACAAAGAAAAATATTCGTCATGTTGGTTATTGTCGGCAAGGAGCACTTGGAGATGTATACTTGCTCTTTTTGCCGCGACAGAGTCTGCCTTTTCCAGAGCATAGCAAGTCCGCGAGACTCCAGGTTCGTCTCACCAGAGAAAAGTGACACCGCACACTACATTCAGAGGAGACCGGTGTAATGGAGGTTGTTTAAAATGCGTTTCTCTACACTTGTAGTTGCCTCTCTAGTGTCTCTCAGCTTATCTTCTGGGCTAACAAGAGCTCAGTCTTCATCTGAATCAGGCTGGTTATATGGCCCTGTAACATTGATAGATGTTTCATTACCTGATCCTCCCCCTTTTGTATTTGGAGAGGCGATAATTGATATTGACAGTCTTTTGCCGAGAATCATTAACATTAACAATCAGGCTGTCGGAGTAACGATGGCAAGTTTAGATGCTATAGCAGAGCCACCTTTCGCCATAGTTTATGCAAGCACAAGTAGAGCTGCGATTCTAGAGCAGAGATGTACTTGGTTCGAGGAAAATATCGTACCTAAAACGATAGAATCTAATGAATGCTTTACTTGGAGCGCTACAAGTAGCTATTCCAGTTGGGCTAGAGTTTCGTTTAGTAACTATCAACATCCTGGTACGAACAGTGGGCTCAGTTTAATTCAACATTCATACAACCCCACATTTTCTTCAGTCGAGACAGGCGAAACAACTATTTACTTGTCTTCAGGAGAAAAGCCTTTACTGATGCTAGGCAAACAATGTGATGACAACCAATTTCTAGCCATGCTTTCCAAATTCTGCCCACACAGACTAACTCGATCCGGGGAAGTAATGACAATCTCTGCCAAACCACTTCCCCAGGATTTAGATTTTCAGAGAATCACCGAGTCCTTACTCCCAGAAACCCTCCGTCGCTATATCTTTGCACCTTCCATCAAGAACAGAATAGGCGTGTTTTCTATGGATCGCACCGCCATTTTTCCACCGGCTTATGGGGAAGCAGTCGAGAAAGAGATTACTGGTGAGCTAGGGAAGAATACAGTTCCCTTTGCCAAATTACGTCCTACAGAGAAACCAACTCCTCATTAAAGGGACGGTTTCTTCAGCACAAGACCGCTCATGGTTGACAGTTACCTTCGCCTTACCCGAAGGTTCTATGGGTGTTCCTCGGGTCAAAGTAACGATGTCGCAGATTCCACTTCCCCCATAGTCTTTCCTATTTTCGGTAGCGTGTGGCCATTGCCGCCTCGGTGGCGCGGCGGGAGAGCTGGGTGACGTGCAGGCCATCGCGAGCTGAGGGAACATTGCCGAGGTTTCCTGTGTAGAGGGCATCGCGCCAGGCGGCGTACATGCCGTGGAAGTCTTTCTCGCTGGCACCGGGAAGGCGCACGGTTCCCTGCCCGTTGCGCACCTCGAAGAACCAGCCGTCTCGGACGTAACGAATCAGGCCCTCGGTTCCGATCAGCTCGTAGGTGAAGATATCATAAGGGTCGCGGGCGGTATGGGTGTAGGAAAAGCTAATCTCAACACACGTATGACAGCCACTGGCATGATCCATGTGCATCCAGACATGGCCGGGTGCCTCGTGCTCCTCGATCCAAGCCGCTGCCGCATGCTGCCGGACAACCTCAGAGCCTGTCCACCAGAGCGCGAGATCTATTTGGTGCACGCCGCAGTCAACCAGCGGCCCACCTTCCTCGAAGCGCCCTAGCCGCCGTGCGGACTCAAAGCGATTGCCGTGCGCATCGGTCTCCCACTTGCCGTGCAGGTTCCAGAGGTAGATGAGGCGCTGGGCGCGAAGCTCGCCAATCACACCCTCATCAATCAGCTGCTTGATTCTCTGTGCAACGGGGCTAAAGCGGTAGCAAAGTGCGGTCGCGAAGAGGATTCCAGCTTTATCCGCAAGGGCGATCATCTCCTCGATCTCGTCTTCGTCCATTCCGAGAGGCTTCTCGCAGAGCACGTGCAGGCCATGCTGAGCCGCACCACGCAGGTTGTCGAGGTGCACGGGTGCGGGGGACGTGATCGAGACGGCATCGAGCCCACAGCGCCAGAATGCCTCAATATCCGTGAAGGCATGGGCATCGGGGTAGCGTGCCGCGAGCCGGGCAAGTGCCTCGGGGTTCGGATCGTAGAGTGCGGCTAAACTTAGGCCATCCGTCTGGGCGATTGCGTGCGAGTGTCCGTAGTCGGCGACAACCCCACAGCCCATCAATCCAATTCGTTTCATAAAATCCTCACCTCCCCATCCCCACCACCCTCGCTTCGCGGGGTACCCGGACGGGAGGGATATAAGAAAACTTCTTCCTATTTGTCCCCCCGCGTAGCGGGGGTTAGGAGGGAACTTTCAGCTCACGGCGTGGCGGGCGAGGAGGGCATCAATGAGGCCGCCTGACCAGTTGTCACGCTCGTCTTCATCACGGAACTCAAAGCGAATACCAGCTCGACCGTCGTTGTCTTTCCACATCACATCGCAGAGCACAAGCACGGCCTGCGACGAGGGTGATTTCAGTCGGGCTGGTGTCGGACCATCGGCGAAGCTGGGAAGTTTGTTGAGGCGCGCGCCCCCCACTCCCATGTCCATCACATCGGCAGGCTTCCAACCCGCGCTGTCATGAAGCTCTAGGCTCACCCCCTCAGGGAGTGGCCAGCGTCGGAACTCGCGGCGCTTTGCCCCCTGCTGGTCGGCCCTAGGGCGGCGAAACGGCTCGGCAGTACGCAGGCGCTCCAGCAAAGCCATTGCCTCGTCCTGACGGCGCAGGATCGCCTCCACATCATGAGGAATCTCAAACTCGGTGTTGTCGTCTTCAAGTGGCATGGCTCTATTATCGTCCCTAACGTGTACTTTCCTCACCATCTGCCTCGAGCATATCCACGTAGATGCCCGGCTCAGAACCTTCAATAACGGTCGCGCCGCAGCATTTCTCGTAGAAAGCCACCGGTCCTGCCCCGGCAATTATACCGTAGCCATAGCCAATTTCTTTCAGACCGTGAAGTGCCGCGAGCAATAAAGCGGCTCCGACTCCCCGCCCTCGAAACGTAGGATCAACGCCCGTGGGGCCAAAAAAGCCCCGCATCGTGGCATCAACACAGGCAAATCCAATGACACGTTTCTCGTAGATCGCGATCCAGCAGGTAATCGGCTGGCGAGCGAAGCCCGCTTGGGTTTCATCGGCCCAGCTCTCCGAAAAAGTTTTCGCAATAAAGCGACGGGTGCGAGAAAGCTCAAAGGGAAACGCTCGGCGCACCACGATTCCCTCGGCACGAAGGCGCACAAGTTCGTCGTCTACGGCAGGCAGTTTATAGAGCGGCACAAGTAGATCAGGCATGTATGCATTGTACCCAGATTCATCTCACGAAGTAGCTGACATTCTCCTTTGGTTTCAGGCAGGAATTTGCCCTGGTTGCGGCGAATTGGCTTAACGTGCTATTATCACGACGAATACCTCCGGCGACGGGGGATGTGGTACGAAGGAACTTCTCGATGATGACTCTTGCGCGCGTTGTCCGTCAGGCGACACTCTTGCTGACGGCGCTAGTCGCAGTCTCTTCGTCGGTCCGGGCAGCAGTTGACCCGGCTCTGGCGGAAAAGTATAAAGCTCTGACGGCGACGGTTAACGATCAAGCGCTGGCACAGACCATTCGCGAGCTGTCCTCAAATGGCTCGCGGGTCGTGGGCTACCCCGGTGAAAAATACGCCGCCGCCTATGTTGAGCAGGAGTTCAAGAAGCTCTTTGGCAGTGACAATGTGAAGTCAGAGATGTTCACGGCGACGGTGCCAATGGACAAGGGAGCACGGCTTGATGCCAATGGCAAGACCTACCCCCTCTACTGCATCTGGCCTAATCTTGTCCGCACCAGCCAGCTCCCCGAGGAGGGACTGAGCGGGCCATTGATCTACGCGGGCAATGGGCTGCTCGGCTCCTTTAACGGCAAAGAGGTCGAAGGCGCGATTGTTCTCGTAGACTTCAACTCCGGCACCGACTGGCTCAACGCGCCGCGCCTCGGGGCTAAGGCCGTGGTCTTTATCGAGCCCGACAAGACCATGCGCGGTGAGGCTGAGGCCAAGTTTGTCTCGATTCCTCTCTCGATCCCCCGCTTCTTTATCAAAAAGAGCGATGCCGCCGCACTTCAAGCCCTCTCTCTCTCCCGCAAGAGCCTAAAGGCGACCCTCCACGCGGAGATGAAGTGGGATCGGGTGCAGGCCAAGAACTTTATCGGCGTGCTTCCCGGCCAGAGCAAAGACCCCAAGATCGCCAAGCAGATTATCGTGGTGCAGTCCTACTACGACGGTATGTCGGTTGTCCCTGCACTCGCTCCCGCAGCCGAGCAGGCAGGCGGAATCGCGGGGCTCTTGCAGACAGCGCGGACATTTCAGAAGGTAGGCCATGAGCGCACGATCTGGTTTTTAGCCACGTCTGGCCACTGTCTTGGGCTCCAAGGCGTCCGCGAGTTCCTCGACAACCACATAGACGACTGGCAAGTCCCCGGCCCCTTCGCCAAGCTCTTTGGGCAGGCCAAAGAGCCGAGTGCCCCCATCTATCTCTGGGTGGGCTTAGACCTCGCAAGCCAGACCCGCTCGTTGGGGATTTTCTACAAAGCGCACCTGGTCAATGTCCGGGAAGATACCCAGAATCTCTACTCCGATATCGCCCGTGTGGCCCGTGAGAACAACGACAAAGTCGCGGAAGTCTTAGGCTACGATGCCAAGAAGCGCTTCTCGGATGGTGTCAATCCTGTGGATGGCAAGAGCTGGCGCAACTTTATCCCCGGAAAGCCTGCCTTCGACTCCGAGATTGTCGGGATGGCAGGTGGCTTTGGCGTCACCTTCGCCTCCATTGACGACTCTCGCAACCAAGTTGACACGCCCTTTGACACGTTTGAGAAAGTCAATATCGCCAATCTAGCGCTCCAGCTCAAGACCTTTGTGTGTTTGCTCCAGCACTATGTCAACGATCCCAACGACCAGAACGCCGACCCCAAGAAGCAGATCCCACTCTACAAGACCTGCCAGTGGACACGTATGGGCCTGCGCTCAGGCTTTGCCACCCTCAAGGGCCGTGTTCGAGAGTATGAGCCGCGACGCTCGCTAGTGCCAAGCGACCCCGTAGACCGCGCTTTAGTGGTCGTGCCGCACAACTCCAACACCAAGAGCTTTATCGGAGTACGCGCCAACTTTATCCAGATGGTTGGGGATGACCAGGGTGGCTTTAAGGGTAAAGAGGGCAAGTCCAGTTTTGCCTTTAAAGGACTGCCCCCCACGACAGCCGATAACCAGGAACACCGGGTCGAGTCGTACCACATGGACGAGAAGACTGGCGACATTGACTACGCGCCCGATAAAGGCGTGACGGGAGCGGCCTACCCGAGCCAGTTTCGGATCACCACGGGCGATAAAGAAGTCCTCTCCGTTGTCTTCCCCTGCGTCGCTACCAATATCTTTGACTTAGTGGATCAGCAAGCTCTTCGCACGCTCTCCACCATGACGATCTATGATGGGGTTTCCAACGGCGAGCCACGGCAGTTTGGTTATTCCCTGGCCAAGCCAGAGCCCGGCGTGAGCTATGTTGAAGACACGGCTGTGGTCTTTGCTCGGCGCGGTGATGAGTTTAGCTCTGGTAAAGACCGAAACGCGGCAACAAACAAGCTGCGCCAGTTCAAGATCATCATGGGCAGTGGCCCCGCCGCCACGCGCTTCCTCCTCATTAACTCCACAATAGCCAACCCTGAGGGCGAGGGCTATGTGATGGGAGCGGGCGAGGGGCAAGATGCCGTGGAGTCGTCGCGCTCCTCGGCGATTATCCACACCGCGCTACGCGTTGCCCAAGACATGTGGAAACTCGATGACTTCCGCATTCAGCGCCTCATCAAGAACAATATTCGCAACAAGGGCATTGAAAGTCTCCATGCCAATGCCAAGGAGTTTATTGACAAGGCCGAGGCGGCTTTAGCGGCAAAGGACTACCAGCGCTTTGATACCTATGCACGCGCTGCCTGGGGCTACGAGAGCCGTGCCTACCCTGATGTTACCAAGACCCAGCAGGACGTGGTCAACGGCGTGATTTTTTATCTTGCGCTGATGATTCCGTTTGCCTATTTCCTAGAGCGCCTGCTCTTTGGCTACTCGGATCTTAAGCGCCAGCTTGGGGCGGTCTTTTTAATCTTTTTGGTGATCTTTGGCATCTTCGCCGCGATCCACCCCGCGTTTCGGATCACGCTCAACGCCGGAATTATCCTGCTGGCCTTCATCATGATGGCTCTCTCGGTGCTGGTCACGGTGCTGGTCTGGCAGAAGTTTGAGCAGCAGCTCAAGCAGCAGTCCAAAGAGACCCAGGGCACCCACTCACTGGATGCCGGAAAGGGCTCGATTGCCGTTGCTGCGTTCGCGCTCGGGGTGGCGAACATGCGCCGCCGCGCCACTCGAACCGCGCTGACGTGTGCGACTCTGGTTTTGCTGACGTTTACGGTGCTCGCGTTTACGTCTATTGTGCAAGAGCTGCGTTTCAACCAAGTCCCTGCGCCGGGTAAGCCGCTCTACAACGGGATTCTATTACGCGACCCGAACTGGAACGCGCTTCAGCAGGTGGCCTACCGCCTGCTCGACGATGAGTTTGGGAACACGCGTCAGGTAGCGCCGCGCGGCTGGTTCCTAGGGACGCAACCGGGCGAGCAGACATTTCTAACGCTCAAGCGTGCGGATAGAGAGTTTGGCGCGAAGGGTGGCGTCGGGCTCTCTCCTAACGAGGCCAAGGTCACGCATGCTGATGAGGCACTCGCAGCCGGGCGCTGGTTTGCCCCCGGTGACACGCTGGTGATGATCCTGCCACGTAAGATCGCCGATAACCTGCGCATCTCGGATGCTGATGTGACCAATGCCTCGGCCAAGGTGAGCTTCTCTGGTCAGGACTACAGCGTCATTGGGATCTTGGACCAAGACAAGTTCAAGCAGATCATGGACCACGACCAGGAGCCGCTCACTCCCGTGGACTTCGTGCAGATGCAGCAGCTCCAGAAGCAGGGCAAGACCGACAGCTCTAGCGGGTTCCAGCAGTATCTTCACTTGGACTCCGACGTGATCTTTTTTGTCCCGTATCAGACTCTGATTAACCTAGGCGGCGACCTGAGATCCGTGGCCATTGGCTACGGCGATGATGAAGGGGCGGTTGTTAAAGAGCTCAAAGAGAATCTCATGAAGCGCTTTGACATGAACCTGTATGCTGCGAGCGAGAAGCTCGGGGATAAGCCAGGTAAGATCGAGCGGTTCTCGTCGGTGGGCGCAACAAAGGGCGAAGACTTTGGAACGATTCTCATCCCAATCTTAATCGCCGCGCTGATTGTTCTCAACACGATGCTGGGCTCGGTCTTTGAGCGCGTGAAAGAGATCCATATCTTTAGCTCCATTGGCCTCTCACCCAGCAACATCGGGACACTGTTTATGGCGGAGGCGCTGGTCTACGCGATCCTGGGCTCCGTCTCGGGCTACGTTCTAGGTCAGGGAATTAGCAAGCTCCTCTCGACGTTTCACTTGATGCAGGGGCTCTCGCTGAACTTCTCATCGGTGAGTGCGGTTCTCTCAACTCTCGTCGTGGTGGCCGTCGTGCTTCTCTCTACTCTCTGGCCCGCGAAGAAAGCCTCCGAAGTCGCCAGCCCATCCAGCACACGCACCTGGTCTGTTCCTGATCCGGTCGGCGATGACTGGGCGATCCGCCTCCCCTTTGCGGTCACGGGCGATCAAGCTGCTGGTGTGAATGGCTTCTTGGCAGAGTGGTTCCAGAGCTACGAAGGCTACTCGGTCGGCGACTTTATCACCGAGGGAATCTTCCGCGAGACCTTTGAGTCCGAGAAGGGCACCGGCTACCGGATCGGGTGTAAAGCCTGGCTCGCTCCGTTTGATCTTGGCGTCTCCCAGATGATCCGCCTGGAGACGGTTCCCACGGACTTTGAGGATGTCTTTGACCTCAAGCTGACGCTTCACCGGGTCTCAGGGGATGTGTCCAACTGGAAACGCGTCAACCGGCGCTTTATGAACACACTCCGAAAACAGTTTCTCGTCTGGCGAACTCTCAGTGGCGCGGAGCGCGAGCGCTACTTGACCGAGACGGAGTTTGCGAGTGTGGAGGCGTAAAATGGCAAACGACATGGATGAATTAAACAATCGTGAAGACGTAGCGACGCCGCATCACAGCGACAGCCAAGATCACAGTGTCGAAGACGCACGCGAGTTTATCGAAGCGGAGTCTCAGGGCGATGATAGTACGTTCGACGAAGGCTTTACCGCCAAGACCATTATCGGCTCTATCTTTGTCAGCTTAATCATGACGGCGGGCGCGATCTACCTTGGGCTCGTTGCAGGATCGGGTCTTGGGGCAGCCGCGCAGTGGGTGACCATCGTTCTCTTTGCAGAGGTCGCCCGGCGCTCGTTCTTGCCGCTAAAGCGTCAGGAGATCTTTCTCCTCTACTACGTCGCCGGTGGCCTTGCTGCCGTGGCGGGAGCAGATCGTGGGATCTCCGGGGGGCCGTTTGGCTGGCTCATCTGGAACCAATACTACATCCAGAGCCCACAGGCGGCCTCAATCGCGCGGGAAATCCCTTGGTTCTCCAGCCCTCAACCAGGATCTGCGGCGCTCGATCAGCGTAACTTCTTCCACCCGGACTGGTGGGGCCCCATTGGGGTGATGATGATCCATCAGAC
>Ga0315904_10009622_pt1 | contig 12596 bp, 9 predicted proteins | sample LakEriMetagenome_6_FD_203529 | JGI IMG/M metagenome (GOLD analysis project Ga0315904, IMG submission 203529) | Freshwater fungal communities from buoy surface, Lake Erie, Ohio, United States - Buoy 12 MA120 | ecosystem: Environmental > Aquatic > Freshwater > Lake | place: USA: Lake Erie, Ohio...
TTGAAAGCCGATGTGCATGTGCTGACCCTGACCGCGACCCCCATCCCGCGCACGCTGCAATTGGCGCTAACGGGCGTGCGCGAAATGAGCGTGATTGCAACGCCGCCCATTGATCGGCTGGCGGTGCGCACCTTCATCATGCCTTGGGACCCGGTGGTGCTGCGGGAGGCCATTCAGCGCGAACGCTTCCGCGGCGGGCAGATTTTCTGCGTCGTGCCGCGCATTGAAGACATGGCGAAGCTTGCGGAACGGATGGCCGAGATTGTGCCGGAAGCGCGCATGATCCAGGCGCATGGTCGCATGACGCCGACCGAACTTGAACGCGTCATGACCGAATTCGGCGATGGCAAGCATGATATTCTGCTGTCCACCAATATCGTTGAAAGCGGCTTGGATATGCCGGCGGTGAATACGCTGATCATCCATCGCGCCGATATGTTTGGCCTGGCACAGCTATATCAGCTGCGCGGTCGTGTTGGGCGCGGCAAGCTGCGCGGTTATGCCTATCTGACCTGGCCGGAAGCGCATCGGCTTTCGGCGGCGGCGGAAAAGCGGCTGGAGGTGATGCAGACGCTGGATAATCTGGGAGCTGGCTTCACGCTTGCCTCGCATGATCTGGATATTCGCGGCGCGGGCAATCTGTTGGGCGAGGAACAATCGGGCCAGATCCGCGAAGTCGGCATCGAGCTTTATCAGCAAATGCTGGAAGAGGCGGTCGCCGATATCAAGGCCGGCGCTGAGGGGGCGGAGAGTGAGCGGGAATGGACACCGCAGATCAATCTTGGCCTACCGGTGCTGATCCCGGAAAACTACGTCACTGATCTGCCGGTGCGGCTTGGGCTTTATCGGCGCATCGGCGGCCTCGCCACAGATGGCGAGAATGATGCCATGGCGGCGGAATTGGCTGACCGCTTCGGTCCCCTGCCGGCTGAGGTTGAGAACCTGCTGCAAGTGGTCGCGATCAAGCGGCTTTGTCGGCAGGCCGGGGTGGAAAAGCTGGATGCCGGGCCAAAGGGGCTGGTGTTGAGCTTCCGGGGGCAGAATTTTGCCAATCCGGGCGGGCTGATCACCTGGATTCAGGGGCAGAAGGGGGCAGTGAAGCTCCGCCCCGATGCCAAGCTGGCGCTGATCCGCGATATGGACTTGGCCGAACGCGTACGCCGCGCGCGGGATTTGCTGCGCGTGCTGGCGCGGTTGGCCGGGGAAGCAAAGCGCGTTTGATTTCCCTGGCCTTGCGGCGCTATCAGGGAATTGCTGGGCCTGTAGCTCAATGGTCAGAGCGGACCGCTCATAACGGTTTGGTTGCAGGTTCGAGTCCTGCCGGGCCCATTTTTCGCCCGTAACCGGGCGAAAAATCCCCCGGAGGGACGCGAGTTTAGTTTGAGCGGCTGATTCACTGCTCCGGCGTGCCGCCTCCGCAGATCAGACGCTGGGCTGCCAAGACAGACCCTCGCGCGGCACTGCCGCGCGAGTATCGGGATTTCGTGAGTCCCGAGACAATCAGCTTAAACCGCGTCGGGCAAAAATCCCCCGGAGGGCGCAACCCTTTGCGGATTTCACCCGCGCGCATTCTGCTCTATTACCCCCTCACGAAACCCCCTAACCGCATCAGGTCCCCCGCCCCATGGCCGCCTATCAATATGTCTATGTCATGAAGAACCTCACCAAGTCCTATCCGGGCGGGCGAGAGGTCTTCAAGGGCATCACCTTGTCCTTCCTGCCCACCGCCAAGATCGGCGTGCTGGGCCCGAATGGCGCGGGTAAATCCACGCTCATGCGCATCATGGCCGGGCAGGATAAGGATTTCGGCGGTGAGGCTTGGGCGGCGGAAGGCGCCAAGGTTGGTTATCTGCCACAGGAACCGCATCTCGATCCCAATCTGACCGTGGGTGAGAATGTGCGCGCGGCCTTTGCCGAGCTTTCCGCAAACCTCGCCCGCTTCAACGAAATCTCCGAAAAATTCGCTGAGGAAATGAGCGAAGATGAGATGAACAACCTGCTCGCCGAACAGGCGGAATTGCAGGAAAAAATTGATGCGGTGAATGGTTGGGAAATTGACAGGCAGGTGGATATTGCGCTCGATGCGCTGCGCTGCCCGCCGGCCGATAGCGCAGTGACGCATCTTTCAGGTGGTGAACGCCGCCGTGTGGCATTGTGCCGGCTATTGCTCGAAAAACCTGATCTGCTGCTGCTGGACGAACCGACCAACCATTTGGATGCGGAAAGTGTGGCTTGGCTGGAAAAGACGCTGCGCGAATATCAGGGCGCGGTGCTGATCGTGACCCATGACCGCTACTTCCTCGACAATGTCACGGGCTGGATTCTGGAAGTGGATCGCGGGCGTGGCATTCCCTATGAAGGGAATTACTCCGCCTATCTGGAAGCCAAGCGCAAGCGCCTGTCGCAGGAAGAACGCGAAGAAACCGCACGTCAGCGCCAATTGGCCGAAGAACAGGAATGGATCGGGCGTTCGCCGGCTGCACGGCAGGCGAAATCCAAGGCGCGTATTGCGGCTTATGAGGATTTGCTCCGCCGCAGCCAGGAAAAGGCGCCGGACCCGACCGAAATCACCATCCCGCCGGCGCCACGGCTCGGCAATACCGTTATTGTGGCTGAGAATCTCTCAAAAGGTTTTGGTGATCGGCTGCTGATTGACAATCTTTCCTTCAAGCTGCCGCCGGGCGGCATTGTCGGCGTGATCGGCCCCAATGGTGCGGGTAAATCCACGCTGTTCAAGATGATCACGGGCGGTGAAAAACCCGATTCAGGCAGCCTTATCGTCGGCGATAGTGTGCAGCTTGGCTATGTGGATCAAAGCCGCGATAGCCTGAATGATACGCGTACCGTTTGGGAAGAAATCTCTGACGGGTTGGATATGATCACCATCGGCAAGCGGAGTGTGCCTTCGCGCGCCTATGTGGCCGCCTTCAACTTCAAAGGTGGTGATCAGCAAAAGCGCGTTGGCGTGCTTTCCGGTGGTGAACGCAATCGCGTGCATCTCGCGAAGATGCTGAAGCGCGAACACAACGTCATTCTGCTTGACGAACCGACCAATGATTTGGATGTGGATACGCTCCGTTCCTTGGAAGAAGCGTTGATGGATTTTGCCGGTTGCGCGGTGATCATCAGCCACGATCGCTTTTTCCTGGACCGCCTGGCCACGCATATCCTGGCCTTTGAAGGTGATAGCCATGTGGAATGGTTTGAAGGCAATTTCCAAGCCTATGAGGAAGACAAGCGCCGGCGCCTGGGCGCGGATGCGACGGAGCCGCATCGCATCAAATACCGGCCCTTGCAGCGGTGAGCCAAACACTTGGTGCGCTGCATACGCCGCGCGGGATCACCACCGCGCGGCTTTCGCTGCTGCCGCCAGCGCCGGAGCAATTGCCGGATCTTATTCGCCTTAAGGCCGATGAACGCGTCTTCGGCTTCATGCTGCATGGCACGCGTAGCGCCGAACGCACGCGGGAAGAATTGGAAGATGATATCGAATTCTGGGCGGTGCGCGGCTACGGCACCTGGTCGGTCTTTGTGCGCGGCAGTGGTGAGTTTCTGGGCATTTGCGGGCTGATGGAACGCCCCGATGGGCGGGGTGTGGCGCTCCGCTATGCGCTGTGGCCGGAATGTCGCGGCAAGGGCTATGCGCGGGAAGCGGCCCGTGCCGCGCTGGATTTCGGCCATGCGGCGGGGCTTTCGCGCATCATCGCGGTGGCGCGCGAAACCAATGAGGCATCACGCCAGGTGATGGAAGATATCGGCATGCGCCCGGCGGGTGGTTTCACTCATAAGGGGCATGCGATGGTAGTCTATGAAAGCGTGAAGCCCGGCTGATCAGCCGCCCTCACGCGCGGTCAAGCGCCCGCATGGCCTGGCGCGGCGTTTCTTCCGCCGGAACCTGGGTTGCGGGTCTGCCAGGGAACATAAGCTGATCCCGATTCCATAACCCCCATGGCAAGAAGCGCGATCTGACATTCCATCGGATCGAACACTGCTCCAAGGCGCTCAGATACCGCTCATTCATCCAGGCAACCGCTCATTCAATCGCCCGATACGGCCATTCGGCCCTCCCCGTATATCCGCAGCAGCCGTTGGTTCGCGCTCCCCAGGCGGCGCGGCTCGGCGCATCCGAACACATCCTTTCATGGAGTCTTGTCTATGAATTTTCGTCGTTTTCTTGGCCTGGCTGTCGTGCTGGCCTGCCTTGTCGGCCAGGCAGGGCCTTCGCTGGCACAGACCGAACCGCGGGGCGTCTATGCCACGGTCTATGGCCAGGCGAGCTGGCTTGGTTCCACGTCCTTCAACGAGGTCGGCAATGCCGGCTTCGGCTCCGGGCTTGAAGCAAGCTTCAATACCGGCTTCGGCTTGGGCGCCAATATCGGCTTCCAGTTCGGCAATGGCTGGGCCACGGAACTTGAGTGGAATTATCGCAGCCACCCGCTCGATTCACTGACCAAGGGCGGCGCAACGCTGGCAACGGATGGCGATTTCGCCTCAAACATCCTTTTCATCAACGGTTTGCGCCGGTTTGTGGGCCTGACCAGGGGGTGGACACCCTATCTCGGCCTTGGGGTCGGCTGGGTGCAGGAAATAGACCTCGACCTCAATACAAGTTCCAACCAACGCGCCTGGTCGGAGCAAGGCAAGTTTGGCGTGCAATTCATTGCGGGTGGGGAAATCCCGCTCGGCAATGCCTGGCGGCTGGTGACGGATGTCCGTTTCCTGGCCTTGGGCGGCATTGATATGCCGGCAGAATCGGGCGTTACCGGGCGACTTTCCAAGCCGGACTATAACCCCGTGTCGCTCCAGGTCGGGCTTAAGCGCTTGTTCTGAACCAAGCCTGCCGAAGGTTGCGGTGGCGCGGGGGGGATTTCATACCGCGCACCGTCGCCGAAGCGCGCCAGAACCTCGGCCTTCCGGCGCCGGCTGACCGGCACCTGGCGACCATCGCTCATGTCACAAATGGCCGCGTCACCGCTTCGGCGGATGCTGCGGACATGCCGCGCGCTGACCCACCATGACCGATGGATGCGCATGCCGCCTGCCCCTTCGCCATCCTCAACATCCTGCAAGGACCCAAGCACCAGCGCATTGCCGCGCGTAGTCCAAACCCGCAGGTATTGCAGCTCGGAAGAAACGGCAATCAGATCAACGCCCAATTCGCGCGGCAAAGCGGCGCGCCATGCGGGTGGTTCTGGGCTGGCGCTCTCGGCTGGGCTTGGCAAGGGCAGGGGCGCCGGCATTGGTGCCTGGGCTTGCGGCACCGAAACCAAGGGTGCTGCCTGGCTGTAAAGCCGCGGCCAGGAAATCAGCAGCCAGGCGGCGGTCACCGGGCCCACAACATCGCTGAATTCCCGCAGCATGACCGCAAGGCCGAAGCCCAATTGCGGCGCCAAATCATCATCATCATCAATCGTGGCCGGGAAGCCGAGCGCCTGCTGCATCAGGCCCTCACCGATCAGCCAATAAACCGGCGCCAGTACGAAGGATCCGACCACACCGCTGGCCGCAACCAGCAGCCATGCGGGCCATGTGCTCAGTTTAGGCAGGCGGCGCATCAGATGCAGAACGCGGTGCAGCACGGCGAGGCCGATGCCGATCTGGAGCGCCCAGAATAGCGCCAACCAGGGCCAATTTGCGGTGAATCCGGGGTCTGGCCGCAACACCATGATAAGGGCCCAAAGCGCAGCCCCGGCACCCCAGAGGTAAAGCGCAATGGACCGTGGGGCGGCTGCGCCCGCTGCAAGTTGCGCGGTGTTCATCGGATCGTCGCGGCGGGGGCAAAACAGGGGCGAAGTGCGCGGCAGCCCCGAAGGTCCCGCCGATGGCGGGCGGACCGTTGATCTGATTCCTCCAGGAGGATTGCCGAGAATTCCTTATTCACTGCCGCCGATATCCGTGGATGAATTTGCGCAACGCCAGACCTGTTCCCAGGATATGATGGCGATTCAGCGAATTTGGAAGGGTGTCGCGCTTGATTATGAAGCATGCTCGCGAGGTCCGCCTCAAGTCCTAAGTGGCTTGGACCTTTGCCGGGCGGCCGTGGAAGGGTAGCCGGCTGATCAGCCGCCCTCACGCGATGCCAATTGGGCGATCTGCCCGCGCATGGCATCCAGCAAGGACGCCACTTTCCCGCTGTTACGCTGAATAACGGCGGAATATTCGCTACGGGTCGTGAGCCGCAAAGATGTACCCTCCGCGATCACATCCACCACTTTTGGCTGACCATTGATTTCGGCCACTCGCCAATCCAGCGTGAAGGCTGGCGTATTGGGCCGTTCGACCAGCGTGCTGACCAAGGCATCTTCCTCGGTCCGCTGCTGCGAACGGCCCAGAGAAAATTTCACGCCGCGATATTCGCCAAACCGGGCAGAGAGGTTGCGGATGATGATCTCATCAAAAAGCTTCAGGTAATCCTGCAATTCGGCGGGCGATGCCTGGCGCACATAGCGGCCCAGAATAAAGCGGCCCGTGCCTTCAATGTCTATGGCGGTGCGCAGGATGCTGGCCACCCTATCGCGCCGCTGTGTCTGATTGAGGCGCGGGTCATTGATGGCGTTCACCAGATCCTGCCCGGCCCTATCCACAAAGGCAGTGGCGCGGGTGATATCCATCTGCTGCGCGCGGGCTGGTGTGGCACCAAAAACCACGAGACTTGCAAGCACCAGGCGGCGGGAAACCAGATCAGGTCGCATCACTGAGGCTCCAGAACGCCTTGACCAAAGCCGATACCACCGGCGGGCGCCACCGCGCCACCAGGGCCATCCTTGTTCAGGATTTCAAAGCTGCGACGCTGGCGATAGGCGGACCGCAAGGTCGCGTAAGGGTCCAATGAGGTCTTGCGCACCATGTCGAAGGGTTCCAGCAGGGCTTCGCGCGTATCCACCACGGTCATGCCGATGCGCGTGTAATTCCAGACATCCAGGATCTGCCCCTGGCCGATCAGCGATTGCGGATTGGTGTAGACATCAATTGCGAAGCCCGTCAGGTCGCGCGCTGTTGTGGGACCCAGCAGGGGAACGAACATGTAAAAACCCTCTCCCACGCCCCAAACGGCGAGGGTCTGGCCCATATCTTCGGAATGGCCGTGCACATCATAGCGGCGACCCACATCCACAATGCCGGCAATACCAATGGTAGAATTGACGATGAAACGCCCGAGCGTTTCGCGCGCGCGCGTCACATTGCCTTGCAGCAAATCACCGGTCAGGATGGTCGGCGTGCGCAGATTGCCGAGTACATTGCGAATGCCGGACCGGACTGGCTTTGGCAGCAGGTCCCGATAGGCTTCCGCAATCGGTTGCAGCACGGCCTTGTCTATCGCTTCATTCACTTCGAACATGACACGATTTGCAGGTTCAAAGGGGTCGTTGTTTTCGCGGAATTCCTGCAGCGCCTCAGGGTCATCGGCGGGCGGACGCGTGGCGCAGCCCGCCAGCAGCAGAAGGGCGAGCGCGGCGCAGCCGAGGAGGCGGGTTGGGGAGGAGATCATCAACAGTATCTAGCGCGAAAAACCCGGGTTCGGGAACCGCTTAACGCAAACCGGACGCCCTTGCCAAGATGGCCCTGATGGGCAAAGGGGGCGCGGTTGCGGAAGGCCCAAGGCCTCACCATTTCGGGATATGATATGAACAACCTGACCCCTGGCCCCTTGGCCCGCTGGCTGACTGGCCCGCGTTTCAGCGCCCTGCCGGCCCCGGCTGCCCTGCCGGCGCCTCGGCTTTCCTTTGAATTCTTCCCGCCCAAGACGGATAAGCTGGAAGAACAGCTCTGGGCCTGTATTCGGCGCCTGGAACCGCTGGGCCCGCGCTTTGTCTCAGTGACTTACGGGGCAGGGGGCAGCACGCAGGAACGCACCCACGCGACCGTGGCCCGCCTGGTGGCGGAAACCAGCCTGACCCCGGCGGCGCATCTGACCTGTGTGGGTGCCACGCGGGATGAGGTGGATGAGGTCGCTCGGCGCTATTGGGCGGCCGGTGTGCGCCATATTGTGGCCTTGCGGGGTGATCCCCCCGCCGGGGCTTCGGAATATGTGCCTCATCCTGGCGGTTATGCGCAGGCTGAGGATCTGGTGCGGGGCCTGAAGCGCATTGGCGATTTTGAGATCAGTGTGGGCGCCTATCCGGAAACCCATCCAGCGGCGCTGTCAGCGGATGCGGATCTGGATTTCCTGAAGCGCAAGATTGATGCGGGGGCGACGCGCGCCATTACGCAGTATTTCTTTGAGGCCGAGACATTCCTTCGTTTCATTGATCGCTGCCATGCCAAGGGCATTACGGTGCCGATCGTGCCGGGTATTTTGCCGGTCTCCAATTTCCAGCAGGTGGTGAAGTTCTCGGCCATGTGTGGCGCGAGCGTGCCGGCCTGGATGGGCCAATTGTTTGAGGGGCTGGAGGAAGATGCGGAGACGCGGCGCATGGTGGCTGCCGTGGTGGCGGCGGAGCAGGTGCGTCTATTGCAGGCCAATGGCGTTGATGAATTCCATTTTTATACCCTGAACCGCCCCGATCTGACCTACGCCATCGCGCATATCCTTGGCGCCCGCCCGCGCCGGGATTGATTTCGTGTCGCCGGGGGCGCGGGGGCAGCGCCCCTGCTTCTGCCCATGGTTTGTGTTGTAGGTTATAGTCATTCCATGCAGACCCTTTTCTCCCCCGCCCAATTGGCCGACCCGGATATTGCCGAGAGCAACCTCATCCTGCGGAGCTGTGTCCATTGCGGGATGTGTACCGCAACCTGCCCCACCTTCTTGTTGCGGGGTGATGAGTTGGATTCGCCTCGGGGCCGGATTTATCTGATCAAGGATATGTTGGAGTCCGGGCGTCCGGCGAGTGAGTTGGAGGTGCGGCATATTGATCGCTGCCTGTCCTGCCTGTCCTGCATGACGACCTGCCCTTCCGGGGTGCATTATATGCATCTGGTGGATCATGCGCGCGCCTATATTGAAAAGACCTATGAGCGCCCGGCGGCTGAGCGTTTTTTGCGGCGCTTGCTGTCGGCGATTTTGCCCTATCCCTTCCGGTTTCGGGTGGCCTTGGTTGGGGCCAGTGTAGCGCGGCCTTTTGCGCGGCTGGTGCCGGGCAAGTCCATGATGGCCGAAAGGCTCCGCGCCATGCTGCGGCTCGCGCCCAAGCACGTGCCGTCACCATCGGCGCTGGAACGGCCGGGCGTGTTCAAGGCTGAAGGCGAAAGGCGCGGGCGGGTTGGCTTGCTGACCGGCTGCGCGCAGCAGGTATTGGCGCCCTCGATCAATGAGGCGACGATCCGGCTACTGACCCGCATGGGGATTGAGGTGGTGGTGACCAAGGGCCAGGGCTGCTGCGGCGCGCTTGATCATCACATGGGCCATCATGATCCGGCCATGCGCCTCGCGCGCGCAAATATTGAAGCCTGGTCGGCGGAGATCGCACATGACGGGCTGGATGCGATTGTGGTGAATGCGTCGGGTTGCGGCACCACGCTCAAGGATTACGGCTTCATGTTCCGCGAGGAAGCGGCACCCTTGCGGGAGAAGGCGGAAAAGGTCGCCGCCTTGGCTGCGGATATTTCGGAAGTGCTGACGCGCTTTGGCTATGCGCCAAGCCGGCCAGCACCTGGGCTGACGGTGGCCTATCACGCCGCCTGCTCCTTGCAGCATGGCCAGAAGATCACCGCGGAGCCCAAGGCCTTGCTGGCAAAGGCCGGCTTTACCGTGAGGGAACCGGCTGAGGGGCATATCTGCTGCGGATCCGCGGGTACCTATAATCTGATGCAGCCGGAAATTGCAGGGCAATTGAAGGAACGCAAGCTCGGCAATTTGGAACGCACCGGGGCCGCAGTGATCGCGGCGGGGAATATCGGTTGCCTGACGCAATTGGGGGATGGCGCGATGCCGGCCATTCATACCGCGGAATTGCTCGATTGGATGGCGGGCGGGCCGGAGCCTGTAGCCCTTGCCAAGCTGCGTGGCTAGATCATGAAGCGCCGCGCCGCCTTGCTGCTGGGCCTTGCCTTGCCAGTCGCGGCGCTGGCGCAAGGCACGCCGCGCACGGCGGAGCTTGATCAGCTTTTTGCGGTGCTGCGGGACAGCCAGGACGCGGCGCAGCTTGCCTTGGCGGAAGCACGGATCAGGCAAATATGGATCGAAGCAGCATCGCCCGCTGCGCGGCTTTTACTGCAGCGCGGCACGCGCAATTTGAATGCACGCCTGCCGGAAGAGGCGATTGAGGATTTTGATGCCGCGCTGACGCTCGCCCCCAATGCCGCAAGCGCCTGGCATTTGCGCGCCGAAGCCTTGGCCGCGCTGGGGCAGGTACGCGAAGCGGCGCGCGATCTGGCCGAGGCATTGCGCCTGGAACCGCGACACTTCATCGCGCTGCAAAGCCTTTCGCGTTTGCAGAAGGAAGCAGGCGATGCGCCCGGCGCCTTGCGCAGCATGGAAGCAGCCTTGGCGCTTTACCCAGCCATGCCCGGCGGGGCCGAGGCGCTCCGGCGCCTCAAGGCGGCGGCGGAGGGTGAGGCACTCTGATGGCGAGGAGGTCTGCGCGCGTCGCTGTCAGGGGTACTGACACGCGCGGCGGCGGGGCCTACGGCTTCCGGTTACATGCACCGTCGCGAATGCAACCGGGGCGATCCGGGTCGTGATAAACAAAGGCCAACAAACCAAATAGCAAGTTTCTGATTTTAAATTGTTTTGGTCAAGATCAACCAAGCATGGCTCGTTATTCCTTGCGGGCGTGACAAGACCACAGTCCAACACAAAACTTGGCGGCGCTCCGAAAGAGGATTATAGAGAAATTCTAAAGGGTTGTTGAGTCTCCGGCATCTGCCAAAAACTTGATGATCGTCATGATTGGTTTAGTAGTGGGGTCACCATAGCGGCAATCATGCCTCGGTGGGCCGGGTGCAAAGGCCAATCAGTCAGGACCAAAGTGCGCTCATGTCTGCAAGCTCTGCGTTGAACAGTGATGATAAGTCCGGCCAGCAGGCTCCGCAGGATCCGGCGGCATTCCGCGACCGTGGGGTATTGGTGGCCTTCACCACGCCGCAGCTATTGGGTGCTCGGGTTCGGCAGTCGGATAAGGGCGGTGCGCCTGAACTCGTCCTGATGGGCGCTTCGGGCAAATTGAGTCGCTCAATACTCGCCGGGCAGGATGTCCCATCAGTGGCTGGAATCACCGCCCATGATGTTTTCCTGTGGCGTCGCTTGCGCGAACTGACATCCCTTTCCCCGGAACCCATCCGTGTGGCTGCCTTGGATACGGCCCTGGAAGGTTGGCGCGGCAGGGCCGCCATGGCTTGGGCGGAGGAACAGAAAGCGGCCGATGCCACAGCGCTGCGGCGCATGTTTTTCCTGCTGCTGACGGATTTGATACGCCGCACTGAATTGCCTGCCGAAGCCAAGGTACCGCCGGAACAGGAAACCCTGATCTATCTGCGCCCAAGAATCGGCAAGGCGGTGGCGCGGATTGCGCGCCGGTTCGAAACCAGCACGGAAAAAGTCGAAGCGTCGCTTGAAGCTTTGGCTGGCGTTTTCATGCCCCTCGGCAAGGCCAATGATGCCGTCATCGGCCATACGCGTCGTGCCTATGCTGAATTGAACGCCTTTGTGCAGGAACTCGACAGATGGCTTGTGGCGCCACGGGACAATAGCCGCGGATTGAACGCAGAGTTCGTGCTGAGGCGGGCGAAGCTTACTCTCAGTTGCGCCAAGGCGGCCATCAGCGAATTGGATCGCGTGCTGGACGATACCACGATTTTGTTGCGCGCCTGGCAGCGCGACCAGCAATCGGTGACGCGCCGCGCCCTGCGCCCCGAATGGCTTCTGAATGGCTGGGACATCATCATCGCCCTGTGGCAGCAATCAGAGCCTTCAGACCGCGCAGCCGTCATTTGGGAAATGAGCCACCTGGTGCCGGAATTGCCAAAGGAAGTTGAAGGTTGGGGCGGCTTCCCAGAAGGTGCCGCCAAGTTCCGCCTTGAAGTGCCGGCCCAGGTGCAAGGCCTGGATTGGCGGTGCAGTCGGCCTTTGACTTTTGCTGCAAGGAATGAATCCCTGCTTGCCGGAGCCCATGCCAATTCTCTCGCCTTGGAAGCGAAGAAACTGCGGGAAGCTTTTCTCGTGCAATCCACCCGCGCCCTGACCCAGGATGCGGATGAGGCCACGAAGGGTGAAGACGCACTTTCCCGTATTTCCAAGCGCACCTCCAGGGCGTCGGATACGGTTTTGCAGCAAGTGGTGGCGGTACTTGAAGCCGTGCCATCGCGCGCGGTGCTTGATCCCATCATTGAAGCGGCGCGCCCAAGGCTGAGGATGCTGCGCCCCCCCCGCCCAATCACCTTTGCGCGCATCCTGTTCCTGCCTTTTGATGGGGCGGTTGTGCCGCTCGATGAATGGACTCCGGGCAGTGCGAAACTGCCACGCCCCGCGCTTTTGCCGATTTCTGAGGCGTTGCGTGCGGCGATGGGTCCTTCGGCCGAGAAAATCTCAGCCAATCTTGGCGGACGCAATTTCTTTGATGTGCTGCAAGTGGATTCGGAAGGCCGCGCCCTTTGGGCCGAAGCAGCCCAACTCGCCCCGACCCTTTCCTTCCCGCAAGATTTGCCTGACGCGGCGCTGG
>Ga0315904_10009631_pt1 | contig 12590 bp, 7 predicted proteins | sample LakEriMetagenome_6_FD_203529 | JGI IMG/M metagenome (GOLD analysis project Ga0315904, IMG submission 203529) | Freshwater fungal communities from buoy surface, Lake Erie, Ohio, United States - Buoy 12 MA120 | ecosystem: Environmental > Aquatic > Freshwater > Lake | place: USA: Lake Erie, Ohio...
TCGCAACGTCCAATGTGACAGAACAGCCGAAAACCCGCGTTCTGCCGGGGCCTTTCTGGTTGACGTTGCTGGAAAAGCTGTGTTAGTTTCAGGGTTCTCGACACTTCCCTGAATGCGTTCCGGTGCTCCGGGACTGGAGTTGCGACGATGGCCGATGTACAAGGCGTTTGGGGCATTGAAATTGGCCTGGCAGGGCTCAAGGCAATTCGCCTTGTCTTCGCCGAGGCGGCCAAACAGGTTCTCGCAACCCATTTCGATTATATCCCCCATCCGAAAATCCTCAGCCAGCCGGATGCCAACCCCGAAGAGTTGGTGGCGCAGGCTCTCGATACGTTCCTCGGTCGCAACAAGGTGGCTGGTGATCGCATTGCGATCGCGGTTCCCGGTCAGTCGGCCCTGGCGCGCTTTATTCAGCTCCCCCCGGTGGAGCCGAGCAAAGTGGTGGAAATTGTCAAGTACGAGGCCCGCCAGCAGATTCCGTTCGCGCTCGAAGAAGTGATCTGGGACTTTCAGCCGCTCGGTGGCTCAGGAGCCGAGGGGGGATTCCTGCTTGATGCCGAGGTTGGCCTGTTCGCCATGAAGCGTGAACAGGTCATGCAGCAACTGAACCCGTTCATCAATCGAAAGGTTGAGGTCGATCTCATTCAGATCGCCCCCCTCGCGCTGTACAACTACCTGTGTCATGATCAGTTGGGGATGGCTCCCGGCAACGACGATGAGGAGGGGGGGCCATACCATCTCGTGCTCGACATGGGTTCGGACAACACGACGCTGGTGGTGTCGAACGGCAAAAAGATCTGGATTCGCAATGTGCCGGTCGGGGGGAATCACTTCACCCGTGCCCTCACGAAGGAAATGAAACTGACCTTCGCCAAGGCCGAGCATCTCAAGTGCAATGCCACCAAGGCGCCCGATCCGAAGGCGGTGTTCCAGGCATTGCGGCCGGTATTCAACGATTACGTCTCGGAAATCCAGCGGTCCATCGGTTATTTCTCGAGTGTCAACCGCGAGGCGAAGATCGCGAAGATCCTGGGTGTGGGGAACGGCTTCAAGCTGGCCGGGCTGCAGAAATTCCTGCAGCAGAACCTGCAGATGGATGTGGAGCGGGTCGAGCATTACCCGGGACTGGCTGGCGACAGCGTGTTGAACGCTCCCCTGTTCCAGGAAAACATTCTCACATTCGCTGTCCCCTACGGCCTGGCCTTGCAGGGCTTGAACCTGACCCGGGTCAAGACTTCGCTGTTGCCCCCCGAGATTACCTCGGCCCGCCTGGTCCGGAAGAAAAAGCCCTGGGCAGTCGCCGCTGCCGCTGTTTTGCTGGGGGGACTCTCACTGTCGACGCTCGGTTACGGACTGCGTGCAGGGACGGTCAGTCCCGAGTACTTCGGTGAAGCCGAGAAAAAGGCCGACCAGGCGATCAGTGCCAAGAGCGGCTTCAAGTCGTCCTACGACTCGGCGGTCGGCCAGAATGGCAAGCTGAAGAAAGACATTGAGACGCTGCTGTCATCAACCGCCGGCCGGACTCACTGGCTGGAGGTCTACAAGGCGATCGAGGCCTGCCTCCCCCGCGACTATGGGGATGCCCAGGAAGTCGAGCCCGCCAAGCGAAACCGCATCCGTCTGCTGGGAGTCACCACGCAGAAACTCGACAACCTTGGCGACTGGTACAAGGGGTTGGGCGAGGATGCGAAAAAGCGGATGCGAGAGCCCGATTCGAAGACAGGCCCCACAGGGGCCGGGTATGTCTTCACCCTGCAGGGGGTGCATTTTCACAACGAAGACGACACCGGGATGTCGGATGCCGAGTACGTGCAGCAGACGCTGGTCAAGAACCTGCAGAGCTGGCAGGTGGACGTCCGCGATTTGACGACTGGCCAGACCCTGGGGGTTGTTCCCGTTCGACAGTTGGGGATCAAGTGGCCGACAATCGCGGCGTCTCTGCCCCGCGCGTCGTTCGCCTACATTCCCGAGGGGACCCTGGCCGCTCGCGAAGAGGCGGCCCGGGCCGAGGCGAAAGAGAAAAAGAAGAAACCCGGCGAGACCGGAAAGCGGAGGGATGAGGGGGACGAATCGACAGGCATCAAGGTCGAGCGAACCGCCTTTACCGTCCAGTTTGTCTGGATGGAGACCCCGGCGGACAAGCGGGTCGCTGTCGACCCCGATGCACCCAAGGTGGATCCCAATTCGGCGGCCAATGCCGGCACTGCCACAGGGGGGGCCGCCGCGGGTGGGGCGACACCGGCCACCAGCACACCCGCTGCCGCGAAGTGAAGATCCTCCACGGCTGAGGAGCCCCAGCAGGGGATGTTGGCCAGCGAAACACGACTGCGAAACACAACAACCGGGAACACAACAGGCAAGAACCACTGGTGACAAGACGAGCTCCCTGGCAAGCCTCTGTCGTGGCCCAGTGACTCGATGCCCCGAACCAGCGTTGCGACGCCGGCGGGGTGGGTGACCTGGTGGAAGACTTGGCAAATCTGTGGCGAGCGAACAGCTTCTCCAACAACGGGTGTGAGTCATGGACAAGTTGAAACAGGTTCTCAAGTACCAGTTCTGGATCTTGCTGGGATTGGCGGTGATCTTTCCCCTCGTGGGATGGTTCCTGGCCAGTGCGGGCATGGCCAAGAATTTTGATGACCGCCAGAAAAAGCTGGATGGCCAAATCGGGCAATTGAAGGCTTCGTCTGCCGACCCCAACGGCGACTGGGAAAGCCAACTCAAGAAGATCAACGAGGTTCAAGAGCTGGAATCGTTGAAGGCCCGGGTGCAGTTGTGGGAATCGCAGCAGCCGCTGAAGGTCTGGCCGCCGAAGATGTCGACGACCGATCCCGAGCAGTTCACTGCTGCGGACAAGGGCTACTACCGGAAGAATTACCTCGGCTTCCGCAAGGATGTTTTCGAACAGCTCGATCCGGTGGTTGAGGACGAAGAGGACGGACGGCGGAAGGGGAAGGTGGCGATTGCCCTCGACAAGTTCCCGGTGTCCCAGGCGGTGGGAGGAGTTCGAACCGACAATCCTTCGTCGCAGGAAATTGAAGAGGCCCAGGAGGATCTCTGGCTCGCCAATGCGATCATCCAGGTGATCCGGTCGTTGAATGAAAGCTCGGCCAGCCAGGTGGATGCGGTGATCCCGGAAATCGGCGTGTTCGTGCTGCGGGGAGGGAACCGCTCTGGCAGCACGATCACCATGACCAAGAAGGCCGCTGCTTCCTCCAGCAGTTCTGGCGGAGGTGGAGGTGGTGCTGCCGACATGGGGGCGGCGATGGCCCAGATGGCCAAGGAAGGTTTGAAGTCGGCGGGATTTGCTGGTGGGGCGGCAGGGGGGGCGTCGGCAGGCGGGAGTGGCGATGCCAGCAGCGTCGGGACCGTGCCCACGGTGACCTTTGATCCCATGGAAGAACTGGGTGAACCGGGCGAGAACCCGATCCGCCGATATGTCGAAGATCGCGATGAGTTCAAGACCCGCGGCTTCTACCTGGAGCTGAAGATTGATCAGACCCGGGTTCCCGAATTGCTGGTTCTGTTGTCGAACCTGAGTTGGCCCGCCCGAGTGACCCGTGTGCATGTGGCCGATGTTCGTGAGGAAGATCTGCTTCCCCTCGGGGCTTCCGGTGGCAGCAACACCATCGCCAGCGGGGGAGGTGGTGGCGCGGGGATGCCGATGATGGCGGGGGGCGGCGGGATCGACGCCATGAAGTCGATGAGTGGCGCGATGTCGAAGATGGCTGGTGGCGGTGGTGGTGGTGGGGGAGGACTGGTCGGCCAGGCGTCGGGTGCGCTGCTGGGAGGACGAGTTCCCGGTGCCACCACGTCTCCCGGCTCGGGATCGACGACCGGGCTGAAGGGGGGCGGGCTCGATGGATTGATCGGGGGAGGCTCTGGCTCCGAGAATGGGGCGGCTCCCAAGGTGGATCCGCTGGCGAATCCGAACCTGGTCAACCTGGCCCTCGATGGTTGGTTCACGATTTACAAGAAACCGAAGCCTGAGGTTTTGGCCAAGGTTTATCCCCCCGCCAAGGTGGATCCGGCAGGCAGTCCCGCTGATGGAACCAGTCCCGGGGCGACAACCCCCGATTCGGCGGTTCCAGGCTCCGCGAATGCCGGGGCTGCGCCGGCGAACCCGGCAGCTGTCCCGGGGGCGACTGCTGCCGCTGCTGAAACGGCGAATGGGGTTGAGAACGGCTCGGTGACTTCCGAGGCGGCTGTTTCCGAGCCTGCCGCCGAATCAACGGCCACACCCACTCCTGCGACCGAGGGAGCCGCTGCTGGCGAAGCACCGGCTGCGGAGGCTCCTGCCAGTGATGCTCCTGCCAGTGAACCGCCGGCTGGAGAGCCGCCCGCAGAAGGGGCTCCGCCAGCCGGGGAACCCCCGGCGAAGTGACCCTGACTGCTGCCTGCTGCCGTTTGGATGTGTGTCTGAAACACCTGTTTTCTGATCGCTGATCCCAGTCCTGAGGGCCGGGGGAATTCCCATGAAGAATCTGGTTGAGAAGATCAAGACCTACGATTACAAGCAGTTCTTCCTGAATCACGGGGAGAAAGTGGGCATGGGATTGGCGGGACTGGTCACCCTGCTGTGCCTGGCGATGACCAGTTGGGGAGGCTACGCACGGACTCCCGGGGAGATGGAGTCAGAGGCCCGCAAGGTGCAGGACCAGTTGGCTGCGAACCGCTGGCCAGCCGAAGAAAAGGAAAAGTTCGTCCTTGCCTCAGCCGACGCGGAAATCCAGCGTTCGCTGGCGGCCCTGGATCTGGCGCAGTTCGAGTACCAGATTCCGCTGTCACCGAAGGTGAAGACCTATCAGCTCCCGGCAGATGAAGTGGAAGTCCTGGCGCCGGTGGATCTGATTGCCCGGGCCATTGAGTTCCCGGTGTTGGAAGAGCAGAAGGAGCCCGAGTCGGCCGAACCGGTGGCCGAGACCAAGCCGAAGCCCGAGAAGCCGAAAGAAAAGAAACGGGGCGGAGGGTTGGCTGGTGCGGCTGGGGGTTCGCTCGACCTGGGGGCCCAACTCGAAGAATCGTCGGGCGACAAGGGGGGCTCCTCGATGGGAATGGGGGCCATGGCCTCTGCGGGAAACGTGAAGTCCCGTGGCAAGCGGGCGATTGTGGTGACCGCTGTGGTGGAGCGACGGGCGCAGCTGGAACGGTTGCGGAAGTCCCATCACCTCGAGACCCTGTCGCAGGCCGAGCCCCTGTTGACATACGCCGACTTCAAGTTGCAGCGGAAGCGGGCCGTCCCTGGCAAGGATCCGTGGGCTGGCCCGTGGGAAGATGCCAAGATTGCCTCGGCACTCGACACCTTGGACAAGGTGGTTCTGGAAGAGGCTGACCTGGTCGCGGCGGAATTCATCGAGGGGGTTTTCACGATGTCCCTTCCCCGCCGGGCTGATGGAGATTGGGACCCCCGCTACGTGGTTCATCCGCGCATTCCAACGCTGGACAAGCAGCAGCGGGAAGAGGAGGAGGCCAAGAATGCTGCAGCCGCCGAGGCTCTGGCGGGCGATGATGAGGAGGCCGGCCGGAACCGTCGCGGCTTGCTGCGGGGTCAGCGAGACGCCAAGCGGATGCGGCGCGATGCTGCGAACCGGATGGGTGAAGAAGGATTCTCCGGCTCTGTGTCCGACTACATGGGGGGGGCCGGGGGGATGGGTGCCGGTATGGGGGCTGGGATGACCGGCAGCATGCCAGGCGGTCGGGGAGCCATGCCGGGAGGGGCCATGACTGGCGGAGGGATGCCTGGCGGCAGTATGCCAGGGGGCATGCGGGGATCGATGCCACCGGGGGGAGTTCCCGGTGGTGGAGGGGCCGGAACAGCCCCGCGCCCCGATATGGGCAAATTGATGTCAGGGGCCATGGGTCGCGGTGGCATGCCCGGCGGTGGAGCCGGGATGTCGATGCCGGGTGGGGGAGCGGGAATGTCCATGCCGGGCGGAGGTGCCGGGATGTCGATGCCGGGCGGAGCGGGGATGTCGGTCCCCGGAATGGGGGGAGGGACCGGAACCGGCATGCCGGTGATTGGCCAGATCTCCAGCTCTGGAGCTGACCTGCTGATGTTCCGGTTCTTCGATTTCGACGTGGAACCGAACGAGTGTTACATCTATCGGATCCAGATGGTGGTTGATAATCCGAGTTTCAATTCCGACTTTGTCCGTCAGTCATCGGTGGCTGAAGGAGAAACCCGGGAATCGGATTGGAGTCAGCCGTCGATTCCCGCGATTGCTCCTCCCGAAGTGCAGTACATGGTTCATCGGGTGTCGAAGCCTCCCACACCGCAACGTGCGGCCGAATTGGATGTGGTGCAGTTCGATACCGATGTTGGCTCGTTTGTCGAGTCCACTCTGCCTCTGAAGTTGGGGCAATATGTCGGTGGAGAGAAGGAATTGGAGTTCCCGAACCTGGGAGCGGGGACTTTTGCCAAGGACAAGATCAACTTTGCCAGCCGTGATCTTCTGCTGGACGCCATTCCGGCTCCCAAGCTGGATCCGGGAATGCTTGCCGACCTGGGGCTGGAAGGGGATCAGAAATTGGCGAATTCACTGCAGTCCCAACTCGATCAGGCAGTGACTGTGAATCGACTTGGAAAGCTTCAGCCGATTGATGGCGGTACGACGGCGGAGATGTCTGCTGCCCGCAAGCGGGTGAAGGAATGGAATGACAAGTTTGCCGATTTGAAAGAAAAGCCGGCCGCCTCGGGCTCGGGAGGACTGTTTGGTGGCAGCGATGACGACAAGGACGACAAGAAGAAAAAGAAGGGACGCAACTCGCTCAAGTCCGGTGGGGCCAGCGGCGGTGGATTCCCGATGAGTGGCCAGGGAGGCATGGGGCCGATGGGTGGAGGCATGGGAGGCATGGGGGGACCTGGTGGTGGCGGTGGTTTCCCCTCCAGCGGACCCGGTGGCACGAGTCGTCCTGGCGGGCGGAACAACCAGTAGGTCGTCGCTTCCACGCCGTTCTTCGGAATTGCGAAGAACAGGTCAACGACATCAAAAACCCCCGGTCAGGAACTGTATTCCTGACCGGGGGTTTCGTTTTTGGGGCGTGGGGGTGACTTCGGGATCAATCCGTTCCCGCTGTTCGAATCGCGCTCGCCGCAGATTCGCGGTGACTCCGAACGAGAAACTGTTGGTCTGGGTGGGAGACAGCCGCAGCAGCGCCGCTCGGTCTCCAGCCCACGGGATGGCGTCAGGTCATGCCCAGTGCAGCGACGCTCGTGTCGAATGAAACTCTGGGCTTTGATTCAGAGACCGTGCAGGCACACAATCCGCGCCAAACGCCCTGTCAAGCGGACTCTGTCGCGTGTTGCCAACGGCATCCCGGTCTGTTGTCGATATTGCCTCGTCAAGCGAGTGCCGCCGATGTCGCGACAATCGGCGACAACAGCACCAGGGCCCTGCGAGGGGGGCGTCAACAAACTGCCCGGAGGATGGGTCCCGATGACTGGGGATCGAATCTCCCCATTGCGCTGTCAAACCTCGATCTGAGCATGCGCATTCAAAGCGGTTCCCCACCGACAGCGGGGATGCTGGGGACCGGTTTCAGACCCAGACCGTCGCTTCGTTTTCGATCCCGGCCATCAGCCAGTGATTGACTTGGCGCCAGAGGCTGGACGGAATGCGTGAACCCTCTGTCCATTGCCAGAGTTTCACAGACATGCCAGCTGTCCACAGCAGTCGTTCCGTCTGCTTGAGAGACGACCACTCGTCACCGGGAGAACCCCCCAGAAACACGCGAAAGCCGCGCAGGTGTTCCGCTTCGGCGAGCAGGCAGCGTGACTTGGGAGCGGGGCCCAGGGCGATGACACCGCCAAACCAGCGGGGCTGTCGCAGCGCCACCTCCAGGGCGAGGGGGGCCGCGTCGCCCATCCCCACCACGATGATTCGCTCGCTGTGAACGTGGTACTCACGACGCATGGCACCGACAACGGACTCCACCAGGGAGGCCACGTCGGCCACGTCGTGTTGCTGGGAAACCGGAATACAGACTCCCAGGTAGTTCCGGTCGCTGAGCGAACGCATCCGGCGGTCGAAATCGAACGGCGAAAGCGGAACCGTCGACAGCCAGACCAGCAGCGGATAGGCGTAACCGGGCTCGTACCCTTCCGGGACAAAGATCCCCTCCACTTCGACCGTGGGTGTGGGACGCGGAGCCACCAGGGTGACCGGCGATTCGGCGACAGGCACTGCTTCCGCACCCGTCTCGAGAGTGTTCTCGGTGGCCGATGACCGGGTGGGACCGGTGACCATCTCGATGGACCAGCGTGATGTCATCTCAAAGTCCTCTCCAGAGAACCCGCCAAGGATTCCACCGGCACTCCATCGGGATCCACTCCCAACAGGATGGACGGCTGATCCTGGGCAATTTCCCTCAGTGGGAACAATTTTCCGGGACAGGCAGTGGCCGAGGCCCGGATCTCCTTGTGCGGTACGACCTGGTCAATCGGAATGAAATATTCCTGACGCAGGGTTTGGACGAGCAACTGGGTGCTTTTCTGCTGGGCAGCGGTGGGAGGCTCATTCTCGAAATTCCCCACGAGGCAGATGCCGATTCCCAGTTGGTTGTATTCCGGATCCGAACTTCCAGCATGGGCTCCCTGAATCTGGGTGCGCCAGCGGAAGGTCGGTTCAATCGCTCCGTCGGCCATGCCGCGACCGTTGCCAATCACGAAGTGATAGCCAATTCCGAGCCAGGCGTTGCCGTTCTTGTCTTTCTTCTTCTGGTGCTCGGCATGAATGCTGTCGACGCTGCCCGACGTTGTCGCCGTGTGGTGCAGGACGATGTATTTCCAGGGACGCCCCGCAACATCCGGTTTCCAGGGATTCTGCCCCCGGTGAGCGACGGCCGCCGCCGGTGCCTGTGGTTCTGGCAATTGGGCCGGTGGCACGAACGGAGCCTGAATGGACACCGTCGGTGGGAGTCCCGGTGATCGCGTGCAGCCCTGACAGCCACACACGGTGGCGAGCAGGGTCGGCAGAAGCGTCAGGGAAAAGAACCGCACTGGAGCCCGTTTCACACCAATCAGGAACAATCCACAAGTTCAGCACAATTCGTCACTTAGAGAAACCGATGGTCGCTCGCATGGCGGTGCAGAGGATTTGTAATTCTGGCCGAAAAATGTGTCAATGTCGCACTTCGAGACGAGGGGAACGGGAGGCGGAAAACTTTCTCTCGTTCCACTGTTTGACCTCCCCCAGGACGTCTCCGGAAAACCACTTCGACAAGCTGTAGCGATTATGTGGCCGCATTTTTTCTCGTATCCTGCCTGTTTTCTCTATTTTTCCTGTTTGCGCGGTTTTCCACCGATTTTGAAAATCCTTTGCGAATCTCCCTCAAGGAACGCACAGACGTTTCGCGCGGGACCGTTGCGACCCGGTTGGTTGCGGGGTCGAACGCTGTTCGTTACATCAGGGAGAACTTTGTCTTCCCCATCCCAGGACTCTCCACAATGGCTACCCCGCTTCGCGTGGCTGTCACCGGTGCTGCCGGTCAGATTGGCTACAGCCTGATTTTCCGCATTGCTTCGGGTGAGGTTTTCGGCCCGAACCAGCCTGTCATCCTGCACCTTGTCGAGGTTCCGCCTGCGATGGGAGCCCTGGACGGGGTGCACATGGAGCTGGACGACTGTGCATTTCCGACGCTGGCCGGGGTTGTGAAGGCCTCCAGCGACCAGTTGGAGAATGGTTTCAAGGACTGCAACTACGTCGTCTGCGTGGGAAGTGTGCCCCGCAAGCAGGGGATGGAGCGGGCAGACCTGATCCGCGTCAACGGCCCGATCTTCACCAGCACCGGCCGGGCGATTGCCGCGGCGGCCGCGAGCGATGTGAAGGTTCTCGTCGTCGGCAATCCGTGCAACACCAACGCATTGATCGCCATGAACAACGCCCCGGGCGTCCCCTCGAACCGCTTCTATGCAATGACCCGACTGGACGAGAATCGGGCCGTTTCGCAATTGGCCCTGAAGTCGGGGCGTCCCGTGTCGTCGGTCTCGCACCTGGCGATCTGGGGAAACCACAGTGCCACCCAGTATCCCGACTTCTACCAGGCGAAGATCGACGGCAAGCCGGTGACCGAAGTGATCGGTGACGAGAACTGGCTGAAGAATGACTTTATTGCCACGGTTCAGCAGCGCGGTGCGGCGGTCATCAAGGCTCGCGGTGCTTCGAGTGCGGCCTCGGCGGCCAACGCGGTCCTCGACAATCTCAAGAGCATCCACTTTCCCACCTCGGCCAACAAGTGGTTCAGTGCGGCTGTTTGCAGCGATGGCAGCTACGGTGTTGAGCCCGGTCTGATCAGCAGTTTCCCGCTGACGACCGATGGCAAGGCGTGGAAGATCGTGCAGGGCATCCAGCACAATGAGTTCGCCCGGGAGAAAATCAACGTCACCGTCAATGAGCTGCGTGAAGAGCGGACAGCGATTGCCGACCTGTTGAAGAGCTGATTTCTTCCCGGGAACCCGTGGAAAGCGAAAGCCCACTCGTGTCGCCCCGACACGAGTGGGCTTTTTTGTTGGGCAATCGGGGGCAAAGGACCCCAGATTCGCCCCCGCCGGTTGGGCTGGGGTCGGCCCGTGACACCTTGGGGCTTGGCGACGAGGAGGCGGGGCAGGATTTGGCAGCCTCGTCAACGGATGCCCCTCGAGTAAGGGCGCTTCGTCGCCGGGATCAGTCTTCGGCCCCTTCGACGTGTCCCCCATCGAAGTACTGTCGTTCCAGTTCCTTGGTATTGCGTTCCATCGCCATCACGATCATCCGGCGTTCATTCCCACGCGGATCCATGGCGGTGAAGGCGAGCACTTGCCGGCCTTCGGGCTGGGGGATGCGGAATGTGAAGGACCCATCATCGCGCAGCTCAACATGATCCCCCTGCACCGTGACCTGCGACCCGGGGCGGGTACTGCCATGGACCACGAGTTCGGTCGCCAGCTTGAACTGGAATTCGCCGGTCAGTCGTTTCTGGGAGGCGGTGGGACCGAAGTGGGTGAGTGCGGAAAAGCCCAGTGGCCGAACCGGACTGTCATCGTCCCCGGCGGCGGGATCGGAGAGCAGTTCTCCCCCTTCTGGTGCATTGGACTTCATCTGCTCGCCAGCAACCTGGGCGGGGCCGGGTTTGGGCATGTGGCAGACGTTGGATTTCGCCATCGCGAAAAATGTCCCGAGTTTTCCGAGGTATCCAATCTGGACTCGAAAGGCCCTGCCGGGCTGGGGAACAGAGAGGTAGTGGGTGTTGCCGTGGGCATCGATCACCACATCCTTCGAGAACGTTTCACTGCCGGCCGCCTGGTCGCTGGTGGTGACGCGTGAGATCCGCAGCACGGGGGTCGCCCGATGCCACTCGGTTCCGAGTCGCGACTGGGCCCGGGCGACACTGTCGCGTGAGAGGTGCCAGGTGACCCTGATCCAGTGGGCATCGCAGGGGGTGGCGACCAGCGAGTTTTGTCCCTGGGGGCCAGACAGGTGGCCCAGGGAAATCTCCTTGCGGGACGGTTCGGCAAGGGGGCGAACCGGTGTTCCCTGATCGGCGGTCTTTGGTCGGTTGACCGTCTTGCGGGGAGTCGCCGGCACGCGTGCTGCCACCGGGGTTGTTTTCTTCGTTCCCGGGGTCGGGGCGGGGAGTCGTGCGGGGGACCGTTCCGTCACCTTCGCCACTGGTTTTTTTCCCCGGTTGCCGGCGAGGGCCGGTTTGGGGGGGGCCTTGGTTTTGGCGGGAGTCGTCGCCCGAGAGCGAGAGCTGGGGGGGGATTGCAGGGCCTTGAGGAGTTGTGCCTTGGTCAAACTGGCCGCCCCGGTGACCCTGCGCTGACGAGCCAATTTTTCAAGCGCCTCGCGGGACAGCGATGACAGTGGAGCGTTGGGCATCGAGTGGTCGTCCCCGAGGTGGAGGCTGCGGCTACTGGACGGCAGTCTTCTTCTGTCCGCCCTTTTGATCACCACGGCCGAATTGTTTGTGCCGGGCGGGAATTGGTTCCCGTTTTTAAGAACTTGCTTTGCAAGGAGTTGCGTGGGTCCTCCCCGCGTGATGTTTGATAGCAAAAGCTGGTGGAGGGTGCAAATCTGCGGCGCAGGGGTTCAGTTGGTGGAAGGGCTCAGAATACTGTGCCACAGACCGGTAGGAAGACTGTCGGATCTGAGGTGCACCGGGAGAGCTGGAGAGGGTTGCATGGAGGGAGGAAGAAGCAGAGGTCTGGGGATTCCAACAGTTTTGGCGCAGTTTCCCATCGATTTTTCCTTCGCTGGTGCACCACCTTTGGGAATTTCCTCGATTCAAAAGCTCAGGTTTTGACATCGGGTTGGTCTCACTTGTACCGTGATCGATCGTCGAACTTCCGTCACAGACTCCCACTCCGGTGGAAACCATGGGGCGATCTGGAGGTGATTCTCCCCGCCGGATGGTCCAATGGATGTTGGGCTATTCCGAGGTGATGGCGATTGCCCTTCTAATGGTCTTGCCCGCGGTCGGAGGGTGGTTGGTCGATTCCTGGTGGAAACTGAGTCCCTGGTGCTTGATTCTCGGGGCGGTTCTCGGTTTGGGAATGGGATTCTCCCGTCTCCTCAAGCTTCCAGGAGTCTCCGATTCTTCGGCCTCGAAACCAT
>Ga0315904_10009632_pt1 | contig 12589 bp, 13 predicted proteins | sample LakEriMetagenome_6_FD_203529 | JGI IMG/M metagenome (GOLD analysis project Ga0315904, IMG submission 203529) | Freshwater fungal communities from buoy surface, Lake Erie, Ohio, United States - Buoy 12 MA120 | ecosystem: Environmental > Aquatic > Freshwater > Lake | place: USA: Lake Erie, Ohio...
CAGCCCCGAACCACCGAGTAGGAGTAGTGGTAGTAGCCGCCGCCGTTGGCGCACGAGCCCATCGACAGCACCCAGCGCGGCTCGGGCATCTGATCGTAGACCTTGCGCAGAGCCGGAGCCATCTTGTTGCACAGGGTGCCCGCCACGATCATCAGATCGGACTGCCGCGGGCTGGGCCGGAACACCACGCCGAACCGGTCGAGGTCGTAGCGCGATGCACCGGCGTGCATCATCTCGACCGCACAGCAGGCCAGCCCGAAGGTCATGGGCCACAGCGACCCCGTGCGGGTCCAGTTAACCAGTTTGTCGATCTGGGTGGTGACGAAGCCCTCACCCAGGACGCCTTCCATGCTCATCTGTGCCGCTCCGAGCGCTTGTTTGGCGGCGGCCGGCCGGGATCACTCCCAGTCGAGCGCGCCCTTCATCCATTCGTAAACGAACCCGACGACCAGCACGGCGAGAAAGACCATCATGGCCGCGAAGCCGAAGAAGCCGATCGAATCGAGCGAGACCGCCCAGGGAAACAGGAAGGCGATTTCGAGGTCGAACAGGATGAACAGGATCGCCACGAGGTAGTAGCGAACGTCGAACTGCATCCGGGCATCCTCGAATGCCTCGAAGCCGCACTCGTAGGGAGACAGCTTCTCGGTGTCGGGGTTGGACGGCCCCAGCAGCTTGCCGATGGCCATCGGACCGACCCCGACCGCAATGCCCACGAGGATGAAGAGCAGAACCGGGAGATAGGGCTCGAGACTCACGGGATGACCTGAACTGGGTATGGTCCGAAGGAATGCCAGAGTGCCGCGCAAGCCACTGCATGCGGCGCTGCGCGCCGGGATGCGGTGACCTTTGGATGCGCCCTGGCACGTAAGCCTGCCAGGGCGGAATTTGTTGGTGCCGACGGCGAGACTCGAACTCGCACAGCTTTCGCCACTACCCCCTCAAGATAGCGTGTCTACCAATTTCACCACGTCGGCTCGTGGACGCCGGAAGACGCTTCCGGACGGCGCGTATTCTACTTCGGAATCTGACCGGTCGCCCCACTTTTTTGCGGTGCCGCATCGACAGGCGTGCCGCTTGCGGAACCTGCCGCCGGCGGGGTGGCTGCCGGGGCGTCGGGCACGCCCGTGGCTGGGGCCGCAACGGGCGCCGCAGGCGCGCCAGGCGCGCTGGGCACGCCCGTGGTGGCTCCGGCCGGTTGCTCCATGACGCTGCGCGCCTCGCTGCGTTGCCGCCCGCCAGCAAACGAGAGCGCCAGCGTGCTGATGAAGAACACCGTGGCCAGGACCGCAGTGAGGCGCGACAGGAAGTTGGCCGACCCCGTGGCGCCGAACAGGCTGCCCGATGCGCCGCCGCCGAATGCCGCGCCCATGTCGGCGCCTTTGCCGTGCTGCAGCAGCACGAGAACGATGACGCCGAGCGCGCTGAGAACCTGCGCTACGACGATGAGTGAGATCAGGATGCTCATGCAGACGTCCTTGCGGAATGGGCGGCGTGCAGGCAGATGCCGGCGAAAGCCGCAGCGTCGAGGGAGGCGCCGCCGACCAGACCACCGTCGACCTCGGCGAGTGCGAACAGCGCGGCAGCGCTTTCAGGCTTGACGCTGCCGCCGTAGAGGATGCGCATGCGATCAGCCGGGAAACCCGCGGCAGCCAGTCGGGAGCGCAGGAACCCATGGGCGGCGCCGGCCTGCTCGGGCGTGGCGCTGCGCCCCGTCCCGATGGCCCACACCGGCTCGTAGGCGATGACGAGTTCGGCGGCGAACGATTGCTCCGCCAGGGGGTCGAGCGCGCCGATCTGGCGCTGAAGCACGGCCTCGGTGTCGCCGGCTTCGCGCTCGGCCAGGGTTTCGCCGACGCACACGATGGCACCGAGGCCCGCAGCCAGGGCGTGCTGGGCCTTGGCGCAGACCAGGGCGTCGGTTTCGCCCAGAAGAGCGCGCCGCTCGGAATGACCGGCAACGGCCCAGCGACAGCCCAGATCGAGCAGCATGGCCGCGGAAACCTCGCCGGTGTAGGCGCCCTCGGGCCAGGCAGCAACGTCCTGGGCTCCCCAGGACACTGCGGCATCGGCCAGCCATGCCGAGGCCTGCGCGAGGTAGGGATAGGGCGGAAGCACGGCGACGTCGACGGCCTCGAGCGCGTGGGCATCGAGCCTCGCCCGCAAATCGGCCAGCAGCCGCTCGTTGGCGGCCGTGCCGCCATGCATTTTCCAGTTGCCCACGACCAGGGGTCTGCGGGCGCTCGACCGCCGGGATTCCATTGCCTTGGTGGGCCTCAGGTGAACCCGAAATTTTAGGGCTTACAGGCCAAGCCCGTCAAATGAACTGCTGCGTTCGACCGACGTCAGCCGCAGACGGTCATTCGCGTGGTGGCGCGACGGTTGGCGGCGGAGGCGGTGCCGCGGCGGCCGGGGGCTGAGCCGATCCGCCAGCCGACTCGCGCCAGGGCGCCGCACGGCCCGACTTCAGGCGCCAAAGCCAGACCGCCCAGCCCGACAGGCCGTACAGGACGAAGAGCGAGAACAGGACCACCGGCGGATCGCTCGAGACCAGGACGAACAGCAGCACCACGCCCAGCACGACGATGAAGGGCACGCTGCGGCGCAGGTTGATGTCCTTGAAACTGTAGAACGGCGCGTTCGAGACCATCGTCAGCCCGGCATACACCGTGAAAACCCAGGCCACCCAGGCGAGGTCGGCGGGGGAGGCGGTGATCCAGCGCGTTTCGCGCAGATCGGTGACGATCCAGATCAGGCCCATCACGAGCGCGGCTGCGGCGGGGCTGGGCAGGCCCTGGAAGTAGCGGCGGTCGACCACCCCGATGTTGGCATTGAAGCGGGCCAGGCGCAGGGCAGCACCTGCGCAGTAGACGAAGGCCGCGAGCCATCCCCACTTGCCCAGGCCGCGCAGCGTCCACTCGTACATGATGAGCGCCGGCGCGGCGCCGAAGGACACCATGTCGGAAAGGCTGTCGTACTGTTCGCCGAAGGCGCTCTGGGTGTTGGTCAGCCTGGCGACCCGACCGTCGAGGCTGTCGAGCAGCATGGCCACGAAGGTGGCCACCGCGGCGTAGTCGAAGCGCGCGTTCATGGCCTGCACGATCGCGTAGAAGCCGCAGAACAGCGACGCCGTGGTGAACGCGTTGGGCAGCAGATAGATGCCACGGCCGCGCCGCGGCGGCTCACCGGGCGCCAGCGGCGCACGCGTGACACGGAATCGACGGCGGGGAATCATCGCTGGTAGGGGCCCTGTCGTAGCCACTTGGTGGCGATCCATTTCTCGCCCTGCTCGACCGGCACACCGGCGTGCAGGCAACGACGATCGAGATCGCCGGCGGCATTCAGATACTCGAAATAGACGGCGCTGCCGCGATGCGGCCGAATGTCGAGGCCGATCTCGGGAAACCTCGTCTCGCCGCCCGCCGCGACCTCGTTGAGGTAGACGATCACGGTGATGACGCGCTGCCCGCCGTTGCGCAGCACTTCACCGCTGCCCGGATCGGCGGGGTCGAACCAGTCGTGGTGGGCGAGGTACTCGTTGCCGGGCTTGTAGTGCAGGATCTGCAGAGGTTCGCCGTGCTCGACCGGCAGGCCCGTGAGCGCCGCTATCCGCTGCTCGAGGCGGCTGACGATGGCGTTCTCGCCGCGCTCGAAGAAGGTGCCGGCGCTGGTGCGGACCGCGCTTATCTGGTCGCTGCCAGTGCGCCGGTCGAGGACGCTGGAGCGGGTGAGCTTGCCGGCTGACATGGCGATCAGACGCTCGCATTCCTGCTCCGAGAGCAGATCGCGCACCAGCGCGACGTTGGGATCGGCGAGCACGAAGCCGATGCCGACCTCGCGATCGGCGACTCGCACCCGGGAGCCTGCAGGCAGACGAATGGGATCGGCTCGCACGGCCACCTCGGTCGCAGCCGCGATCATCTCGGGCGCCTGCTGCTGGACCCGTTCGGTCATGGACCGAACGACCGAGATGGCGACTCGCGCGTAGTGCTCGTCGAAGCCGCTGCCGCGCATGGCCTCGAGCATCTCGCCATCGGCGCAGCCGCGTACCACGTTGCCCGCCAGCCAGTCCTGCCACTCTGGTGACAGGCGGGGTATCGGCGGGGGTGCGAGCATCGACGACATGCGCGGCAGTATAGCCCCGGGGGGGCGCCCCGGGACTCGACAGACCCGCGGTTGCCCGCGGGTGCTGACCGGCCTCAGTTGCGGCTCTTGTCGACCAGCTTGTTGGCCTTGATCCAGGGCATCATGGCGCGCAGTTGCTCGCCGACAACCTCGATCGGATGCTCGGACATCAGGCGGCGGCGCGACAGCAGCGTGGGGGCGCCAGCGCGGTTCTCGAGAATGAACTGCTTGGCGTACTCGCCGGTCTGGATGCCCTTGAGCGTCTCGCGCATCGCCTGCCGGGTTTCCTCGGTGATCACGCGCGGGCCGGTCACGTACTCGCCGAATTCGGCGTTGTTCGAGATGCTGTAGTTCATGTTGGCGATGCCGCCCTCGTAGATGAGGTCGACGATCAGCTTGAGCTCGTGCAGGCACTCGAAGTAGGCCATCTCGGGCGCGTAGCCGGCCTCGACGAGAACCTCGAAGCCCATCTTGATGAGCTCGACGGTGCCGCCGCACAACACGGTCTGCTCGCCGAAGAGGTCGGTCTCGGTCTCTTCGCGGAAGTTGGTCTCGATGATGCCGGCGCGGCCACCACCGATCGCGCAGGCGTACGAAAGCGCGACGTCGCGGGCGATGCCCGAGCGATCCTGGTGCACGGCGACCAGCATCGGCACACCGCCGCCGCCGGCGTAGGTGGAGCGGACGGTGTGGCCCGGCGCCTTGGGGGCGACCATCACGACGTCGATGTCGTCGCGCGGCACCACCTGCCCGTAGTGGATGTTGAAACCGTGCGCGAAGGCCAGCGTGGCGCCCTTCTTGATGTTGGGCTCGACCTCTTCACGGTACACCGCCGCGATATGCTCGTCGGGCATCAGCATCATGACGAAATCGGCGCCCTTGACTGCATCGGCGATCTCGGCGGCCTTCAGGCCGGCCTTCTTGACCTTGTCCCACGAAGGGCCGCCCTTGCGCACGCCCACCACCACCTTGCCGCCGGAATCGTTGAGATTCTGGGCATGGGCATGGCCCTGCGAGCCGTAGCCGATGATCGCAACCTTCTTGCCCTTGATCAGCTTGAGGTCGCAGTCCTTGTCGTAGAAAACCTTCATCACGTCATCTCCTGGTTCGGATCGGGATGGCGCCGCGCGGCGCCGGATGGGGTGAGGCCGCCTGCCGCAGGGCTCAGGCCTTGAGCACACGCTCGCCACGGGCAATGCCCGAGGCGCCGGTGCGCACGGTCTCGAGGATCGACGAGCGCTCGAGCGCATCGATGAAGGCATCGAGCTTGCTGCCGTCGCCGGTGAGTTCGATCGTGTAGGCCTTGTCGGTCACGTCGATCACCCGGCCGCGGAAGATGTCGGCCATCCGCTTGACCTCCTCGCGCTCCTTGCCGACGGCGCGGACCTTGATCAACATCAGTTCGCGCTCGATGTAAGGGCTCTCGGTGAGATCGACGACCTTGACGACGTCGATCAGCCGGTTGAGGTGCTTGGTGATCTGCTCGATCACGTCGTCGGAGCCGCTGGTGACGATGGTGAGCCGCGAAAGCGACTTGTCTTCGGTGGGCGCCACCGTAAGCGACTCGATGTTGTAGCCGCGCGCCGAGAACAGCCCCACCACGCGCGACAGGGCGCCGGGCTCGTTTTCGAGGAGGACGGAGATGATGTGTTTCATCGTGGCCTCCGCGCTCACAGGTCTTCCGACGACAGGATCATCTCGGTCAGCCCCTTGCCACCCTGGACCATAGGCCAGACGTTCTCGCTGGCGTCGGTGATGATGTCGAGGAACACGAGGCGATCGCGGTGCTTGCCGAAGGCATCGCGCAGGGCCGGCTCGACATCGGCCTTGCGGTCGACACGCACCCCGACATGACCGTAGGCCTCGGCGAGGCGCACGAAATCGGGCAGCGCATCCATGTACGACTCCGAATACCGGCTGCCGTATTCAATCTCCTGCCACTGCCGAACCATGCCCAGGTAGCGGTTGTTCAGGTTCACGATCTTGACCGGCAGGTGGTACTGCTTGCAGGTCGAGAGCTCCTGGATGCACATCTGGATGGAGCCCTCACCGGTCACGCAGGCGACCTGGGCGTCGGGATGCGCAAGCTTGACGCCCATCGCGTAGGGCAGCCCCACGCCCATCGTGCCCAGACCACCGGAGTTGATCCAGCGGCGCGGCTTGTCGAAGCGGTAGAACTGGGCGGCCCACATCTGGTGCTGACCGACGTCGGAGGTGATGAAGGCATCGCCTCCGGTGACCTCCCAGAGCTTCTCGACCACGTACTGCGGCTTGATGATGTCGGCGTTCTGGTCGTAGGACAGGCACTTGCGCTCGCGCCACTGGTCGATCTGCTTCCACCACGCCGCGACCGCCGTGCGGTCGGGGCCGGTGCCGGCCGCGATCTGCGGATCGATGAGCGCGAGCAGGTCGGAGAGGGTTTCGCGCACGTCGCCCACGATGGGGACGTCGACCTTGACCCGCTTGGAGATCGATGACGGATCGACGTCGACGTGGATGATCTTGCGCGGGTTCTGGGCGAAGTGCTTCGGATTGCCGATCACGCGGTCGTCGAAGCGGGCCCCCACGGCGAGCAGCACGTCGCAGTGCTGCATGGCCATGTTGGCCTCGTAGGTGCCGTGCATGCCCAGCATGCCGACGAACTTGGGGTCGGAGGCCCGATAGCCACCCAGGCCCATCAGCGTGTTGGTGCAAGGGAACCCGAGCGCATCGACGAGCCGGTTGAGTTCGGGTGCCGCGTTGGCGAGGATGACGCCCCCGCCGGTGTAGATCATGGGACGTTGCGCCTGCATCAGCAGTTGCACGGCCTTCTTGATCTGCCCCTGATGGCCCTTGACCACGGGGTTGTACGAGCGCATCTGGACGGTCTCGGGGTACTCGAACCGGCACTTCTCGCGGGTGACGTCCTTGGGGATGTCGACAAGCACCGGCCCGGGGCGGCCAGTGCGCGCGATGTGGAAGGCCTTCTTGATGGTGTCGGCGAGGTCCTTGACGTTCTTGACCAGGAAGTTGTGCTTCACGCAGGGGCGCGTGATGCCAACGGTGTCGCACTCCTGGAAGGCGTCCTGGCCGATCGCGTGCGTGGGCACCTGCCCCGACAGCACCACCATGGGAATCGAATCCATGTAGGCGGTAGCGATGCCGGTGACCGCGTTGGTCAGACCGGGACCGCTGGTGACCAGACAGACGCCGACTTTCTCGGTGCAGCGCGAGTAGGCGTCGGCGGCATGAACCGCGGCCTGCTCGTGGCGCACCAGAATGTGGTTGACCTTGTCCTGCTGAAAGATGGCGTCGTAGATGTAGAGAACCGCGCCACCCGGATAGCCGAAGACGTGCTCGACGCCCTCCTCCTGGAGACAGCGAACGACAATTTCTGCACCGGTGAGTTCCATGAAAGACTGCCTTTCAAGATCCAGGGAGCCCGCCCGCCGGCGCCAACGCGCAGCCTCTCGGCTCGCATCGACGCAGACCTTGGCACGGGACCTGCGAGGTTGATTGGTCGCCCGGCTCCCGCCTTGTGGGCGGGATCGGCGCTTTGGGATGCCCGAGCACCTCTCGGTCATGACGGCACGGGACTTCCAATTGAAGACCCGACCGAAAATGCCTCAGGGCGCTCACGGGAGCCGAAGACTATACGGTCCGGCTTGCTTTCGGTCAAGAAACGCCCTCGGACGGCGCCCTGCCGCTCAGGCACGCACCAGCGCCGACCGGCGAACGACGGCTCGTCTGATAGCATCCGGCGCTTCCGCCCCAGCGTACCGGATCGCCCACGTCCCCATGGCCACACGGCAGGAGCTGTCGGATTTCCTGGCCGGTGTCGAACGCCGCGCATTCAAGCAGGCCGTCTACGCGGTGCGCGACGAGGAAGCCGCTCTCGACGTCGTCCAGGACGCGATGCTGCGAATCGCCGAACGCTACGGCGACCGCCCGGCCACCGAACTGCCGATGCTGTTCCAGCGCATCCTGCAGAACCTGATCACCGACCACTTCCGGCGCAGGAAGATCCGCAACACCTGGATGACTCTGCTGTCGGCCATCGTCCCCGACGACGAGGACGGCAACGAGCGCGACCCGCTGGAAGTGCTCGAGGCTGCCGGCGGGGCGGCGCCAGGCGGCAGCGCCGCTGACGAAGTCGAGCGGCGCCAGGTGATGCAGGCGATCGAGGAAGAACTGCAGCGTTTGCCGCCGCGTCAACGGGAAGCGTTTCTCATGCGTTATTGGGAGGATCTCGACGTGGCCGAAACAGCGGCGGCCATGGGTTGCTCCGAGGGAAGCGTCAAGACGCACTGCTCGCGCGCCTCCCACGCGCTCGCCGCCGCTCTCAGGGCCCGGGGATTGCGATCATGACCGAACCTTCCCTCTTCCAGCGCGACATCCGGGCGGCCCTCGACGAGTCGGTAGCCCGCCTGCCTTACCGCGTCACCCACCGCCTCGAGGCTGCACGGGCGGCAGCACTAGCCCGGCACCAGCCGGTTGGCCAGCAGCGCCTGGTCGCCGCCCTGCGCCTCGCACCGGCGGGTCCCGGGGGCGACCGCGCGCAGGCGCCGCTCTGGTGGCGGATCGGCGTTGCTGCGTTGCCGCTGCTGGTCGTGGTGCTGGGCCTGTATGCCATTGCCGTCTGGAACGACACCGAGACATCCGACGAAATCGCCGAGATCGATACCGCCGTGCTCACCGATGAAGTGCCACTGACGGCCTACACCGACCGCGGCTTCGGCGTGTTCCTGAAGAACATCCGCCAGGACTGACCATCGTGCGCCGTCACCCTTCGACAGCCGCTGCCGCCCACCGCTGGCCAGGGGTCGGGTCGGTGGCCGCGTTCGCGGCGCTGTCGGTGCTCGCAATCGGTCTGTCCGCTGCCGGCTCGGCCCAGGGCCAGACCCAGGCCGCGCCGGCGGCTGCCGCCGAGCCCCGTACCGCCGTGCCGGCGGCGGTGGCCGAGCCCCGGCAGACTCGCCCCGCGGCGGCCGGCGGCCCCACCGCCGCTGGCCGGCCGGCCCTGCCGCTCGCCATGCCCGCCTGGGTCGAACTGAACAGCTATCAGCGCGAGGCGTTGGCGCCGCTGCAACCCCTATGGAACAGCCTGCCGGCGGCCAACAAACGCTCCTGGCTGGCGCTCACCGAGAAACTGCCGGTGATGGCGGCCTCCGACCGGGAAGCCGCCCAGAAGCGCATCCGCGAGTGGGCGGCGCTGTCTCCCGAGCAGCGGCGGATGGCCCGTGACAACTTCCGTCTGGCCAAGTCCCTCGACCGTGACGAGCGCCTGGCCACCTGGGAGAGCTACCAGCAGCTCACCCCGGAACAGCGCACGGTGCTGCGCGACAACGGCTGGACCAGCAACACCGCGGCGCGCCACGCCGGCGCCGCCACTGGTCTGGCCAAAGAGGCGGCGCGTCCTCTCGCCGCACGGCAGCCCGGGAGCCGAACCCAGAGCGGTGAGCGGCACGTCGCATCGGCCACGCGCCCGAGCGCGCCACCTGCCGCCGCGCCTGCCGCGCCTGCCTCGCCGCAGCAGGCTGCCACGCCGGCGGCCCCCGCGAGCGCAGCCGGCGGCGCCGAGCCGGCGGCTGCCACCGAATCGGCCGACTGACATGACCGCTGACAGCAGTGGCGCGCCCTCGCCCGGCGCAGGCGACGCGCGCCCGACCGATGCGCCCAGCGCCGACCCGTGGCGCCGCTTCATGTGCGTGGCCTACGAGGGCGTGATCCTCTTTGCGGTGGTCTTCTTCTTCGCCTACGGCTTCTCGGCGCTCACCCGCTTCACCGGGCAGCCTGGCGCGCTCCGATATGCCTTCCAGGTGTTCATGTTCGCGGTGCTAGGGCTGTACTTCGTGTGGTTCTGGTCGCACGGCCGCCGCACGCTGCCGATGAAGACGATGGGCGTCACGCTGGTCGATGGCGACGGCCGGCCCGCCGGCACGCGCCGCTCGTTCGTGCGATACCTGGTTGCCAGCGCAGGCTGGGCCATCCCACTGGCGCTGGCCTCGCACGTGCACGGCGCGGCCCTGCTCCTGGTGGTCATCCCTTTCGCCTGGACCCTGTTCGATCGCCGACGCCGGGCGCTCTACGACATCGCAAGCGGCACCCGACTGGTCGCCGACGAGCGCTGACTGTCAGCCAGGCCCGAGCCGGCGCGCGGGCCCGCGGGGCCCCTCAACGATCCATGCGCACGCAGTCGACGAAGTAATTGCCGGCGTCGTCGATGAACAGACCGTGGACATCGGTGTCGAAGCCCGGGAAGCGCTCGTTGAACGCGCGGGCGAACTGCAGGTACTCGACGATCGCCCGGTTGAATCGCTCGCCCGGAATCAGCAGCGGGATGCCCGGCGGATAGGGGGTGACCAGCATGGTGGTCACGCGCCCCTCGAGCTCGGCGATCGGCACCCGGTCGACCCGCCGATGCGCCAGGCACTCGAAGGCGTCGGAGGGCTTCATGACCGGCACCATGTCGGACAGGTACATCTCGGTGGTGACCCTGGCGACGTCGTTACGCCGGTAATCCTCGTGGATCTGCTGGGCGAGATCCTTGAGGCCGACGCGCTCGTACTGGGGATGCTTCTGGACGAACTCGGGCATCACCCGCCATAGCGGCTGGTTGGCGTCGTAGTCCATCTTGAACTGCTGCAACTCGGTGACCAGCGTGTTCCAGCGCCCCTTCGTGATGCCGATCGTGAACATCACGAAGAACGAATAGAGCCCAGTCTTCTCGACCACGACGCCGTGCTCGGCGAGGTACTTGGTGACGATGGCGGCCGGGATGCCCCAGGGCGCGAAGCGGCCGTGGATGTCGAGCCCCGGGGTGCTGATGGTCGCCTTGATGGGGTCGAGCATGTTGAAGCCCGACGACAGCCGGCCGAAGCCGTGCCAGTCGTCGCTCGACTTCAGGAACCAGTCGTCGCGCTTGCCGATGCCGGTGTCGGCGAGGTGATTGGGCCCCCAGACCTGGAACCACCAGTCCTTGCCGAATTCGGCATCGACCTTGCGCATCGCGCGCCGGAAGGCGAGCGACTCGTAGATCGATTCCTCGACCAGCGCGGTGCCGCCAGGCGGCTCCATCATGGCCGCGGCGACGTCGCAACTCGCGATGATCGCGTACTGCGGGCTGGTCGAGGTGTGCATCAGGAACGCCTCGTTGAACCGGTACTGATCGAGCTTGCGGGTCTCGGAGTCCTGGACCAGGATCTGCGAGGCCTGCGACAGGCCGGCGAGCAGCTTGTGCGTCGACTGCGTGGCGAAGATCATGGCGTCGTGGCTGCGCGGACGGTTCGGGCCGATCGCGTGGAACTCGTGATAGAACGGGTGGAAGACGGCGTGGGGCAGCCAGGCCTCGTCGAAGTGAAGGTTCTCGATGTAGTCGCCCAGCGTCGACTTGATCCGCTCGACGTTGTAGAGCACGCCGTCGTAGGTCGACTGCGTGATCGTGAGCACCCGGGGCCGCGCGCTCTTGTCGCGCACGAGCGGGTTGGCGTCGATCTTGCGACGGATGCTCTCGACCTCGAACTGCTCGACCGGGATGGGTCCGATGATGCCCTGCTGGTTGCGGGTGGGCTGCAGGAAGATCGGCACCGTGCCGGTCATCATGATCGCGTGCAGCACCGACTTGTGGCAGTTGCGGTCGACGACGACGATGTCGTCGGTGCCCACCGAGCTGTGCCAGACGATCTTGTTCGACGTCGAGGTGCCGTTGGTGACGAAGAACAGGTGGTCGGCGCTGAAGATGCGCGCGGCATTGCGCTCGGAGGCGGCTACCGGGCCGGTGTGATCGAGCAGCTGGCCCAGCTCGTCGACGGCGTTGCAGACGTCGGCGCGCAGCATGTTCTCGCCGAAGAACTGATGGAACATCTGGCCGACCGGGCTCTTCAGGAACGCGACCCCGCCGGAGTGCCCCGGGCAATGCCACGAATACGAGCCGTCGTGCGCGTAGTGCACCAGCGCCTTGAAGAACGGCGGCGCCAGCGAATTCAGGTAGTTGGTGGCCTCGCGGATGATGTAGCGGGCGACGAACTCCGGGGTGTCCTCGAACATGTGAATGAAGCCGTGGAGCTCCTTCAGGATGTCGTTGGGGATGTGCTGGGAGGTGCGGGTCTCGCCGAACAGGAAGATCGGGATGTCGGCATTGCGCCGGCGGGTCTCGACGATGAACTTGCGCAGATCCTGCAGCGCCGCGCTCTCGGCGCCGTCCTCGTTGATCTCCTCGTCGTCGATCGACACGATGAACGCCGACGCGCGCGCCGCCTGGTTGGCGACCATCGTGACATCGACGTACGTGAAGCCGCCGACCACGTCCATGCCCTGGTCCTCGATGGCCTTGGCGAGCGCCCGGATGCCCAGGCCGCTGGAGGACTCTGACTTCCAGTCCTCGTCGATGATGATGATCGGGAAGCGGAATTTCATGGCAGGCGGGGCGGCGCGGCCGCGGCAACGATGGGCGGGGTCAGGAGCGCGCCTGCGATCGATACGCGCG
>Ga0315904_10009635_pt1 | contig 12586 bp, 8 predicted proteins | sample LakEriMetagenome_6_FD_203529 | JGI IMG/M metagenome (GOLD analysis project Ga0315904, IMG submission 203529) | Freshwater fungal communities from buoy surface, Lake Erie, Ohio, United States - Buoy 12 MA120 | ecosystem: Environmental > Aquatic > Freshwater > Lake | place: USA: Lake Erie, Ohio...
ATAGTCGATAGCGGGATCGATCTCCGAAAGCTTTACGATGCCACCCGACACGGATACGAAGCCGTGTGGGTGTCCGCCGAGGCCTTGTCGTTCGCTGCGATCAGCGATTGCCACCTTCTCATCATTCCGACGGGGAGCGATGCAACGCTACTTGCTGCGAAAAGCGACTGTCTTCTGAACTTCCGCGCGCAGGGCGGATGGATTTTTTGCTTCGACGGTGTGCCTCCGGGAATCCTTGCAGGCATATGCTGGACGCACACGCCGACCGACTACAAGGCCCAGCGTTTCCACGTCCCGGATAGCGAGTATGCGTTTCTCATGGATGGCGTGTCGCTCGAGGGGCTTGCCGTCAAGGACGGAGTGCGCGGCTGGTGGTGCGAGGGGGAGATCAATTCTCCAGAAAGCACGACGCTCATCGCTGATGAACGCAAGCGAGTGATTGCTTGCATGATGCCTCCGCAGGCAGGTGCGGGAGGACTGATCGCCACCGCGGCAGGGCGACTGCCTCTGTTCTCGCCGGCCTCACACCTTGCACCTAACGTGCTGTTCCGCAACCTGCTGAGCTACTGCGCGCGTGCGGTTGAATCAAATGCGCAGCGGGAGAAGCCCCACCTTTACCTCCACTCAGGCAACTGGGCACAGCGGTCGTTTGTCCAATCCGACCGGTTTCGGAACCACTTCACCCCTGTCCACTGGTCCTGTGTCGATGACAGTATTTTGGCTGGTGCGTGCTCGGTGTGGATCCCATGGGAAAGCAACACACGGGCACTTCGGGAATTATTGCCACGGCTGGAAGCGGCAGTCGCGGGTGGCGTGTCCCTCGTTATCGAGGATCTGCGAAATGATTGGCTTCCGGGGTATGCATGGCAGCAAAGGCCTGTGGACAGCTCGTGGTGGAGAGAGGGCCGTTCGCTCGACATGCAGGTGACGCGGCAGGCCTCTCGTCTTTTTCCGTGGCTTTCAGACCAAGCGTACGCGTGGCATTACCACGGGGTCTTCGATTGCCCTGAGTCAGCAATCCCCCTCGTAACCACTTCGGATGGAAAGGCCATACTGGCCTATTGCCGCCACACGGGCGGTGCTACGGGTGGCACATTCGTAAGCACGCTGGACGCCACATTTGAATACGGGGCGGGCAAGATTCCTCAGACTGCAGCCTATATCGAAGGCATTCTTCGGTTCCTGTCCACCTCACACCCGTCACTCACCGACACTGGCTACGGCTGACGAGTACGACATGAGCACGGCCACTCAAGACGGCCCGAGACCGCTCCTAAACGCATCTGCCAAGACATGCGTGTGGATCGTTTCCTGCACCAACAGCCAATACCTGCAGCTTTCCGCACTTCGCGACGAATTGCCGATGTCCGCGTCAGTAGTACTCCTCTCGGAACGGGCGGAATCGCCGGCGCCTGATGTCACGGTCGTGCAAGTGCAACCTGGTACGAAGCTTGCGAAGATCCGCACATGGGTCCGGCAGACAGCCCCGCTTGGTTTGGTCTGCATCTGCGACCCGGACATGACCCTGGACCGTGATGCAGCATCGGTGGTGATCCGAAACGCCATCGACACCGCGAACCAGGGACACGCCGTACTCGCATACGGCCGGATTCGCAGTGACGGCGGGTCACTTCTCCGATGCCTGACTTCGTTCGATAAGGACTGGTCTCATCGTGTGATCAGGCCGCTGCTTTGGGCGCTGGGTGTCGGAGCATCTATTCCCGGGCAATTCATGGTTGTGTCTGCATCTCTACTCTCAGCGATAGACCCATCCGTGGACAGTTATCTGGACGACTTGTACCTGGGGCTATTCACACGCTCATACCCAGGTGCCGTCATTTGCCGGGAATCACTCACTGTGGGATCGGAACAGCCGCGTGAAGAATGGATCGGTCTCGTAGCCCAAAGACTGCGATGGATGAAGGGATTCATGGCCCTTGCGTGGCATATGAAACGGTCTCCGTCCGCCGCGCTGCGGCTCGGCGCACACTTCGTCGCGTACCACGTAATCCCGATCGTTGCGCTGACGAGCCTGTTGTTGCTCTGCATAAGGCATCCTGTGCTGGGCCTCGCGGCGGCTAGCTTGTTTGCCATCACTACCTCAGCCCTATCCGGTCAGAATCCTGCGGTTGGACTCGCGTACTGGCTAACATTCCCGCTGCTTCACGCATTGGCATTGCTTGCGTGGTGGCTGCCGATGCCAAGCACATTTCTAACGAGAAGGTGACGAGTGGGTAGCGCGACAACGAAGGCGTATATCCTGACGCACGGCGTTGAGTTCTCGGACTCGGCGCTCGTTCATGCCACGCACGTCAGAGCCAAAGGCCAGAACCTTGTGTACAACGCGCCTCGCCTAGGCAACTTGGCAGGTAGGCCGCAGGAGATGCTTCTGACCGATGAGGATGGATACACGGTTTGCGTCTCCGCAGTAGCACCCGTTCCTGGGCGTGCCCCTGCCCGGGTCACCTACGAAGAACGGCTCGTGGTCGTTACGCCGGACCAACCGCAGCTCACCGCAGGAGTGTCAGCGCGATTCGTGATCCGACCTCGCTATTACGATGCCCCACGCGCCTCTGGCATGCCCATGACTCGCTTGATAAGCGCCTGCGGCCTGGATGAGCTGAACGTCTGGCCCTGGCATGACTGCGCCGTTCGTGGCACCTGCAGCTTCTGCGGCATCAACAAGGTATCGCACGCAACATCGCAAGAAGAGTTCAGCAGCTTGGCTGTTCGGGACTCGTCAGCACTCGAAGCCTGGACAACACACCAAGAGCGTTACCTGCGCGAATTGACCGTTGCAGTCGAAAATGCCTTGGCCGATCAGTGCTACGACGAGCACGTCCATATGATTCTCATTTCAGGCAATCTGGCAGACGACCACCTTGATGACCAAGCCACCATCTACGGTCGCATAGCCAGTGCACTTCGAAATCTTCCAGGCTCCCATCGATTCAGCGAGGGTATCGTTGCCGTCACTGCACCACCACGAAACCTTGCCGCACTCGCTGAGATGAAAGCGATGGGTGTCGATGTGGTCGTGCTGAACCTCGAGGCTTATACACCGGACGCTTTTCGACGCCATTGCCCAGGCAAGCACCACATCGGCCGGGACCACTATCTACGAGCGTTAAAGGAAGCAGTGCGCGTATTCGGCTGGGGTCTATCGTGGTCGAACTTCGTTCTGGGCCTGGAGTCTGCGAAGGACCTTCTCGCTGGCTGTGAAACACTTGCCGGCATGGGCATCACTCCAGGGGCAAATGCCCTTCATCTGGACGTCGGCGGCTCGTCGACACTGGAGCCACCTGACTTCAAGACCGTTGTTTCGTTCTACCGCGAACTGGCGGAAATCTATCGCCGTAATGATCTGCGTCCCTACTACTGCTCAAAGGCTCTACGGACCAGCCTCGCGAACGAAGCGTTCCAAGGACGCTTGTAGCGTCACTCTGTCCACCATTCAGGACAGAGATCCGGAAACCCGCCAAAGACCTCACGCCAGGGTGCGTAATGCGGCGCACTCCGCCACTCCGTGCGAAGTTCGCCAAGCAAGCCAGGCGGCAAGGTGTATGGCGGCCACCCACACTCTGACACTTGCGGCACGACGCGCGGCAGCCACATTGGCAGGAAGCACCTCGCGAACGTCCATGAGTCTGCCGAACGTGACGGCCACAGCGTCGTTTCGAAGTTACCGCACTGATTCGAGAGAAACACAACATTCGAAGGCGTGCCATCGACGCACCAGCCAGCATCCTCGAAGCGTCGAACGTAGCTGCCCAACATCCTCACGCTATCTGGCCGGAGTACTCGCCCCTCGTCCCGCAAGAGTGCGACGCCGGTGGGCACATCAGCTGTCCATCTGTCCTTCAATATCCACCGCCCTGCTCCATCAGCTCCCAAAATCGTGGGACAAGGCACGTCGAGTCTGATGTAGTGGGGATAGCCGAGCAGTTCTCGTCGGAACTGTTTTGCCGCCCGCTCGTTCCTACAGAGCTTGATGCACACATCAGGGCAGTTGGCCAACTCATAAACGCAGCCCTGAAAACCTTCGCCAATCTGCTTGCCAATCACCACACTCGTTTCCGAGTCTAGGTCTAAACAGGTGTTTTCCGGAACAGCTTCGTAGCCCAAATCCACGACCGGCGTTCCTTGATCCACCACGGACGCACACCTCGCACGGATGTCGCGCCGGATGGGAATGCTCGGAATGCGATCAGGTATTTTCACGCCAGTGACAGCCTCTCCCGACAGAATGCGTTGATTCCCTCTGGCGCGATCCGGATATCGCCGGTGATTTCTTCTCCCCTCCTCGTTGCCCCCACCGGAAGCGCGAGATCCAACTCGACACCCCAGATGCGGGCCTCTTCGGGTCGAGCTTCACGAACGGCAGCAGTGTAGGCGCGGTAGAGCATCAGCCAATTGTGCCGCCTCTCGGTATATCCATTCTTGGCGATCACGTAGGCGAGGGTATCTACCCATGCCGCTCTGGGTTCTCGCGTCATGCTATAGTCGCGGTGCATCACAACGGACCGCTCTCGGGTAGGGACTGGTGTGCAGAAGTCGCTGGCACGGATTATGAACTCACAGTCTTCAGGGCCAATCAGCAACGGGCTTTCGTCGAATAGTCCACAGCGATCCAGAAGACCACGGCGGTGCATACAAGCCGATGGCGGAAAGATTGTGAAAAAGCCATCCGCAATGAACTTGACGAAAGCGTAGTCGCCCCAGACGCGAACATGACGACCAGCGTCCATGACGTCCGCAGCCGCATAGGCCATGGACTGCGAACTGCCGAGAGCGGTCAGCATGCTCTCCAGATGGGTCGGCCGCCACTCATCGTCGTCATCCAGGTAAGCGATGAATCGACTGTCTGATGCAGCAATGCCCGCATTCCGAGCTGAACCGGGACCACCCTGAGTCTTCGTGACGAGCCGGATCGAGTCACACGATGTTGGCGCAAGGCCGCCGTCATTGACGACCCATACATCTACATCACGCACTGTCTGGCTCTTGACCGACGCGATTGCCCGCTGCAGCAAAGCGTTGCGATTGCGCGTGGGAATAATGACGCTGATCAGTGCCATCACTCAATCATGGAAGAACCTGCAAGGCTCGCTACTCCGGCAACGTGCGCGGCGTGCATGCCTCGCTGGCAACGGCAATTTAGAGGCATTCCGGCCCATGTGTCGGCAATGCTCATAGGGCGGCCGGCTACCGCCCGCAAAGCCTCACTCCGTCACTTCGATCTGTTCGTCATCTCGCAGCATCCGCAGAGCCCTATCCCGCGTCAATGGATTCGCCGACGTACCTCGCGCGAGGATATACACACATTCCGGAGCGCCATTGCCAGCAACCGGACCCGATACGTCTACGCCCTTCGACATTTTCAATGTGCCAGAAACGTACTCGGCTTCGGGGAATCCGCCATGAATCATGATTCGCAATGACCCATCCGCCAACTCCGTCACTCGGGGAACGCGAATCATTACTTGGTGCCACCGTCATTTTTGCGAGGGACTAAGCACGGCAGGGCCGTGCCTTTCGCCTAGCGGCGACATGCTGCGTTCGAAACGGTCTGCTTCTGGAGCAACGCCCGGAGGGTAAGCACCAGGAGCAGCGACGTGATGTATGATACCCCCTTCCTGAGGGTTTTGGCTCTGCCGGTCGCTTATGTCCACCATCGCTCCTAACTCCGAACAGATTCGTGCCCGCCTCGTCGAGGCACTGCGGCTCGATTTGGTCGGCCCGGCCAACGACCACGCCTTCGCGAACGAGCTGCTACCCGAGTCGCCGCGGCGGTGGTACCTCACCGGCTACCTTGTGCCAACCACGCTTCCCTCCGAGAAGAAAACCGAGGATGACGGGGTCGAGGACGAGATCGACAGCCCCGCCGAGCAGCCAGCCAGCGACGACGGCGCCGAGGTGGATCGCACCGCCGCCAAGAAGGGGCTCCTGCCGAGTTCGATCGGCCTGAGCGTGCTTGCGGCCAAGGGAATCGACTTGCTCACCGCGACGGTCGAGTGGGGCGACTACGCCTACGAAGGCCCGCAGGGTAGCGAGGCCGCGGACGGCTCCTCGACACAGGCCGAGGGCGTCGCCGGCGCCGTCCAAAAGGCAGTGAGCGGCCTGCGGGGATACCGTCGATACCCGAAATCCGCGCGGGCCAGGATCGACCTCGCAGCCGCAGAGCCTGGCAAACCGTTCGTGACGCCGCTCGACGGCTCCGACGGCTTACGGCTCGTTACCACGGTCCGCGAAGTGCCCGCTACGACCCTGAGCGGCAGCCGGCTGCCCGCCGGCACGCGGAGCGTGGCCGTGTTCCTCGTCAACGAGCGGACGCCTGACCTCGAACGCCCCTACACGCGGTTCGCTTTCCAGCCGCGGCTGCGGCTGGAGACGCCGCCGGGCACATCATTCGTGCCGCGGCCCGACCTCCGCGGCGGCGACGGCGGCCCCGGAGGTGAGGATTCCGACGAAAAGGTCGCCGACGTCCAGTATCGCGACGTCGTGGACTACGCCGTGGGCCACGGCGTGTCGGCCTGCTGGGATCGCGACGCCGAAGGCCGCTGCCAATGTGTCGAGACGATCTGGATCCCCGACGCCGAGGTCGAGCGGGTCGAGCCCCGCGCCCTCCAGGAAGTGACGCTCGGCATGGAAGAGCTCGGCAGACTGGCCGATGGAGCCGCCGCCACAGCAGCGCTCTTGCCACTGGTCGAGCAGTACCGCACCTGGATCGATGCCCAGGCTGCCGTGCTCGGCGACATGAAGGGCGGCCGTCGCGAGACCGCGTCTGACATGCTCGCCGACATGAAGACGGCAGCCAAGCGAATCGAGGCCGGCATCACGATGCTCGCATCGAACCCCAAGGCCCTCGAGGCGTTTCGCATCGCTAACAGTGCGATGGCTGCGGCTGCCCGCCGCCGCGAGTGGTATTCAAAGGGACGTAACAGCACGCCCGCCGATGTGACCTCCCCGGCATGGCGGCCATTCCAGTTAGCGTTCATCCTGCTTGCGCTCAACGGTCTCACCGAGGAGGGCCACCGCGACCGCGAACGCGTAGACCTTCTCTTCTTCCCCACCGGCGGCGGCAAGACGGAGGCCTACCTCGGCCTCGCTGCCTACACGATCGTGCTCCGCCGGCTCATGCACGGCACACCGCTCGGCTGCGGCCTCGCCGTGCTCATGCGCTACACGCTCCGCCTGCTCACGCTCGACCAGCTCGGCCGGGCCGCGGCCCTGATCTGCGCCCTCGAACTCGAACGACAGAAAGACGCTGCGAGGCTCGGCTCGTGGCCGTTCGAGATCGGCCTCTGGGTGGGCAGTGCCGCCACGCCCAACCGCATGGGCCGCCGCGGCGACACGGGGCCCGGCAGCGACGAGACCGCGTACGCCCGCACCAACCGGTTTAAGCGCAACCCGGGCTCGCATCCCGCACCGATCCCAATCGAGGAATGCCCCTGGTGCGGCGCCGCCTTCACAGCTGATTCATTCCGCCTCACGCCAAACGACAAGGATCCGAAGGATCTCCGCGTCACCTGCGCCGACCACACCTGCGACTTCGCCGGCGACAACCCGCTGCCCATCATCGGCGTGGACGAGCCGATCTACCGGCGGCTGCCTTGCTTCCTCATCGCCACGGTGGACAAGTTCGCTGCGCTCCCTTGGACCGGCCAGACCGGCGCGCTCTTTGGTTTGGTGGATCGCCACGATGCCGACGGCTTCTATGGCCCATGCGATGCCGGCAAGGGTGCGCCGCTCGGCCGACCAAGTCTGCCTGGTCCCGATCTCGTGATCCAGGACGAGCTCCACCTCATCTCTGGGCCGCTAGGCACGATCGCTGGTGTCTACGAGTCGGCGATCGATGCGCTGGCATCGCGGTCGCATGGCGGCCGGAGGGTCCGCCCCAAGATCGTCGCCAGCACCGCAACGGTCCGCCGCGCCCCCACGCAGGTTCGCGCCCTTTTTGAGCGCATGGAGACGCACGTCTTCCCGCCGCCGGGCCCCGACCGCCACGACAGCTTCTTCGCGGTGACAGTGCCCCCGTCGAAGCGGCCCGCTCGGCTCTACGTGGGCGTGGCCGCGCAGGGCCGCAGCCAAAAGGTCGTCTTTCTGCGAACGATGCTCGCCCTCGCGGCAGCCGCCGAGCGGCTATGGGAGGAGAATGGCGGTGCGAAGAACCAGGCCAACCCGGTCGATCCCTACATGACTTCGCTCGGCTACTTCAACAGCCTCCGTGAACTCGGCGGCAGCCGCCGCATCGTCGAGGACGAGGTCTGCACGAGGCTAGAGCAGTATGGAGAGCGGCGCCGCCGCGAGCCCGCCGACACGCTCTTTGCCCGCCGCGCGATCCAGCGGGACGTGCTCGAACTCACCTCGCGGGTCAGCACGGGCCAGGTGGCCGCCACCAAGAGCCGCCTCGCCAAGCCGTTCCACGACAGCGACCGCGTCGACACGGCGCTCGCGACCAACATGATCTCCGTCGGTCTCGACATCACCCGGCTCGGGCTGATGATGGTGCTTGGCCAGCCCAAGTCGAGCGCGGAATACATCCAAGCCACCAGCCGCGTGGGCCGCGATCCGGCCCGGCCTGGCCTCGTGGTCACGATCTTCAACATCCACAAGCCCCGCGACCGCTCGCACTACGAACGGTTCGGCAGCTACCACGCCTCCTTCTACCGGTCCGTCGAGGCGACGAGCGTGACGCCGTTTTCACCCCGTGCCCTCGACCGGGCGCTCGTCGGCACGCTCGTGGCGCTCGTCCGGCACTTCGACCCGAGGCTCACACCCCCGCGCGGGGCCGAACTCGTGCCCGAGGTGCGTAACGCCCTCACCGACATCGCCAACCGGCTCGCCGAGCGCGCCAGGGCCCACGCCTGGCCACCCACACCAGACGCCGGGCAGATCACCCACGACCGAGTGCTCCATCGCTGCACAAGCCTGCTCGACGACTGGGTGAACATTGTCACGGACCTCCGTCAGTCAAGCACGCACCTCGAGTACCAGAAGGAACAGGGCGGCGGCGCCCGGCTCCTGTTCAGCTTCCTCGATCCCGAACTGAAGGACGTGGGCGAGGTCCGCCGCCGGTTCAAGGCCAATCGCTCAATGCGGGATGTCGAGCCAAGCGTGATCCTCAACGTCCGCAGGCTGTAAGCGAGTCACTCATGGCCCAGCCCCAACTCCGCCGCAGCCAGCTCGTGACCACGTTCGGCCCCGGCTGCATGATCGACCTGCCCGACACGTCGGTGATCGTCGCAGGGCTCGACCATTGGCGCTACGACAATTCTCGCATCCCCGTGATCGAGGAGCCGCGGCTCGTCGAGAAACTCCGCGCGTTCCTCGACCGCGACACCGTCACGCTCCGCACGCCGCCACCGGCCCCGGAGCATCCGAGCGAGCCACGGACCGACGTGACGGCGTGGGAGTTTCCCAACTGGTACATCGTGCAGGAACTCGAACAGGGCAAGTCGCGGTTTCGCCGGCGGCGACTCGTGTTCGCGGCGGCACTTGAAAAGGGTCGCTACCGTGATGCGGAGACGAACCGCAATCTCTCGGTTGTGCCCGTGCGGTTCGTGCGGGCCTGCCCCCGCGGGCACGTGGCCGACCTCGACTGGAAACAGTTCGTGCATGGCGGCCGCAGCGACTGCATGCGGCAACTCTGGATCGAGGAACGCGGCACGAGCGGCGATCTGTCGCAGGTCTGGGTGATGTGCGACTGCGGCGCCCAGCGATCGATGGCTGAGGGCGCGGGCGTCAAGGCGCTAGGCTTTTGCAGTGGGGGACGGCCTTGGCTCGGTGCGAATCAGAACGAGAAGTGCGACCTCCCCAGCCGGCTCCTCATTCGCAGCGCGAGCAACGCTTACTTCCCACAACTCTTGAGCGTGATCTCGATTCCCGACATGCGGAAGCCGGTTGATGACGCCGTGAAAAACCTGTGGGCGGATTTTCTCTGCGACGTGGAGACGGCCGACGATCTCGTGAAGCTCCGCCGGAAGCCCACGCCCGCCGAGCGACTCCAGGGTTTTTCAAACGCCGACGTGCTTGCCGCAATCGAGCGGCAGCGGGGTGGCGGCGAGGCCAATTCCCGAAAAGTAAAAGACGTGGAGTTCGCCGCGTTTACTGACGCTGCAGACGAGATGGGCGCCGACGTCCCAGACGGGGATTTCTATGCCCGCCGCATGCCACGCGAGTTCTGGCAGGCACCGTGGATGACGGCGATCAAGAACGTCGTCCTCGTTCACAAACTCCGGGAGGTGGTCGCCCTCGCCGGGTTCACTCGCTGCGAGCCGCAAGGGCCTGACATTCAGGGCGAACTCTCCGTGGACGCCAAGCGGGCGACCCTTGCCGTCGATCAGACCTGGGTGCCGGCCATCGAAAACCGCGGCGAGGGCGTGTTTCTGGAGTTTGACCCCTCAGCCATCAAGGCATGGGCCGCGCAGCCCGAGGTTGTCGCCCGCGCCCGCGTGCTGGAGGCGGGCTTTAAAGCCTGGCAGGAGGAGAAGAAGTCAAAGGCTGACTTCCCAAATGTCATTTACTACATGCTGCACTCGTTCAGCCACCTCCTGATGACGGCGATTTCACTGGAGTGCGGCTACCCTTCGAGTTCGATCCGCGAGCGGATCTTCTGCATGCCCGACGAGGGGAACTTCGGGATTCTCATCTACACCGGCTCCTCTGACGCGGAGGGCACGCTCGGCGGCCTCGTTGAGGCGGGCCGGTCCATCGCCCGGCACGTCCGCCGAGCCCTCGAATACGGCGCTCTCTGCTCGAGCGACCCTGTCTGTGCCTATCACCGCCCGATCGAGCACGACCACCAACCGCTCCACGGCGCTGCCTGCCACGGTTGCCTTCTTGTCGCCGAGACCTCGTGCGAGCAGCACAACGACTACCTCGACCGGGCGCTCGTGATGCCGACCGTAGAGGGTCTTGGCATTGAGTTCTTCACAGGAATCGTTTGATGGGCGATGCGTCGTCATCCGCACGGCTCGAACCCCTGCTACGGCTTCCCGTCGGAGCCCTCGAGTCGCTAGCCGCCTCGCTGGCCGACGGTCTGCTCTCGGACGCGATCACGCTCCGCGGCGTGGAACAAGCTGCCGGCACCGACGCCGCCGCCGTGACGGCTGTGTTGCGTGAGTTCATCGCCGAAGGCTACTCCCCGCAGCATCTCGCCACCGTCGTAACGGGGATCGCCGCGGCGGCGAGCCGTGCCCCAAAGCCCACGAGCCTTTTTGACCTCGTGCTCTCGGGCCCGGACCTCCCAGGCGTGCCCACGGCCGACACCGCCGCCGTGATGCGAACGCTCGTGTCGCAGGCGGACCGCGAAGTAATCCTCGTAGGCTACGCCGTGCATGACGGTCGAAAGATCTTCGAGCCACTCGCAAAACGGATGGCGGATGTTCCGGGGCTTGCCGTGACGTTCTGCCTAGATATCCAGCGGGCCTGGAACGATCCGACGCCCCCTGCCGATCTCGTCGCGCGCTTCGTCCGTGACTTCCGCGAAAAGCACTGGCCGTGGCCGGCCCTTCCATCTCTCTACTACGACCCGCGGTCGCTGGAAAAAGGTGACGCTCGGGCCAGCCTCCATGCCAAATGCGTGATCGTCGACCGGGAACGGGCACTCGTCACGAGTGCCAACTTTACAGACGCAGCCCAACGCCGAAATGTCGAGGCAGGCGTTGACATCCGTCATCCACCCACGGCGGCTCGACTGGCCGACTACTTTGTCGGGCTCTGCCGGTCAGGGCTTTTTGCGAACTGCCCGATCGCGTGACGCTGTTCCCCTTCGGCCGCGGTTCCGTCACCGACTGCTTCAGATCCGCCCGTTGCCCAACGGCGATGGCCGACTTGCCGTCGATCTGCTCGCGGCGTGGCCTGGGCCCCCTGCTCGAGTTCGCCCAATCGTGGGCATCCACGGCCACCGCTGCGGCCGGCCGACTGAGCGGGCGAAAAAGTTCCCCGAGGCCTGGGCAAATCGCCCGGCAATCGCTTTTCCTTGCAGTTCCGAAAGGCTTGACGGGCCGAATGCCTGTTTTCGGACCGAGGCTCCCATAAATATCGCGCAGGGCCCCTGCGCTCTGCACGCAGAAAGGCTCTGTCTGCCAAACGGCCTGAAGATCGGCCCTCCCGCCGACCGGTTCCAGTTGGAACGAAAGAGGGGGGCAACGTCGCTGGACACGCCCTGGGACACAGGGAAATCCAGCGACTTGCGGAATAAGCCCGGTGTGCTGACGACTCCGACCGGGACGCAAAGCCCTTGGAGGGTCTCCCGCACGGGGAATGGATGAAACCTGCGAACCCGATACCAAATTGCAGCAGGCGGTGTGCTACCCGGCTCCGACGGTTGGCAACCCGGCTCCCTTTCGAGGGAGTCGGTCTGCACCCTCACCAACGGTTGGCGATCTCTGCGGCCCGTTGCGGGTGTCAGACGCGAGGGGACGGCCGATGCCGGGGTATGCCGCGTGATGCCCGCCGCCATTCCTGGACGACTCGCTTGCCGTCGTTTCGCTGGGGGAAGCCAAGCTCCTTCGCCGCGATCGCCCACTCGACGGCCTTGTAGTTGTCGAGCTTCCGCTTGTTGGGGTACTCCCGCTGCGTG
>Ga0315904_10009636_pt1 | contig 12586 bp, 14 predicted proteins | sample LakEriMetagenome_6_FD_203529 | JGI IMG/M metagenome (GOLD analysis project Ga0315904, IMG submission 203529) | Freshwater fungal communities from buoy surface, Lake Erie, Ohio, United States - Buoy 12 MA120 | ecosystem: Environmental > Aquatic > Freshwater > Lake | place: USA: Lake Erie, Ohio...
TCACTTAACGTAAGTGGAACCGTGATTTGCACGGGTTTATCGTGAACAAAAAAGGGGATCAACGCTGTCTTGTAACCGATCAAACTCACCACCAGATCATAGCGCCCCCGCTCCAGCATGAATTCAAAACTTCCATCATCCTTTGCGAGGCGACCGATCTGAAGGGATTTGATCTCGATACTGGCCAGCGGCAGTCCCTCCCCACGGGCATCTACCACTTTTCCACTCACCCGATAATTCTGCGCCAATATCGGCCCCATTAGAAATAACAGCGATATGAGTAGATTAATTCTTGATGTCATGGTGAAGGTTCCGACTGAGATAGACACAAAAAAAAGCAAACTGCATGTGGCCGGTGGAAAAGAATTGTAGTTTTCGAGATTCTTTAACAGGACGTATACATAATTCACAAGCTGTGCATAAGTAAAAGCTGGGAATTGCGGCTTCTTTTCAGTAATATTGAAAAGGACATTCGAAAACATCCACTCATCCTAAATCCATTCGAATTGACTGACACCATCATCAACCTCGAATCCGTCAACCCCATCGAATTTCTGGGTGTCAATAACGGAAAACTCGACTTACTCAAAAAACGATTCCCGCTGCTCAAGATCCTTTCCCGCGGCTCTCAACTCAAACTCAGCGGTTCGCCGGACCAGATCGAGCTGGCAAAAGAAAAGATCAACACGATCGTCAGTTTCCTGGAACGAAATGGTCACATGCCTGCCAATTATTTTGAGCAGGTTTTGGGGGGAGATGACACGGAAACAATCGATCATTTTCAGGAAAAGAATCCAAATGAAGTGTTGGTTTTCGGTCCGAATGGCAAGTCGGTTCGCGCCCGTACAGCCAACCAGAAGAGGTTAGTTCAGGAAGCGGAGCGCAATGATATTGTATTTGCGATCGGTCCGGCTGGTACCGGTAAAACCTACACCGCAGTAGCGCTAGCCGTGCGTGCCTTGAAAAATAAACAAGTAAAGAAGATCATTCTCACACGTCCAGCTGTAGAGGCGGGCGAGAGTTTAGGATTTCTGCCAGGCGATTTGAAAGAAAAGATCGATCCATATCTGCGTCCGCTCTACGATGCGCTGGATGATATGATCCCTGCGGACAAGTTGGGATATTACATGACCACGCGTACCATCGAGATCGCCCCCTTGGCATATATGCGTGGACGCACACTGGACAATGCCTTTATCATTCTCGATGAATCTCAGAATGCCACCGACCTGCAATTGAAAATGTTTTTGACCCGCATCGGTGCCAATGCCAAAGCGATCATCACGGGCGATATGACGCAGGTAGACTTACCCCGGAATCAACGCAGTGGTCTGACTACTGCCGCACGCATTCTCCGAAACATTGATGGGATCGGACATATAGAATTGGATGAAGAGGATGTAGTACGCCACCGTTTGGTCAAACAGATATTGCGTGCTTACAACCAGGAACATGAAAGAGATTCTTCCCGCCATCCGGATGAACGTCCGGCAAAATACTGATGTGATGAAAATGATCGTACGATGCCTTCCCCTCCTGACACTGCTCGCCTGCTCAGAAAAAAAGGCTGGATCACAGTCTGAAAACGACCTCGATGCAGCCCGTAATTTTATTCAGGCGGCGCTGTCAAATGATTTCAAGAAAGCATCTCAATACATGCTGGATGATTCCGTGAACCGGAACTACCTGGAGGTTACAGCCAGATCTTTCGACCACCTCGATCCGCTTGCCAAAGAGAAATACCGAGGGGCCAGCATTCGCATACACCAGCCGGTCACCTACCTCAATGATTCCACTACGATCGTGATCTACTCAAACTCGTACAAAAACGACCCGGACACCTTACGAGTTTGCCGGGTCGACAATAATTGGGTAGTCGATCTTAAATACCTGTTCGAGCGGGCTTCCGATTCAACGACAAACAACCAATGACGGCTTTCTACTGGGTCATGATCGGTGGTGCACTGGGCGCCGCATTGCGTTTTGGCATGGGTAGACTGCTCCCCTTCCAGGGACAGCATTTTCCCTGGGCCACATTCTGGGTGAATGGCATCGGTTGTCTGATGATCGGATTGCTGATCGGATACCTTGAAAAAAAATCGATCCGAGGAGACGTCATACGCTGGCTTTGGATCAGTGGTTTCTGTGGCGGCTTCACTACGTTTTCGGCATTTTCATTGGAAACAATTACACTATTTCAAAATGATCGCGGAGCTGTCGCCATAATCTATGCGCTGACAAGTGTGGGAGCGGGCTTGCTTCTCACCTGGATAGGCTGGTGGATGATGCGACCCGGTTCGATCACCTTCTAACATGAAAAAAAATATGGACATACAGATCATTTGGATCGCGCTAGCGATCGGGTTGGGGGCCGGGGTCATGAGTGGTCTTATTGGTATCGGCGGAGGCATCATCATGGTACCCGCCCTTGTGATTTTTCTGCAATACAACCAACACCAGGCACAAGGAACATCGCTCGCCGTGCTGACCATGCCGGTCGTGATCCTTGCCTCTTTCTATTACTACACCCAATGCAAGGCACAAGGAACACCGATCGACTTGCGAGTGGTAGGACTTCTGGCCCTTGGATTTATTGTAGGTGCCTATTTAGGTGGCCGTTGGGCGCTGACACTATCTCAAGCCCAATTGAAGCAAATTTTCGCATGCGTGCTGATCTACACAGCCATCCGGATGTTGGAATGGGATCAATGGCTTATTCAGTTAGTGAAAAAAAGTTGACGCCGGCGTGTTGAATTTACGCGCCTGATGCATCCTGACTCAAAGGTCCTATTTTATGCCCCTGGAGCGATACCGACATTTGTCTGACGAGGAACTGCTGGAACGCTTCCATTCCGGAAAGGACACAGACAGCCTGGGCCATCTGATGCAGCGCTACACCCTGATGCTTTTAGCCGTTTCGATGAAGTATCTGAAGGATGAGGAAGCTGCACGCGATACGGTTCAACAGGTTTTTTTGAAAGCGATCACTGAGCTCGAAAAGTATAAAGTCACTTACTTCAAGTCCTGGATCTATCAGATCGCCAAGAACCAATGCCTGATGCAACTTCGCGATCAAAAAAAATGGGGCACTCCATTGGAAGCAGAATCCTTACCCATCGAAGGGGATGCGGCCATCGATCTGGAACAATGGACTGAAAAAGAACTACAGTTCGACCACCTGAATATTGCTTTGCAGTCGCTGAGTGAAGAGCAACGGCGTTGCGTAACTTTATTTTATCTGGAGAAAATGAGTTACCGACAAATAGCGGAAAAGACAGGACACGGCATTGCAACGGTCAAAAGTCATATCCAGAACGGAAAAAGAAATTTGCGGATCGCCCTGGCGAGCCATAAAACAGCGGCAAGAAATGAACGATAGTCCTACACATAAAAGAGATCAGAGCACCGGAGTAGACCCACAGGAGATCCTTCGCTACACCTCCGGCCAAATGAGTGACGAAGAAGCTCGTCAGCTGGAAGCACGCTCACTTGAGGATCCATTTCTTGCAGACGCACTGGAGGGCATGGAACAAACTGCCGACACCAAGCGTTTGGAACAACTGGCATATTCCCTGAATCAGGACTTGAAAAGAAGACTGAAAAAAAAGAGATCAAAAAATAATTGGATCGGTTTTGAGACTCCAACCTGGTGGCCGTGGACCATCCTGATCCTGCTGTTGCTAATCACCATCGCCTATCTGTTTATCCGCAAACTAGGCGGGTAAGGATTCAAAGAGAATTCCATACCTGCTGGGCAAATTGCTCCAATGAAGGATCCCGCGCGCCCATTAACAAAAGAACCGTATCTGCACTGAGGTGTGCTCTAACGGCATCCATGAAATGATTCCGGTCTTCAATAAAATATGCGGATACTCCCAGTTGACGCAGGTCTTCAATGAGGTCGTTGGCTGAAATATCGCGCTGAGCCGTACCGCCGGCAAAATAGATCTCACTCATCCAGATCTCATCTCCCGGACGTAACGCGGCGGAAATCTCTTGCACATAATCGGGTCGTAAAAAACGCGTCGGCTTGAACCCATGAGGTTGAAACCAAGCGATCAATTTGGGTGCAATGGGCTGACAAGCACGAATCGACGCGGCACATTTAGCCGGGTTGTGCGCAAAATCATCAATCACCCATACTCCATTTTTATTTCCCAATACCTGATGTCGCCTGTAGATACCTTCATACTGTCGCAACGCTTCCGCAGCCACTTCCAACGATACGCCGAGCTTGCAGGCGACAGCAACAGCCGCTAAGGCATTCTCCATATTATGCCGACCGACCTGATTCAACTCAAACCATACATCTCCAACACGAAAACGGATCTCCATGCCGGACTGCTGAAAGTCCATCGCCACGAAACCTGCTTCCGATGAAGGGTCTGTAGAAAAATCCAGCTGCTGATCAATAGAAAGTCCTGCGCTCAACGAATGACTTCGATTCACGATGAAAACATCGCTCTGCTCCCGAAACACCGTAAACAAACGAACCAGCTCATCTAGCTCCTGATGGTCCTTATCGATGTTCAACAATACGCCTATGGCCGGATGATACTGGACAATGGATCCATCACTTTCATCGGCCTCAATGATCAGCCACTCTCCGCCGCCCACAGCCGCATTGCCGATGAGTCCCTTGCGAATTAATTTCGTCAGCCCGGCACCACTGATGATTCCGGGTTCAAGACCGGCATGTTCCAAAATACTGTATAGCATGGCACTGGTCGTACTCTTGCCGCTAGTTCCCGCTACCGCGATCGTTTTTCGGCTGGCAGCGATCAAGGCCAACAGATCTGAACGGTGAAGAACAGGGATACCCCGCTCCTTTGCCATTCGGTACTCATCCACTGTATCTTCTACGGCCGTAGAAACGATCACCACATCGATGTCCTTGGAAAATCCTGAACCATCTTGTGCATAGCAACGGATGCCGGCGGCCTCCAGTTTCTCACGCACTTCACTGGGGGATACAAACAATCGATCACTGCCGCTCACCTGTTTTCCGACCCCTTGTAAATATTGGGCCAGCGCACTCATGCCACTACCTCCTATTCCAAGGAAAAACGGATGGCGTATTTCGGATAACGATATCGACATGCCGCAATTTATCGAATAAGGATTCTGGCAGGCAAAAAAAATCCCGGCTCGAGGCCGGGATCCTAATTAAGCTCTTTGTTTTGGTCGCGGTGCAGCTTTTTTAGCAGGCGCCTTCGCCTTGGGCTTCGATTTCTTCAAGGCCTCATTGATCGCAGCAGCCAAGTTCGCATAAGTGGGCTTGCCCGCCACTAGCTGATCATTGATAAAAAATGTGGGGAGCTCTTTCACCCCTCTATTGATCCCTTCTTTGAGATCATCCTGCACTTGCCAACCATAGACACCATTCACCAGGTCATCCAAAAATTTCTTGTTCTTGACACCGGCTTCTTTACTATGTAATTTGAGACTGGTTGTTCCCAGGTTACGACGATTTTGAAAAAGCACATTATGCATTTCCCAGAACTTCCCTTCTTGAGCTGCGGCAACGGCCGATTCACTGGCCTTCAGGCTACGTTGATGTATCAAAGTCAGCGGAAAATGTCTAAACTGAAAACGAATTTTCCCATCGAACTCTTCCAGCAATTGTTTTACGATCTCGTTCACTTTGGCACATTCCTCACTCTCGTACTCGCCGAATTCCATTAAGGTTACAGTTGCATCTTTATTACCCACGAAAATTTCTCGGGGCTCAATGATAATGATGTCGTCTTTTTTGAATGCCATATTTTTTGTTTACCCTTTTTAGATAAAAAGGGATTTTTTGTAAAACACAAAACCGTGAAGAAAGTTCACTACAAACAGCTGTTTGTCGGTTTCGCGCTGAAGGTAATCTTTTTTGAAAGCCATCCAAATGTGGATGACACTGATTTTCGTATTTTATTGCATAACATTGAATATCAACTATTTATTAATTATAACAAAAAGTGAAAATCAGCTTTTTGCCTTCACCAGGGGTTCATTGCGAAAGACCACCATCTCGTCAAAAACGTCTACCATCACGGGCTGAGAGCGATCGATCGTTCCGGCCAGTATCTTTTTACTCAACGGGTTGATGATCTCCTTTTGAATGAGTCGTTTAAGGGGTCGGGCTCCAAACTGCGGGTCAAATCCCTGCTCGCTCAAAAAGGCCAACGCATAATCGCTGAAGTGCAGGTCGATGCCTGAAGTGGCCAATAGCTCAGACAGGCCTTTCAACTGGATCCGAACGATGCCCTGTATTTCCGACTTAAGCAACGGCTGAAACAGAATGATCTCATCTACACGATTCAAAAATTCCGGTCGGACTGTCTGCCGTAACAAATGCATCACCTCTCCTTTTGTTCGCTGCATAACTTCCTGCACCGTGCGTTCTCCGATCTGCTCAAACGCCTCCATGATGAGGTGGCTACCCAGGTTACTGGTCATGATGATGATCGTGTTCTTAAAATTTACGACTCGACCTTTATTGTCGGTCAGTCTACCATCATCCAGTACTTGCAGGAGCACATTCCAAACATCCGGGTGTGCTTTTTCGATCTCATCCAGCAAGACAACACTATAGGGCTTCCGTCGTACAGCTTCAGTGAGCTGCCCTCCTTCTTCATATCCTACATAACCCGGAGGTGCTCCCACGAGTCTGGATACGGTGTGCTTCTCCTGGTATTCACTCATATCGATACGGGTCATCAAACTTTCATCATCGAATAAGTAGGAAGCCAAAGCTTTTGCCAGTTCTGTTTTACCGACACCGGTGGTTCCCAAAAAAATGAAGGAACCAATGGGTCGCTTGGGATCTTGCAATCCGGCCCTGCTTCTTCGAATGGCATCAGCCACGGCTGTGATTGCTTCTTCTTGTCCGACGACGCGCTCATGCAAATGCTCCTCCAAATGAAGAAGTTTCTCCCGCTCACTCTGCAACATTTTAGCAACCGGAATGCCGGTAGATTTGGCTACGCTTTCCGCAATGTCTTCCGCATCGACCTCTTCTTTGAGCAATCGCTTTTCAGCAGACTGAGCCAGTTGACTGGTCAACACCTCGATCTGTTTTTCTTGCTCCTGGATCTTTCCGTAACGGATCTCTGCGACTTTACCGTAATCGCCCTCCCGTTCAGCTCGTTCGGCTTGTTGGCGAAGGGATTCAATGGATTGCTTCGCTTGCTGAATATTATCCACCTGCTCTTTTTCCATTTTCCATTTGGCCCGAAGGGTATCACGCAGCACGATGAGATTGGCGATCTCAGTCTGTAATTCTTTTAGTTTCGATTCGTCGTTCTCGCGCTTGATCGCCTCCCGCTCGATTTCCAACTGACGTATCTGTCTCTCCAGTGTATCTAACTCTTCCGGCATGGAATTCATCTCCAATCGCAACTTGGCGGCACTTTCATCGATCAAGTCAATCGCCTTATCGGGTAGGAATCGATCGGTGATGTAGCGTGACGATAACTCTACGGCTGCAATGATCGCTTCGTCCTTGATCCGAACAAGGTGATGGGCTTCATAACGATCCTTCAACCCGCGCAGGATCGAGATCGCATCTTCCACTGAAGGCTCGTCCACCATCACTTTTTGAAAGCGACGTTCGAGGGCCTTGTCTTTTTCAAAATATTTTTGATACTCATTGAGTGTAGTTGCTCCTACAGCACGAAGTTCCCCACGCGCGAGTGCCGGCTTCAAAATATTCGCAGCATCCATAGCCCCCTCTCCTCCTCCGGCTCCAACCAATGTATGTATCTCGTCGATGAACAGAATGATACTCCCGTCACTTTCTCCAACCTCCTTGACAACTCCCTTCAAACGCTCCTCAAACTCGCCTTTGTATTTTGCTCCGGCAATGAGTTGCCCCATGTCAAGGGCATAAATGATTTTGCTTTTTAGATTTTCTGGCACATCGCCGCTGATGATACGGTGTGCAATTCCCTCTGCAATAGCTGTTTTTCCCACACCTGGCTCGCCTACCAAAATGGGATTATTCTTGGTCCGTCGAGAGAGAATATGAAGGGTACGACGGATCTCCTCATCTCTTCCGATCACCGGATCCAACTTACCCTGCCGAGCCAACTCATTCAAATTCTTCGCATACTTATTCAATGCGTTGTATTCCGTTTGTTGGGTTGCGGAAGTCACCTTCTCCCCCTTACGAAGTTCTTTGATCGATTTGATCAGATCTGATTCGTTCAAACCTGCATCTTTGAGTAAACCAGCTGTAGTATCCTTTCCTTGTAAGATGGCCAGCAACAGATGTTCCGGGGTCACAAATTCATCGCCGAAGGGAGCCAGTACGGCACCTGCTCGAAGAACGGCCTGGTTGGCATCCCGTCCGATCTGCTGGGCCGCCTCGCCAGAAGTCTTTGGAAGTTTCTGGATCAATTCATCCAGTTTGGATGTCACCACACCCAATGTCACATTGTTCTTTTTCAGCAGATAAGCGACCGTTGTATCCTCTTGCTGAAGCAAGGCTTTCAGGAAGTGGGCCGTTTCGATTGTCGGACACCCTGCATTAAAGGCCAACTGTTGTGCTTGTTGCACGGCTTCCGCTGCTTTTATCGTGAAGTTTCCTAAGTTCATAACAGACTATTTTTGTAGTCAGTAAGCCTCAAACACCAATCCAATCGTTCAAACTCAGCAACTATGTCAGTATTTCGATCATTCATCTGTCCGCTCGTCATATTTCTTTGCGTGGGACTGCTAGATTTTCAGTCTCTTCAAGCCCAACCCAATTGGGATGATCTATCTGCCAAGCTCGACAACTCACAAAAAAAACTAGGTACCGATATCGTAGTACTGATCTGGAACAAGGATTCACTGATCTTCAAAAGGGAAATGGGTGATTTCAATACAAAAACACAAGTTCCCATTGCCAGCTGCAGCAAATGGCTGACGGCAGCCTTGGTGATGAAGATCGTTGAAGAAGGCAAGATCAGTCTGGATGATCCTGTCGTGAATTACATCCCTGAATTCGGAAAGTATTTCAAAAGCTACATCACACTTCGTCATTGTCTGAGTCATACTACCGGCATCACCGATGAGGACCGGATCCTCAAAAACATGGCTGAGAGAAGAAAAATGGAATCACTGGAAGAAGAAGTGAATAGTATAGCTGCTCGAAAGATCCGTGCAAATCCGGGCACTGACTTCTGGTATGGCGGGGTTGGACTGAATATCGCCGGCCGCGTATTGGAAGTGGTGACAAAAAAACGATTTGACGTCTTGATCAAAACCAAACTGCTTAATCCGCTTGGCATGAGACGAACTTCATTCACCAACCTCAACGGCGGACCGGTAAATCCCTCCGGCGGAGCGCTCTCTAATGCGGATGACTATATGCGCTTCCAGACTATGTTGTTGAATAATGGAAAGATCAACGGTGTTCAATTCCTCAGTGCGGAATCCATCGAAGAGCTGAGAAAGATCCGGACTGAAGGACTACCCGTCCGTTATGCACCCAAGACTGCTCAGGGATTTCAATACGCATCCGGCGCATGGGTGATCGAAGGAAAAAATGGTCTGGCCGATGCACTCACCAGTCCGGGTTTGTTTGGCACCTGGCCTGTTGTTGATTATTGCAACGGCTACTCCAGTCTGATCTTGGTTAAGAATCTGATCACGGAGGACAGAGCCGATATCCATCAGGAGATCCGTCAGCTGATCATGAAACAATTGACCAATCGCTGTCAATAAGCGAACGACCTGCATGCAGCTGACCGCTCCAACACCCAACCAGTTAACCGAACGAAACCGATCGATCAAATCGATGGCGCAACGGCTGGGCTTCGATGCCTGCGGCATTGCACAAGCCATGCCACTGGATGAAGATGCTCGCAGATTGGAACAATGGTTGCTGGCCGGACACCAAGGCAGTATGCAGTACATGGAGAGGCATTTCGATCTGCGCACCGACCCAACCAAGTTGGTGCCCGGCGCCCGTTCCGTGATCACCCTTCTTTATAATTATTACCCGGATCAGCACAATACTCCATCCGAAGTGAAAATCTCCAAATATGCTTATGGTGTAGATTATCATCACGTCATCCGCAACAAACTCAACGCATTTATGCATGAGATCGAAACGGAGATCGGTGCTATTAACGGAAGAGGCTTTGTGGATTCCGCCCCGGTGTTGGAACGCAGCTGGGCACAACGCAGCGGCTTGGGTTGGGTAGGAAAAAATGGGAATCTGATCAATAGGCAAAAGGGTTCTTTTTTCTTCCTTGCCACTTTGATCACAGATCTGGCAATTGAATCAGATCAACCATTTGCCACTGATCACTGTGGCACATGCACGCGTTGTATCGATGCTTGTCCAACTGAGGCGATACTACCCGGACCAGTCATCGCCGGCAATAAATGCATTTCTTATTTCACGATCGAATTGAAAGAAAAACTCATTCCGGCCGACATGACCGGAAAATTCGATGGCTGGTTGTTCGGGTGTGATGTTTGCCAAGATGTTTGCCCTTGGAATCGCTTCAGCAAACCCACCCAGGAACCGGCTTTCACGCCAATACCCGGAATCCTGAACTTATCGACAAAAGACTGGGATGAAATGTCAGAGGAAGTATTCAGAAAAATGTTCAAGGATTCTCCGCTCAAGCGTACCGGATACGAGGGAATTAAACGAAATCTTCGATTCATTCAGGGAGATACATCGGCCAGCTGAGCCCTTTCGATACAACGCTTAAAGATTGTCAAGTTATTTTCTAACCACGGACCATATCTAGGTTCCATCAGCAACGATCGAAAACGATCCCAGGGCAACCAACCCAAATGGGCAACAGCTAGTGCCTGCAAGGTGATCGCACCATCGGCACCATGAAAAACCCAGGTCAATTCCAGGTCTGCTTGCTTGATCCAGATCAGGGTGCTGTCATTCAGGATTGAAAATGCCTTCATCTGTCCGGTCGTATCGGTCCAACAGGACTGAAAGTCCGGTTCCTTTATCCATTTGATCAACGCCTCTTTTTGTTGACCCGGAAGATCCACTGCCCTGGATACCTTAACCGTCGAGGGGAAAAGAAGTCCCACCATCGTCAACAAAACAAAGAACGAGAGAAGACTGATCAAAAAAAGTTTTAGTATTCTCATCGCTATCACTCCCATTTGATGGTTCGGGCTGCGATAATATAGATCAATATCATCCAGGCAGTCAAGATGGCCAATTCCGACCAACAGCCCCAGATAGGCACCCCTTCAAACGCCAGTTTTCGGATCGCATCATTGAACTGTGTTAGCGGGAGGATGTAACAAAATTTTTGTAGCCAACCGGGAAATACATCGATCGGAAAGAATGTACCGGACAGCATCATTTGCGGAAATCCGAACAAGTTGATCAGCAAAGGAATCGACGTGTCGGTTTTGACCACGCTGCTGAAGATGAGACCTACGCCCATCAATAAAAACAACATCAGCACCGTCATGAATATGATCTCAAAAAAGGTGACGGCACCTTGATGTAAAGTGAAATCCATCGCGAAATGACCGAAGAGCAACAATACCGTTACACTTAATAATTGAAACGACAACCGGCTGGCACCGATGCCCAGCAATATATTCAACCGATGGATCGGGGTGGCATAAAAACGTTTCAGGACCAATTGCTCTCTCAAGCCGAAGAAGGTGAAAGCGATACCAAAAAGCGTGGAAAACAGGATCGAGAATCCGAGCTGCCCGGGCAGAATAAAGTCGATTTTTCGATATGGACGTACTTCCGTCACGATCGGTGGATCGATTTGAATGCTCGATTGCTCCTCCCCGCGAACCGCCTGCTCAATGCGCAACCGGATGTAGTCGAGCACAGGGACGAACGATCCAAGTGTATTGGCACTGGCTGTGGTAGACCGAACAATGATCCGGTGTGTGCTATCACTATCTGCCAGGATCTGCAGCACAGCGGTCAGTTTTCCTTTTTGAAGTTCTTGATTAAGTTCAAGTGTATCCGAGTAAGAAACCAGTTTTACAACGGGCGTCTGTTTCAATCCCTGATAGAACTCGCTGGTAGTGTCTGAATCCGGCGTGAGGGCAATTCGGTAACTGGCATTTCCACCATTGTCGAATGCTCCGAAGATCAGGATGAATATGATGGGGAAGAGTACACTGAAAATGATGGCACTGGGGTTGGCAAAAATGGCTTTGAAGCTTGCCCGCGTGATCGCAAGCAGTGCCCGGGTTTGGCTGTAAGTGGAGGTCTTTGACATGACTGCTGCAAATCTATCTGAATTGAGCATAGCATCGAAGGGTCAAATACGGATATTTGCCGCATGCATCAGGCCTATTTATTACTCGGTTCCAATCTGGGTGATCGCGACCAGATCTTCAATCAGGCGATCGAGTCGCTGGCTACCCTCGGAAGGGTCCTTGCCGTTTCCGGCCGTTATGAAACTGCTGCGTGGGGCCGGAGGGACCAACCCGGATTCCTGAATCAGGCACTGCTACTTCAAACAACACTTGAACCGCCACTTCTTCTTGATTCCATTCTTTCGATAGAGAGACAGCTGGGCCGTGAAAGAAAAGAGCGTTACGGGCCCCGAACCATCGACATCGATATTTTGCTTTATGACGATCTGATCGTTCA
>Ga0315904_10009637_pt1 | contig 12585 bp, 12 predicted proteins | sample LakEriMetagenome_6_FD_203529 | JGI IMG/M metagenome (GOLD analysis project Ga0315904, IMG submission 203529) | Freshwater fungal communities from buoy surface, Lake Erie, Ohio, United States - Buoy 12 MA120 | ecosystem: Environmental > Aquatic > Freshwater > Lake | place: USA: Lake Erie, Ohio...
CTGATCGGTATTGCGGACTTTTAAAACGAAGGTTATGAAAACGATGTTATGCAAAAAATGGATCTTCCTTTTTGTTGTTTCTTTTGCATTTTCTGCATTGGCGTGCAGTAAGGCTGAAGTTCCCAACGAAGAGTATGAGAACGGGAATGTGGATCTGTTGGCGTTGAGAGCCAGAGTTGACAGTTATCCCAAGGACTCTTTGAATGAGATTGAAAAGAGCAGCATGCTCTTGATGCGGGAAGAAGAGAAATTGGCCAGGGATGTGTACAATTATCTGTATGGAAAATGGGGATCCAGGGTGTTCCAGAACATTTCTTCTTCCGAACAAACTCATATGGACGCTGTGCTGATGCTTTTGCAGAAGTATGGTATAGAAGACCCGGTAGGGTCCAACGGTCCGGGAGTATTCCGGAATGCTGATCTCCAGAAGATCTACAACCAGTTGGTAGCATTGGGTGAGAAATCTGCCCTTGATGCTTTCAAGGCGGGTGCCACTTTAGAAGACCTGGATATTTATGACCTCAAGCGGATAAGTAAACAGGTCGACAACCAGGATATCCTTCTGGTATATGGCAACCTGGAAAGGGGGAGTAGAAACCACATGAGGGCTTTTAACAGGAACATGGAGAAATACAGTTTCAGTTACACTCCTCAGTATATCACCCGTGAGGAATATGATGCAATCATAAATAGCGAAATGGAGAGGGGACAGTATTGAAAAAGCGGTAGGATATTTAACAGAATGGATCAGGATAATTGGCTACCTTTGAATTCAATGTTTAAACATTAATCAAATGAGCGGCCTGTCATCTTTCAATACATTCACCGCCGGCTTGCAGGAGCAGGAGCACCTCATGCCGGTTTTATTCATCGGCCATGGTTCCCCCATGAACGGTATTGAAGACAATACTTTCAGCAGGGGCTGGAGGGACATGGCCAGGTCGATCCCCGTACCCAAGGCTGTTCTCGTGATCTCTGCTCACTGGCTTACCGAGGGGACCAGGGTGACAGCCATGAATGCGCCGAAGACCATTTATGATTTCGGCGGGTTCCCGGAAGAATTGTACCAGGTGAAATATCCTGCGCCCGGGGATCCTGTTTTGGCGAAAGAGACCGTTTCCCTGATCCGTTCCGCCAAGGCTGAGCTGGATCACGACTGGGGACTTGACCATGGAGCCTGGACAGTGGTGAGACACATGTATCCTGAAGCCAACATTCCGGTATTGCAGCTGAGCATCGATTATACAAAAGATGCATCATATCATTTTGAACTGGCGAAAGAACTCTATTCTTTGAGGAAGAAGGGGGTGCTCATCCTTGGAAGCGGGAACATGGTCCATAATCTCCGCATGGTGGCCTGGGATAAGTTGAATACTGAAAATTATGGATATGATTGGGCCGTGCAGATGAATAGCAAGTTCAAAGAACTGATCGCTGCCGGATCTTTCGATCGCCTGATCAAATACCAGTTACTGGGAAAAGAAGCATTGCTGGCTATTCCCACTCCGGATCATTACTGGCCCTTGCTTTACATATTAGGCCTGAAAGGCAGCAAAGATGATGTCAGCTTTTTCAACGACAAACTGGTAGGCGGTTCACTTACTATGACTTCCGTCAGGTTCGGATAGACATTGTTTTAAGTGAACGGGATATGAGATATTTTTGCAGTAAGAAATCTCATTACAATGAAACCGAAATATATTTTCACAGCAGTGTTGTTCACTATATTCTCCATGACCGTTTTTGGTCAGAACCTTAGTTCAAAGGATGAGAAACTGCTGATAGATGCGAAAGATGCAATAGCTCAGTTCAAGAAATCAGACCCCATGATCAACCGCATTTTTGAAACTGCTCATGGGTATGTGGTATTTCCTAACGTGGGAAAAGGAGGGCTGGGTGTTGGTGGGGCCGCGGGGAATGGTGCCGTATACGAGAAGGGTGTACATGTGGGGATGGCTAAGCTATCACAGATCAACATCGGATTTCAGGCTGGTGGCCAGGCATACCGGGAAGTGATATTTTTCGAGAATGCTGACGTTCTGAATCGGTTCAAGGAAAACAAAGTTGAGTTAGCGGCATCCGCTTCTGCTGTAATGATCGCAGATGGCGCCGCAGCTGCAGCTAAATACCAGAATGGTGTGATGATCTTTACCCAAACCAAAGGCGGGCTCATGTATGAAGCTTCCGTTGGTGGCCAAAAGTTCAGCTTCCGGAAATTGTAAGGCAGGAAAACTCAGGATAATTTACTAACTTATCATACCACTCTGTTCAGACACCCTCACTGAACCGGTCATTAGTAGCATTAAATAACCTGAGCATGAAAACCCAAACTGCAGAACAGGATTTCCTTGCCATCAAGTACAGCCGAAACCAGGACTGCCTGGCATTTACACAGGAGCTGAAAAGGAGAATAGACCGTTACTTTATTGATAACGGGATCTCAAAATACGGGAATGCCAAAGTATTCCTGAAACAGGCATTGTTCCTGTTCATCTTCCTGACCAGTTACGGCCTGATGCTGTCTGGGCTGTTCAGCCCGGTCTGGATTTTTGTTCTGGCATTGATCTTCGGACTTTCTCACGTGCTGGTAGTAATGAATATTGCACATGATGCAGCCCATAATGCTTTGTTCAGGAACCGGAAACTGAACAAGATCTTCTCGTGGACGCTTGAGTTGACCGGGCTAAGCCATTATTTCTGGAAGATCAACCATAACATCATCCATCATCCCTATCCTAATGTTGCACCTATTGACAGTGAGATCACCATCGCAATTCCTTTCTTCAGGTTCACCACATATTTTAAAAAAGCAGGACTTCAACGATTTCAATATCTCTACGCACCCATACTTTACCTGTTCTTTACCATGAACCTGATCATTGCCAGGGATTTTTCCGATATCCGCATTATTCCAAAGAAAACTTCCCAACAGGTAGTGAAACACTTTTCATTTAAGTTCTACTTAGGATTTATTTTATCCAAGATTTTTTATTTCGGGTATACGCTGGCAGTCCCCCTGATGGTATTGAATATAGCCTGGTGGAAGATCCTGATCAGTTATGTTGTGATCCATTGGATCATGAGTGTGTTTGAACTGTGCATCCAGCTGCCATTACATATTAATGAACACTCGCCGGTGGTTGAAATGAAAGAGGGCGGTATAATTGAATCAAACTGGGCCTTGCAGATGTTGAGGAGTACTACGGATTATCTGCCGGAAAGTAAGTTGGCCAATTTCATCACCGGTGGGATCAATACCCATACCATACACCATTTTTACCCTGGTATCTGCCATATTCATTATATCCCGCTTACACGCATCCTGAACGAAACCTCGGCAGAATTCAATATGCCCTATCAATGCATTGGCTGGCGGGAAGGGACGATCTCTCATTTTAAAAGGCTGAAAGAACTTGCCCTGGCTTCTTAGATCGCCTTGCCGAACATGCGATAGGTTTTGTAGCGTTCAGACCCGATCTTATGCATGATCTTGTTCAGTACCGTATTGTCTTCAGAGACCCACGATGACTCACATTTGTTATATCCCCGTGCAATTCCCCTGCTGATGGTGTAATAATAGAAGATGATGTCCAGTCCTTTATTCCTGTATGGTTCAGTCACTCCCAGCAGTAGCAACCGGATACCCCTGATCTTTCTTTTGTACCATAGGAATTTGAATATACCCAGGGGATAAAGCGATCCATTCATCTTTTTCAGCACTTCATTGATGTCAGGAATGGCAAGGGAACATCCTACAACCTCGTTGTTCACTTCTGCAAAGAATATCATCTCAGGGTCGGCAAAAGTTTTTAAGGATTCTCCGCTGAAGGCTACCTCTTCCAGTGTGGAAGGAACAAAGCCCCAGGTGTTTTTCATGAAATCATTGAAAAGATGATTGATCCTTTCGAGTTCATTGTCGTAATCCTTCATATTGACCGGGCGGATCTTAATATGCTCTTTCTGGAGGGTATGCTCTGATATTCTCTTCAGCTTTGACATCATATCATCGTTCCGTCTCACCATCTCCTCTGTCATCAGGTAGGCATACAGGTCATGTGCTTTTGTGAAGCCAGCATTTATAAAAAGATCAAGGTAATAAGAGGGTGTATGATTCATCTGGACTACAGGACTGTGATCATACCCGGTCATGAGCACTCCGCATTCATTGGCAATAGAGAAATTCATCGGGCCATAAACTTTGTGCATCTTATTTTCTTTCAACCATGCTACTGAGGTTGTAAACAGCAGATCGGCCACAGACTGATCATTGATCGATTCAAAGTATCCAATGAATCCGGATGCTTCTTTATAAAGGTCGCAGTAGGCCTGATCTACATAAGCAACTATTCTTCCGATAGTTTTGCCTTCGCTTGTAACTATCCATGCCTTATAAAAAGCATGTTTGAAGAATGGGTTCTTAGCCGTGTCGAGATTTTTTTTCTGATCGGCCAGTAGTGGCGGGATCCAGTATGGATCATTTTTGAAAATTTCCCAGGGCAGGCGGAAAAATGCTTTCCAGTCCTTGCCTGATTTAACTTCCCTGATCTGAAGACTTTTCATGAGCTGGTGTTTAGTGTTGAGGCGTGTAGTTCCAGTACTCCAGGTATCTTCCCCATTTTTCATTGACCTGTTCGGTCTCAGTTTGGGTCAGACTATGTTTCAGTACGACGAAATCTTTTTTCTTTTTTACAAAATCAGCGAACCTCACTTCGCAATCCCTGAAATCTCCCAGGTTCAGCTTTTCGTATGCTTCGCGTAGTACAGTCATGGGATCTGCAGCGAACTCTGAATATCTGATCTCCATCAATTGCCCCGCCGGAATGAGATCTTTTTCCCTGATATAGTTATCCATCATGCCGGCATAGGTATCAAGGATGGTTTTGTTGACATCAAGACTGTCGGTTTTGCCTAAAGTATATATCTCCTGCACTATCCTCCAAAGATTTTTGTTGGAAGAAAAAACATCATAGGGATTCCTGTGTATGAAGATGAATTTTGCGTCGGGGAAAGCTGATAGCAGCTGCTTCACCCGTGCTGTATTAGGAGGTGTCTTAAGTAAAAGTTGCTTGCCTTTATTGGCCAGGGAGATTTTTTTAAGCAGGAAGATGTAATTCTCCATCCATTCGATTTCTTCCTGTTCTCTGCCATTGTTGAATAGAACGAATTTCCTGGTTTGTTCTTCCATCATATGGGGAAAGAAATATCCCCAGTAACCTCCCGTTCTCCATCCTGCTGTTGTCATGGCTACATCTTCCTCAGCTGGAAAATCCCAGGTCAGTTTGTTTCGTTGGATCTTATTTTCAACACCTATCGCTCCTGTGATGCCTGACAACAGGGGTCTTAACCAGCCATCTGAGCTGAGCATGATCTCAGGTACGATCTGTTGGAAAATATCCAGGTAGCCAAATCTTGCATCCTGCACAAGGGTTTGCTGGAGATAAGTGGTTCCACTTCTATAGTATCCCAGAATGAATACCGGCGGCTTATCTAACCGGTGCTCTCGGATCTTTTTATTATACGCTATGAGCTCGTACCACCTTAATGGCTCGAATAATACAGTTTTGATCAACCATGGCGGTAGATTCCGGAACGCGCGTTTGGAGAAACCGCCGTTGTTGAATGCGGTTTTCAACACACTGTACAATGGCAGAGGGAGGAATTTATCCATGCTGCCTGTTTTTTATTTCGAGAAAGCTTTGTTCATAATTGTCTGTTACCGTTCCCATCAGCTTATCCCAGAAAACGAAGCACAATCCGTAATTGCAGTTCATTCGCGAGTGATGCATATCGTGATGAGTCACTGTCAGACCATATTTGAAGAACCAGTTCCGGAAGAAAAAGCGGGGAACTATTTCAAAACCGGTATGACCTGCCGTATTGATCATTGTATTATAGAGCGCAAACATCACTATGGCGATAGGGTGCAGCGGCACAAGGAATATCACGATCAGGTTGATTCCAAACTGGAGAACAGCTTCGGCAGGACTGAACGATAACGATGCAAAGGGTGAGGGGGTATGTGAGAGGTGATGTATCCGGTGAATCCATTTGAAAACCGGTCTCCAGTGCATGAACCTGTGTATCCAATAGAAGTAGGTATCGTGAAGCACCAGGTAGATCAGGAAACTGATTACCAGGTAAAGCCAGCCTTTCTCCTGTATTGAAAAGTAAACCCTGGTATATCCCTGGTTGATCCAGTATATTCCTGTTGTTGCGAGCAGGGAGAAAATCAGAACGGTAGATAAAGACCAGGCGATCTCGTTTTTAATGGAAGCTTTGTCGGGTGAAATTGGTTGTATCTTATTTTTCTTCCATTTCTCCTTGTTCCACCTGTTCAATATCATATAACTCAACCATGCCGGCAGCAGGTAGTAGATCAGCAGTATGGCAGCAAACGAAATAAGAAATACTTTAATGTATTGGGGTCCATCCATGGTGAATGGCTATAGGATCAATTTAACTATAAATATGTATCCCCGTGTATTTAGGGTAATATTTTCCTGATCACATTATCGTTTTGCAAACTCAGGCCTGGTAGCCCAACTCTTCTTGTTCTGTATACGAAACAAAAGCCAGTAAAAAAGAAATGCTGTTACCAACAACTGGAGAGTGATAATTGACCATGTGGGTATGGAATGGGTAAGATCCATCAGTTGGCCATCATCTGCATAATTCCCAAATCCCAGCAATGCAGGTATTCTGAACCAATAATAGCAGGATACACTCACTGCCGCAAAAACACGGACGAGATTTTTAGCTTGCTGTTCCGCCAGCAGGGTCTTCATCATCATATATAAACAAACAGATATGGAAAGTCCGAATAGCGGTAACTGGTAGATAGACCACAGTTCTGAGAAAGAGCTGATACCATTGACATCGGGGACATGAAACCATCCCCAGATAAAGCCGGGAAGGCCGCCAACGATCAGCGTTGCACTCCATGAATGAAATAGCGTTTTATCTGAAACAGCGGGGTGCATATTGGGTGTGGAATCAGGACAGGGGATCACACAGTTCTGACATGATCTGCATTGTGCGTTTGGTACGGTGACCAGCACATTTTCTCCATAGAGTTTTTCAACCGGGTGTATGGGACACAATCCTGAACACCAGGCACTTTTCCATTCATATATGAAGCCCAATGCTATTCCGATCGTAGCCATAATGATGATCATCATCGCGGTAGCCATCCCGCTCCTGTTGAATACGGCATGTCTCAATGGCACCAGTATGTACAATGCGATCACTGCGATCAGTCCAAATAACCCGGCTTGTGCCTGCGACATCTTTTTTTGTTTCGATAGTCCTAAATGCCTGGGCAACAGGTTGGTTGTTGCCAGTGGGCAAACGTTCCTCCATACGCCCAATGCCAGTACAAATAAAGCAGGAGCAACGGGGATCAAAATGTTCCAGAAAAGCAGAATGCCGATCGCAGGGCGAAAAATGAGGAACCAGAGGATGGCAGCGCCGATCAGCCATACGGTGAATTGAATGATCCTCCATGTATTGATGGCCGCAGGTGACAGCACCTTTCCGTCTTTCGCCGACCGATATCGTATTTCACTTGCAGGTTCCCACATCATGATCCGGTAAAATAACAAGCTTCCTTTTTTTCAAAAGATGATTAAAATCATTTTCAGGATCTGTATATACTCCGTATGGGACGGGATTAATTTTCGAAATTTGGGTATGGACATCAGTTTAAAAAGTCACTGGGATAAGATCTACCAGTCTAAGGCCTTCCAGGAGCTGACCTGGGCCCAGGAAGTGCCCCATACTTCGCTTGACTTTATCAAAGATTTCAACCTGCCCCTGAGTGCCAGTATCATTGATATTGGTGGTGGCGACAGCAGGCTGGTGGACCATCTTTTGGAACTTGGATATACCGATGTTACGGTGCTGGATATATCGGAACAAAGCCTGGAACGTGCAAGGCAAAGACTTGGTAATAATGCGGATAAAGTGAAATGGCTGGTTGGAGATGTCAGAACCTTTGCCTGTGAACATCCTTATGATCTTTGGCACGATAGGGCAGCTTTTCATTTTCTGGTGACTGAAGAGGATGTGAGGAACTATCTACAGATGGCAGGTAGATGTGTGAACCAGTATATGATCCTCGGAACATTTTCAACAACCGGTCCTACAAAATGCAGCGGTCTTCCTGTACATCAGTACAGTGACCAGCAACTAGCGCAATTGTTCATGGAGGATTTTAATAAGATCAAATGCATCAACGTTGATCATGTAACGCCTACTAAAGCCACACAGAATTTTACTTTCTGCAGTTTCAGAAAGAAGGCGGCCTAAGTGCGAAATAAACAGTTATGGTTCTAACTCCATAACTTTAGTTGTATGAATTCCTCACTGCTTTCTCCTGTTTGGACCCATCTTACAAAGATCAATGTGGTTAGAGGAGAAGGGATCTATCTTTTCAATGAAACCGGAGACAAGTATATTGATTTCACTTCCGGGATAGGCGTGACGAGTACCGGGCATTGTCATCCGGAAGTAGTTCAGGCAATACAGGATCAGGCTGGTAAATTACTATTCGGGCAGATGAACTGTGTGATCCCCGCAGTGGCTTCAGAGCTTTCCTGGCGATTGAACGAGATCACGCCTACCCATATCGATAGTTTCTTTTTTTCCAACAGTGGGGCTGAAGCAACTGAAGCAGCCGTTAAGCTTGCAAAAGCAGCAACGGGTCGTGCTAATATTATTGTATTCCAGGGTGGTTTCCATGGACGTACCCATCTTGCCATGGCGATGACAACGTCCAGAACAATTTATCGTTCCGGATTTCAGCCATTGCCTGCGGGGATCTTTGTAGCGCCGTTTCCTTATAGTTTTTATTATGGTTGGGACGAAGCCACCACTGTAGAATTTTGCATCCGTCAATTGGACTTGTTGTTCCAGGGACAAACGGCGCCTTCGGAAACGGCAGCTATCATTATAGAACCGGTTTTAGGTGAAGGAGGATATGTGCCTGCACCTCCGGCTTTTTTACATCATCTGCAGAGGATCTGTAATGAGCATGGCATTATGCTGGTCATGGACGAAGTACAATCCGGATTTGGAAGAACAGGGAAGATGTTCTGTTTTGAATATGCGTCTGTAGTGCCTGATATTATTGTGATGGCCAAGGGGTTGGGAAGCGGATTGCCGATCTCTGCAATAGCGAGTTCAAGGGCCATTATGGAGAAATGGAAGCCGGGATCGCATGGCGGAACATACGGTGGTGGCAGTGCCGTTCCCATGGCAGCAGCCATTGCCACCATTAACGTGATCTGTAAAGAAGGCCTGGTTCAAAATGCGATGGATAGGGGCGTGCAGTTGAGGACCGGCTTACGGGAATTGCAGAAAAAATTTCCATTGATGGGGGATGTTCGGGGATTGGGATTGATGACGGCGGTTGAGTTAATGCGTAATGGAGAGCCTGATCCGGGGCTGACTGAAAAACTTCTGAATTCCTGCATCAGTAAGAAGCTCTTGCTTCTATCCTGCGGAAGTTTCAAGAATGTGATCCGTTGGATTCCGCCATTGGTTATATCCGAAGAGCAGATCAATGATGCGCTGGCCCTTTTTGCCACTGCATTGGAAGAAACTACAGTTTGATAGCTATGAATTCTTAACTTTCGATCATGAGAAAATTGTTTGCACTGCTTTTCTGTTTTGCATTTATGATCGCGAACGCGCAGCAGAAGACTACAAAGCCAAATATCGTATTGATATTCCTGGATGATATGGGCTATGGTGACCTTGGTGTTACCGGTGCATTGCAGTACCAGACTCCCAATATCGATAAGCTTGCCGGCGAGGGGATGCGATTTACAAATTTTGAAACCGTGCAGGCCGTGTGCAGTGCGTCGCGTGCAGGATTGCTGACAGGGTGCTACCCGAATCGGATCGGGATCAGCGGTGCATTGTTCCCACGCGATAGTATTGGTTTGAACCGCAATGAAACTACGATCGCCGAAATGCTGAAGCAGAAAGGTTATGCTACTGCAGCCATCGGGAAATGGCATTTGGGCCATCACCAGCCTTTCCTTCCTTTGCAGCATGGCTTTGATGAATATTTCGGATTGCCTTATTCAAATGATATGTGGCCGGTTAACTTCGACGGGACACCGGTCAGCGCAGGTAGCAACAAGGCACGGCACCCGGTGCTTCCCTTGATCAGGGGCAATGAAAAGATCGCTGAAATAAAGACGCTGGACGACCAGGCGACACTAACCTCAATGTATACCCGAGAGGCGGTATCTTTCATCAAACGCAATTCCCGGAAGCCTTTCTTCTTATATCTTCCTCATTCCATGCCCCATGTACCCATTGCAGCTTCCGCAGCGTTCAAAGGCAAAAGTAAACAGGGAACATTTGGTGATGTGATGATGGAGATCGACTGGTCCGTAGGAGAGATCATGAAAACGCTGAAGGCAGAAGGGCTTGATAAAAATACGATGGTGATTTTCACCAGCGACAATGGACCCTGGTTGGTTTTTGGAGATCATGCAGGATCTTCCGGCGGATTCCGTGAGGGCAAAGGCACCATCTTTGAAGGCGGTCAGCGGGTGCCCTGTATCATCAGGTGGAAAGGACAGATCACGGAAGGAGTGGTTTGTAATAAGCTTGCGTCTACTATTGACTTACTTCCTACCATTGCTTCGATCACAGGATCTACACTGCCTGAACTTAAGATCGACGGAGTTAGCCTTCTTCCTGTTTTAAAGGGGGAAGATGTGAATCCGCGCAAGTATTTCAACTATTATTATGATGGCAATAATCTGAAAGCGGTGAGGATGGATGATTGGAAGCTGATGTTGCCTCATAACAGCCAGAGTTATGAGAATCAAATAGCGGGAACCGGGGGAATGCCGGGAAAGTCCAGGTTCGATCTTCAGGTGCCATTGAGTTTGTATGATCTCAGACGCGATCCCGGTGAACGGTACGATGTGAAGGATCAGTATCCTGAGATCACTGCAGCGTTGTTGAAGTACGCTGATGAAGTTCGTGAGGACCTGGGAGATAACATAACGGAAGTCAAGGGGAAGAACAGGAGACCTGTAGGGCGTTTATGACCGTTGCTTAAGAGAATTGGCTGTGATCCGGTATATATAAACCTCGTTTTCGTGATACGATGAAACAAAATCCTTCTTCATGCCAAGTTTAATGGCAACATGTTGCGATGGAAGATTGGTAATGCTGATGATCGATATCAGGGAGTCTGCGAGTTCATGTTCAAAAGCAAAGTCCCGGCATTTGGTGGCAGCTTCTGTTGCAAATCCCAGCTTTCTGAACCGCGGTAAAAGGGAATATCCGATTTCGAGTTCTGTTTTATCTTCTACAGTTTGAACCAAAAGCCCGCAATAGCCGGCCAGGAGGCCAGTTTCTTTTTCGATGAGGGCATTCATGCCTCCCATATCATTCTCATATCTCCATAACTGTTTTTCGATCCAGGCTTTGCATTCATCAACAGGTTCATTTCTTGGGCCATCCCAATAGCGGAATGAATCCGGATCCTGGAAAAAAGGCAGCCATTGGTCAAATTGATCGTGGCTGACTTTCCGGAAACGGAGTCTTGCTGATTCTTCATTGTTCAGCAGGTATTTCATTTGATGTTCATATGTACTAATGTACAACAAGGAGATTTGATGGAGAAGTCAGCAATAATTTTTACATTGGTATTAAGTGGAATCTAATGGCACCCGCAACAGAACTCATATTACAGGAAGGAGAGCTCTCCGTTTGGAAATACAAGGGCTTGTTGCCCGAGGTGACCGATTTCCTTGCCGATGTGGCGTGGGGCACAGAAGGTGCTGTGATCGAACACAGAAATACTGATGAACGTGTTGCATATATCAGTAATCCTATCCTGTTGGCCGTAAGGAAAGGTGAGGAGATCCTGGCCACAGCTGTTTTTTGTAATGGGGTTATGAGATCCGGGCCCTACAGTTACAATTATTACTATGTCAGGTATTTTGCAGCGTCCAGGCAGATCCGCGGTAAGGGAATGATAAAACAACTTTCTGCAAAAGTGATGGAGGCGATCAGGTACGGCGAGAAGCTGCCTACGATCTTTGTTGCCTGTGTGGAGCGCGATAACCTTGCATCATATAACGTGGTGTCGAAGGTGGGATATGAACACGTGAACACTTTCAAAAGCCATGGATTCAGCAGGTTTTTCCCGAAGCCAGATCCGCGATTGGAGCAGGTGGTTTCAGCTGAGGGACGTAAAGAAGTTCTGGACCTGCTTACAGAATATTACCGGGAACACACGCTGGTCAACTTCGATTATATCTTTCTTCACAACAAGTATTTTGTATTCCGGGATAAAGGGGAGATCGTTGCGGGATGCCAGGCGCATCATGTGCACTGGGTAGTGAATAAGATGGCGGGGTTCTCTGGTAAGATCATCAGGCGTATTACACCTTATCTGCCGCTGATCAGGCGGGTGTTCAATCCCGATAAATTTGAATTCCTCGGATTTGAAGGTATTTACTGTAAGCCCGGTTATGAAAAGGAATTGATACGATTGTTTGAAGCAGTGTTGGCGCATGAAGGACGCAACTCTGCCATGTTCTGGCTGGGCGA
>Ga0315904_10009641_pt1 | contig 12583 bp, 6 predicted proteins | sample LakEriMetagenome_6_FD_203529 | JGI IMG/M metagenome (GOLD analysis project Ga0315904, IMG submission 203529) | Freshwater fungal communities from buoy surface, Lake Erie, Ohio, United States - Buoy 12 MA120 | ecosystem: Environmental > Aquatic > Freshwater > Lake | place: USA: Lake Erie, Ohio...
CATGGCCATCGGCATGAAGTTCCTCACCAAAGTGAATGGCAAGCACCTTTGGAATCCGGCCAACTTCGGGATTGTAATCGCAGCAGCGCTGAGCGGCGATGCGTGGATATCGCCCGGACAATGGGGCAGCAGCGCGCTCATCATGTTCATCGTGGGGACTGCGGGCCTTGCCGTATTGAGCAACATCAAACGACTTGAAACAGGTGTTGCCTTCCTACTCACGTTTGCCGCACTCGAATATGCCCGCACAGTGCTCTATCTCGGCTGGGAACACGATGTGTTTTTCCTGAAACTAAGCAGCGGTTCGCTCTGGTTGTTCTCATTCTTCATGATAACCGACCCCATGACAACCCCCAACCATCGAAAGCTGCGCGTGGCGTGGGCGATAGCAGTTGGCGGCATTAGCTTTTACATGGCCAACTTCTATTTCGTGAACGGCGCTCCCTTCTGGACCCTCTTTTTCCTAACGCCTTTCACGCCACTCATCGACCGACTGGCACCCAAAGAAATTTCCTTTTCCTGGAAGGAGAACTCAACTCAACCGTCAACAACCCATTAATCATTCATCGTATGAAAAACATCATCAACCCATTGCTGTGGGCAGCCGCGCTGCTCATTGCCAACACTGCTCAGGCCTTCTGCGGTTTCTATGTAGCCAAGGCCGACGCCAGTTTGTTCAACAACAAAAGCGAAGTCATCATGGTGCGCAACGGTACACGCAACGTCATTACCATGAGCAGCGACTTTAGGGGCGACCTCAGCGAGTTTGCTATGGTAGTGCCCGTGCCAACGGTGCTCGCTGAAAAAGACATCCGCGTAGTGGAGCGCCGCATTTTCGATGTGCTCAACGACTACTCTGCTCCGCGCCTCGTCAATTATTACGACAACAACCCATGTGGTTATGACTTGCGCATGTATGAAGATTCGTATTCGATGGCAGTTCCGAGCATGGCTAAAGAAGAGCTTTCCAGCTCAAAGATGGCAATCTTCAAAGGCGTCCAAATCGAAGCGCAATACGATATTGATGAATACAACATCATCATCCTTTCTGCGAAAGAATCGGATGGTCTCCAACTGTGGTTGGAAGCCAACGGCTACAAAGTTCCTGAAACTGCGCGTCAGGTGCTGGAGCCCTACGTGCGCAGCAACATGAAATTCTTTCTCGTTAAAGTAAATCTCGACAAGGTGAAAAACCGCAACAGCGAATACTTGCGCCCCATTCAAATACGTTTCGACCATGCGAAGTTTATGTTGCCCCTGCGTCTGGGCATGGCCAACAGCAATGGATCGCAAGACATGATTGTATATGCGCTCACCACCGAGGGCCGCGTGGAATGCACCAACTACCGCACAGTAAAAATGCCCACCGACCGAAACATTCCGCTCTACGTTGAACCCAAATTCGGTGACTTCTACAAATCACTTTTCGAAAAAACATACAAGCAAGAAGGACGCAACGCGGTGTTTCTCGAATACGCCTGGAATGTGAGTCCGTATACCGCTGTGAAATGTGACCCCTGCGTGGGCCCTCCTCCTGTGAACTACGATTTCGTTGAAGCCGGTGCCGACTGGATTACGCAAGTCAACTTCAATCAAACCATTTTCTTCACACGTCTTCACGTGCGCTACAGCCGCGACAAATTCCCATCTGACCTACAGTTTCAAGTGACACCCAACAACGAGAACTTCCAATGCCGCTATGTGATGACCTACCCGGCCTCGGGCAGCGACTTCACGTGCGATGCGGGTCAAGAGTACTTGGTTGATTTGTATAACCGACGTAAAAAAGAAGTCGATGAACTGGCAGCGCTCACCGGCTGGAGTCCTGCCAACGGAAGCGGCTACATCCGTGAATACAACAAATACCTCAACCCACGCACAAAAGAGAATTTGCGGAATGAAGGTGTGCCGGCTGTCATAAAGCCAAACACACTTCGAGGTGCTCTTTCAGCAGCCGTTCTATTGCTTCTGTTGGTCTCCGTTTTCGCCATTTCCCGAAAACAAGTGGCAAGAGAAATTCGTTAGCGCTTTCTTCCTAATTTCGGCTCATGCACAAACCCTTAGCTATGATATGGGTGCTGTGCATGAGCTTTTTTTCGCTCATGGCTCAGCACAACGCCTTGCACCTGGTTGAAAATCGCGGGCAATGGCCCTCGTCCGTTGTTGTCGCAGCCGATGTGCAAGGTGGAAAAGTGTTTCTCGAAAAAGGAGCAATTACCTATCATCTGTATGATCTAGGCGGTCTTCATTCAACACCCGATGAAGCCGCACATCACCCCCGCGTTCGCGGGCATGCATACCGAATGACCTTTGCCGGCAGCGCAGCTTCCGACACTCGTTCAACGCTATCCGAAAAACAAACGGCCTACAGCAATTATTTCCTGAGCAACGACCAAACACACTGGGCCGGTAATTGCGGACATTACAAAGAAGCCTCAATTCAAAATCTCTATCCGGGCATAGAACTTCAAATGCACGCAGGCGGATCATTTTTGAAATACGACTTAATCGTCGCACCCGGATCCGATGCCTCTCAAATCAAAATGACATACGAAGGCCATGACAAGCTGAGTATTGAAAATGACCGGCTGGTCGTAACAACCTCAATTGGCGATGTGACCGAGCAAAAGCCCTTGGCGTGGCAAATGGTGGATGGAGAAAAGCACTTGATTTCGTGCCGCTATCGCATCCGCAAAAACGAAGTCACCTTCGAATTCCCGAATGGCTACGATAAAAACTACGCGCTCACCATCGACCCGGAGTTGATCTTCTCGACCTACTCGGGAAGCACGAGCAACAACTTCGGATACACCGCAACCTACGATGAAGCAGGAGCTCTGTATAGTGGCAGTTCAGCCTTCGGACAAGGATACCCAACTACCTTGGGTGCTTACGACACAACGCACAATGGTGGAGACAGCACCATAGAGAGCGGTATCGACATTGCCATTTCCAAATATGGATTGAATGGTGACTTCATGCTGTGGTCTACCTTCTTGGGAGGCTCCGGCGATGAGTTGCCCCACAGTATTATCGTGAACCAAGATGAAGAACTCATCGTGTATGGTTCAACAGGCTCAACCGATTTCCCGATAACGCCAGGAGCACTCGACGCAACCTTTGGCGGCGGACCAGTTGCTGCACCAACGGGCACAGGTGCAAACTTCCCCAATGGCTCTGACATTATCGTTGCTCGCTTCAATGCATGGGGCAGCGAACTATTGGCCTCCACCTACATCGGTGGAAGTGCCAACGACGGTATATGCGACGCCACCGCTCTGAAGTACAACTATGCCGACGAGTTTCGAGGTGAGGTAGAACTCGATACTGACGGAAATATCCTGATTGTTTCGTCAACTCGATCCACTGATATTACAACCGTGAATGCCATACAAACTTTTCTCGCAGGCGGACAAGACGCTCTCATTGCCAAACTGAATCCTGCACTAACACAAGCCTCATGGCTAACCTACTTCGGAGGTTCCGGAGATGACTCCGGTTTTTCGATTGCAGAAAATTCGCTCGGTGAACATTATATATGCGGGGGAACAACTTCAACCGATTTAAACACGGGCGGTTCAGGCGCGCAACCAACCTACGGCGGTGGTAGTGCAGATGCTTTTATCCTGCGCATATCACCCAACGGCAATCAGGCAACAGCAGGCACTTTCTGGGGAAGCACAGCCTACGACCAAGCTTACTTCATCGAAATAGACAGCGACGATTTGGCTTACATCTACGGCCAAACAGCTTCACCCGGCACAACACTCATTCAGAACGCAGCATACAGCAATGCAAACAGCGGCAACCTCATTACCAAATTCAATCAGGACTTGAATGAAGTCATTTGGTCAACGGTTATTGGCACGGGAGACGGTAAACCGAATCTATCCCCAACAGCCTTCTTGGTCGACTATTGCGACCGTGTTTACATTTCCGGATGGGGTGTGGATGCATCTTCCAACAACGCATTGAATCCGGGTGGACATCTGCATTCAATGTCCGACATGCCTATCACCAATGATGCATTTGACAATTTGAGCACGACAGGAGATTTCTACATGGCTGTCTTCGATGAAAACATGACTTTTCTTGAATATGCTACTTTCTTCGGAGGAAGCACAAGCCAGGAGCATGTTGATGGTGGAACCAGCCGATTCGACCGAAAAGGCATCATTTATCAAAGTGTTTGCGCCGGCTGCGGAGGTAACGACGACTTTCCTATTTATCCCTCCAATGCATTAAGTGCTACGAACGGAAACTCTTGTAACAACGGGGTCTTCAAATTCGATTTTCAACTTCCACTTTCCGTTGCCGACTTTTATGTTGGCCCTAATATCTGCATAGGAAATCAAACCTTCCTTGTAAACGAAAGCATTGGCGCTGAAACATACTACTGGGATTTTGGAGACGGCACCTTTTCTACCGACTCGCTTCCTACCCATATCTATGCTCAGCCGGGCACATATACCATCACGCTAACTGTTAACAGCAGCATAACATGCAATGGAACTGACAGCTCGCAGCATGTTGTAACCATTTCGGAACCCGACTCTGTCGCACTTCAGGATGTGTTGGTTTGTGCACCACCCAACAATGTATTGACCATGCCCTCTAATGAAGGATTCTTCAACTGGTCTCCTTCTCAAAATTTGAGTGACCCTGACCAGTTCTCAACATTCTATACCGGTTCAGAGAACCAAGACTTTGTTGTCACTCAAAATAATTTCGGCTGCATCACAACCTACTATCTCCACGTCGATGTTTTACAATTCGATACCGTTACAAACGATACCGTGCTGTGCGACCCGGATGAAGTTACACTAACGGCAAGCTACTCACCGGCCGATGCACTCATTGTATGGAGTGACAGCAATAACTGGGGATTCAATACCCAACTCAATGACGACAGCACCGATGTAGACATTACTATTCAGGCATTGGAGAGTGATGTTTATTACGTCCAGATTGTTAGCGGTGGATGCAGTGTTGAGCAAGCCGTTACCGTGCAACTGGCCGATTTCCAGACCACCGTTCAGCCCGACTTTACGATCTGCAGCGGCGAAACTGTTACTCTGGCAGTAGAAAATCCCAGTCCATCGTTTAGTTACACTTGGGCCCCAAACGAAGTCATTCTGGCAGGACAAAACTCATCGACCATTCTGGCCACTATCGAAGAACCAACGCTTTTCACAGTAACATCCACCTCAAATGAGGGGTGTACTGCAAGCGATTCCGTGTTGGTGTCGTTGAGCAGTCTAAATCCTGAAAATGTAGTTGCAACAGCAAATCCTTCTGTTATTGTTCCCGGCGAAAACGCACTTCTCAATGCGCAGCCCTCCGGATTTACCTATTCGTGGACCCCTTCCGAATCATTGAATTTCTCGACCATCTATAATCCGCTCGCTTCACCCGATCAAACAACCATATATACGGTCACCATTTCTGATTCGCAATGCAGCGGAACGGATACAGTGGAAGTGCGTGTTTTAAATTTAGTGTGTGGGTCTCCCAATATTTTTATTCCCAACACCTTCACACCCAATGCCGATGGGAAGAATGAAAAGTTGTATGTTCGTGGTCTGAACCTTACCAAAGTTCACCTGGCGATTTACAACCGATGGGGACAACGCGTATTCGAAACCTTCAAACAAAATGAAGGTTGGGATGGCACCTTTAAAGAAATGAAAGTTGATCCCGACGTATTTGTTTATTACCTGGAAGCCACCTGTGAAGGCGGTGAAGAATACTTTGAAAAAGGAAATATTACCATAATCCGATAGCCTAATTAACCGACCGATCTCTCATGTTCTCATATCGATATTTTGCTTTTGCAGTAGCTATTATTACTTCACTATCAACGGGGCGCCTCAACGCTCAAGACATCCACTTTTCGCAGTTTTTTCAGTCTCCCCTGCTACTCAATCCGGCTCTATGCGGCCAGTTTGACGGGTCGTATCGGGTCGGTATAAATCAACGCACCCAATGGCGTTCGGTAACCACGCCCTACTCCACCTTTGCCTTCGGAGCCGATGCCAATAACATCACCCTGCCTGATGGAATATTCAATAGTGAAGATGGAAACTTTCAGGAATTACCCTTTCACGGCGGTATATCCATATACTCCGACAAAGCCGGTGACTCACAACTCAAAACCACAGGAGTAAACCTGATGGCAGGGCAACAGTTCAAGCTCCCATTCGATGAAAAAGCAACCTTTCATGCGGGCGCTATGCTTGGTTTTACTTCCATGAAAATTGATTATTCCAAGCTCACCTATGACAGTCAGTGGAACGGCGTCAATTATGATCCCAACTCACCCTCGGGAGAAGTATTTCCGCGCGCGGGCCGGGGCTACTTTAATTTGAATGTAGGCGCAACGTATGCGCGTCCGATTGATGACAAGCGTTCCTTTACAGCAGGCATGAGTTTTTACAACCTCTCGCGCCCCAAGCAAAGCTTTTTCAATGAAGGTTATGTGAAGCTCGATGCCCGTTTCAACCTGCACGGCAGCTACAAACAAGAAATCAGCAATGAACTTAGCGTAGAGCCTATGATGCTTTTGATGCGTCAGGGCAAATACACTGAATTCAATCTGGGTGGACTCGCGCATTACACATTGAGTGAAAAGCCCTGGACACGCAATGCCGTTTATGCGGGACTATTTGTCCGCGCAAAAGACTCCGGCTTCTTTGTGATAGGTGCGCAATACGGAGCATGGAATGCCGCAATAAGCTATGACATCAATACAAGTTCGCTCAAACCTGCCAGCAACGGAAGAGGCGGACTTGAATTTTCGCTCTTGCACACCTTCTCGAAATTCCCGAGAAAGATGAATGCGAAGACTTGCCCGAATTATATGTAGAATAAATGACTAGTGGCGAATGGCGAATTAAAATACTCGCTATTCGCCACTCGTCACTCGCAACTCGTCACTCGCAACTAATTTACCACTACCCTCGCCTGCGCAGCCCCATCCGGCGTTTGAACGCGCAATACATACGCTCCACTCGCAAGTGTCGACACATCAACGCGCCCCATCCGAAGTGGCAGCGTGAACTGCTGACCGTTTATACCAACAAACGAAACCGCTGATGGTTGCTCGTTGGATGGAACACGAATAAAGATCTCACTCGAGGCCGGATTCGGATAAATGGAAATATCGTTTGATTGAATCTCCTGCGCATTGAGCCCTTCGGTTTGCAATGCAAGTTGTACCGCAGCATAGGCATCCACCTTTCCCATTCCCCATCGCACATCTCCGGGAGCGTTAATAGGGCCAGTAAATTCATCAACGCGCGCAGTGTTCATGAGTATTTCTTTCACCTGTGAAGAGGTCAGCAGCGGATTTGCATCGAGCAGTAAAGCCGCTATTCCTGCCACGCACGGCGATGACATTGAAGTGCCTGAGAAGCGCGCAAAGTCGTACTGAGTACCATTGAAATCAACCTCGTCAATAGCATTGTAATTGGCGTCGGTAAACGATGAAATGGAGGAGCACACGTTAACGCCGGGGGCGGCAACATCCGGCTTATGCAACTCATTGAGCAAAGGGCCATAACTGGTAAAAGACGCAATACCGCCACCAGTCGGATTACCGAATTGACTCAGATATCGCGCAGAATAAGCAGCAACGCTGATGCATGAGGCTGCACAGGTAGGTTCTGCAATACTGTATTGAGAATCACCATTTACAACACTTGTCCCGAAAGAAGAAAAGGGCAATCCCCAATTTCCAACTCCGTTCAGCAATTCAATTACATTCCAGTAATGTACTGTACCCGATTCTGCACCTGAATTCAAAATAATGCGCAACGAATTGCTATTGTTTCGAACACGCAAACGCATGTGCGGGCGGTTATTAGTCGGGAAAGCAGCATCCGTTGTCAAATTGAAAAACACCGTATCGCTTCCCACTATCATAAGCGAATCAAAATAGGCTGGCATGGCTGAAGTGTTATACATCGCAGACTCCGCAACCAGCGCGTTCAAATTATTGTACACCTGCACACGAGTCCAGAAAGACTGATTAGGCTCACCCCACATCGTAACCGATTGTCCCCAATTATTGGGTTCCGGCGTTTGTGCATCGAAATTGATGCGGGTTTGAAATTGAGAATTGTTGAATGTGTATTTGATATGGTGTTCATTATCGCCATTGTTGCCCGCGGAAGCAACAAATACAACGCCTTCATCGCTCATCTGATTGATAACCTGCGAAAGCAAAGAGGTGCCATCAAGAGTCCCCATGTAGGTGAGTCCCCAGCTCATATTGATGACCAATCGCTTGCCTTGTGCTTCTGCAACTTGCTGCATCCATTGAAATCCTTCAATCACCGATGCTGCATCAATCAAGAAAGTCGTGAATAATAAACCCGCAGCCGGTGCCATACCTCGGTATTGAATACCGGCGCCACCGCCTGCAGCTATGCCCGCCACGTGACTTCCATGTGTGTTGTAAGAATAGATGTTGGCTGTATCTACTTGCGCGGCAAGCAATGCATCTGCCCCCATATACTCTGTCCCGAAACCATACCCGTCGGGATGTGGGCCACTGTTTTTGAACTGATCCCACGCCGCAACAACGCGCGTTTGTTGTAACAAGGTGTCATAAAACATCGGATGTGTGTAATCGAATCCCCAGTCGGTTACCCCTATCAACACATCGTGACCATCAAAGCCTTGCGGCAGCCCCATGCCCCAATAGACACTGTCCGCTCCTACGTCATACCGCACCCGATCGAGCATTGGAGCAACCTTCGACGGAATTTCGAAATAGGAAAAGACAGCGGATAAATCAATCTCATTCACAGCGTGAATAGGAATTTTCACTGTGCAGATGTTACCTAGTGTAGCGCCGCGCAGAACACCCGACGATTCGAAATTCGACCATTGGGCATTTGGGCGAAGCTTTCCCATGCACGACAAGTAATCAATTCCACTCAAGTTATAAATAGGCAGTGCTTTTAGGCTGGCAGCATCACCTTCACTTTGTTTTAGCGCATTCCATTGATATTCCGTGAATGCAGGCATTTGCACTTGTGCGAGAAGGGTGTTGCCGAGCAACATCAAAAAGATCCATGTTTTCATAAGTACAAACGTCGTGAAAATGACTAACACGCTACAAATCAATATCTACATTTTCAACACCTCATTCTTAGTTAGAAAAAAGAAAAGAAGTATCACATAGTTGCATACAACTGATACTTTTGGCGGTCAATAAATAATGATTTTATGAGCCACAAGAGTATTGGAGCGCAATTCTATAATGATGTGCTCTCCTATTTCGATAAGGCAGCCGCATTCACAACGTTTGATGAAGGCTTGCTGAATCAAATCAAAGTATGCAACAGTGTATACAAGTTTTACTTCCCATTGGAGATTAATGGAAAGATTGAGGTGTTTGAAGGCATTCGCGTTCAGCACAGCCATCACACCACGCCCACGAAAGGGGGAATCCGTTTCAGTGAAATGGTTGATGAGGAAGAGGTGAAGGCACTTGCCACCCTCATGACCTTCAAATGCGCTGCGGTTGATGTGCCCTTTGGCGGTGCAAAAGGGGGAATCAAAGTGAAGCCTTCATCTTTGACTGTTTCACAATTGGAAAGGCTTACCCGCCGATACACTACCGAGCTTATCAAGAAAAACATGATTGGACCTGCCGTTGACGTTCCTGCTCCCGACTATGGCAGTGGTTCACGCGAGATGGCATGGATTGCTGACACGTATGCAACTTTCAAATTTGATGATATCAATGCATTGGGTTGTGTAACCGGAAAGCCGGTTGCCCAAGGTGGTATTGCCGGTCGAACAGAAGCAACAGGTCAAGGTATTTTCTTTGGTATTCGCGAAGCGATGAGCCATGCAGAAGACATGCAGGAACTCGGCCTAACACCGGGACTGGAAGGAAAGCGGGTTATTGTGCAAGGTTTAGGTAACGTTGGCTTCTACGCAGCCAAATTCTGCAGCGAAGGCGGAGCCATCATCACAGGTATTGCTGAATACGAAGGCGGCATCTACAACGAAAACGGACTTGATGTTGAAGAAGTATTCAAACATCGTAAAGCTTCAGGCTCTATTCTGAACTTCCCCGGAGCCAAGAACTTCGAACGTTCCTCCGAACTATTGGAAATGGATTGCGATGTATTGATTCCCGCAGCCTTAGAAAATCAAATTACCGCTGAAAATGCACCACGCATTAAAGCGAAAATTATAGGTGAAGGAGCCAATGGTCCTGTATCGAAAGATGCAGAAGACATTTTAAATAAGCGCGGCATCATGATCATACCCGACCTTTTCCTCAATGCCGGTGGAGTGACAGTGTCGTATTTCGAATGGTTGAAAAACCTGTCTCACGTTAATTTCGGACGACTTGAAAAGCGTTTTCAGGAAATGCACTCACGTCAGCTCATCAGTGGTGTCGAAAAGATGACCGGTAAGTCCATGGACGCTAAGGAAAAGAAAATTCTGATTCAAGGCGGGGGCGAAATCGACTACGTTCGCTCAGGACTGGAAGAAACCATGATCTACGCCTACAATGAAATACGCGATATCAAAAAGGCCAACAAAAAAATTGAAGACTTGCGCACCGCTGCTTTCGTGAGCGGAATCAATAAGCTAGGTGTAGCGTATCAATCGCTGGGGATATTCCCATAATAATGACGAGTGGCGAATGACGAGTGGCGAGTAACCATTCGTCATACGCCACTCATCATAAGCCAGCCGTCATTCGCCATTCATCATTGGTCATTCACCATTCGTCACTAATTAGCAACTTTTATCCTAAGTTGACGTATTAAGCATATAAATTAGTGCTATGGATTTCGCACCCAATAAAAATATCAAGCCAGCCAAAGGCCAGGTACTTTTAGCTGAGCCCTTCTTGAATGACCCCTACTTTAAGCGCACGGTTATTTTTCTTTGCGAGCATAACAAAGATGGTTCATTCGGATTCGTGTTGAATAATTACATCAACATCGACTTGGAACAAATCATGGAAAACATGCCTACGTTCAAAGGAAGAATTAGCATTGGCGGTCCCGTGCGCAACAGCAATCTCTATTACTTACATACGCTTGGCGATAAGATATCCGATAGTGTGGAAATCATCCCAGGTGTCTTCATGGGGGGCAACTTCGACATTCTGAAGAAAATGCTTTTCACAGGCGACGTAAAAAAAGACGAGGTGCGCTTCTTCGTCGGTTATAGCGGATGGTCGCCTGAGCAATTGGAAAACGAAATAGAAAGCAAGTCCTGGTTTGTAGCCAATGTGCCTAAGGAGTTGCTGATGAGCAGCGAAAGCAATGACCTCTGGAAAACCATCATGAAAAGCATGGGAAAAAAAGGCGAAATGATTGCCAATCTCCCCGACGATCCTTCACTCAACTAAACTCTCCTGTTTTTTCTAGCCCTTTTGGTTATGTTTGTGCTGCACAACTTAACCATACGGGTCTATGCTCTTTAATTCAACAGAGTTTCTGTTTTTCCTAGCAATCGTTTTCGGTTTATACTGGACCGTTTTCAAAAACCTTCCACGTGGTAAAACGTGGCTGCTTCTTCTCAGCAGCTGCATTTTTTACATGTTCTTCATTCCGAAGTACATCCTAATTCTGTTCATTACCATCCTCATCGATTATTTCGCAGGAATCAAAATCGCCGCAACAGAAGGCCGTGCGAAAAAAGTTTGGCTCATTATGAGCATTATTTCCACTTGCCTGGTCCTATTTGTATTTAAGTATTACAATTTCTTCATAGACAATACCAACGCAATAGCTCAACTCATTGGGTGGAATTACTCCATTGATGCGATGGATGTTATTCTACCTATAGGACTTTCATTTCATACGTTTCAAAGTCTAAGCTACGTCGTAGAAGTGTATTGGGGTAAGCAAAAACCTGAGAAAGACTTCGTGACTTATTCATTATACGTGATGTACTTCCCGCAACTGGTGGCCGGTCCTATTGAACGTGCTGCCAATCTGCTTTATCAGTTTCATGCAAAACCGCTTTTCAATGGAGCACTTGCTGCAGAGGGAATGCGCCAAATTTTATGGGGATTCTTCAAGAAAATCGTGATCGCCGATACATGCGCTGCCTATGCAAACGCCGCCTTCGGATCTTATGAAAATCTTTCATCAGCAAGTCTAATTTTAGGTGCCGTAGCCTTCGCTTTTCAGATTTACGGCGATTTCAGCGGCTACTCCGATATAGCCTTGGGTACTTCTAAACTATTTGGAATACAACTCATGCGCAATTTCAACCTGCCCTATTTTGCTACAAGCATTCCTGATTTCTGGCGGCGTTGGCATATCTCCTTATCCACCTGGTTTCGCGACTACGTCTACATTCCGCTAGGTGGCTCGCGCGTTTCAGGTTGGAAATTTTACCGTAACGTATTCATCATCTTCCTGCTCAGTGGCTTTTGGCATGGTGCTAACTGGACTTTCATTATCTGGGGATTAATACACGCTATTGTCTATTGCATCTATTTCGCGATTTGGGGCAATGCCAAAAACACGCAGAATGACCAAGTATCAGCGCTAAAATCGTGGGTAGGTGGACTGTCAACATTTGCCGTCGTAGT
>Ga0315904_10009642_pt1 | contig 12583 bp, 12 predicted proteins | sample LakEriMetagenome_6_FD_203529 | JGI IMG/M metagenome (GOLD analysis project Ga0315904, IMG submission 203529) | Freshwater fungal communities from buoy surface, Lake Erie, Ohio, United States - Buoy 12 MA120 | ecosystem: Environmental > Aquatic > Freshwater > Lake | place: USA: Lake Erie, Ohio...
AGCTACGAGAATGCACTCGCCGAGACCATCAACGGGCTTTACAAAAACGAGGTCATTCACCGCCGCGGGCCGTGGCGCAGCTTCGAGGCCGTGGAATTCGCCACCTTGGAATGGGTAGATTGGTTCAATAACAGACGCTTACTGGCACTAATCGGCTATATTGCGCCCGCGGAAGCCGAGGAACGCTACTATGCCTCACTGGATCAACCAGCCATGGCAGCGTAACTTAAGCAAATCAGCCTCCGGCAAACCCGGAGCGGTTCAAACGGCGGGGGAGCAGCATGGGGGGTCTCTCCTGTTGTTCAGATGACGCCAGGTGCGGCGTCGGGATCCACAGCGCGGGTCACAAATTCCCGCACGGAAGGCGCATAGGCGTCCCAAAGTGTTCGCAGCGCGGTAATGGCATCGGGTGCCAGATCCACGCGCAGATCCACCAGCGGGAAGATTTCTTTCTCCATGACAACGAGCGACGCGGAGATCACAGGCTTGCCTTCCCCGCCCGCAGCCTCGCCCGCTTCCATGGCGCGAACTAAGCGCTCAGCCAGCGGCTGATCTGCGCTGTCCAGAAAGGATGCGGCCATGGCGGCGGGTATGCGGTCATTCGCGAGGATATTCCCAAGCGCCACACAATCCGGCACATGCACGGCATTGAGCGCCGGTTTCACGGCTGCGCCATGAAAATGCGCGGAGCGGCCCTGGGCATCAAGCACAGCCAATTGCCGCCATTTGTGATGCGGAGTGCTGGCAGCCAGAGCGGCCAGCGTCTCCTCCGCCGAGCAACCGCTGCGCAACAGTTCCAGTCCGCGCGGCCCAAGACGCGGATCGGTACGGTGCTGCGTTAGCACCCCGCCTAAGCCTGGCGCGACATGCGGTACGCGCGAGCCAACGGCAATGCTGGAGGTAGTGACGGCGGCGCCGAATTGCCCGGTACGGGCGCAGCGCCCGAGGATCGAATAGGTCATAAGTGAGAATGACTCCTCATCACGATATTGTCAGTGGGTCGCGCAGGCGAATGTCAAGAAAAAAGCGCCGTACTTGCCCGAATTGCGCGCACTCTGCCCAAGCATCACGCTGTGATCCGCTGGGCAGAGGCTTCATCCAGACGAGGCACCGGGGCGGCTGGGCTGGCGCAACCGGCCAACACCAGCAAGGCCGCGATGCTGGCCGCTAGTTTGAGTTGATGCGGATGCACCTTGTCGGGCGTATCTGCGGGCGTCAGCAGGAAACGCATGTTGGATTGAGGGCGGTCAAAGCCCGTACAAAGCCGCAGCGCAGGAATGCCGTGGCGTAGGTAATTTGCGTGGTCGGAATTGCCCATAAAAGGCGCGCTGATACCCACTGACATACCCGCCGGCGCCAAAGCCGTATGCAGGAATTCCACCATGCCCGGCACGCCGCTGGTCAGCGCCGTAATCCCTTCCGCCCCCGCCAGCGAATCCAGGTTCACGTTCAGTACACGCTTCGCGCGCTCGGCGGGCGCCATCTGCGCCAGATGCACTGCTGATCCCAATAATGCCCATTCCTCAATGTTGAAGAGCCCGACCTGCACGCCGCGCGTGAGCCCTGGCACGATATCGCGGATCGCCTCGATCACGGTCAGTGCGCAAGCGAGGCCGCTTGCATTATCGATCGCCGAATAGGCGAGGTCATGCCCATCAATATGGGCCGATAGCACCAGCAAGTCCTCACCCTGCCCAGCCACGGTCGTCAGCAGGTTTTCCGCATGGCGGTCTTCGAAGATGCCCTCAACGAAAAGTCGGATGCGGCGACCCGTTTGCGCGGCCAGCGCTGCGCCCGCCTCGTAGGACACGCCGGCGCAAGGAATATTGCCCGGCCCGCCATTCCCTGCAGAGCCGGTCACAGGTAATAGCCCGGGTTCATGGCAGGCGAACAGTGTATCCAGCCCGCCCGCCAGCGCCCGGGCGGTATCGACAAGCCGCGCATCCGCCGCTGCGCGGAACCCACCATAGGCGATCCAGGCCGCGGCGCCGCCGAAGGCACGCGGGGGAAGCAATACGACGATGACGCGCGCGATCAGGTGGGCACGAAGCCGGAACGCCCGACCTTTGACGTGCGGCGCACCGAAAGGCGCCGCGGTAGACAAACTACTGGTGAGGACAGTGTCGAGCTTCATGCCTGGGACAAAGGGACGATGGTCCAACGGAAGAGGGTCGCATGCCTAACCCCAAACCGACGTCCCGATGCAGCACGGCAACGATAACGTTGCTGTGATAGGAATGAAGGAAACCTAAACGGGGTCGCGAACCAGCGGGCTCGTAGAGCAGTGGATGCCGCCGCCGCCCAGGCCGACGCGATCGTAATCCACCAGCCGGATGGAGATGCCGGCCCTGTCCATCGCCTCCTGCGTCCGCGCGCTGACACGGTCGCTCATGATGACGCGGCCGGGCGCGACGGCCAGGCAGTTCACCGTCCAGGACGGGTCCTCATGGTTCACGGGAATCATGCGGATGCCCAGGCGCTTCAATTCCTCCATGAAGACGAAGGGCAGCATCGAGGGATTCACGATGGCGACGTCGTGGTGGATCATCACGAAGCCGCCATCGATGTGCAGCCGGTAGCCGGGGATCTGGACGCGGATCAGCCGCGTGCCCTGCACCGCCAGCACATCCTCCAACTGCCGCGCGCCTTCCTCATTGACGCGGGAAGACACGCCGACGACGGCAACGTCGGGCCGGATATAGGCGAAGCTGCCGCCTTCCATCAGGCCGGTGCCGTGGATGGTCCGCAGGATCGGCATGCCGATGGCGGCGAGCGTTTCCGTCACCGGGGCTTCCTCGCCACGCCGGATGCGCGGCCCCATGCGCGTGACGATCGCGCCGCCCTTGATGCCGATGCAGGAATCGCGGGTGTAGATGGATTTGTGCCGGCCCGCGGCGGCGCGCCTGAGGTAGATGACCTCCACGCATTCATCCCGCAGCACGGCGGCCAGCGCGTCGTGCTGCGCCTGCTGTTCCTCCAGCGTCGGGCGGACATTGCCGCGCCAATAGGCGCCGGTCACGGAGTCGCCGAAGGCGTTGAGCTCGGGGATGTGTGGCAGCGTGTCGACGACGCGCATTTCCTCCCCGGGGCGGTGCATCAGCACCACGCGAAGGCGGCCGACATCGGAATTGCAACCCCATTCGCGGCCCCAGACGAAGGCCTGTTCGCCGGCGGTCTCGAAGGCGGGCGCCGGCTCGCTGGCGAAGCGCTCGATCAGCATGTTGTAGCGGTGGTCGAATTCGCTCATCGCGAAGGTCGGGGGCGTCTTGCTCATGGGCGTCTCCTCAGGCGTCGCGGCGCTTCCGCAGCGCCAGGTCAAGCAACAGCAGCAGCAGCGTGAACACCACCAGCAGGACGGCGACGGCGGCCATGGCGGGGTCCAGGTTCTCGTTGATGCCGTCCCAGATGCGGCGCGGCAGGGTGAAGACGTCCCGCGACGCGATGAACAGCACGATCACCAGCTCATCCCAGCTGTGGATGAAGGCGAAGATGGCGCCGGAGACGATGCCCGGCGCGATGCGCGGCAGGATCACCCAGCGCAGCGTCTGGGACAGCGAGGCCCCCATGCCGCGCGCCGCCTGTTCCAGCCGCGGGTCGAAGGCGGCGAGCGCGGTGGAGACGGTGATCACGACATAGGGAATGCCGGTGACGCCATGCGCCAGCGCGACGCCGAGGAAGCGGTCCAGCAGGTCCAGATTCGCGAAATACCGATACAGGCCGATGGCATAGACGATGGAGGGAATGATGATCGGCAGCAGCATCAGCGCGCGGATGAGCTCCGTCGATTTCCGCGACAGGCGCCAGCAGCCGATGGCGCAGAGCGTCCCCGCCACCACCGCGATGGCCGTCGAGGCAACGGCGATGAGAAAGGACTGCCAGATGGAATTGAGCCATTCCGGCGAGCCCAGCACCGTCGCGTAATGGCGCAGGCTCAGCGCCTCCTGCGGTAGGGACAGGAAGCGCTGGTCCGTGAGGGATACGGGGATAACGATGGTGATGGGCACCAGAAGGTAGATCGCCACCGCCCAGGCGGCAGCGGAAATCCAGGGGCCGGGGCGATGCGCGTGATCCATCGCTCAGGCTCCCGAGCCGAAGACGCGGCGCAGATCAACAACGCGCGAGAAGATCGCGAGCGTCGCCAGGATCGCCACCACCAGCACCGTCGCCATCATGGTGCCGAGGCCCCAGCGGATGAGGTCGAGGATCTGCAGGCCGATCCATTCGGCCACCATCAGCGTCTTTCCGCCACCCAGTATCGCCGGCGTGATGTAGAAGCCTAGCGAGAAGATGAAGACCAGCACGCCGGCCGCGATCAGGCCCGGCATGGACAGCGGCAGGAAGACGCGCCCGAAGATCGTCAGGCGGGACGCGCCGAGGCCGCGCGCGGCGGCGAGCAGGCGCGGGTCAATCTCCCGCATGCTGGCCAGCAGCGGCAGCACGGCATAGGGCACCATGTAGTGGACCATGCCGACGATGATGCCGAATTCGTTCCAGACGAGTTGCAGCGGTTCGCTGATGACGCCCGCTTCCATCAGCGCGTTGTTCACCAGCCCCTGCCGGCGCAGCAGCGTCACCCAGGCGAAGGCGCGCACCAGCACGCTGATCCACAGCGGCACCAGCACCGCGAGGATCCACCACCGCCGCGCCGCCTCGCTTGCCAGCGCAATCTTGTAGGCGAGAATGTAGCCGAGCAGCAGTGCCAGCGACGTGGTGATGACGCAGATGCGGAGCGTCGTGAGGATCACGCGCTGCACGCTTTCGCTGGTGAACAGGCGTTCGTAATTGCCGAGGCCGGGCGATGGCTCGGTGAAGGAAATCGCGAGGACCTGGGCGATGGGCGCGACATAGAAGGCCGTCATCAGCAGGAAGGCCGGCAGGATCAGAAGCCACCAGCCGGCATCCTGGCGGCGCATCAGGCCGCGTCCTCCATCACCGGGACGCTGGCCGCGGCACTCCAGCCGAGCCGCACCGCCAGGCCCTCCCGCGGTGCGATGGGCGCGCGCCAGGTCGGCAGCGCCACGCGAAGCAGGCCGAAATCCGGCGTCTCGACATTGAGCCCGAAGCCGGCGCCGAGGTAGGACCAGGCTGCGATGCGGCCTTCCACGACGTTGTCGGCCTCATCCTGCTCCGCCATCAACGTGATCTTCTCCGGCCGCAGGGACAGCAGGACGCGGCTGCCATGGGCGGGGCGATGGTTTTCCGCCACCGCCTGCACGATGCGCGTCGCCCCGGCGCCGATCACGAAGCCGCCGGGCACGCTTTCGCGTACCTCGCCCTGGAGGAAGTTGGACTTGCCGAGGAAGTCCGCGACGAAACGCGTGCGCGGCTGTTCATACAGATGCGCCGGCGCGCCTTCCTGGATCAGCTTGCCGTGGTTGAGGATGGCGACGCGGTCGGAGAGGGACAGCGCCTCCTCCTGGTCATGCGTCACATTGACGAAGGTGCGGCCGATGCGGCGGTGGAGTGCCTTCAACTCCTCCTGCAGTTCCGCGCGCAGCTTCTTGTCGAGCGCGGAAAGCGGTTCGTCCAGCAGCAGCAAAGCGGGGTCGAAGACCAGCGCGCGGGCCAGCGCCACGCGTTGCTGCTGGCCACCGGAAAGCTGGCGCGGCAGGCGTTCGGCAAAACCCTGCAATTGCACAAGGTCGAGCGCCGCGCGGACCTTCGCCTCGCGGTCGGCGGCGGAAAGCTTGCGGACGCGGAGCGGGAAAGCGACATTCTCCGCCACCGTCATGTGCGGGAACAGCGCGTAGCCCTGGAACACCATGCCGAAGTCGCGGCGTTCCGGCGGCAGTGGTGTGATGTCCTTCCCATCGAGCAGGATCGCGCCGGCGGTCGGTGCGACGAAACCCGCGATGCACATCAGGATCGTGGTCTTGCCGCTGCCGGAGGGGCCGAGCAACGTCAGGAACTCGCCGCGCTCCACGCGCAGCGACACGTCGGCGACGGCGGTGAAGCTGCCATAGCATTTCGTCAGTCCCTGCAGGGCGAGGGCGTGCCCGGTTCCCGACATCGTTTCAGTCCCTGTAGTCCGGCTGTTCGCGGTCCAGCTTCCGCCGTAACGCCTGCCAAGGTAACCAGCCTTTCGTCGGGCCGGTGTCGAACAGCCTTTGCGTGTGCGCCACCGTCTCGGGCGAGGCTACCGCCAGCGGCGCTCCAGAGGACTGGGCGGCGAGTTGGATGCGGCAGGATTGCTCCAGGTACCACATCCAGTAGAAGGCCTCCGCCACCGTGTTGCCGACCGTCAGCAGACCGTGGTGGCGGAGAATCATCGCCGGCTTGTCGCCGAGGTCCCGCACCAGGCGCTCGCGCTCCGAGAGGTTTCCCTCGGTTGCCACGCCTTCATAGTCGTGCAGCGCGACGCAGCCGATGAGTTCCATCATCATCTGGTTGAGCGGCAGCAGCGTGCCCTGCTGCGCGGCGATCGCCATGCCGGCCAGCGTATGCGTGTGCATGACGCAATTCGCATCTGCCCGGCCGCGATGGACGGCGGAGTGGATGACGAAGCCGGCGGGGTTCACGGGCCAGGTGGTCTTCTGCCGTGGCTCGCCATCGGCATCGACGAGCACCAGGCTCGATGCTGTCACTTCCTCAAATAGCAGGCCATAGGGATTGACCAGGAAGCGATGCCCCTCGCCTGGCACGCGCACCGAAAGATGCGTGAACACGAGGTCCGTCAGGCCGTGCAGCGCGATCAGGCGATAGGCTGCGGCGAGGTCTTCCCGCAACTCCTGCTCGGTCGCCACATGGTTCGGGTCCGGTTGGCTCGGTGGTGGCGGCAAGGGCATTCAGTAGCCTCGATCATGGTCGTAGAGGTTGCGGAGCGCCTCGCCACGCTCATGCGCCGCGATGGCGCGCGCCACATGTTCAGCCCGCTCGCGGCGCGTCGGCAGGCTGGCGAGGTGCGGCGTGACGATCGCCTTGGGGTGCGTCCAAATGAGGTGGTCAGCCGACAGCGGCTCCGTTTCGAACACGTCGAGCACGGCGCCGGACAATTGCCCGGAATCGAGTGCGGCGATGATGTCATCGATCTTCTGGTGCGCGCCGCGCCCGACATTCACGAGGCCCGCACCCTGCGGCAGCGCATCGAACAGCGGTTTCGCGAGAATGCCGTTGGTCTCGGGTGTGGAGGGCAACAGGCAGACCAGGATGTTGCTGCGTGCCAGGAAGGCATCGCGCGCCTCGGCGCCGACGAATCCCTCGACCCCCGGCACCGACTTTGCGGTGCGGGACCAACCGATCACCCGAAATCCAAGGCCGCGCAGCATCATCGCGGCCTGCGCGCCCATATGGCCGAGGCCCATCACGCCGACGGTTGTCTCCGTCGCCAGGCTCTGGCCGTCGAAATAGGTGAAGTCCCGCGCGACCTGCTGCAACGCGATCCGCCTGGCGCCTCGCAGCAATGAGAGCACGGACCAGCAGACGAACTCGCCCAGCCGCTGCGCCGCGCCCTCGGTCGCCATGCGCATCAGCGGCACATCCTTCGGCAAATCCGGATCGCAGGTGATGAGGTCCACCCCCGCCCCCGCGCCGAAGATGACGCGGAGGTTGCGAAACCGCGCGATACGCCCGGGCTGCGGGTCCCAGACCAGGACGTACCGAACATCCTCCGGCGCGACGGTGGCATCCTCCCACCACCGCACCTCGACGCCGGGTGCACACGCGGCGAAATGTCCCTGCCACTCCGCCACCGCCGCCTCGCCGCCGGACTTCACCAGAAGGATGGGTTTCGCCACGCCGCGCCTCGCTTACTGCAATGCAGCGAGAGTGCCTTCAGCCCGTGACCATGTCGATATAGTCGGCGTTGGCCTGGGCATAGACGCCGCCCCACCAGGTGCCGTTCTGCGCGACCTGCACGGCGGCATTGGCCGGGTCGGTCGGGTTGAAGCGCTTGAACTCCGCAGGCACCATGGCCGCAGCACGCGGGTTGGTCGGGCCGTTGCCGAGGAATTTCAGTAATTCCACCTGGGCCTCGGGGTTCGACAGCATCGAGGCGAGCAGCTTCTGCACCATGTCGCCGCCGGGGTTGCCGCGCGGGCTGACGAAGATGCCGGGCTGGAGGATGCCCTGGTTCCAGATGTGCTTGAAGCGCCCATTGCTCTCCTGTTCCAGCACCTTGGCACGGGTGTGCCAGATCTGGCCCATCACGGCCTCTCCAGTGCGGATGAACTGCTCGGACTCGGAACCACTGGTCCAGAAGACGCAGTTGCGGCGGATTTCCCGGACCTTGGCGATGCTGGCGCGGATGTCGAGCGGGTAGAGGTTCTGCGGGTCCTTCCCCAAGGCCATCTGCGCGGCATCCAGCGCGCCGGCCGCATCGCGGCGCAGCAAGCGCGTGCCGGGGAATTGGCGAAGGTCCCAGAAATCCGCCCAGCTCGTCGGCGCGCCGTTCGGGAATTTGGTACTGTCGTATACCAGGACGTTGCTGAAGGAATAGGGCGCTGCGCCATGGTCCAGCGCGAAGGTCGGGCCGATGACGTTGTTGCGGTCTACGACGTTGTAGTCGATGCGGTTCAGCAGGTTCAGACCGCCGAGCAGCGTCGCGGAGGTCGCTGAGCTGTCGCAGATGTCCCAGGTGACACGGCCGCTTTCGACCATGGACCGGATGCGCCCGGCGGAAGGCCCGGTGCTGTCCTGCACCACGCGCCAGCCTGGATTGGCGGCCGCAAACGGCTCGCCATAGAAATTGCCGAAGCCCTGGTTGGCGATGCCGCCCCAGTTCACCATCACCAGGTTGCGCGCCGCCTGCGCTGCGGCATCGCCCGCCACGCCCGCACCGACGCCAAGCGCCGCGAGCCCGGCCATCAACCCGCGCCGGCTCACCTCGGCGCGCGCGAATTTGCGCATGGCAAGCTCGATGCAATCCTGCTGGAACGTCTGCATGCGTGATCCCCTTCCGGTGAAAGCCCCTGGGCGGCCCCCTTGATCCGGACGGCGTCCGGTGGGAACCTGTGGAGACAATCCAACAGTAGGAAGCGCGCGCGGTCAATGACCGATCTTCATTCCATCACCGCCCCGAGCTTCAAGGCACGCCCTTGGTGGTGGGAAGCCGCCGAGCCGCCGGACCGCGACAACCCACTGCCCAACCGTACGGCGGTCGCCATCGTCGGCGGCGGCTATGCGGGGCTTTCCGCGGCACTGACGCTACGGCGCCTGGGCCATGAGGTCACGGTGATCGATGCTGAGCGCATCGGCTGGGGCGCGTCATCGCGCAATGGCGGCATGGTCTCGGGCGGGCTTAAGATGACGCGCACGGGGCTGGAGGCGGCGCATGGCGCCGAAGGCGCGCGCGCCATCTCCAAGGCCGCGGCCGACAGCCTGCCCTTCATCGAGGAGACGATCGCGCGCGAGCAGATCGACTGCGACTATGTCCGCTGCGGCCGCTATGTGGGCGCCTGGTCGAAGGGCCATTACGACGCGATGGCCTCCCGCGCCGACTGGATCGCGGAGGTCACGGGCATGCCGACGGCGATGGTGCCGAAGGCGCGGCAGCGCGAATTCCTGGGCAGCGACCACTACCAGGGCGGCATGACGGCCGCGGCGACCGGCAGCCTGCATCCCGGCAAATACGCTCGTGGCCTGGCGGCGGCGGCGGAACGCGCGGGGGCGCATCTGGTCGATGGCGTGCGCGTTGGGGGCATCCGGGAGGAAGCCGGCGGCTTCCGGCTGGCCACCGACAAGGGCGAGTTGCGTGCCGATGCCGTGCTGGTCGCGACCAATGGCTATTCCAAGGATGCGCGCGGCACCGCCCTGCCCTGGCTGGCGCGGCGGCTGATCCCGTTGAATTCCTACATCATCGCGACAGAGGAACTGCCGCCGGAGACGATGGACCGGCTGTTCCCGGGCCGTCGCATGATCTCCGACAGTAAGCGCGTGCTGAACTATTTCCGGCCCTCGCCGGATGGCAAGCGCGTGCTGTGGGGCGGGCGGGCGAGTTTCCGAGCCGCGACGGCGGAGCAATCCGCGCCGACGCTGCATGGCTACATGACCGCGACCTTCCCCGAATTGAAGGACGTGAAGATCACCCACGCCTGGACCGGCTACGTTGCCTTCACCTTCGACTACCTGCCCCATATCGGCGTGCAGGATGGCGTGCATTTCGCGGCCGGCTGCCAGGGCAGCGGCGTCGCCATGGCAACCTGGCTCGGCCACAATGTCGCGCTGAAGCTTGCCGGCGCGGCGAACCAGCGCTTCCCGCTGGATGGCCTGAATTTTCCGACACGGCCGACCTACACCGGTACGCCGTGGTTCCTTCCCATCGTCGGCGGCTGGTACCGGCTGCGCGACCAGATTGATCGGTTGGTGGCGTGATGCATCCCGACTTCATCCTCCTGAACGCCCGCATCGCTACGATGGACGCCACGGGTACCGAGGCCGGCGCGCTGGCCGCGCTGAATGGCCGCATCGTCGCGATCGGCGATGACGCCGCCATCCGTGACCTGGCGGGGCCGGGCACCACCATCCTCAACGCCGAGGGCCGCCGCGTGCTGCCCGGCATCGTGGACAGCCACGCGCATCCCGATGCCTATGCGCTGCGGCTGCGCGCCTGGACGCTGGTCTCGCCCGACATCGTCCAGACGCGGGATGCCCTGCTCGCCCGCATTCGCGCGCGGTGCGCGGCGGTGCCGCCCGGCCATTGGTGCGCCTTCTACCGGCTGAACGAACGTGCCTGCGGCGGCTATCCGACGCTCGCGGAACTCGATGCCGCGAGCGTCGGCCGGCCGATCTTCATCCTGCGGACGGATGGGCATCTCGGCCTCGCCAATTCCGCGGCCTTCGCCGCCTGCGGCGTCACGGCCGACACCCAAGACCCCGCCTTCGGCCGCTTCGACCGCCTGGCCGATGGACGCTTCACCGGCTTGGTGCGAGAGACGGCGGCGCATGTCTTCCTCAACGCGGTGCACGGCCAGGACAGCGAGGCCGATATCGCCGAGGGCATGGAGATGGTGCAGAATCAGTGTCTCGCCGCCGGCATTTCCTCGGTCGCCAATTCGCTGACGCCGTCGAAGGCAATCCGCGCCTACCAGAGGATGCAGCGCGATGGGCGCTGGCGGATGCGGATGGGCATCATCGCCTCCGGCCGGGACGAGCCCTTGATCCCGCACCTGATCGGCGCGGGCATCCAGTCGGGCTTCGGCGATGAGTGGCTGAGGCTCATCGGGGTCGAATGGTGCCCGGATTGCTCCACATCGGGGCGCACCGCCGCCTATTGGGACCCCTATCTCGGCACGCCGGTGCCGGGCGAGCCGGTGCCGAATACCGGCATGCTGTTGTATGAGCGGGAAGATCTGACCGCCCGCGCCACCGCCGCCCACAAGGCAGGCTTGCAGGTGATGATCGAGGGCGTCGGCGACCGTGGCATCGACTTCGCGCTGGACGTCATGGAGGCGGCGCTGGCCGCGCATCCCGTCGCAGACCACCGGATGCGCGTCGAACACTGCTGCTACGTGACGCCACCCATCCTGCAACGCCTCAAGCGGGGCGGCTTCGTGGACAGCTCCGCGACGGGCTTCATGGACGAATTAGGCGAAGCGTATGCCGCGAATCGCGGCCGCGACGCCATGCGCTGGATGTGGCCGCATCGCAGCCTGATCGACGCCGGCGTGCCCGCCCCCGGCCATTCCGACTTCGCGGTCTGCCGCGTCTCCCCCTGGACCGCGCTCGGCGCCATGGTGACGCGCCGCACCACGGGGGGCACCGATCTCGACCAGCGGGAGGCGATCACGCCGATCGAGGCGCTGCACGCCTACACCACCCTCGGCGCCTGGGCGCAGCGGGAGGAGCATGAGAAGGGCTCGCTGGAGATCGGCAAGCTCGCGGACCTGATCGTGCTGGACCGCGACGTGCTGACTGGGGAGGACATCGCCGGCACGCAGGTGCTGGCGACCGTGGTCGGCGGCAGGATCCATCACCAGGCGTGATGCCGCCCGCCCATGCGCTGCCGCTGGTGGCGCTCTGCGCCATCTGGGGCTTCGCGCAGGTCACGATGAAATGGGGCGGCGAGGGAATTTCGCCCCTCATGCAGACCGGGCTCCGCTCGCCGCTCGCCGTTCCCTTTCTGCTGGTGTGGTGCCGGTGGCGCGGCGTGACGCTGCTAAGGCGCGACGGCCCGGCGGTGCTGCTGATCCATGGCTTCGGCTCCTCGCTGCACACGTGGGATGCCTGGGCATCGCTACTGGAGAAACGATTCCGCATGGTCGCGCTCAACCTGCCAGGCTTCGGCCTAACCGGGCCCGACCCAACTGGCGACTACTCAGACGAGCGCAGCGTCGCGGTGCTCGTGGCGCTGCTCGACCGGCTCGGGATCGGCCAGGCGGCGGTGGTCGGCTCCTCCATGGGCGGGCGGATCGCCTGGCGCTTTGCCGCAGCTGAACCGGCGCGGGTCAGCAAGCTTGTGTTGATGGCGCCAGACGGTTTCGCGAGCTTCGGCCGCGAGTATGGCCGCACGCCGGAGCGGCTGCCCTGGCTGATGCGCCTGCTTGTCAACGCCGGTTGAAATCTGACCCACCCATTACCCAGGGATGGGGCTAGCCCCATCCCTGGGTATCGTCCTTCATCCTCCTTGCCTTTTGTCCATGACGCCTGC
>Ga0315904_10009644_pt1 | contig 12581 bp, 14 predicted proteins | sample LakEriMetagenome_6_FD_203529 | JGI IMG/M metagenome (GOLD analysis project Ga0315904, IMG submission 203529) | Freshwater fungal communities from buoy surface, Lake Erie, Ohio, United States - Buoy 12 MA120 | ecosystem: Environmental > Aquatic > Freshwater > Lake | place: USA: Lake Erie, Ohio...
ATCCCAACCACTTATCAAACCAGCAGCACAACCACCGGAACCACGATCTTTGCGGTCCCAACATCACCGCTAACAACAACATCGCAAGGCGCAACTGCCGCTGATGTTAAGTTGTTGACATGCCAATCAAATCGGTTTGTTGACAACAGCACTGCAAATCCAAAGACCATCTCTGTCGTTACCGCAAACAGCACTCCATCCACAGTCCCCTTCTCCCCATTCAACCCCACAAGCGCATGGTCGGCTTCAACGGTTGGTGGGTCTGGGTATTTCGATGGGACTGGGGATTATTTAAGTACTACACCATCTAGCTCTGCTTTTAGTTTTGGTACAGGCGACTTTACGATTGAATATTGGGTGTACGTAAATTCAGGAACAAACAATGGAATTTTTCAACTATCGGATACTGCTGGTGGATTAAAACCAAGCCAAGCAAATTCGTTAGCGATGAATATTTTTACCAACAATGCAGTTTCGATTTATGCTAACGGCACATCTTACCAAGCCCCTAATAACACTTTGCCATATAATTCGTGGACTCATTTTGCAATTGTACGTAGTAGTAATGTGACAAAACTTTACGCAAATGGGTCTTTAGTAACAAGCATTGGATCGTCTGGGTCGATTACTGACAATACTAACTACACAGGTCTTTATGTTGCGGTAGGTGGATACTATTCGACTTCGTATTTAATGACTGGGTATGTTTCTAATTTTAGGGTTGTTAAAGGCACTGCCGTCTACACATCCAACTTTACCCCTCCAACAGCACCACTCACCGCTATAACCAACACATCCCTACTCCTCAACTTCACCAACTTCGGTATATACGATGCCACTGCGAAGAATGTGCTGGAGACGGTTGGTAATGCTCAGGTAAGTACCACAACTAGTCAGTTTCCTCCAACTTCGATGTACTTTGATGGGACGGGGGATTATTTACTTATTCCTGATAACCCATCACAAAGAATTGGTACAGGTAATTTTACTGTTGAGTGTTGGGTGTATCGTAATGCTTCTGGAACATATGGATTGATCGGTAAGGGAACCGGAACGACAGGTTGGTTGTTATCGCTTAATAGCAGCAATCAAGTTGTTTTTACTTATGGATCAAGCACCATTACGTCAACAGGTACGATTTCAGCAACAACGTGGACACACATTGCTGTTGTCCGCTCAGGTACTGGCGCAAATCTAACAAAAATTTACATAGGTGGGACGAATGACGGGACGGGGACGGTAAGCACCGACTTTAACCAGACCAATGCAATGTATGTTGCTGCTGACAGGACAGGCGGTAGTAACGCAAATGCTTATGTGCAAGATACTAGAGTTACTTTATACGCTAGGTATTCAGCCAACTTCACCCCACCAACCGCAGCCTTCCCCGTTCAATAAGGAATGACTATGCTTTGGACAAAGAACGGATCAATACCTTACGAAACCACAGATGGTACGGAAGGCTGGCAACCAGCACCGGATAAGCCAGATGCACCGGAAGGCAAAGAAGTCATTTGGGTAGCGCCGCAGTGGATTATTAGAGACCCAGCACCGGCAAACCGTGAGGGCTATCAGTGGGCGTATTTCTTAAACGAAGGCTGGGTAGAGTTAGCTACTGACACACAAGCAGAGCAGCCGATACAATCGTTTGCGACAGATCAATTTTCTAACCTCACGACTGCACAGCTATAAGGTAACAATGTGTACGGTTTCAGCGCCTATGCACAAACCCCGTATGCGAGTACCGCAGGCGCAGTAACACCTAGTTTTGACGGACAGGTCAACGAAACAGCGACCGGCGCTGATTCTTTAGATACAACCCTCACTGCGCTAGCACAAGTAACGGAAGCGGCTACCGGCACAGATGAAATAAGCTCACTTGCCACGCTCAACGCCACCACACAAGAAACAGCAACGGCGTCTGAGACTGTAACGTCTGAATATATTTTCAATCTTGTTGCTGCGGAAACGGCATCGGGCGCGGATCAAATAACGTCAAACGCAACATTAAACACACAAACCCAAGAAACGGCCACAGGTACTGACGCACCTTTTGCAAACATAACCCTAAGCACAGATATTGCAGAAACAGCGACGGGGGCAGATACAACCGACGCAAGCCTTACGGTTAATCCTAGTGTTGCAGAAACAGCGACGGGGACAGATTCTATTGATGCGGCGCTAACCTATCAAAGCGCGATCTCAGAGTCGGCTAGTGGGACGGATGTGGTTGATGCGGCAGCAACATTCCTTGCACAGGTTATTGAAGCGGCAACGGGCACGGATCAGATCACGGCGACTTATACGCTTGTGGCGAGTGTTGATGAGGTAGTTCTTGGTGCCGATGCTGTTTCGGTAAGTGTTTCTTTTGACAGTGCTGTATCAGAAACATCAACGGCGCAAGACACAACCGATACGGAATTTCTAAGTGGTGCGGCTTGGGGATCTGGTCCTTGGGGCAGTGGCGTTTGGGGCGGGGCAATACCATTTAACATCAGTGAGTCAGCGTCAGGTTCTGATGCAATCATTGCCAACCAAGTTTATTCAGATGATATTCAAGAGTCGGCCACGGGCGCAGACAGCATTTTGGGTGGGGTTACGCTCTTTGCCTCGGTCGATGAATCTTCCCTTGGTGTAGATGCCGTATCGGTTACTGTAGACTTGAGCGGTGTTGTTGCGGAAACTGCTTCGATAGCTGATAATGCCGAAGTAAATAGTAATTATAGTGTAGCGGTATCTGAGGTGGCTACCGCGCTTGATGCAATCCTAGGCGGACTTTTGTGGGAAGTAGTAGATGATTCTCAGGGAGCTGCTTGGACAGAAATCAACGATGCCCAAAGCACCACTTGGACAGAAATCAACGATGCCCAAAGCACCACTTGGACCCCTGTTACGACGTAGTGACTTAAGGAACCATCATGGCAAGTACGTTTTCAGATCTTAAGTTTGAGCTCATTGGCACAGGTGACCAGTCTGGGACTTGGGGGATTACCACCAATGACAACATCGGCGTTGCCATTGAAGATGCCATTACCGGGAGTGCGGATGTCACGTTTGCTAGTGCTGATGTTACCGTTACCCTAACCGACACGGTTGCTGCTCAGACAGCGCGTAACCTTCGTTTGAACCTAACGGGTACAACGGGCGGTGCTAGGAACTTGATCCTTGGCAGTGGATGCCAGATTGAGAAGCTCTACCTCATCAATAACGGTACGGCAGATATCATTACTGTTAAGAACACCACAGGCACGGGAATCGCAGTACCTGCCGGTAAAAGCATGTTTGTGTACAACGACGCCACGAATGTTGTTGACGCGACCACACATCTCAGTTCACTGACGTTGGGTACGGCACTTCCCATTACTTCGGGAGGTACGGGATCTACCTCTACTACGTTTGTAAACCTAGCGAGCAACGTTACTGGAACGCTTCCTATAGCCAACGGCGGAACGGGAACAACGTCAACAACGTTCGTAAATCTAGCGAGCAACGTTACTGGAACGCTTCCTATAGCCAATGGCGGAACGGGATCTACTTCTACTACGTTTGTAGATCTAGCGAGCAATGTCACAGGTCAACTTCCTCTTTCTAACGGAGGAACAGGAGCAAACTTAACGGATCCTAATGCCGACCGGATCTTGTTTTGGGATGACTCAGCAACCTCGGTGGCATTTTTAGAGGCTGGATCCGGTCTTTCAATCAGTGGAACAACGATCTCAGCGACTGCTTCTTTTGCTACACCTCTTACTGTTGTAGGCAACGCCACAGCAGGTTCCGAGATCCGTTTACCAGAAGACACGGACAACGGCAGCAATTACGTGGCGATTAAAGCGCCTGATGCGGTCACCTCAAACCGTACTGTCAATCTTCCTGATGCAGATACCAACGTACCTATCGCATCACAGCAACTAACATTTTCCGGCCCCACAGCAGCACGCACTTATACGCTGCCGGATGCTACGACATCGCTTGGCTACATTAATATTCCCCAATCAGGATCGGCTAAAACCACAGCGTATACCTTGGCAACAAGCGATGTGGGTGAGTTCATCGAGGTGGGATCTGGTGGCTCTATTGAAATCCCTGATGCAACGTTTTCTGCTGGCGATGCTATTCTTGTATTTAACAATACCGCTAGCGGCATTACGATTACCTGCACGATTACGACAGCGTATATTGCAGGCACTGATGCGGATAAAGCCACGATGACATTAGCCACGCGAGGCATTGCCAGCATTTTGTTTGTGTCAGGAACCGTGTGTGTCATTTCGGGCAACGTGAGCTAAGTCATGCCGATTGTTCTCAAAGACCGAGTTAAGACCACGACCACAACCACGGGTACGGGTACGCTCACCCTTAGCACAGCGGCAACGGGCTATCAAGCCTTCTCAGCCATTGGCGATGGTAATCAGACGTATTACCTGATTACGGATGGCACGAACTGGGAAACGGGTCTGGGAACATATACATCAAGTGGCACGACACTAAGCCGTGATCAAGTCTTTGAATCCAGCAATAGTGGTGCGCTGGTTAACTGGGGTGCTGGAAGCAAGGATGTGTTTTGCGGCTGGCCTTCTGCTGCCACGGCTGGTGGTGTGCCCAGTGCTGATAACAGCAGTATCGGTACAGACTTATCGGGATGGTCAGCCTTCCAAGCCTCACTGATGAATGGTGTGAACGGTGATGTGACCTTTGGGAACAATAGTACCAATGGTGTCGTGAGTACGTTTAGTTTGGTTTATACCGCTAACAGCGCTTACGCAGGGGGTGTATTAGCTCCTAATGGAGATATTCATTTCGTCCCATATTTTGCAAACAGAGGTCAAAAAATATCATCTTCTGGTGTAGTGAGTACTTATAGTCTGGTGTACACCGCTTCCGCTGCTTACTATGGAGGTGTATTAGCACCTAATGGGGATATTCACTTTGTTCCATTTAGTGCAAACAGAGGCCAAAAAGTATCATCTGCTGGTGTAGTGAGTACTTATAGTCTGGTATATACCGTTGGCGCTGCTTACGCAGGTGGTGTATTAGCCCCTAATGGTGATATACATTTTGTACCACGTAATGCAGACAGAGGTCAAAAAATATCATCTTCTGGAGTAGTTAGTACTTATAGTTTGGTGTATACCGCTAGCGGTGCTTACTTTGGAGGTGTATTAGCCCCTAACGGAGATATACATTTTGTTCCAACTGTTGCTAACCGGGGCCAAAAAATATCTGCTGCTGGTGTAGTTAGTACTTACAGTTTGGTGTACACCGCTTCTGGTGCTTACGTTGGTGGTGTATTAGCCCCTAATGGCGATATTCATTTTGTACCTTTTGGTGCTAATAGGGGCCAAAAAATATCATCTGCTGGTGTAGTGAGTACTTACAGTCTTGTGTATACCACTAACGATGCTTACCTTGGTGGTGTATTAGCCCCTAATGGAGATATTTATTTTGTACCAGCAAGTGCAGCAGTAGGCCAAAAAATATCATCTGCTGGTGTAGTTAGTACTTACAGTTTGGTGTATACAGCTGGAGGTGCTTACTATGGTGGTGTATTAGCTCCTAATGGTGATATTAACTTTGTACCTTATCAGGCAGCAGTAGGCCAACGCATCTTTACTAATCCCGGCGCACCACTAGGTCTTGGTGTGTGCCTTTCACCCTTCCTTAATAAGTTATAAGCCATGACATTCGTTGTTCGTGATCGTGTCAAAGTCACATCCACCTCGACGGGTACGGGAACCTTGACGCTTGGATTGGCTGTTGCTGGCTTCCAAGACTTTACCAATATCGGCAATGGCAATCAGACCTACTACACCATTACGAATGGAACGGACTGGGAAACCGGGATTGGCACGTACACCTCATCCGGCACAACATTAAGCCGTGATACGGTCTTGGCATCTTCAAATAGTGGCGCTTTAGTCAACTGGGGTGGTGGAACCAAAACAGTCTTCGTACCCTTCCCTGCCATGTCAGCCCAAGGATCGGCACCGACAGGGGACAATAGCAGCATTGGCACTGACCAAGTAGCGTTTCAGAACTTCCAGAGGAATCTGTATAAGAGCGTGAATGGTGGCGTGGCGTTCAACAACAACGGCACGAATGGGGTGGTGAGTACGTTTAGTTTGGTTTACACGGCAAGCATTGCATACGAAGGCGGTGTATTAGCCCCTAACGGTGATATTCATTTTATTCCTGCAAGTGCAAACAGAGGTCAAAAAATATCTGCTGCTGGAGTTGTGTCTACTTATTCATTAGTTTATACAACAGGCGGCGCATACACTGGCGGCGTTTTAGCCCCTAACGGTGACATACATTTTGTTCCTAATAATGCAAACAGAGGACAAAAAATATCTGCTGCTGGTGTTGTTTCTACTTATTCTTTAGTTTATACAGCATTAAGTGGATACCAAGGCGGAGTATTAGCACCTAATGGTGATATTCATTTTGTTCCCCGTAATGCAAATATAGGTCAAAAAATATCCTCTGCGGGTGTAGTTTCTACTTATTCATTGGTTTATACCGCAGTTGCTGCATACAATGGCGGTGTATTAGCCCCTAACGGTGATATTCATTTTATTCCTGCAAGTGCAAACAGAGGTCAAAAAATATCTGCTGCTGGAGTTGTGTCTACTTATTCATTAGTTTATACAGCGGGCGGCGCATACGGTGGCGGTGTTTTAGCGCCTAACGGTGACATACATTTTGTTCCTGTAAGTGCAGCAGTAGGTCAAAAAATATCCTCTGCTGGAGTTGTATCTACTTATTCTTTGGTTTACACAACAACTAGTGCATACCAAGGCGGTGTTTTAGCACCTAACGGTGATATACATTTTGTTCCTTTTTCCGCAAACACAGGCCAAAAAATATCTGCTGCTGGAGTCGTTTCTACTTATTTATTAGTTTATACAACAACTGTCGCATACGCTGGCGGTGTTTTAGCCCCTAATGGTGATATACATTTTGTTCCTCGTAATGCAAATATAGGTCAAAAAATCTCCACTTGCCCAGCCATTCCATTAGGCATTGAGTCATGCCTAAGTTCATACCTTAATAAGTTCTAGCCATGCCATACGTCATTAAAGACAGGGTCAAATCTACGACCACCACGACGGGTACAGGCACTTATACGCTTGGCTCTGCCGCGACAGGCTTCCAAGACTTCTCAGTGATTGGTGATGCCAACCAGACGTATTACTGCTGTACTGATGGCACGGACTGGGAATTAGGTCTAGGCACGTATACATCATCCGGTACAACGCTTTCCCGCGACACAATCCTTGCCTCATCCAACAGTGGCGATGCAGTCAATTGGAGTGCTGGCACACGAGACATTTACGTGACTTACCCTGCCGAGTACACCCCTGGCGCAGTGCCTAAAGCTGATACGAGTGCGGTTGGCACGGATCTTGTGGCATAGAACAACTTAAAGAAGGTCTTGGATCTGGGTGTGCAAGATGGCGTGCCGTATAACAACAATAGTACTAATGGGATGGTAAGTACGTACTCACTAGTTTATACGACAAGTAATGCATACGCTGGTGGTGTATTAGCCCCTAACGGCGATATTCATTTTGTTCCCACAAGTGCAAACAGAGGTCAAAAAATCTCTGCTGCTGGAGTGGTTTCTACTTATTCATTGGTTTATACAACAAGTGAGGCATACCGTGGCGGTGTATTAGCCCCTAATGGGGACATACATTTGGTTCCTGGGTATGCAGCAGTAGGCCAAAAAATCTCTGCCGCGGGAGTTGTATCTACTTATTCATTGGTTTATACAGCAAATAGCGCATACAATGGCGGTGTATTAAATCCTAACGGAGATATACATTTTGTTCCTAGTAATGCAACAGTTGGACAAAAAATATCCTCTACCGGTGTAGTAAGTACCTATTCGCTTGTTTATAAAGCAGCGCAAGTATATCGAGGCGGTGTATTAGCTCCTAATGGCGATATACATTTTGTTCCTGAGGAGGCAAACAGAGGGCAGAAAATATCCTCTGCTGGTGTCGTTTCTACTTATTCACTGGTTTATACGAAAGCCAATGCATATCATGGCGGAGTTTTAACTCCTAATAGTGATATACATTTTGTTCCGCGTAGCGCAGACGTCGGCCAAAAAATCTCCACTAACGCTACACTGCCGATAGGCGTTTGCCTATCATCTTTTTTCAATAAATTCTAGGAGGATTTGTGTATAGCCGCGACAAGATCATTGCAACCATGCAAGAAATTTATGATGAGTCTAAGTCCATTGCACCCTATGTGGTCATTGCACAGCCTCGTCGCAACCTTGAAGAAACAGCCGCACAGAACTTTGACGGCTACGAAGGATTGCATATTGATCTCTTAGGCTTTTCTCACGGCTTTTGCAACATCGGCGGTGAGAAGGTAGACGTTGCTCGCAATTACCTGATGGAACAAGCGCTCCAATCAGGTGCCAAGTATTTGTTCTTTGTGGGTGAGGATACCGTCATCCCCTACGATGGCTTTAAGGTCTTGCACGAAACCGCAGAAGCCAATCCCGGCTGCATCGTGACGGGCGTGTACTACATCAAATGCTCAGATGCAATGATCATGGTACGTAATGGCAACTGGATCACAATCCCCAACGTAGACCCCGGCCAACTGATTGAAGCGTGGCAAACAGGCATGGATGCCATGCTCATCCCGATTGACATCCTGCGTCAGATGAAAGAAGAAGCACCTGACGTACCGTTTTGCTGCATTGGCAATAACGTCGATGGTCCCAAGGGTGTCATCCCCTTTATCGGTGAAGACAACTTCTTTGTCCACCGACTGCATAAGCGCGGTACCAAGCTTTTAGTGAACACGGATGTTCAGTGCTTGCACATGGACCTTGCCTCGGGTATGTACACCGCGCATCCCTCGGTCAACCTTAAAAACTTCTACACCAACATCAAGCCCACCAGACCACTGACGCTAGATGACAAGGACTTCATTGATCGTCGTTGGCATGATCGCTTGCCTGAAGGCACAGGTGTTAAAGCAGACTATGCAAGCATCATCACGCAGATGATCAAAGAAGGGCAGTCCATCAAATTCAATATGGGCTGTGGCTCAGACAGGCGCAAGGGCTATATCGGTATTGATAAGCATAGTGATCGCGCTGACATCAGACAGGACTTATTCAAGGTCAATTTGCCAGAAGAGTGCGCCGACGAGATTCTTGCTAGCCATGTGATTGAACATTTGCCACAGCACCGTGCGCCAGAGATTTTGACTAAATGGCACAAGACATTAAAGCCCGGAGGCAAGTTTGTCACCGAGCAGCCGGACCTTGAAGAACTTTGTAAAGACTTCTTGACGCAAGATGGCATGGATAAGCACATGACTGCTATGTGCATTTATGGTGCGGCCATTACATCTGAAGTGCGTTTTGACGGCACACTAGACCCTGAAGTGTTGGAGAAGGGCGCTTTATCACCGCATCTTTGGGGTTACACGCCGAAGACTTTGACTGATCTTTGCCAAGCAGTAGGGTTCAAAGACGTCCAAATCCTGCCAGCCATTGGCGGTCATCCCGGCAAAAACTTTAGACTTGAGGCAACCAAATGAGCATCTCACTGGAAGGCTTGATGTCCCCAGGCGGGGACGAGACACGGGCATTAGCTATGCTCAAGGTAGACCACAATGGCCTGACGTATGACTGGCAGGCTTTTGTGCCGCCCAATACGGATCTCACAACCTTCATCGCGCAGTCTGAATCAGCCATCAAAGCACAGATTGACGCTAAAGAAGCAGCGTGGGCAGCACTCACGCCTAAGACTCGGGAAATCACTGACCCGCTAACAGGCGAAACAAGGACAGTGCCGATTGAAAAGTCAGAGATCGTGCGGCCTGACATCCCTGATTACTATGCCAAGCGCCGCGCTGAATACCCGTCCCTTGGCGATCAACTTGATGCCTTGTGGAAGGGTGGCGACGCGCAAACAGCTATGCAAGCACAGATTGCTGCGGTCAAAGCAAAGTATCCCAAGGGGTAAGTCATGGCAGGCATTGTTGTTATGTTTTTTGGCGCAGGAGCCGGTGGTGTGGTTCTCATCATTGCTGATGGCACGTTTTCTGGCGCTGCCATGATGGATACGCCTTTTGGTGGCTAGCTATGAACTGGTCAGACGTACTTAAAGCCGTTATCCCGGTCATCGTAGCTTCGCTTGCGTGGCTGCTTGGGCAAGTTGCTGACTTTTCTACCCGTCTGACCAAGATCGAAGGGTCCATGCCTGCCTTGATTACCAAGGAAGGTGTGCCGACCGATAGCCCAATCTCTGCTGAGAAACGCGCCTTACAGAAAGAGCAACTCATGCAGCACATTAACGAGCTTCAGGTCAAGGTGAGATTGCTTGAAGAGCGCGAGAAACTAGGGAAACGGTAATGTTTGAGCTTCTTGGCGGCGGTCTTTTGGGTTCCATCTTCGGCGGCTTATTTAGGCTTGCGCCGGAGATCCTGAAGTTCTTGGACAAGAAGAACGAACGCCAGCACGAGCTGTCTATGTTCCAGCTCCAAACCGACCTCGAAAAAATGAGGGGCGAGTTCAAGATGGAGGAGAAGTATGTTGACTACTCCATTTCGCAGATGGATACAATTAAAGAGGCGTTTAAGGAACAGGCTACCACTGCTAAAGAAGCTGGCTGGCTTGCGTCTTTTATCACTGCTATTACCCGTCCGGGCCTTACTTGGATTGCTTTTGGCGTGTATGTGGCTGTTAAAGCAGCCGGTCTAACGATTGCATTTCAAACCAACGCTAACTGGGCTGAGGTGCTGACCAAGAGCTACGACGAAGATGATTTTGCCATGCTCAACATGATGCTCACTTTTTGGTTTGTTGGCAGGTCCATTGAGAAGTACAACAAGTCGTGAATGAAGCCAAGAAGCTTTGCAAGGATGTATTGATCAAGCCTTTTGAAGGCTTGGCAAAGCGTTTGCCTGATGGACGAGTAACGGCTTATCCTGACCCCGGAACCCGTGGGCATCCTTGGACCATCGGTTGGGGGGCCACAGGGCCAGACATCAACCCTGGAACAATCTGGACGATGGAGCAATGTGAAGACGCCTTGGACCATCATGTGGAGTATTTTGTCAGAGGTCTGGTAAAGCTATCGCCTACCATCCAAACCGCGCTACCAAGGCGCATTGCCGCAGTAACTAGCTGGGTCTACAATTGTGGCCTAGGGAACTATCGGGTTTCCACGTTCAAGAAACGTGTTGATGCGGGGGACTGGGATGGTGCAGCAGACCAATGTATGCTCTGGAATAAGGCTGCCGGTAGAGTTCTCCCCGGTCTCACGCGCCGCAGGGCGGCAGAAGCTGCATTAATGAGGTGAGAGATGGCCGTCCAGAAAAAAGTTATTGGCGAAGCAATCAAACAGTCCTACGCCAAAGGCGGTATGGCCGCTTGTCCTGTAGCCACGGTTGATATTCACGTCAACCTGAAGAACCGTAACAACGCTATCAAAGAGTATGGTTATGGGCCCTTGAACCCTGAAGAACCATCCAAGGACTTTTGGAATAAGAAGGCTAAGATGTGGGAGATCTCTGTTGAAGAGGCCCAAACAGCGCGATGTGGTAACTGCGCTGCATTTATCCAGACCCCAGCAATGCTGGCCTGCATTGAAAAAGGCATTCACGCCGAAGACGCCCAGGAAACGGGCATGGAGCTTGAGAAGGATGTCGTTAAACGATCTAACTTGGGCTATTGTGAACTCTTTCATTTCAAATGCGCAGGGGCTAGAACCTGTGACGCATGGCTGGTCGGGGGTCCAATCAAGTAATGCCATTACTGCGATTATTTCTAAAGCCGGGAATCGATAAACAAAACACGGAATATGGTGCCGAGGGCGGCTGGATCGACGGTGATTACATCCGTTTTCGCTATGGTTTGCCAGAGAAGCTGGGCGGTTGGACATGGTTCAACGTAGAGCCTGAATATCTCATTGGTCTCGTTAGCGATGTCTTTACTTGGAACGATCTCCAAGGTCTGCCTCATCTGATTGTTGGCACCACACGTAAGCTCTATGCTTTTTACGGCGGTAATTGGTATGACGTCACCCCACTTCGGGTTACCACAGCTGCGGGAGACGTGACGTTTGCTGCAAGTAACGGTAGCAACATTGTCACCGTCACAGACACGTCTCATGGGGCCATTGTCGGTGATTTTGTGACCTTTAGTGGTGCCGTCAGCCTCGGGGGCAATGTCACCGCAGCTTACCTAAATGCTCAATTTCAAATCCAAACTGTACCAGACGCCAACACGTACACGATCCAAGTAGGCGTTACCGCTAATAGCAGCGATTCAGGCAATGGTGGTGGTGCCGTGGTCGGCGCTTATCAGATTAACGTGGGCCAAAACAATTCGTATCAAGACCTTGGATGGGGAACCGGTGTTTGGAACCAATCAACCTTTGGAACGCCTCGACCCGCTTCGGCAGCACTGACACTTACTTCTCGAGTGTGGCAGTTTGATAATTACGGCGAAGATGTAATTTGCCAGCTTGTGCAGGGCAAAGCCTATTTGTACGATGTCAGCAGCGTCGCTACGCGTGCGGCCATTATTAGTGGCGCGCCAA
>Ga0315904_10009647_pt1 | contig 12578 bp, 23 predicted proteins | sample LakEriMetagenome_6_FD_203529 | JGI IMG/M metagenome (GOLD analysis project Ga0315904, IMG submission 203529) | Freshwater fungal communities from buoy surface, Lake Erie, Ohio, United States - Buoy 12 MA120 | ecosystem: Environmental > Aquatic > Freshwater > Lake | place: USA: Lake Erie, Ohio...
TGCTATGATGAAAACGTGTCAAATATAAATAACTTTGAAAAATGGAAAAAAGAAAAGTAGTAAAATGCGTTATTGATGAAGAAGGTCGTTTGGGTATTACCGCGATGGGCTTAGTCGATGCGCCCGCAATAGAAGAAAATTGGATTGCACTAAGCAAGATGCAATTGAGCGCGATCAATGATGAACGTAGAATGTTGTACGGGCCTGCACTCATACCTGATAAAGAGATATTACGCTATGATGACAAAGGCGAAGCCTACTACGTGTACTTTGAAAAGGCTACGGTGCAGGCTATAGCCCATCAATTCTTTAAAAAGAATCTGCAGCATACCACTAACCTACAACACGAGATTCCAGTAACAGGTGTTACCGTTGTTGAATCATGGTTGAAGGAAGGTAAGAATGATAAGAGCATCGAACTAGGTTTGCCTGATTTGCCCGATGGCACATGGTTTATTGGCACGCACGTAGACGAAGACCACGTGTGGACGGATGTGAAAGAAGGCAAGATAAAAGGCTACAGCATCGAAGGTTTCTTCAATGAAGTGGGTGTAGCCATGAGTGGTGTCAAAAACTACGAAGCAGAATTGGTGATGGAGCTTGATGAACTACTGAGCAAAGCAACCAATAAATAACACATATGATAAATGTAGAAAAGGCACTTGATGTGCTAGGATTACCACCCGAATTTGAAGCCTATAACGGGCAGATAAACACGCGCATCACTAATGGCTTTGTTGTGTACGAGAACAATGATTTTAGCAGCGGCAAAAACGTTATAACGTACACAGTTGAAAAGACTACCAACACACAACTGTTTGGATTGTATCCGCTCAATTATGCGAGCATGGCACTTTACAACATGAGCTTTCAACTTGGGGGCATGACACCTAAAGGGTACCAGTTGCATTGCCCTAGCAAGTGGGTAAAGCATGAACCGCCTAGTGGTGTAGCCGGGCAAACTGTTTACTATGTGGAAAGCAATATGTACTTTAACGCTGATCGCATCGACCTCACATATGAGCCATATGAAACGGTAGTTAATGGCGTAGCTGAAGACATGATAGACCCACTTATGCGGGTGCAGTACAAGTCACGTCTACTAGGTAAGGATGCAACAGGCAAGACGGTTGTAAAGTGGACAAGTCGTGGTGCGATTACGCCAAAGCGTAGACTGCGCAAAGCTGAATTCTTAAAGCTTGCTAACATGACTGAAGACGAAATGATTTGGAACTGTCGCTGGGTATTCCCTATCGTAGCGGTGAAGGGTGAAACGCACATCACATCGATTGCAATGGACATCGAAAAGTTGAATGATACGCAAGTAAAAAGCACGGTGTACATCAACGGCATTGATGCAAATACTTTCAATTACAAAGTGCTTATCAATTCATTTGGTCAAACGTACGGAGGCTATAAGCAGATGTATCGACTGTATAACGGTGAACGCACCACGCCCACAACTATGAACGTGTACGGTAGCACTATTGACATCGGACAGAATCCAACTGAAGATAGCACGCTAAACTTGCAGGCAGGTGGTGAGAACACGTACAACATCATTAACCGCACACTTACATTCAATCCGTCCTTAACTGAAGAAGCAAAGCTACTTGCATACATGGAGTTCTTACCGGCTAATGGCAAGAATGAAAGCACGGGAAAATGGTTGAGTTTAGAAACGGGCATGGAATCATTTTATTGATATATTAGCAGCGGTTAGTGTAACCAAAAGTATTTAGGTATTTAAGATTAAAAAGAAAGGCCCAAACGAGGGCCTTCTTTTTTTGACACAGTTTACCACTTTACAGTATACACGCTCTTACATATTCGGCTAGATTCATCTTGTGAGCTTTCGCCGCTTTCTGCACAGTCTTAAGTTGTTTGTCATTTAGCCTAACACTAATCTTAGTGTTCATGGGCAATGGAAGTTTGGTAGTCATAATGTATGTAATTTTTTACAGTCGCTAAGGTAATCAATTTGGCGCGTGCAACAAAACGCGGTTTTGTCTACTATACCAAAATTACCAAAAATGTCAGATATCAAAAATCAAATCAAAGCAGTCTTCACAAAGTACGGCATTGAACCATCTGCACTAGGTATCAAGTTTGAAGAAGAAACAACTGAAGCAGCTACCGAAGTAAAGTTTGCCGTAGAAGGCACGCTTGCTGATGGTACTAAAATCTACTCAACAGCTGATGAGTGGGTAGTAGGTGTTGACATCTTCACACTAGATGCCGATGGCAACCCAGTCCCAGTACCTGCAGGAGAATACATCCTAGAAGACGGTGTTACCAAAGTCTACGTAGGCGAAGATGGAATGGTAGCAGAAATCGAACGCGAAGAACAATCAACTGAAATGAGCAGCGAAGACCTCGTTGCCGTAATAGGTCAATTGTCTGAACGCATTGCTGCACTAGAAGTTGAAAAAACTGAACTAGCTGCTGCAGTAGAAAACGCTAAGAAGGATGCCGAAGCCGTAAAAGCTGAACTTGCTTCAGTTAAGAAAGCTCCTGCTGTGCCTTCTGTAAAGTCACAAGAATTTAAAAAGAATGTAGCACCCGTGGTTGCATCGAATGGTAACTCATTCAGCGACTTCATGGAAGGTCTACGTGCCAAACAAAGTAAATAATTCACCTCATAATTTTATTTAAAAATGCCAACAACAACTTCACTCACCACCACCTATGCAGGTGAATTAGCTGGTGAAATCGTAGCAAAGGCACTATTGTCAAACGTTTCTGCACAGTACGTGACAATGAAGCCTAACGTACCTTACAAATCAGTAGTACGTAAAATTGATGATACTGTAAGCTTCGCTGCAGGAACTTGTGATTTCACTCCAACTGGAACAATCACTTTGACTGAGCGCATCTTGACCTTGGAAGAATTCCAAGTGCAACGCCAAATCTGTAAGAAGGACTTCTTCATTGACTGGACTACTGCAGATGTAATGAGCGGCCGTGTAAACACCCAAATCCAAGATGCTATCATTGGCCGTTTGGTAGGTGGTATCGCTGCAGCTAACGAGACTATCATGTGGTCAGGTGTTAACGCAACAGCCGGTCAATACGATGGTTTCGAAACTTTGATTAAGGCAGTAGGTTCAGGTGCTGTATCTGCAGGTTCAGGTGCATTGACTTCTGCTAACATCATTGCAACCATTTGGGACGTAATCAACACAGCTCCTGCTGCTGTTAAAGGTGCTGCTGAAAAGCCTGCGCTTTACATGGGACAGGCTGCATGGGAAGCCTATATGCAAGCGCAAATTGCCGATGGCAATGGTTGGTACTTGACAGGTGGTCCTGAAGTATCTAAGCGTTTCGTAGGTATGTACGAAATCTATGTATGTCCGGGTATGACTGCTAACAACATCATCTTCTCACAACCTAGCAACCTTATGTTGGGTACATGGCAGGAGAACCAAATGAACGAAGTGTTCATCTTGGATATGCAGAACTTGGATGGATCACAGAACGTACGCTACGGTGCACGCTTCTACTTGGGCGCACAGATTGCAGTTGGTGAAGACATCACCTACTGGGGCGCATAATTAAAATAACAAAGGGGGTGTAATAGCCCCCTTTAAACTCTTTAAAATATACATAGCTATGGCTTGTGAATTAACTACAGGTTTTACACTCGGATGCCTTGAAGGTATCGGAGGTGTTAAAGAAGTCTTGATTGCTAACTACGAAGACTTCGAAAGTGGTATCACTTATGGTGGTACTAATGGCGAAGTAGACGGATTGCCTACGGCTACTATCTACCGCTACGTTCCATTCCGCAATAGCGGTTCTTACATTGAGACAGTAAACAAAAACTTGGAAACAGGTACACTTTACTTCTCGCAGGAAGTTGGATGGACTTTCGGTAAGCTCAACCAAGATATGCGTAACGAATTCTTGAATGTAGCAAAGGCTAAAATGATTGTATTTGTACGTACTAATGATGACCAAATCTTGTTGGTAGGTGCGGGCGAAGGCTCACAGCTTACTGCAGGTACTGTACAATCAGGTGCACAGAAAGCGGATTTGATGGGTTACCAAGTTACTACAGTTGCTGAAGAACTTTCACCTGCTGTACACCTTGAGCCGTTTACCTCTGTACCATTTGACAACTTTCCAAGTATTACTGTAAGCCCTGCTTACTAAGACTTTGTCTTGTTGTTTTTGTATTCATTGTGTGTAAAGGGGGCGGTGCTTGTGCTGCCCCTTTTTAAATAAATAAGCATGATATATCTAACTACCAACACAGCGAATCAAACCGTCTTTCTTTCATTAGACGAGGCACGCCAGTACTACGCTACTGCGTTCACTCACTATCTTATCATAATCACACACGAAGAGAATAGCACAACGGGCGAAGAACTTGCGCAGGTTGCAACCATAGTGTTGGAAAATGTGCGCATTACGCAGCTCACAGTAACGACCGTAGGTCTTACCTTAGCGGGGCGTTATCGCTATGTGGTATATGGACAAAATAGTTCTAGCAATATTAACCCTACGAATGGTAGTGTTGTGGGTGTTGTACAACGTGGCTACGTTGTGTTGACCGATAACGAGCAGTTCTATGATGTACCTAGCGAAGTAATATCAAATGACATTATCTATGGAGCATAAAGAATCGAATATAGTTAGCTTGAAGCTTAGTGAATATGTAGCTAAGTCTGATGCTGAAAAAGTAGACCGCAAAGGTTGGGTTAACTACGGTGACCAAAACGACTTCCCACAATACCTGCGCGACCTTGCGCATGAATCACCTGTACATGGTAGCCTTGTCGTTGCCATTGGTGATATGATAGCCGGGAAGGGTATCAAGTCAGAACAATATCAAGCGGAACTTGACGCACTCGATGTAAACACTTTGACGTATGCAGCCGCACACGACTTGAAGTTGTTTGGTGGTTTCTTTATTGAAGTCATTTGGTCTAATGATCGCACGGTGATTAGCAAGCTAAACCCGATACCATTTGAAGAATGCCGCATTGCAGTCAACCAAGATGATGATAGCGAAGTAGGTATATTCCATAGCTACGACTGGAGCAACACGCGCAAGAAAAAGAACACGCCTGAATTCATACCAAAGTATAACTACCTTACACGTAATGAAGAACCGCGCCAAATCTATTGGTGCTTTACCTATACAGGCAGCGATGTCTATCCACGACCTGATTACTGGAGTGCGATTAATTACATCGAACTAGATAAGCAGATTTCTATCTTTCATATAAACCAAATCTCAAACGGTTTATTTCCTTCAACCATTATCAACTTCTACAACGGCCAAGCAACGCCCGAACAGAAGCAGCAAATGATGATGGACTGGGAGAATAAGATGAGTGGTGCGCGTAATGCAGGTAAGGTGGTAATGTTCTTTAACGAGCGCGATCAACCAAAGACTGAGATTACACCATTCCCAGTTAATGATGCGGACAAGCAGTACCAATTAATGGATACAACCGCAACGCAAAAGATAATCACCGCACACCGTGTTACTACGCCACTTCTTTTTGGTATACGCGAAACATCAGGCTTCGGTAGTAACAAAGATGAAATGACAACGGGACTTGAAATATTCAACAAGCAAGTCATTGAGCCATATCAAACGCTAATCGATAAGAGCATCACGGAACTATTGAGTAATCAAATGCCGGGTGTATCTTTTGAGATTATACCAAACACACCACTTGTAGCAGAACAGGCATCTGTCGTAACCGATGCGGACGCAACAGGTACTACTGCAGATGTCGCTGCTACAGCTTTGAATGGTGCGCAGATTACATCGCTTGTTGACATTGTAATGCAATCCGCTGCGGGTGCGGTTCCTGTGACAAGTGCGAAGGCTATTGTGCAGGCTGCATTCCCAACATTGCCAGCGGCTACAGTCGATGCCATCTTTGCGGATGTATTGCCCGGTAGTTTGCAACCGCAAGAGGTCATCATGAGTGACGAAAAAAAAAAAGTAGCTGCGGACTTTGATGATAACAAAGTAGCAGATGCATTGATTGCATTAGGTGAAGACCAACACGAAGACTGGGTGTTGATTGATGAATACGATGTTGACTACGATACAGATGATGCCGACAACGAAAGCATTGAATCGCACAACTTCGCTACTAGCACAGGCACGGCACGACCTAACGCAAGGTCTACGCAAGATGAAACTATTGATGATGTAAAGTTCTACACGCGCTATAAATACAATGGTGAAATACGCGAGAATTCACGTGAGTTTTGTCGCAAGATGATAGCAGCGGACAAGCTTTATCGCAAAGAAGACATCATGCAGATGGGCAAACAAATAGTAAATGAAGGATGGGGGCCTCGTGGTGCTGATAAGTATAGCATTTGGTTGTACAAAGGCGGTGGGGCGTGTGGCCACACATGGAGGAAGTTGACTTTTGCAAGTGCCAAAGGTTTTGGTTTGGACTTGACCAATCCTGATTTAAAAGAAGCAATGGATGCACGTGTAAAAAAAGCAGGATACAAGGTGCGTAATAATCCGAAGGTAGCTATTGAGCCACGCAATATGCCTTACGAAGGATTCCTGCCCGATAACCCAAGATTTGCTAATCAATAATTACAACTATGCCTGAAGTACTATTAATATCAGAAAACTTTGTCAAGAAGTACACCACCGTTAATGGTAGTGTTGACCCTAACCTTATCTATCCTGCCGTATATCTTGCGCAGGACAAGTGGCTGCTTCCATTTTTGGGAACTGATTTGCTTAACAAGATTAAAGCAGATGTTGCAGCGGGCACGATAAGCGGTAACTATGAGCTACTACTAGAAGACTATATACAAAAGATGCTTTTATGGTGGGTGATGGTTGAGCTTATGCCTAACCTTAGCTATCGCATGGACAATGGCACGTTAGTACAACGTCAATCTGAAGACACCGTAGCGGTAAGTGACCTTGTCATGAAGGATATGATTGACCGTGCAAGGCAAAATGCAGAACACTACACCACTTTATTAGTTGATTACTTGTGTGCTAACAATGCTTTGTTCCCGGAATACTCAACTGCAACATGGCCTGATAGATCACCGCGCACAGATGTGACCAATACGCTCAACTATCAATTCAGTACGGGCAACACGGCCACAAGTTTTCGTCCTACTTACAGTCGCAATATCATTAACCGTATACCATGAGTGATAAGAAGACACTAAAACAAGAATACACCGAAAGATTGAGACGTTATGAACGCGAGCTTTCACTTAAACTACGTGCAAATGGCAACAAAGAAGCAGATAAAAGCAAGTCAAAATAACGAGGCTATCAAGAAGCTACGTTATAAACTAGAGTTATTTGATGGCTTTTGGTCTATACCGATTGCCTTCTTGATTTTTAGTGTGAGCGGTACGCTATCATACCAATATTTTGGTGATGCTTTAATAAGCACGGAGTACATCCAGTATGTAATCCTTGCAGGTCTTATCATGGTCTTCGCCAACTTCATTGTGTTCATGGGCATACGCTTCAACTTCCGCTCATTGCAACGGGAAATCTATTCACGCGACATCAAAGAAGAACTTAAAACGTCACTAACTACATGGCAAAAAATCTCTTTATATCTGCTGTTGTACTTTGCTTACTTTGCTGCCTTCCTATTCATACTGCGCACGCTAATGACGGTTATTGTGTAAGGCTAGTAGCCTATGCACACGTTGGTGTTAGGGAGAAAGGAGGTAACAACATGGGCTTTAATGACCGCTACTTTGAGCGGCTTATGCGCGAAGTAGGATGGAAGCCAACGTATCAATGGTGCGCGTTCTTTGTGCGTGCCGTATTCCATGAGTGTGGTGTTGAGGCTAAGGTTACAGGGTGGTCGCCTACGTGCTACAACAAGAAGGATGTAATATATACCGATGGGCGTTTCTATCAATCCTATAAGCCGGGTGATGTGCTGGTCATGACACTATCCTACAAGCATTGGCGCAACACAAACAGGTACAAGGCTATTGGTCACACAGGAATAGTAGATAAGGTTAGTGAATATTCAGTACGCACCATTGAAGGCAACACCAATGATCGTGGTGATAGAGATAGCCGCTTAGGTGATGGTGTGCTAGTTAAGATAAGACCATTGAATAAGTCAATACATATCACAAGATGGAACAATCAATAAGAAGCAAGCGCATATTGATAGCTAGTGCAGTTGTTGTAACTACATTAGTAGTGTTTGTAATGTTAAAAAGTTGCAATACTCCTGCACCTTCACCTGCAGTTGACAGACTGGAGTCTATCAATGATTCACTATACCGTGCGATTGAAAAAAATAATGCAATAGCGAATAACTTGTATGCCAAAATAGATAGCTTGACTATGCGTGGCGATACGATTATACAGTTGCAAGACGTAACTAATCAATACTACCGAAATGATGTATACCAAATTCTTAATTCTGATGATGCTACTGCCGATCGTCAGTTTCGCGCAACGCTCAAAAAATCAGACAGCCTACTCAAATCCGGATTTTACTCCAAAACTTACGACCTACGAAGTGCAGCTAATGAATCTGAACTACACTAGCATGATGTACTGGTATCAAACAACAAAGGATTTGGATAGCCTGTACCAACTTGAAAAACTCAAGACCCATTACTATGCAAAGATTACAGGCATACAGGCAAACAGTTACGAAACATTACAAGAGATCTACGACAACAAGCAAAGCATAGAGAAGGCAATAGCACAGGAGAAAGAACTACAGATAAAAGACCTTAAGAAGCGCAACCGTAGACTAGTAGCACACAACGTGGTGCTGTCATTAGGTATTAGTGCGCTTGCAGTTTCAACTTTATACTTTGTAATCTTATAGAAATGGATATTCAACCGAGAGATATTATAACTATTGTAGGTGGTGCTATATCATTAACAGGATTGTACTACGCATTGAAGCGCGATGTGGTCAAAGTATCTAGCGCACTGGGTAAGGTCGAATCATATCACAAACGCGAAGTAACTATGCTAACAGAATCACTCAAAGACACAAAAGATGAATTCAATTCTAAGTTGAATACCATGAAAGAAGAACAGAACAAAGCCATTGATAAGCTAGAAAAGAAGATTGATGTTATAGCGTCACAGAACTTGACCATTAGCAACAATCTTGCAGAATTAGCCGGGTTTATTCGTGGCACTAAATAACTACTATGCAAGGTGAATACTTTGAGGTATACAAAGAAGTGCATGAAGGCGCAGGTACGATAGCTTCACGGCTACGTGCTGCCATGGCTAAGCACAATATCAAAATGCAATACAGCTCATTTGAGCGATTGTATTTTAGTTGGCGCAAAAGACATAAGCTTGCACCCGATTCACCTGTTAAAGCGCAGGCAAAAGGAAATTTGAACAAACTATCTGTTGACCTTAGCCAGTTCAATACTATTCTGCAGGAGCTATCACCCGAAACTAGCAACCCGCTAGACCTGCCACCATCACAAGAAGCGAACTATAAACCCTTCAAGCTTCCGATTAATCACAATAACATCTTGTTGCTGTCGGATATCCACGTGCCGTATCACAACATACAGGCATTGACGTTAGCATTGAAGTATGGACTGGAGAATGAAGTCAATACAATCTTGCTCAATGGTGATATAATAGACTTCTATGCTATCAGTCGCTTTGAGAAAGACCCGCGTAAAAGAAACTTCGGGCATGAGGTACTAATGACAAGGCAATTTTTAGCTACACTTCGTAAGCTATTCCCGAACGCGGCTATCTATTACAAGTGCGGCAATCACGATGTGCGTTATGATCATTACATCATGCGCAATGCACCCGATTTGTTGGGCATGGATGAGTTCAATTTTGAATCACTCATGCACTTGGATAAGTACAATATCACATTCATACCGGATAAGCAGATAATTCATGCGGGCAAGTTGACAATATTACACGGGCATGAGTTAGGTGCTTCCGTATTCAGTCCCGTAAACATCGCACGTGGTTTGTTTTTGCGTACAAAAGACAGTGCATTGTGTGGGCATCATCATCAGGCAAGTGACCACTCTGAACCAACTATCAATGGTAAGGTTATAATGTGTTGGAGCGTGGCCTGTCTATGTGAGCTGCACCCTGATTATATGCCTATCAATAAACACCACCACGGATTTGCACACGTGCGCGTGTTAGATACTGGAGATTTTGAAGTGAGTAATTACAGGATTGTGAATGGTAAGATTAGATAACAAAAAGGCTCCACGTTAGGAGCCTGATTGTATCAATCTATAACAAAAACAATAATGCAATGAACCACTACACTATGCCGCAAAGATAATGAAACGCAAGCCACATCCTAAAGTCATTCAGCGTAAACTTGGACGCGAGAAAGCGGATGGGTTGTATAGTGATAATGTGATTGAGATAGACCCAACACTACCACCGCTGCGTTATTTCATTGTCTTGATTCATGAATACTTGCATCACATTCAGCCGGAATGGAGTGAGGAAAAGGTTGATGCTGAAGGTGAGGCATTAGGTCGGTTTCTTTGGAAGCAGGGGTATCGCAAGGTGCAACAATGATGCGCCCGCTGCTAAGGATTAAGAAGCGCATTAGCTTGTTGGTGTTTTCATTTTCTTATAGAATAAAACACATTGCAGCGTGTATTCCATACGCTCTAATTCACTTTTACCGCTTACGGTTGCCCAATATTTTTCAGTTCTTATAGTTCTCCAGTCCTTCGTAGTAAATTCAAACGTGTGATTAAACAGTTCTTTGTTTAGTTGTGCTAACCTTATCTGTCTATCAAACTGATCGTTTATTGATTGTTTTGAATAATGACGTGGGAACGTTGGGTTCATGGCCTTGTTATCAAATGACATTTTGCTTTTCATGTTGTATTGATTTTAGAATTATTCATCAAACAAGCCTTCCGTTATTTCTATAAACCTATCGTAAAGTTCGGCTATCTTTCCTTCTACCTCCTCACTATTTTCACCGTACTTGAATTCTCTGCGCATCATATCCATGATGTCTTTGAGTGCGTCTTTATACCGGGCAGCGTTCAAAGTGTATTCGTATTCTACTTGTTCTTCAGGTAGGCTAAACGTTAGTGTTGCTTTCATTTTGTTGGGTTTTATTGTGGATACTTAAAGCTACCGTCAGGGTTTGCTTCAAAAGCTTTTAATGAAATAGTTTTTTTTCCTGTACTTGTTACTTTTTCCCATGCTGATATTCTATAAATCTTACCGCCAAGCTTTAGGTAACCTGCGCAATCTGGAGACTTATCACTAGTTTTCATAGAATACGAATTCAAATGTCCGCTTCCTTCTAACAGTGTTTTTAAATATTTACTTTGATCCATGTTCTTGTTGTGTTCTGTTTGGTGTTCCTGCTTTGCAATCATTATAGCCTTCATTGTAGGCATTAAGTATGTTTTCCATTTCGCGTGTTTGCGCTTTCATCATAAACGCATCCAGTTCAATCCAAGATATGTTAACCGTTTTGCCTTGGAATCTTTTGCGTAATGACTTGCTAAGTGTCCGCAGCGCGGTTTCTTTTTTAGTTTCACTCATGTATTAAAAATGTTTTTTGAAAATCTATTTCCTGATTGATTCGGTGAATGATGCGATTCACCCGGCAACATTCCGTGCTGTTTTTTGGCGTATCTGCTAGGTATCTATGCCGTAGCATTCTCAGTTCATCAACACTAAACTGTTGCAGTTGTTTTCTTGTCATGTGCTTTGAGTTTTAAGATTTCACTTTTCACGTGCTGGTAGTAGGCTTTCACAGAGTAGTATTCACCTGTGCCTTCAAAGTCATTTACTATGTCGGTAGGTGCATTTACTATGGCTTCATCTACGCAGTACAGCGCAGCGTTTAAAGCTTTGATATGCACCTCAACTAAGTTACCTTCTTGCTTTTCGCCTTCGACTATATCAAAATAGTTCGAGTACAGTTGCCATGCTTTGTCTTTTGCTTTCATTGTTTAGCTTATTGATTAGTTCAATTACTTGTTCTTTGTTGTAGTAGTGCTGCGTTGAATTGCGCACATGGTCTTTGAGTTGATCAATGGTCATTGCTTTCATTAGTAGTCGCCTTTAAAGTGATTAAAAAAGTATGCGGGTATTTCGCTGTGCTTTAGCTTCATGCTTACTGCCTTACCACCTGTTGCATTGATTTGATTAGCTACATCGTCCATGCTCTTATTAGTGCCGCCCCAGTTGGATTGATTGTAGAACATGTACGTGTTAGTGGTGTATGCAATCTTTGCATAATCCATTCGGGTAGACGGGTCAAGCAGTACCACCATTGCATAATCTTGCGAGTAGTTACGTAGCACATCCAAACCTCCTGCGCTAAATCCTATGAGTGCGGTTGTCTTCGGGTCTACGTTTGCGATACTGGATAGCTTAGTCCCATATGGTGCTATGTGTATTTCATAGCGTGACCACATCCATGCAGGTATCTGTTTTTCCATCCATGCCGGGGTTGCATAGTGCATGCCCCCCCAAATGATTAGTGTGCAAAGTGCGTTCATTTGTCATCTTCGTTATAAAAAACCATTAAATGAATTATTAATCCAACATTTAATATACCCCATATCATTAACAAACTCAA
>Ga0315904_10009648_pt1 | contig 12578 bp, 10 predicted proteins | sample LakEriMetagenome_6_FD_203529 | JGI IMG/M metagenome (GOLD analysis project Ga0315904, IMG submission 203529) | Freshwater fungal communities from buoy surface, Lake Erie, Ohio, United States - Buoy 12 MA120 | ecosystem: Environmental > Aquatic > Freshwater > Lake | place: USA: Lake Erie, Ohio...
TGCGAGGCGCACTCACCCCCACAAAAAACAGCCTCGGGGTGGTGCATGAGGCGCTGCTCTGGTTTGGTCTCGGGCGGCTCCTGAGACGTGGCTCCCGCACCGAGCAAACTGTCACCTTGGTGCGTGAAGAGAGCACACCGGGCCTACTCTCGGGGACACTTGCGCTGACCGAAGAGCGTGAGGAGCTTCTAAAGCTGCGCGATGAGGTCGTGATGGTGCGGCGGCTACGCTACCAAGCGAGTGGGCTGGGCTATCCCAAGGAGCGCGAGCGGGGCACTCTCTGGCTGGGGCCACAGGGAGAAGTTCTCAAGGGCGATCTCATCCCCTCGTTTGTGGCGACGGCAGCAATGGCCCCAGAAAAAAACGACCCCGCCTTTGCTCTCAAGACCCTGGAAAGTGGCCAGTGGCGTGCGGAGCAAGGGGGAAACGGCTGGGCCGTCACGCACTCGGAAGGCAAGCTGGAGGCGGAGCTAGACTTTGAGCGTCGCCTGCGCCGTCTGACGAGCCGCCTGACGGGCACATCCCTCGTTGCCGAGTGGGACGGCACGGCGCTGCGCTATGCCTATCCCTCCCTCTTGCCCAAGTTTGCCGCAGTGCCCGAGGGTGGTGTGGCGCTCTTTCTTGCCTCACTTCTCCTGCCTGAGCCCATTGCAGGGCAGGCGATTGGCCAGAAGCGCTCGGTGCTGCTCCTCCCGCTGATCACGGGCGATGAGCTGGCGCTGAGCGGAGAGCTCACTCGCCTGCCAGACTCCCCGAAAAAGACACGCCGCTACCGACTCACTCTCGATGGAGGCACTATCGCCGAGCTGGAGGCTGATGCACTTGGCCTGGTGCGCCTGACCAGCAATGGGGCACTGGCTGCCACCCGGAAGCCGTAAAGGCCGTAAAGAATAAAACTTAGGCGGCTACTTTAAACTCACTGGGCTCGTCTTCGGTATCGGATTCTTTATCGTCAAGAATCAGGGAAACATCAGGAGTCACGGTGAGAGTGAGCTCGGTGCCAAAGAAGCTCAGAACACTCTCTAAGCGATCCGACTCCGTGTCGCAGAGGGTGCGGATACGCTCTTGCTTCTCTTTAGCCGTGGCGATCTGCTCTTCTTTTTGAGTGATCTGGCGCTGCAAGTCCGCAATCTGGGACTCGGTCTCGGAGATATAGTCGGCGGTTTTCTTGCCCTGCGTCTCTGCAAACTGCTGGAGTGTGTCGCGCTTCTGCGCGGCATCGCCCACAATGCTCTGACGGTTGACCCCGATGGCTGTCCCCAGCGCTCCGAGGGTCACTTGCACCGTCTGGCGCTTCATCTCCAGTGGCATCTCTTTAGGGAGCTGCTCCAGCATGTCCAAGGTCTGCTCCGCCGTGAAGCTGGTAGTGCTCACTTTGGCAAACTGGTAGATCGCCGGAAAATCCAGCGTCCCCTCAGAGGAAAGAGCGGGCTGCTCTGCCGCTGTGACGACAGGGGTAGCAGACAGGGGAGCAGGCGCACTGCTCAGACGAATGGGTGGTGCGGCTGGCTCAGACGCACTCTCTTTCTTATCTCGCATAAAAAATGACATAGCTTTTCGATCCTTTAGGTGACGTACTGTCTGTATTGTCGGCAGAGCCTGAAAAAATTACCAGGGTATTCAGAGAAAATATTGCATGGTAAAATGGGGGGCGCTATGGCATCTGATAAGCTCCCGGATCTGGCAGAGAAATACAAAGATATCCCCTTCGACGACAGTCGTGTACTGAAGTACAAAGAGAGCGCTGGCTGGGAAGTGCTCCTCAAGACCGCCGCTGAGGTCAAGCTGGTGGACAGTGAGATCCGTGCTCTGATTCTGGAGATGGCCGATATCATGTACGCCGCGCACGGGGTGGGGCTGGCCGCGCCTCAAGTGGGCCACAGTCTACGCCTTCTGGTCTATGATGCGGGGGCGGGGCTTCAGGCGCTGATCAATCCCCATGTCTCCAAAGAAAAAGGCGAGCAGTACGAGCCCGAAGAAGGCTGTCTCTCGATTCCTGGTCTGCGTGGCGTGGTGCGCCGCCCCACCCAGATCTATGTCCAGGCGCTCAATGCCAACGGTCACCCCGTGCGCTTCAAGGCCCGCGACTTCGAGGCGCGGATTATCTGCCATGAGGTAGATCACCTCAACGGGATTCTCTTCACCGAGCGCGCCGATCCCAAGACCCTCCACATGCTCACGCCTGAAGAGCAAGCCTCGGAGCGCGAGCCTGCCGAGTAGCATGCGCGTTGTTTTCTTCGGGACCTCTCCGTTTGCCGTACCGACACTCCAGGCGCTTCATGACAGCGCTCATGAGGTGCTCGCTATCGTGACACAGCCGGATCGGCCTGCGGGGCGTGGGATGCAGCTTGCTGAGTCGGCGGTGAAGAAAGCCGCGCGTGCCCTAGGCTATGAGAGTATCCTTCAGCCGGAGAAAGTGCGCCGCAAGCCCTTCCCGGAGGAGCTAGCTGCGCTTGCCCCGGATGTGCTGGTGGTGATCTCGTTTGGGCAGATCATCCCCCAGCGCGTTTTAGACATTCCAAAGTACGGCGGCATCAATGTCCACGCCTCGCTCCTCCCCCGCTGGCGCGGCGCGGCCCCTATCCACCGAGCGATTATGGCAGGTGACTCCGAGACCGGCGTGGCGACCATGCAGATGGAGGCCTCGCTTGACACAGGTCCCGTGTTTTTGGAGGCTCGCACTCCGATCTTGCCCACCGATACGACGCTCTCGCTGGAGCCACGTCTGGCGGATGCGGGCGCGGCACTCCTCATCCAGACCCTGGATCGCTTAGCGCATGAGCCGCAGTGGCAACCCACGCCGCAGGGTGAAGATGGCATGACCTACGCCGCGATGCTCACCCGTGAGGATGGCTTTCTCAATCCCACTGCCGAAAGTGCCACGCCGCTTGCCAACCGAGTGCGTGCGCTCACGCCGCGCCCGGCGGGTGTGATCCTGCTGGCAGGAAAAGAAGTGAAGGTTCTGGAGGCGATTGCCCTCCCCGCTACTGAGCCGGATGTGCCCGGCAAGATTGTGGCGGTGACAAAAGAGGGCATCGAGCTGGCGACAGTCGAGGGCATCTTGCGTCTTGTGACGGTACAGCCGCCGGGCAAGCCCGCGATGGCGGCGACGGCCTACGCCAATGGAGCACGCCTCAAGCCAGGTGATCTTGCGGCCTCTCCATAAGATTTTTCCGTCAAAGAAGGATTCGTCGCACCGACGTTGTATAATAGGCTGGCATCCTTGTCAGTAGTGTCTATTGGATCAGTTGTGCCGAAAGGAATCGAGTTTGAAGATGCGTGTCCTTAACCGCCGCCTCGTGCGCTTTGTCTCTGCTGCCATTGTTGGTGGCATGGCGCTTGCCGCCTTAGCTCAGGAGAATGGTGCCCCAATAACGTTCTCACTTTTTAAAGGTGAGACGGACTCCGTTACGCTGGGTGGCTGGGGAAGTGGCCGCGCCGATGCTAGCCGCGGCGATAGTGGCCGTGTTAAAGTGGGGGACTACTCTATTAAAGTCACCACCCACGGTACCCACCAAGGGGGACGCATTGACTTCGCAAAGCCCGTTGACCTGAGTGCTGCCCTTGCGAATCCACGCTGCTACCTGCGCTTCCAGACCAGCTTTAATGCCACCCAGGATGTCCAAGATATCACAGGCTTTGCACAGAAGAAGGCAGCCGGAGCTTTCGAGCGGATGCGCTATGTCTTTATCATGGCCGATGGCTCTCAGTACGAGCTGATCCGCCCCCTAGATGTCCCGCCCTCTGAAGACCCAGACTCCTACGTCCCGCAGAACATTCCACTCGCCGCACTGAAGAAAATCGCCAAGAAGCCTCTTGCAGGCAACGGAGCAAAGCTTGCGTCGGTGGTAGTGGCGGGCGATAAATATGACACGTTCTATATCGGGGAGATTGATGTTCTCACGGATGAGACCGAGGTCAGTGTTGCGGATCTTGAGGATCAGATTGCCTTCGCCGATAACGAGATGACCTTTGTGGGGGATGCAGAGGCGGGGGCCAGCACCCTGAAGTTTTCTTGGGACTGGGATGCCAGCGATGGAATTCAGGAAGATGACACGGGCCGCACGGTCAAGCATGTCTTTCCTGCCAAGCTCTTCCGTGGCGATGAGCAGATTCATAAAGCAGTGGTCACCCTGACCGTCACTGATGTTGATGGGCTCAAGGCTCCTCAGCGCAAGACTCTTGCACTTGAGATTAGCCGCTAACCGTTTCCTGTGACCGATCCCCGTGCAGCGCCCCAGCCAAGCCGACTCCCGGCGTGGCTGGAGGCCATGCGCCCCAAGCAGTGGGCCAAGAACGCACTGCTTTTTGCGGGGCTGATCTTCACGCAAGACCAAGGGCATCAGCTCTCTCACTGGCTCAAGACCTTTGCGGGTTTTCTCCTTTTCTGCTTGCTCTCCGGGCTTACCTACTACATCAATGATCTGATGGACCTAGATGCGGATCGGCAGCACCCTAAAAAGCGCTTTCGTCCCATCCCCTCAGGGCGCCTACCCGCCAAAACGGCGTGGGTGCTGGCCGGGCTGGGCATTCCGGCTCTCTTAGTCGCGGCGCGCTTAATGGAGTACGATCTGAGTGGGTGGCCTGCGTGGAAGTTCTTTACGACAGCAGCGCTCTATCTGACGGTGACACTTTTCTACTCTCTCGTACTCAAGTATGTGGTGATCGTGGATGTGCTGACCCTGGCCTCGCTGTTTGTGGTGCGGGCAGTGGCGGGGGCATTTGTGATTAATGTGCCGATCTCGGAGTGGCTACTGCTGTGTACGCTGCTACTAGCGCTCTTTTTGGGGCTCTCAAAGCGGCGCGGGGAGCTGGTGGCGCTGGGTGAGGGAACCCCGACTCGGGCGATTCTCAAGGAGTATAGCCTGCCGATGCTGGAGCAGATGATCACGGTGGTTGCCTCGGCGTGCTTGATGTCCTACACACTCTACACGTTCTTCTCAAAGTCGCAGACAGGGCACAGCCGCCCCTATCTCATGGCGACAATTCCCTTTGTGATCTACGGACTCTTCCGCTATCTCTACTTAACCCACAAAAAGGGGATGGGTGAGGCTCCCGAGGCGGTGCTGGTGGAAGACAAGCCGCTGATGATCAATGTTCTTCTCTGGGCACTGGTGGCCGTGATTGTCCTGCAGATGGGGGGGCGCTCCTAGCTCGCCCCGCCGGGGTTGCCGGGCCAGTGCACGCCTGCGGCACGAAACGCTCCGGTCTCGGGGCAGAGGATACTCATTCCACCATCCACAGGCACAGTTGCGCCGGTGATAAAGCTGGCGGCATCGGAGGCGAGAAAGAGGGCGACCGCGGCAATTTCCTCGGGGTGCCCGACGCGATCTAAGGGGTAGTGGGTGTAAAAGACCTGCTGCTCATCTTCCGAGAAGCGCTCTTTCCAGGCCTGCTCGCCCATGGTCATGATATGGCCGGGGGCAATGCAGTTCACCCGAATGCCATAGCGCCCCAGATCCGTGGCAAGCGCTCGTGTGAGCCCGGCGAGGGCGGCTTTGGACGTTGAGTAGGCGACTCGCTCGGGGATGGGCTGATTGCCGACGAGAGAACCAAGGTTAATGATGCTGCCCTTGGTCTGTTTTAGCGCATCGAGTCCCGCTTGGGCGAAGAGATAGGGAGCGCGGACATTGACCGCCTGCACGGTGTCAAAGAGCGCGACAGGGGTGTCTTCTAGCGTAGTGCCCCGCTGGTCGGCAGCGTTGTTGACAATGCAGTCGAGCCGTCCAAATCGCTCTAATGTGGCAGCAACGACTCGGGCTGGGAACGCCATGTCGGTGACATCGCCCTCCAGACAGAGCGCATTATTCTCTCCCAGAAGCGCGGCAGTCTCTTCGATGCGCCGTAGATCAGTCGCGCAGACTTTCCAGCCTGCGTTGTGAAAGGCAAGCGCAATCGCTTGTCCAATGCCCTGCCCTGCGCCGGTAATAATGACGGTTTTCATACTTCTACTCCACCACGGTTGTGTCGCCCCAAGAGAGGCCCGTTTTTACCTCGACATCCAAGCTCACGGAGAGTTCGTAGGCGTTTTCCATGCACGCCTTTACTTTTGTGCCCAGCTCAAGGGCCGCGTCTTGGTCTACCTCAAAGAGCAGCTCATCGTGCACTTGCAAGAGCAGTAGTGCCGGAAGCTCCGTGGCCTTCAGCATCGCCGCGACCGAGAGCATGGCTTTTTTCATAATATCCGCACTCAGCCCCTGGATCGGCATGTTCGCCGCTGCCCGCTCCGCCGCCTGACGGAAGTTAAACACGCGATTGTTGATATCAGGAATCCAGCGCCGACGGCCAAAGAGCGTCTGGACATAGCCGTTTTTCTGGGCAAACTCAATCGTCGCATCTAAGTAGACCTTCACGCCTGGAAAGCGCGCAAAGTACGACTCTTTCAGCGCCTTCGCCTCACCCTGTGGGATTTTCAACTGTCGCGCCAAGGCAAAGTCCGAGATGCCATAGAGCACCGCGAAGTTCACCGTCTTGGCCGCGCGCCGCATCTCACTCGTCACATCATCCGGCGAAACCCCATATACCTTGCTTGCTGTGTACTTGTGAATGTCCTCGCCCGACGTAAACGCGGCCCGCATGTCGGCATCGTTGGCCACGTGGGCAAAGATGCGCAGCTCGATCTGCGAGTAGTCCGCCGAGAGCAGTATGCGTCCCGGCGGCGCGACAAATGCCTTACGAATCTCCCGCCCCACAGCCGTGCGAATCGGAATGTTCTGAAGATTGGGGGACGATGACGAAAGCCGCCCCGTCGCCGCCACGGTCTGGTTCAGCGACGTGTGCACCCGCCCATCGCTTCTCACCAGCGCCGGCAGCGCGTCGGCGTAGGTGCTCTTGAGCTTCGCCAGCTCACGGTACTGCAACACATCCGCGACAATCTTATGCTCCAGCGCCAGCGGCTCTAGCACGTCCGCATCGGTCGAGTAGCCCGTCTTGGTCTTCTTCCCCGACGGCAGCTTCAGCGTCTCAAAGAGCACTTCCGCCAGCTGCTTCGGCGAGTTCACCGCAAACACCACTCCCGCCTCCGCATGGATCGCCTTCTCTAGCGTCGCCACTTGGCTCCCCATCTCCGCCGCAATCTTGCCGAGCAATACCGTGTCCAAGAGTAGCCCCGTGCGCTCCATCTCCGCAAGCACTGGCACCAGCGGCAGCTCTAAATCGCGCAAAAGCTCCGCCAGCTTGTCCTTTTCGAGCCTTGGTGTGAGCTCTTTCTCAAGCACAAAGATCGCCTCTGCCTCCGCACAGACCCGTGCCTTATCTTGCTCAAACACCGCTATGGGATTGAGGCTTGCACGCTCCTTCTTCTCCAGCGCAGGCGGCAGCTCACGTCCCGCATGGTTCTGCGCAATGTCCCGCAAGGGGTAGGTCGCCCGCTGACCAGCAAAGAGCAAATACGCCGCCAGCTCCGCATCAAAGGCAAGCGACGAAACCGCAAAACCATGCCGCTGCAAGACTGTGATGTCCGTGCGTCCATCGTAGGTCAGCTTACCGATGGTGGGGTCTGCGAGGAGAATCCCTCCTCCCCCGGCCCCCGGGTACCCTCTGGGTGCCAACCCTGCGGAGGCAGGTTGGGGGAGGGGAGAGAGAATGGGGTTGTCGAAAAGTCCGCCAAGCTCGGCTCCCCCACTTGCGGGGGCGGGGGGGGCGATGGGACAGTAAAACACGCGCCCGCCTCCGGTGGCGATGGCAATTCCGTAGAGCGTTGCATCCAGCGCAGACTTTTCATCGGTGTGGAGCCGAAGGGCAATTTTCCCCGCCGCCCTCACAGCACTTAATAACTCCGCCACATCAGACTCGCTCTGAACCTCCGTAACCGTGAGCAAGACCGCCTTTGCCTCTGCCACAACCTCCCCTCCTCCCAAACCTGCCTCCCAGGATTGGGAGGAGGGATTCACGGAGGAGGGTTGCGTCGCCTTCGCCTCCACCCGCCGTGCGAGGGTGCGGAACTCCAGCTCATCGAAGAAGACCTTAATCGCGGCGTAGTCCGGAGCGTACTCAGGGCAGTTTTCGGGAGCCGGGAGCGCGGCTGCCTCGGGGAGGGGAATGTCCTTGCGGATCACCGCCAGCTCTTTGGAGAGGCGCATCTTATCTAAGTGCTCCCGAATCTTCTCCTGAATACGGGCAGGCGTCACTTCACTTAGGCGCGCCTCGATCTCCTCCACCGTCGGGAAGGCTTGCAAGAGCGTTGTCGCGGTTTTCTCGCCAATGCCTGGGACGCCGGGGATATTGTCGCTAGAGTCGCCTTTTAGTGCGCGATAGTCTGTGAGCTGACTCGGCTTCAGCCCGTAGCGCGTCTCAACCGCAGCCTCATCGTAGAGCACGGTGTCCGTGATGCCCTTAATCGTCGTGAGAACTTGAATGCTCGGCTGGACAAGCTGGAGCATGTCCGAGTCGCCGCTGACGATCAGCACGTCATAGCCCGCTGCCTTGCCTTGCGTGGCGAGCGTCCCGATAATATCGTCGGCTTCGTAGCCCGGCGCTTCCAGCGAGATCGCCCGAAAGACATCGGCAAGACGGCGTGCGTACGGTCCCTGCTGAATGAGATCATCGGGCGTGTCTTGGCGCGTCCCCTTGTACTCCGTGAACAGCTCGTGGCGAAACGTCGGCTCGTGCGTGTCCCAGGCGCAGAACATCAGATCGGGCGCATGTTTCTCGGTCACGCCTAGCAGCATCTGCGTGAAGCCAAAGAGCGCGTTGGTGGGCAGCCCCTTGGAGTTGGTGAGCGAGCGCACCGCAAAAAAGCCCCGGAAAAGCAGCGAGTTGCCGTCGAGGAGAACGAGTGTTTTGGCCATTTGCGGGTATTGTACCCGCCGCTCGCACCACTCCGGTATACTGGCTCCATGACGATGAAACGACTCATGATCGGAACCAGCTCTGTCAGCGCTTCCGAGATTTCTTTGGGCTGTATGCGAATCGCGGGCATGGCTCCCGACGCGGTGGACACGCTCCTGCGCACCTCCTGGGAGGCGGGGATCAACTTCTACGACCATGCCGATATCTACGGCGGCGGCAAGAGCGAGGAGGTCTTTACGGCGTCGATCAAGCGCCTCGGGCTGAAGCGTAGCGAGCTGCTTTTGCAGAGTAAGTGCGGCATCCGTAGCGGCTTCTTCGACTTCTCCAAGGAGCATATTCTCACCTCCGTAGACAAGATTCTCACACGCCTCGACACGGACTACTTGGATATTCTGCTCCTCCACCGCCCCGATGCGCTGGTTGAACCCGAGGAAGTGGCGGAGGCTTTTGAGGCGCTCAAGCAGAGCGGCAAAGTTCGGCACTTTGGGGTGAGCAACCACAACCCCAGCCAGATCGAGCTGCTCCAAGCCAGCCTCCCGATGAAGCTGGAGGCAAACCAGCTCCAGTTCTCTATCACCAACACGGGCATGATTGACCATGGCCTCAATGTGAATATGGAGATTGATCGCTCGATTGATCGCGATGGTGGAATTTTGGACTACTGCCGCCTCAAGAAGATCACCGTTCAGGCGTGGTCGCCGTTCCAGTACGGCTTCTTCGAGGGGACGTTTTTAGGCAACCCCAAGTTCCCCAAGCTCAACGAGGTTCTGGAAGCGATGGCCAGCGAGTTTGGCGTCACTCCCACAACCATGGCCATTGCTTGGATTCTGCGCCACCCCGCCAAGATCCAGCCTGTGGTTGGAACAACGAGCCCCGAGCGTGTGCAGCAAGTCGCGCTTGCCTCGGGAGTCGCGCTGACCCGACCTCAGTGGTACGAGATCTACCGAGCGGCGGGCAATACGCTTCCCTAATCCGCCGGTTTCAACCGGCGGCGACTCGGTAGAGCATCTCGCCCGCTTTGGGGACATAGAGAATTCCTTCGTCCTCGCGGTCTTTGTAGTCGTCGACATTGATCGTGCGCCAGTCGCGGTAGCCGAGGTTGATCTTCTTGCAGACGTCTTCGGGGATGCCGGTGGCCAGTGTGACGGTAACGCGCGGGGTTTCGATGCCGTTTTCGTAGGTGCCAACGCCTTTCACATGGACGCAGTGGGCCATCGTGCCCCACGGCTCGTCTTTGAACTTGTCCCAGTGGGCAAGAAAATAGTCGCGGACGTGGTAGCCGAGGCGCTCGATATGCTCGCCGTGGGTGACGGAGATCTCGTGGATATGGGGGGCGTAGATGATCAGCTCGCCCCCATCGGCGACCACGGGCTCTAGCTTGTACATGCACTTTCCCCCCACCCAGAGCTCGTCGTACATGGGCGGGGCGCAGGAAAGAACCGTGTGAAACGCGCGGGGCATGTAGGTGATATGGAGCTGGTCGCTCAGGTCGGAAGCCGCGTCCCAGGCCGCTTCCGGCGAGCCCGCGTAGAGCCCGGCCAGCATTCCCTTCTCGACCACCATACAGAACGCCGTGCGGGGAGTTGGCACCATCGCAGCAGCCCGATCCACGACTTTACGCACCGGAGTCCACTTGTGCCCGATGATGAGCGGGTTGCTAATCACCGCCCCGAGCCAGTGGAAAAAGTTCAGCACCTCTGGGCCGGAGATGCCCGGGAAGAGGTATTTATTGCCCCCCGAGAAGCCCACGACCTCGTGCGGGAAGACCGGCCCTAGGATCATCAGCCGGTCGTAGTCGTAGATGATCTTGTTGATGCGCACCGGCACGTCCATCGCAAAGAGGCCATTCGAGAGTGTGGCGATCTCCTCACTGGGGATCGTCCCCAGAGACGCCAGCGCATTGGGATCGTCCCAGGCGTGGTTCAAAAACAGCACCGAGCCGTAGGTTTCGTGGCGCTGCTCTAAGCTAATCTCCAGCCGCTGGCAGATCTCGTCTTCCGTCATCGCGCGGTGCGTTCCCAGCGCGATCATGATGTCCAAGTGCGCTCCGGCGGCATGCGTCTGGGCGTAGATCTCCCGAAAGAGCCAGCCGACCGGCGCGGTGCGCGTGGCATCGGGGATGATCAGCAAGAGGCGCTTGCCTGCAAGCTCCAGCGGAGCCAGTGCCTGCGCCACAATCTGCGCCACCTCCGGCTCGGTGAGCGTGCGGTCGGTGAAGCCCAGACCAAATGCGTTCTCTGTCATAGTAGCTCTATTCTACTCGACCGGCGTCCCGTCACTCGCGCACTTTCTTCGGGATTTCGCGAACAAGCTCACTCTGAGTACATTCGACCAACCGGAAATCAGACGTAAAAAGAAAACTCGTGCCAAGCGAGCTCCCACTGGCTTTGGCTCTTCTTCAAGAAGTAGGTTCCCGATACTCCGTGAAAGCCCTCGCTGAATCGGACACGTAGCACGGCATTTTCTTTGTTGGGCGTGTACCCCGGAAGGCAAACGGAGAGCCGGACGTGCCCGTGAGGGAGTTTCTGCCCGTACTGCCCGAAAACGGTCACCAGCTTTTTTGCCTCCCAGAGCTCTATCTCCGCTCGGTGTGGCTTCCAAGCACGGAGAGAGACGCGGGTGAGATTGCGTTGCTGAAGATGCTCCCGAAGAGGAAGCGTCACTTGAAGCGCCTGCTCCATCTCCAGATCGGCATTGAGCTGGTTGTCGTCGAAGAGCGAGTAGCCAGAACTTGTCTCCACGAGGAGGAGGCGTGTGCGTTTTGTAAGGCGTAGATCACGGCCCTCGTAGGTCAGAAAATGCTCCAGTGCGAGATTGAGCACTTCTTGATCGTCATCGGTCAGCTCTTGATCACGTGGCATCGGGCGTAGGGTGGGTTTGGGTGGTTGGCTTGTTGGCTCTGGGCGCTTCTCTTTGATCGGAATGGGGGGCAGAGACTTTCCTCCTGCCTTGCGAAGAAGCGAGGCGGCTTCTCGAAGGCTCGCAGACTCTTTGGGGATTCGGCTTGCATAGCGCTCGGCGTAGTAGAGTGCGGTTCCAAATCCGGGGCGGCGAAAGTTCACTCGTGCGCCACCTCGCAACAGGGTACGTACGTTTCCCGATTCCCAAATTTCCGCTGCGGCTTGCAAGGGTGTCATACCACTCCCGCCGTTAGGATCAGCTCCTGCACGTAGGAGAAGCTCAATATGCTTGACACTATCTGGATGGCTTGCCGCGGCGACCAGCGGCACCTCGCCACGATTATCTGCCAAGTTCGGATTAGCTTTGTGCGCTAAAAGTAGCTGTGTTAGCTCTGGTTCTAGCATATTCAGTGCCTCAAGAAGTGCGGTGCGCCTGTAGAGCCCCTGCCCATTGGCATTGGCCCCTCTCTTGAGGAGTAGCTCTGCAATCGGTATGTTCCTGTAAGAGACAGCAACGATCAGTGGCGTATCACCTGGATACGGCTTGCCTCCCCTATCGCGTGTTCGTAGCGACGGCAGGGTGTAGCGAGTTTCCCGTGCATTGGGATCCGCTCCCGCCTCCAGAAGCTGCGTTACTGCCGCTATGTCGTCTTTCTTGATAGCCGCGATGAGCTGCTTCGTGGTGGGCGTTTGCATTTGGGTTACTTCCAGACTAGTGTGAGTGCTGCACCGGCGGGAACCTTCACGGTTGTTGCATGGCCTTATTGTCACCGTGTATGGCCGCGCTAGCTTGACAGATAAATCCCTCTCCTGTAGGATGCACGCACCATGTTACGACTTCGGGTAAGCTTTCTCCTGGTACTTGTAGGTTGCTCTGTTGCACCGCCT
>Ga0315904_10009652_pt1 | contig 12576 bp, 2 predicted proteins | sample LakEriMetagenome_6_FD_203529 | JGI IMG/M metagenome (GOLD analysis project Ga0315904, IMG submission 203529) | Freshwater fungal communities from buoy surface, Lake Erie, Ohio, United States - Buoy 12 MA120 | ecosystem: Environmental > Aquatic > Freshwater > Lake | place: USA: Lake Erie, Ohio...
GGCGGCGGCGACGCGACGAGCGACGCGGAGAAGCGGCGCTACGCCGCGCTCCGGCGTCTTCTGGCCGGCGCCGTGTCGCTCGTCGCGGCGCGCGAGAGGCTCGACTTGCTGCTGAGTGAGGAGATGCCGAGCGGCGACTCTGCGCAGCACGACGTCGAGCGAGAGGACGATCGGCAGCGAGACGACGTGGCAGACGAGAAGAGAGGCAAGGTGGAGGATGAGATCTCGAGCTTGCGTCGCATCTTCGAGGCGCCCGAGTTCGACGAGGACGTCGCGCGCATCGAGCAGCAGCTTCGCGAGTGCAGCTTCGCGACGATGCACAACGACGTCGAGCGCGCCGCCGCCATCGAGATCAGCGTGCTCATGCCCGAGTCGCTCCTCGAGACGCTCGACGCGACGTACACCGACAGCACGAGCACCAGCAACATCAGCAGCAGCTCCTCCGAAGCTGCGCGCATTCCGCTGCGCGCGCGGCAACTCCTCGTCGCTCTCGATCGCGCCCTTGTGGTGTTCGAGCCGGACCTGCAGCAGCAGCGCATCGCCGTCGCAGAGCTGAAGCGCGCCGAGACGGAGGCGGAGAAAGCAGGCGCCACCGACGACGACGCGGCATCGCAGCAGGAGCAGCAGCTGCTCACCCAGACCGACGGCGTTCCTGACCGCCGCTTCGCTCTTCTCGCGCGTCTTCTCGAGGTGGCGGCCGACTCGCACGCTTCGGAGGACGACGACGAGCGGCTCGTGCACCTCGTCGCTGTGCGCGACTCCTTCATCGCGCAGACGATGCCGCCGCACCAGCACGCGCCCGCGCCCGAGATCGTGTCGCCCGAGATGACCGAGCGCATCGCGCGCGCCGTGCACAAGAAGCTGCAGTGCGCGGAGGTGTTCTCGTGCGCGCTGTGCGCCGAGGTGCAGAAGATGGCGCGCGGCGACCAGCCGCGGTACCGCCTCGTCGACGCCAGCCTGGCCGCGACCAGGGTGCCCTTTGCGTGCCCGTCGAAGCGCTGCCCCATCGAGAGCTACAACCTGCGCGACAAGGACTTCGGCCACATCAAGTCGCTGGAGGAGGAAGTGACCGACCCGGTCGAGCGCGCCGCCTTCAAGCTGGGGCCGCGCGCCGCTGCTGCTGGTGAGGACGACGCCGCCGCCGACGAGGCGCGCAAGATCCGCGTGTGCGAGAACTGCGACAACCACGTCGCCAAGGGCACCGCCATCTGGCAGACGGCCTACGACTTCGGCGTGCGCCTGCCCGAGCTCAACGACCTCACGCCTGTCGAGCGCGAGCTGGTTTCGCTGGTGTCGCCGCAAGTGGTGGTGCATCGCACGACGCACGTCAGCACCGGCACGACGGTGGAGCAGTCGCGGCGCCACGTCATCTCGCTGATGCACTCGGGCCCCGCCATCGCCGCGCAGCTCAGCGCGCTGGACAAGCACATGCCGCACGACCTGAAGTCCCGCCTGCTCAACAACGTGCGCGTGCTCCTCGTCCACAACAACCCGTCGCGGTACCAGCGCTACTTCGACGGCGAGGCCGTGCCCGCCCGCGGCGCCGAGTTCGCCATCGACGCGTCGCGCGTCGTCGTCGCCTTCGACGCCCTTCGCGTGTGCCACTTCTCGTACCGCAACTACGCGGAGCTCGACTTCTCGCAGGACAAGGCGGTGGCACTCTCGCACGAGCTCTTTGCGCGTCGCGTCGAGACCTTTGCCGGCGACCAGCCGGTCGAGGACCGGGTGAAGCCCGCGCGCAGCAGCAAGAAGCAGAAGCAGAAGGCGGCCGCCGCGTCAGAGGGCACCGACGCGCAGCTCGAGGTGCTGAGGCCGCGGGCGTCAGAGGCGGTGGCGACGCGAGCGGCGCAGCTGCAGCACGAGCACCGCGAGCACGAGCAGGAGCCCGCAGCCACGGACGAGAAGCGCCACGGCGACGACGAGCAGGAGGAGAGCAACGCGTCAAGCAGCGGCAGCGACAGTGGCGGTGGTGATGGTAGTTCTGCTGACGACGTGAGCGACCATGGCGGGATGATGTCGGACGTGCAGGCCCTCGACGGCTTCCGAGTCGGCCAAGCAACTGACAAGCAGATGTCGGACGACGAGGACGACGCCGACGACCCGCTCATCAGCGACAACGTCGCCGCCGCCGCCGCCGCCGCCAGCGACCGCCCTATGACCATCGCGATCGTGTGCGCCAAGACGCACAGCCGCGACGACTACGTGGGCGCGCAGCTGCTGCTGCGCTTCACCGCCGTGTGCTCCGACCCCGTCGACGAGTTCTCGCGCAACGACGAGCTCCTAGCGGGCGGCTTCCCGCACCTCTTCGCGACCGGCAACCCCGGCTTCTCGGGCGTGCCGGACCCGAAGATGCAGCAGCACCTCGTCCGCTTCTACGACGGCCGATTCGCGCAGTGCTCGATGTTCCTGCTGCTCCTCCACAACCAGCAGGTGCGGCACGGCGTGCTGCGCGAGACTGCCCGCGTGACGCACGAGAACTCCATGCGCGCGCTCGCGCTGATCAAGCCGGCCAACTTGGCGCTGCTGCAGTCGGCCGTCGCCAAGATCGCCAAGAACCGCGCCGAGGCGCAGGAGCGCGGCGAGAGCCTCACGGAGGCGCGCGAGCACGCGAACCTCACCACCGTGGAGTCGCGCCTGCTCAGCGAGATGGGCACGCTCGTCACGATAAACGAGCGCAAGGTGCCCTTCAGCGGCGCCGACTCGCTCTCGGGGCGCTGGACGCTCAACGCGCTCATCGCCGCGCGCGGCGCGCCGACGCTGTTCCTCACCATCACGCCGTCGCCAATGGACAGCGCCTTTGGCCTCCGTCTGTGCTGCTCGCGCCTCAGCGCGCTCGAGGACGTGCTGCAGGAGGACGTCTGGCTCGACCACTTTGCGCAGGTGCTCGAGAATCCCGGCCGCAGCGCGCTCTTCTTCAAGCTCGTGCTCGACGAGCTCCAGCGCGTCTTGAGCGAGCCGCCCTTCAACGTCACGGCGCACTTTGTGTCCGTCGAGACGCAGCGCGTGCTCGGCCTGCTGCACGCCCACATGCTCCTCTGGACGCCCTTCGGACCCGAGCACATGTACGAGGCGCTGCGCACGGGCTTCTCTGACGTCGCGAAGCGCGCCGCCGACTTCTTCGTCACCACGTCCGTCCCGCAGCAGTGGCACGACGAGCGCGCCGCGCGCTGGGCCGCGCACGAGCGCGTCTTCCCGCCCGGCGTGCAGGTGGCCATCGACGCGCAGCGCCAGGAGGAGTTCGCAGCCGAGGTGGCGGTGGCGGCGGCGACATCCACGGCGCTCTGCACAAGCCCCGCTCCCGCTCCGACGCCCGTCGACGACCTCGTCAAGCACGCCGTGCACGCCAACAACGTGCACCAGCAACACGGCCGGCGCTGCTTCAAGTACGGCGCCAACGGCGCCCCTGTGCGCTGCCAGCAAGCGCACGGCCGGCCGCCGAGCGAGGAGACGCAGCCCGTGCTCCTCAAGAAGCTGCTGGAGCCTCGCGGCGGCCGCGGCTACTACAGCACGGACGAGGTCGAGCCGCTGACCGACGAGAAGCTGCAGACGATGCTGCCGTGCCGCCATCTCAATCTGGCGACGTGCGGCTGCGCCAACGTGCTCGACGCGAAGACGGCCGTGCCCGTGCTCATCGTGCAGAAGTGCGTCGCCACCGAGGGCATCGTCGCCGCGACCCGCGGCGCCCCCGTCGCAGCGCAGAATCCGCAGCAGCAACAGCAGCAGCAGAGGCAAGAAGACCTCAACCAGTCGCAGTCGCACGGCGAGACGAGCTCCTCCAGCGACGACGACGACGAGCGCGACGATCTGGACGAGCAGAAGGAGGCAGCAGTGCGAGTGGTCTCCGACGCGGTGGCTGCTGCGCGCCCGGCGCCGAAGCGAGGACGTGGTGGTGTTGCTGCTGCGGCGGCGGCACAGCAGGAGGAGCAGTGCTCCGCGGGGCAGCGCGCGCAGCAGGAGCTCGTCTCGCTCAACGTCGGCGGCCCCATCGGCGACCCGCACATGTCCACCTTCAACTGGACTCTGATGGCGGCGTTCTTGTGCAACATGAACGTCGCGCTGGTGCAGACGGCTTCGCTGACGGACGCGCTCGTGCGGTACTTGGTCAAGTACGCGACCAAGGGCGGCTCGGGTCACTCCGCTGGCTACGGCACCATCCCGGCGCTCATCGGCAAGCTCTCCAAGCAGGCCGAGAAGCAGCGGGCGGCGCTCAAGACGCTCAACACCAACATGGGCATCGTCCCCGAGAACGAGGAGCAGCGGCAGCAAATGCAGCAGCTCGCTGCCGACGCGAGCTCGACGTCGTCGATCCCGCTCAAGTCGGGCAAGGACGTGCTGCAGGCGATGCGGATGGTGGACACGGGCGCGCAGGCCGTGCCCGTGACGCAGGCGGCGCTCGCGCTGCTGCAGGTGCCGCGCTTCATGGCGTCGCAATCTTTCTTCACGATCTCGAGCATCACCGCCATCTACACGCTCATCAGTCGTGACAAGATGGTCGCGCGGTTCGCAGCGCTCGCGGCCGAGGAGACGCGCTACCAGGAGCTACTGCGCGCACAGGCGATGCCGACTGCCGGCGGGACTCGGCGCCAGAGATCCACCGCCGCAGCCGCCGCCACTGTCGAGCAGCAGCCCGAGCAGCAGCCCGATGAGGGCAACGTCGAGAACAAGCAGCCCGTCGCCGCCGCGCAGGAGGCGGAGGTGGAGACCGAGGAGGAGCAGCAGCAGCGCACGGCGGCGGAGCGCGCCGCTGCTGATCTCAAGGAGCGGCAGGACAGCGCGCTGCACTACGACGCCATGTTCTGCGCGGAGGTGGGCAAGTCGCGCAACGTCGAGTTTGGAGACGCGCAGTCGCTCGAAGAGATGATCGAGGGCCGACACTCCTTCGGCCACATCGAGGAGCCGGCCGCCGGTGGTGGAAAGAGCCCGCTCTTCTACGACCGCACGCGCGGGCGCGCGACTGTCACCGACGCGGCGTTGAACTACCAGTTCCGCCCGCGGATGCTCGGCCGATGGTGCTGGCTGCACTTCGAGATGACCTTCATCGACGTCCGCCGTCATGGCGAGAAGAAGCCCGGCGCGCCGCCGACTGAAGACGTCGACGACGCGCTTCTCGAGGAGGAGGCGATGCTGGTGGAGGAGGAGGAGCAGCAAGAGCAGCAGCAGCAACAACTCGCACACGACGACCGAGGACAGCACGTCGACGAACACGACAGCGACGACGACGACGATCTCGACACCGCCAAGCGCGATGACTCGTCTCAACGACCCGCCGCCGCGAGCACGATCGAGAACGCCGACAGCAACAGCGACGTCAACGGCGACGCAGATGGAGCGCCGCTGCAGCCAGCAGCACCAGCAGCGGCCCCGCCGCCGTCGGCGAAGAAGCCGCAACAGCAGCAGCAGGCGAGCAAGTCTCAGTCGCGGCTGCCGCCGGGCCCGTCGCCGCACACGCGTCTCGAGTTCGAGGAGGGGCACCCGCATCGCCTGCACCAGATCCTCAAGGAGCGCGATACCGCCGTGACGCCCTCCATCGGCGGCACGGCGTGCCCGAAGCTGCCGCCCTTCGACGCCTCCGACGCGTCGGACATTGTGCGCCGCCGCCGCCAGCTCTGGGCATGGTGGATCGCCCTCACGCTCATGCCGTGGCGCGTCATCGACGAGGTCTACGCCGTGCGCTACCGCGACATGCTCGAGCTCGTCAACACGATGGCGCGCAGCAACGAGCTGCACATGCGCTCGGCGGCGCTGTGGATCCAGCGGCTCACCTTCTTCGTCGCGGGCCCGCCGAGCCCGAGCGCGCGCGCCGTCACCAAGCTCGTGCTCGCGCACCGCTCGTCCAACGCCGACCCGCTGCAGCGCGGTCCGCCGCGCCCGCGCCTGCGCCCGAGCGGCGCCGATGCGGCGCGCCTGCACAAGGCGGTCGAGATGTTCGAGCGCTTCAACCGCCTCTTCCAGCAGCTCGCGCCCGAGCGCGCTCTTCTCGAGGCGAAGCTGATGCGGCGAGGGATGATGAGGCGCTTCGCGGCAATCGAGCCGCCGCCACCGCAGCAGCAGCAGATCTCGGAGGAGGGCAAGGAGCAGCCGCCGCAGATCACGCCCATCACTGCGCCCTCCATCGCCTTCGCTGCTCTCGGCGGTGCCGCGTGGATGGATCTCCTCGCCAAGGTCAAGGCGTCGAAGCGCGACCTCGACGCGGCGAGCAAGAAGGCGGTGTTGAAGAAGCGGAAGCAGCGTCCTCTCCACGATGTCGATGACGATGATGGCGAGAAGAGTGTCGACAGCAACGACAACGACGACAGCAGCAAGCGCAACGCCGACGCCGCGAAGAAAGCTCTTCTCGACGAGCTCAAGCAGCGCCACTTCGTCCTTCTCTGTCCCGAGCAGCGCGTCGCGGCGGACCTGCTCCTCGACGCCGTCCTCGCCGCCGAAACGAGCCGCAACGCCCCCGCTCCCGCCGCGCCCGCATCATCGGCGGAGAGCAAGAGCAGCGTCCTCGGGCGCATGCGCCTCGACCCCGCCAAGGTGGACAACTTCTTCTGGACGGAGGGCTGCGGCGGCGCGGGCAAGTCCTTCTTGCTGCGGCGCGTGATGCGCGTCGTGCGCGGCTACTTTGGCGCCAGCGACGCGGCCATGGGCAGCGCCTACCAGGCCAACACGGCCATCGAGCTCGGCGCCGAGGACGGCAACTGCTGCACGGTGCACCACCTGCTCGGCATGAGTCACGCCCGCGAGACGTCAGCGTGCAAGGACACGACGGTCTTCCGCAAGAAGAGCCGCGCGCTGACCAACGCCGAGGTGCAGAAGCGCGAGCCGGCGGGTGTGTACGCGACTGAGTTCCTCGCCGCGCGCTGCACGAATCTGCGTCTCCTTGTCGTCGACGAGATGTCGATGATCAGCCCGCCGATGCTCGAGCAGCTCGACGGCGCGCTGCGCGCCCAGTTCCGCGCGGACCAGCCCTTCGGTGGCGTCGTCGTAGTCTTAGGAGGCGATCTGTATCAGCTCGGCCCCGTCAAGGGCAAGACGCTCGCGTGGGCGGCGATGAACCCGCCGACGCTCATCGAGTGCAGCAACTGCGTGTCGCGCCAGATGCGCATCGCGGGCATGCTGATGCGCGGCATCCGGCGCATCCGGCTCGTGACGAACCACCGCGCCGCGGGCTGCCAGGAGCTGCAGGCGCTGCTCGCGTCGATCCGCGAGCAGGGCCAGTACACGCGCGCGATGCACAACCGAGTGCGCACGCTCTCCGCCGCCGACCTCTCTGACGCCGACTCGCCGTGGCTGGTGTCGCGCATGCTGTTCCACAGCAACGTCGAGCGCATCTGCGGCTCCGACGTGGTTCGAGCCCGCCTCGCGCACCGCGAGAAGAGCGTCACCTTCTTCTTCGACAGCCTCGGAGAATCTGCTAGGAAGGCGGCGCCGCGCCAGCGCAACGCGGCGCGCAACAAACTGACGCAGGCGGACATCTTGAGGCTCGCGCTCAGCGCGCAGACGCAAGAGAAGCAGGAGGCGGTGACGCAGCTCGCCACGATGCAGACCATCTCGGGCGGCTCGTTCCCCTACGCGCTCGGCAGCAATCTGTCCGTCGGCCTCGGCCTCGCCCACGGCACGCCGATCCGCGTCGAGCAGCTTGTCTTCGACTCGTGCAGCCGCGCCGCCGTGTCGCAGTTCGCCGACCTGCAGGGCTTCGACGTGTCGGCCGCCATCGACCTCGACGAGATCTTCGCCGCGACCGCCGCCGCGACGCCCGCGGCGAACATCAGCGCCGACGTCGACGTCGACGTCGACAGTGACGATGCCGGCGCTGACGCCGATGACGCCGCGCCAGCAGCTCCTGCCGCCAGCAAGAAGCCGCGGAAGAAGAAGACAGTGGTGGTGAACGAGCAGAAGCAACAGCAGCAACAAGAAGAAGAAGAAGAAGAAGAGCAGCCCGAGGTGCCAGACCTCGACGAGGCGAGGCGGCGCATCGCAGCACTGCGCTCCGCCGCCGCCTTGCGCGCGACCGGCTCCGCGACGCACGCCGCGAACACCTTCATGCTCCCGCGCCCGGCGAGCTTCCTTCGCGTCGTCGCCCCGCTGCCGGCGTTCCTGCGCAACACGCCCGACGAGGAGCTGCCCGGCGTCCGCGCGCGGCGCCCGCGCTCGCTCTTCTTCGGCCCGCCGGCCAAAGGCGAGACGGACACGGAGATGGACGTGCTCGAGGTGGTCATGAAGCTCGAGGTCGTCAAGAAGCCGGTGCCAGGAGGAGGTGACGCTGAGAAGAAGACGAAGTTGTCGGTGGCGTCGTTTGATCTCGAGGACGCGGCAGGCATGACGATCAACAAGGCGCAGGGCCTCAACCTGCGCGAGACGATCGTCGACCTGTCGCGGCCCGTGGATCGGCATGTGGGTGGTGGACTGACGTACCACCACATCTACACCGCGCTGTCGCGTGTGACGCGGCTGGAGGAGCTCCGCCATCTGCCGCTGACCGACACTAGCGGCGTCGCTGTCTCCACCGTCGACCACCTCTTCCACGCCGACGGCAGCGGCAAGAAGCGCATCGCAGCCGACATCGCCGCGTACATCAACCGCGGCTGGCCGGCAGGGATGCCGCCCGGCTGCCGCCGCGTCTTCACTGGCGCATCGCTGCTGACCGCCGCCGAGAAGCGCGCTGCCATCAACGAGGACCGCCTCGCGCCCGCGACCGCCGCCGCGCCGGCAAAGCGTGCCGCGCCAGCTCAGCCGCGCGGTGCCAAGAAGGCCCCGGCGAAGACGACTGTCACCAAGGGCGCAGCAGCAGCAGCAGCAGCAGTTCCTCCCGCCCCGGCGCCCAAGGGCGCAAAGCGGCGCGGCAGGAGCCCGACTCCCGCGGTGCAGCAACAACAGACCGATGCTGAAGCCGCTCTGCGTGCGCAGCTGAACGCCTTCTCGACGACACAGCTCGCTGCGTTCTGCAAGTCAGCGGGCAAGGGCGAGTCGGGCACCAAGGCGCAGCAGATCACGCGGCTGGTGAACGCCAACTTCGTGATCCCGGCCGACGCGAAGCCCGCGGGCAGGAAGCGCGGCGCGCACAAGATCAACGACAGCTCCACGTCCTCCTCCGCGACGAGCGACAGCGAGAGCAGCAGCTCCGCGTCGTAAAAAAACGAAAAACGAAAAAAGAAGTAGAAGAGATCTGTTGCGTGTGTTAAAAAAAAGTGTGTGAAAAAAGCGTCAATGTGAAGGTCGAAAAAGACGCAAGAGTTGAATGTATCTTTAGTTTTCCCGACGCAAGAGTTCAGTTCCCTTCCGCCCGTTCGCTGTTCAAATCCGCTCGTTCCACTCAACCAGATCTCGATCTCACCAACACTTCATCCGAGCAGTCTCATTCTTGGAAGATGTTCTTCGTCGCACCGTCTCTCTTCCCGCTGCGCGGGCGATCAGCTCGTCTTCGTTTGAGTCGGCGTCGTCGCCGGTTCATCATAGCTCGTCGTCTCCCGTGTCTGCTCTTGTCTTCGCGTCGTCGCCCGGGTCGGCTCGCGACGGCTCGTCTCTTTCACCGGGCGTCGATTGCGACGCTGCCGTTTTCGTCGGCGCGGATGTCGTGGTCGGGGGAGCTCCCCGCCGCCGCGTTGTGCTGTTGACCGGCGCAAGTCTTCCTTCAGCGGCGCTTCGCTCGTCGCAGCGTCTGGCTCTTCGTTCTCCGCTTTCTCTGTCTGCGCGCGTGCCTCGGCGGCCGGCTGGCGGCGTCCCTGTCTCGGCGGTCGGGCGACTCTGCGCGCGCCGCCGGTGGTCGTCACTCGCGTTCTCTGCTCGCTGCTCGGCTGTCGTGTCGTGTCTTGACGCGTCAGCGCTGGGATCATTCCTCGCTTGGCGGTTGTGTTTGGATCAACGAATCTGCTCAGCTTCTCGCTGGTGCGTTGGGATCGGCATTATATGATTCGAACGACGGGAAACAAGAAGAAGAATAGCGACAGGTTAGGCAGGAACGTGAGCTTTTCTACATCGGCCGCCGCTTCGACACTTCGACGCAGCTTGTGCTGCCACCGTCGGCGCGACGAGTCTCTGGCAGACCATAGCGGCATCTCTGTCCTTCCGGCGCGCCGCCACCGCAGTGCTCAAGGCCGCGCTGGTCGCGCCGCCGCTCGAGGTGTTGCGCGGCTGCTGCTGCGGCAGCCTACTGCTCGTCGAATCGTTTTGCCGGAACCGCCCGCGGCGCTGTTGCTGATCATCGCCGCGACGGCGACCTGCTCGTCTCGCTGCCGCCGCTGCCGCCCATGTCGAACTCACCAACGGCATTGTTGCTCGTTGTGCCGCCGCGCTCGGGACATACCTTTTGTCGTTTTCGAATTGGGAGTGAGCGTTTCGAGGACGAGAGGGAACGATAAGAGAAGAGGATGCACGCGTTAGTACATTCTGACCGAAAAAACTGTGAAAGTTGATCTTCCACCCCACTGACAGATCCTGTTCAGTTTTTTCGGTGCTTATTCCTCTTGGCGGTCGCGACGCTGGGGCATCTCCTCCTCGTCTTCCTCTTCCTCTTCCTCGTCGCCGCCGGTCCATTCGCTGTCATCGCCAAGCTCCTCGTCTTCCTCTTCCTCGCCGCCGTCGGACACGCCGCGCTCCGCGTCCTCGTGGTCGTCGTCGTCCTGGTCGTCTTCCGCCTCGCCGCCGCCGTCGGTGCCGACGATCTGCACCGTGCGGCCGTTGAAGCCGTGGAGGAAGACGCGGCCGGCGGTCGCGGCGACGTACTTATAGTTGCTGTGGCGGATTTTCGCACAGCTGCTGTTGCTGTCGCTGGTGGCGGACTGGAAGTGGCCGCGCACGACGAGAAGCTGGTCGCCGATTTCGACGCTGCCAGTGCGGCACCCGGCGCTCGCGGCGCCGACAAGCTGGCATGGGACGGCGATGGTGTCCGAGCTCTGCTGGTAGTTGTCGTTGACGATGGGGTCCGTCGGTGTGATGATGAGCACCGCGTCGCGCATGCGGTAGACCTCGGCGACGTCCGCGCCGACGGGGCCGAAGCCGTTGTCCGTGAGAGTGGTGGCGGCCTTTCCGATGCCGGTCACGGCCGCGGGCGGCTGCGCTGCGCTGCTCGTGGCGGCGGCTGCCGTCACTTCAGCAGCGGCTGCGCTGCTCATGGTCAGCGCCGGACGCTGAGCGGCCTCGATCATGCGGCGTCGTATGGCCGCCTCTACGGCGGACACGCCGCGCTTGCGCCCACCGCGCTGCTCCTCGTCGTCGCTCTCCTCCTCCTCCTCATCTTGCTCGTCGTCCCCGGCGTCGTCCTCCTGGTCGACTCCGTCGTCCTGCTGGATGTTGCCGCCCGCGCCGCCCGGCTGCACGTTGCCGCCCGCGCCGCCCTGCTGCTGCACGTTGCCGCCCGCGCCGCCCGGCTGGATGTTGCCGCCCGCGCCGGCTTGCTGCACGTTGCCGCCCGCGCCGGTTTGCTGCACGTTGCCGCCCGCGCCGGCTTGCTGCACGTTGCCGCCCGCGCCGCCGCGGGGCTTGGTGAACGAGAATTTGCTCATTATATTTACTGAGAAATTTCACCACGAATCGGAGAACGCAATGTCCATTTGAATGTCCTTATTGCATGTCGGCTGTCGTCGGCTGCGCGGTCGGCTGCTGTCGGCTGTCGTCGTCTCCGCGGTCGGCTGTCGTCGTCTCCGCGGTCGGCTGCTGTCGGCTGCTGTCGGCTGCCGTCGGCTGTCGTCGTCTCCGCGGTCGGCTGCTGTCGGCTGTCGTCGTCTCCGCGGTCGGCTGCTGGCGGCTGTCGTCGTCTCCGCGGTCGGCTGTCGTCGTCTCCGCGGTCGGCTGCTGTCGGCTGTCGTCGGCTGTCGTCGTCTCCGCTGTCGGCTGCTGTCGGCTGCTGTCGGCTGTCGTCGGCTGTCGTCGGCTGCTGTCGGCTGTCGTCGTCTCCGCGGTCGGCTGCTGTCGGCTGCTGTCGGCTGTCGTCGGCTGCTGTCGGCTGTCGTCGTCTCCGCGGTCGGCTGCTGTTGGCTGTCGTCGTCTCCGCGGTCGGCTGTCGTCGGCTGCTGTCGGCTGTCGTCGTCTCCGCGGTCGGCTGTCGTCGGCTGCTGTCGGCTGTCGTCGTCTCCGCGGTCGGCTGTCGTCGGCTGCCGTCGTCTCCGCGGTTGGCTGCTGTCGGCGGCGGTCGGCTGCTTTCGTTTTTTTCACTTGGTCGATGTGCGGAAACGCTTCTTGACCGACTTGGACCGCTTCATCGAAAAAGTGGAAAAGTCACTCTTCGGACCCCTTAAAACTGCTAAGTTAGCCACAGTATGAAACCCCCTACTGGACGGTTTTTACAACACTCATCAACCGACACAGTTTTCTCGATCGGAACCGTTTTGCGAGGTCCCTGGCGACCAATAATCAGATTGCCGACGATTTTTGCGGACCAAAATTTTTGGACCCCCGGTTTTTTGTAAGTCCAGGACCTCTCTTTGGCCCATAGTGGACCAAAAATGGAAAAGTGGTTTTTTCGCACAGTTTCCGTGTTCAAACCCGTTTTTACGGTGCCAAATCGGCCGGAAAACACATTTTCGAACATTTTCTCTGACCAGAAAATCCATATTAGGATAAGGCCCAAATGGTGCGCTACACGGGGTCCAACCC
>Ga0315904_10009654_pt1 | contig 12576 bp, 16 predicted proteins | sample LakEriMetagenome_6_FD_203529 | JGI IMG/M metagenome (GOLD analysis project Ga0315904, IMG submission 203529) | Freshwater fungal communities from buoy surface, Lake Erie, Ohio, United States - Buoy 12 MA120 | ecosystem: Environmental > Aquatic > Freshwater > Lake | place: USA: Lake Erie, Ohio...
CTTACCGATCATTCTCGTAAGATATCGCGCGTCATTGTTTTAATCGTGGACATTAATAAGTCTTCGGGGCCGGTGACGCTCTTGTCTCACCGAGGCTGCTCAAGAGTCATCGCACCGCCATTTCTCCATGGATTAGATTCTCCAGAGAAATGTCTTTTCCTGCTTCTTTCCAAGAGCAATAAAGACGGCTTGAAGTTCGGCTCCCGGACACTTTTCCTGCAATCTTGTCCGAAGTAATTCCACAACTCCCGGTTGCGATGCAAGTCGCTCGGGCTCCGCGTTACTGGTTAAGGCTTCGTGGGTACCCAAATTAACATTCTTAGGGTTACCATCATCGAGTAGAACAATTCCTGTCAAGCGAAACGATGGGGCAGAGACGTTTCTGATGTTTTCCTTTCCGAGTTCTCCTCGTGAAGCATCGATACCGGATTGAGTTGCCGGCGCAGGAATCGCTTCGGGATTGGGATCATTACCCCGTTTTAGTGCTGGAGTATTTTTGTTTAAGTGCCGCTTGCTGGAATCGCTGATCTCAACGGTCACCAGGGAGGCATCTTGGACTACGAAAGTGAATTGCTCGTGTCGGAAATAAAGAGTGTCTTTCCCGTACCGATTGATCCGCGTGCGCAACTTTCTGCCAAAGTTCTCCAAGCGTTTTGCCCTCGAGAAGCTGTCGATCAGGGTCTGATCCAACGTCGACTCGGTAAGTGGCACTGAGGGGTTAAGACGTTCCCAGCGTTCTCGGAATCGCTTGCGAGCGTGGTGAGTGATTCCTACTAAGATTTCTTTTCCCTTGCTGTTCGTATAGACGAGCTGAGGCGATCTCGATTTCGACGACGGGAGCCGCACCATGACCACAAACCCTTTCTCGCAAATAGGTTAAGATCATCCCCAAGCAAGCACCTTGAGAGCCGGGGAGGAAATGAGAGTATCGACAAAGGTAGTGACACCTTTGGTCACGATTTGTTCATAAAATCCTCCCAAACCCCTTTTTTCTGAGCGATATCGGATAAGCGATACCCAAGGGATGAACTCCGGGATGAAATGGCAGATAGAAACCTTTTGCTCATTTCTCCGTATCGACAGAATCGCAAATGCCCCTCTCGTCAGGATGGCCGAAGGATGCGTCGATACTCGCGCAGATGAATCGTCGAAAGAATGATTTCCTGGATCGGGTCGTTTTACCGATTGGCTATGCGCTATGAATACCACAGTCAAAGTTATCAAGCTTTGATACACCTAGCTTGTGCATATATCTGCTTAAGAGGGTTTTAAACTAGGCTCTAGTTCAGATCAACTAAATGGCCGCGCTCACCCGGTTGCTGCGAGTGTGCGTCGTTGCAAAACCCTAATCCGTTGGCTTCTTGGAGTGAGTATCCAACGAGTAACCTATCCCAGTGCCTACTTTGGACTACCTTCATACATCAGCGAAATTTTGTAGGACTTACCGGAAGGAGCGAACGCGAAAACGAACATGTAGGGGCGAACATTTCCTCTCTTGATCAAATCAAAGACAACAATACAGCAAAACCCATCTTTCATAGCATCGGCAAAAGGTTGAAATGACTTAACCATGTCAGGCTCTTCGACCTTGGGCATTACCATTTTCAGAAATTCAGCATTGAAGTCCGACTTGCGAAACAAATGCATGTGTTTAAGTTGCAATTCGTCAAACGTTGAAAGTTGAGCCGACATCTCCTTTAGGTGTGCCGCAACAGTTTTTCCACCTTCAAGCATCCGATGCCGCTTAGCATCAGCATTACAAAACTCTTCGATGCGATCGGTATTTCGGTCGAAAAATACCGTCGATATGAAATCGAGTGCGACCGTAGAAGGGGTGACTTCCTTTTTTACGTCCTCGGCAAGTGAAATAGGACCAAACGAAAGACACGCAAGAACAACCGTCGCAACATATGAAATACGCATTGATCCAACCTCGAGTGAAAAGATAATAATGAGGACACACGGCGAAATAAACTACAAGCCCGATGGCAGCAGAGAGATAATTAATTTGATAAGACACACGAATCGTCATACGGTTTGAACACCCCACTGGTCGTTCATGCTCGACTACCGGCGGCGAATGGTTTCCCCGGATTTAGATCGAGTATTTCCCGTTCGGGGCCAACGAGCGAATCCTCGAATTGACACTCCCATCTCGAACCTTCCTCGACCCCAGCCACAGTGTTTCCGGATTCAATGACTGGGCCATTCTCAAAAAGATAAACTGCCGTATTGAAAAGCAAGCCAGCTACCGCGGTAGGATCGAGGTTACGAAAATGGCACTGTAGATCATGAAGCCCAACCTCCGAAAGGCCACGCGTATCCATGAGCATGTCGCCGGTCGAATTTGATATATTAAAAAATCGCACATTGATTGAGCCGGGGCGAAGAATAGGAGCATCTTGGACGCTTTCAAGATACGCCTGCGGCCGAACAACCTGCTGTGAATGCTTGAAGACCAAAGCAATCGGCTTAGTGATTTCGATAACTGCTTGAAGTACTCCATGAAAAAGATAGACCCGATCGCTTGGTGGAAGCATACGTGCCATCATTTCAGTGACCAGTATCGTGTGCTTGGAAGTAGATAGAACTGGTTCACAATCGCGAAACCCCCATGACTGCTGGATGTCGTCTGCGTAGCCGTCGATTTTGATAGGCTTATTGCCACGAAGCAGGGCAGTTTGAGGTGCGATCACAGCATCCTTGAGCTCAATGGGATGATGTTTGTGAAAGAGCAGAAATGCATCCTTAACCGAACTGGCGTTGGGAGAGTCGAGTTCCTCACCCAGTAAGGCTTCAGCGCGTCGCTTGATTAAAGAATAATCGCATGCCGGTTCTGTAGCGAAGTGAAGCTCGACGATTTGCATTGTCATTTGCGTCTCGAATGGCTCAAATTGTTCTTAATGTTCCGGTGTGCGTTCTAAAACCTTTTAAGAGACTCACCCGCACCATCGGCCTGAATTATTTCAGCTTATCTCGCTGTGTCCAGAAAAATTACCGCCCAGGAATAAGAATTCACTTTAATTCGCCGAAGGATATCATGAAACGCTTATACTCGGACGGCGTCTGCTAGAAGCTATTCTCATTTCTGTATAACTGCATATTCATCGAAGAAGTCGTAATTGTGTAACTACCTTACCCCGAGCAGTAAATTCACCAGTAGATTCTTTTGGGATCAAATATGCTCTCATGGCGGTCATCTCCCATCTCAGTCTCTTCATGATCCAAGCCTCACCTCACAAACATACCTCAGACGCTTACGAGGCATTTTGCCTTATAAAGGCAAATCAGCCAAATAGACTTATCAGTATTGGTGTCTGATTTGGAGCAAGATAAGAGTGTGTTCCAACACAGAAGCATTAGTGAGCCAAATTGCCGAGATGAAAATGGGGTGCAACTGCTCTACTTTGAAACCTTTCTTGTCGAAACATCTAAAAGCATCGCTTTCACAAATTCCATGTCACGCTCTTTTGTTTCCGCAATGCCAGGTGGATTGGGCTGATGAACATAATACAGGCGAGTGAACTGGGGGTTCAGCGGCATTCTATCATCGCCCCAGAGATGACATTCCAAAGTACCGATCACTCCATTGTCCACGAACAATTTGAACCCGCATCCATATTTAACCTCGTCAACATCAGCGCAAACATCGCCGATAACCCAACGGCCGGATGGCTCAACTCTCAGTACGTTATCACTGTGAACCTCAAACGACGTAAAGAAACCGACACCGGTCATGTCGCGTTCCGATACTCGGGCCTGATCGAATTGCCGCCGAAGCGTCTCCAGAGTTGGATGGTCGCCTGCAAGCAGCATTTGCGTGACCCGACTTTCAGTGGAACTAATTTCAAGCATGGGTTCACTAACCTAGCAACGGTAATAATCACAAAACGAGTTAGAATGACACAACCAGCGTACTTATTGCGAGTTCTCTGCATGGTGAAGATCGGCGTCTAAGCCCCGACCACTCACACAAGCTAACCCCAAGCCAACAGAACAGGTCTCGAAAATCGGTAAAGCAATGTCGCCACACTCATCGGTAACGTCTTGGCGTGGGATAAACCGTATGCAAGGTTCCTGGTGACTCCGACCCAGCGAATCACGCGAGTCAAAAATCGAGCTGGTGTTGGTCTAAATAAGGGCTGATTCAAATCCCTCGTGACAAGCCACTGAACGTAGCGATTACCTTGGGGAAAATTCGAAATCGCCCCCCCGATTTCCCGTAACCTTTTTTGCCACGGACGACTTCTCAGAATGGATTGGATCTTGGCTCTTCTACCAACTCCAATTCCCGTCCACCTCAATCGAAACATCAATACTGCACACTCGCAGGATTAAGTACGCGCATTTAATCCTTCATTAATTCGTCGAGGCTAATTGTTTTTGGCTACCCGCTTTAATATCACGAGGTCAAACCCAGAGCCCTCTGTCGACTCGAACTTGTTTGGACGTTTCAATCTCCCCATGAGTGAATCTACGCACAAAATAAGCTTGCCATCCTCGATCCGTACAATGCCAACAATCTTGTCTCTCTCAGTGTTTCCTAGAATGAGGTCAAGCGTTGCCGGTTGATGGTCGGTATTTAGTAAATAACTACCTTTGAATCCGTCCGCTTTTTCTGCCTTTGCTTTGTGCTCGCGCACTTCAAAATCCTTTTCTTTGAACTTCAAGTTCAATTCCTGCGTTCTTTCTCCTGGAATAGCAGTCTTTTTTCCGCTGCTCACAATGGAAATCGCTACCCACTCGCCGATAATTTGCTCTCGTAAACTTGAGCCATTCTCCTGCGCTAATGTTGGTTGCGAGAGCGCTAAAAGCATTGAAACGGCGAGGAGAAAAGAAATTGATTTTTGAAGTTGCATTGTTCTAACTTTCTCGTCGAAGAGCCACGCTCACCGAGCATCCGCCAGCAATGTCTCTTAAATGACACAGTGCCGATCGGATGCTTCCTCTCACGGTTTTGATCGTCTAACGCGATTTCGGTGTAGCCAGGATTTCAAGTGACTGATGTATGCTAGGCTTTCCAAACGATAGATGCAATAGTCAGGATAACGCAAACGGTTAGTCTGGCGAAACCGCTCAGAAATACTGGGGTTTTCTGGGGTGTTGTGATGTCAGTTGGATGCATGGAACTGAAGCAGTGCACGATGAGTCCTATGCCAACGTTGATCAGCGTTTTCAGAAAAAGCGGAGCAAGTCGATCCGCGATCGCGTTTTAAAGGCGATATATCAGATTCGAGAGAATTGCGTTCGAATCGCTTTTCTGCACCCATCTTGTAGGAAGTCCTATGCAAACAATGGCGATCGCCGAAACGATCAGCACGACTCCTTGCCCCATTCCATTCTTGCAAAGTACCATCGGCAGGCAAACAGCGAGTCTGATCGCGGTTGCAAAGGTATCGGCAAACAGCAGCGGGAGATTTGAATGGCAATCTTTCATCGGTAACCCCTGCACTGTCTTTATGGACGAACATCCAGAACAACCCGGTTGCCGACCAGGGGCGTTGATTTAAGGAAATGTTTGGTTGGCAACTTGGAGGATTTTTTTTATTCCGTCCGGTCAACAAATATGGTTTCGGCGCCCACCTCTTCGAAACAAAGATTTACTGTCCGCCCGATCGCTCTGGTACGGTGGATCGTCTTTGCAGAAATGGTCACACTCTCCCAGGGCCCAAGTCGCAGCTCCCGTCCGTCCTCGAGGTCAATCACAAGACATCCTTCCACGACGATAAAGAGCTCGTCTGATGTCGGATGAGAGTGCCAGCGATACTCCCCTTCGAACACCGCCAGCCTAAGGCAACTCCCATTGACTCGGTTGATCACCTGGTTTCTATACGAGTCAGCGACGCTGGCGGCTTCTTCTTTCAAGTTCGTGATATGAAGCGAGGGGTATTTTACAGGCTCGTTTGCGTAAGCATCAGCGGATATTTCCATACTCTTTCTCCGTATTCAAAAACCGACTCGGCCCAGTGCGGCGGCATAACGACTACGATCTCTGATGTCGAGGCGCAAAGTTTATCAGCAAATGGCTCAACCGCGACTTCGGTAAATCGCATTGTCCCTTCTATCGCGATCCCGTTTCAGCAGCGTTGACGACAAATAGACGATTGCTCGAATTGGAAATCTAGCATTTGTCGTATTGGATTAAATTGTAGGCCTTTTTTGCTACGGTACCATGCGAGAATGCACAATGCACAAATACGTTTGCGGCGTTACTGTCACAGGAGGTTGGGATGGAGTTGGCCAGTACCGAAGAAATGTTTGACGATTTTGGAAGTCGTTTCCAGCGGGCATGTCAATCTGTATTCACACGAGTATCCTTGATCTGAAGTCCCTACATCGACGATTACGTCGGCCCCATCCATATCAACGGCTTGGAACCATTTGGCGTCAGAATCAGCGATTTGAATATGGAATGCATCGTCTCCGCCAGTTACCAACAAAAGCTCACCGTCGGAGGCATCGGAGAACTTGATCAGCGTCATTATCGGAAACTCGTGCGGGTGAATCGATTTCAATTCAGCAAAGACGGTGGTACAACTAGGATCAACAAATGACTCGGTGGTGTAATTGCCTGAGCCTAGCGGATAGTGAAAGACATTGAGTGTCTGAATCATGGAATCTAAGGATTTCTTCCAACGTTTGCCGCAGAACGCTGACGATAAACGGACCGCCGCCAAGAGACTATGATCCCAGTCACGCATGCTCGGCGGCACCGGTTTACAGCTTGGTTCTGTGTCGTTTTAGGATCGGCAAATGGATTGCAACACGTTTGCAGTGATGTCCGACACTGTGTTGATGCCTCGATATGTTAAGACGGTGCACCGCTGGTTCAACAGATAAGTCTCATGCTTTGCCAGAGTCTTACCGTCAACATCTCCTAGGTCGTACCGCGATGCCCATTCAATAAAACCTTTATGTGAATCGTGCATGTCACCACCTTCTTCAATGCGGCTGCCGAAACGCGCCAACTCGCGAATTCGCAATCGTTCGATTCTCGTCGAAGTTGGAACGTAGAGGAACACGATGCATGTGAAATCTAGGTTGGGACAAGGAAGCCAACCAACGATGCCGCCACTCAGAACCCAATTTTGCTCCGGCCTGAGATCGCGGCAGATCAGTTCATATCGCTGATCAGCGGGTCGCGGTTTCTGAAATGGTGGATTTGTGGGGACATGGTAATAATCGTCGCTTTCGAAGTGTGGAATTGCGAGGGCCGAAGAAAGGGATTTCCCCAAAGTGGAAGTTCCACTGCCGGAGGCTCCGATCACATTGATTCGATATTCTGCCATAAGCCGCTATTCACATATCAATTAAGGCCCTACTATCCCCACGAGAATCGTCAGGTCTCTGAATTTAGAAACCATTTCACCCGACAAGGACTGTTTTTGAATCTGAATCGACCGTGAAGTCAATCGATCAATCATCCTTCTCGCATAACATTCCGAATCCTTCGAAATGTAGTGGTAGATTCCGTTTAGATGACGAATCGCGTTGGCGATCCATTCAACATTCATTTTGTAAGCCAAATCTCTTACGAACTTCTGACACTTTCGTTGTGTTGCCCTGTTGGACATCACTTAATCCCAACTCAATCGATTGTCGGACGTAAATCAGATACATCACATCATCCCAAGTAGCCGATGGCGGCACGGGTCAATAAGCTTATGCACGCTTTGTTTAATATCAGTCAGGGGTGTTTGCGACAAAGTCTATTTCCTTCAATCTAAAACTTGCGTTCGAAAGAAACAACTATAGCAGGATGTGAGGAAAAACCAAATTTCGGAAAACGCTTGGGATGCGCTCGAGAGGGGTAACGATACGCATCAACGAGTTGCGGCAAGTAAACTTACCATTAGGAAACGGCCCCCCCTGCGACTTGCGTGCGTCGCATTTTTTGTCGCCTCTCTGTGGAGCCAGTTTACCGTTGATTTTAACTCGATTCAAACCTGCATTTGTGTCGACTTGGTTTGTCAGGGATCAACCAATTCCAAAATCATCCATTCGTCGCCATTCGATCGACCAGTCCGATTCGATTGTGAATTCCTTGATTTGGGATCGACCTTTACCAATCCGAAGATGAAAATCCTGAACATCGTCGCAGCCTCGACGCCAAATTTCCCAGCACGCGTGCTAATCATCTGGTGTCATAATGTCGACTCGATCCACCAGAGATACGATGGCCTGAAAAAGCGAACGTTCAGGGCAATCATCCAGTGCCAGGAGACCACGCTTGAAGCCGGGATGGGTTTCGATTTGCTCAACGGAGCCAACGTGGATGCCTCGCAAAAATTGGTTGCTCGTCTTCAATCATCAACGCAAGATTTCATGTCGACGAACGACCCGCTTCACTCAGTTGCCATCGAAAAACTATGATTCAAAATCGTGGCCGACCGGCGAATAGCGTGCATCGCTTGGATCGGCAATGGTCGACGCTGGATTCCCAAAAAGGCCAATCAGTCAGTCCGTGCTTATGCGACCGGGGCCCGTCAAAGGAAGTCCCAAGGTCGAGGCACAAGACATAGTGCCGGTGGTTGCCAGCAGGACGGCAATGGGGAACACTTGGAGGCTCTCCGGCGGCCAAACGTCGCCTGTGAGGCACGAGTCTCAACGAGTCGTCTGCGAGGGCTCGTTCTGCGACTCATCCAGTCTGATTGAGCGTTGCACCAGGTTGCATACGTGGATGCCAATGGGGAGAAGGATTCCGTAGAGCATGAACACGTAATGAAAAAGATGGCCCGGAACCATGAACCTTAGGGCCAGAAAGGCGAGAATCGCCACCCAGAAGACGACGGCCGCTCTCTTCATAAAAGCGCATTCGCGGGGACCCTGCGTGTTCTTGATGCTGGCGTACGTTCCGACCATCGCGCCAACTGTGCCAACAAGTCCCCCAACGATCCCGCCGATCATTCCTACGTCTCCTGGATTCATTCCTCTCACCTCTCTCCGAAAAAATCCATGTAAGTCCTGGGTTTTGGGTGGGAGCCCTTCGAATAAAATCTGGCGACTCTGACCCGTGATCTTGTTCTGCGTTTGCGACGCAGAAACGTCACAAGATTCCCCCCCAAACCCAAGGTGACTCATACCTTGGAAATTCTCGCTCTGGATCTCGGTAAGTTCAATACCATGTGCTGCTTTTTCGACACCAAAACCCGAAAGCACTCGTTTCTGAACGCTCCCACCGAACGAACTTACCTCAACACCCTCTTCAAGAAACACAAAGTCGACATCGTCGTTATGGAGGCATGTGGCCCCTCGGGATGGATCAATGATCTGGCCAGTATCCACGGTCTGAAGTCTCTCGTTTGCTCCACCATTGAAGATGCCTGGAAGTGGTCAAACGTCAAACGTAAAACCGACAAAGACGATGCTCTCAAGCTCGCCCGTATGGCAGCGATGAATGAACTCAAAGCCGTTCACATGCCTTCCGAAACACATCGCGAGTTCCGATCCCTGGTGAAGTACCGCAAGACAATCGATCATCGCATTAACAAGATGAAGTGCACCATTCGGGCTTGGTTCGTCAACCACGGCATCTCCATCGATACCGGCGAAAAAGCTTGGCACTCCGGACGTGAACGCATCAACTCCGTCCGAAAGCCACTCGTCGACTTCGAGCCCCACGAACTCTGGAAAGGGGAACTCGATCTTGAACTAACGCAGTTTGACGCCCTCACCGTACAGCTCGAAAGCGTTGTCAGGAAACTCGAAGCCTTAGGCAAGGCCGATCCTCGCATCCAACGCATTCGAACTATCCCTGGCGTTGGGCCTCGAACGGCTGAGATCCTCGTTGCCTGCATCGACGATCCGCATCGCTTCACCACCGGACGCCAGGTCTCAGCCTATTTCGGACTCGTACCACGTCAGTATCAGTCCGGCGAAACAGACCGCAATGGAAGGATCACCAAGCGTGGCAACCCACTGGCAATAACGATACTTGTCGAGTGTGCTTGGGCATCCCTCCGATACAACGAATGGGCCAAGGGAGTCTACGACCGCATCTGCGGCAAACAAAAGACTCGCAAAAAGAAAGCAGCTGTGGCACTAGCTCGAAAGATCGCAGTGCTCGCCTGGGCCATGCTCCGTGATGAAAAAGACTGGGAGCCTAAACATATGATTCAGGTCACTGAGTCTTTCGGGAAGATGAAACGAGAACTCAAAGAATCTCTTCAGTCGATGAAACCCAAAGAGAACAGCGACCAACGCAAAAGTCGACTGCGCAGGGAAGCCCGAGAAGCCAAAGCCGTCGCTGAACGTCCCAAGAAGAGCGTAAGGACGGCCACATCCAAGAGGTCCCGCTCGAAAACAAACGTCGTGCCCAACGCCGCTCCACCATCCAATCCAACCAAACGAGCAATGCCAAAAAATAACGGCACGAACCATCCTCAAACCGAAACCCAAACCACGGCGAGCAGGAAAGCTAGTATCCGCCGTCTGATGCATTGAGCTTTAAGCCTCATCACCACGACGAACGAATCAGCCTTGCTCGCCTTTTAAAACGCACGGCTACGAGGACAACCAGGATTTTAGTCTGATGCAAAAACATCGGAGAACGAATCGGACATTGTAGCCACTTATACCTCAAACCTTACTCCTTACCCCATACCATTGACCGACTTCCCGGTAGCATTCACCGCCAAACACGATGACTTAGCCAAGGACAAGACCAACCCAACCGCGCCAAGCACCGAACCCAGTTGTCACTGACGTTTCGCATGGATCTATCGCGTAAGCGATCACTGAAACATCAGACGTATCGCCCTAAAGAATGTGCCAGCGTGAAAAGAAGGTGGCTTGCAGCTCATAGAAGCTCCACGCAAGCCACAGCCAAACGCGGACACAACATCGCTCAAGATGTTTGAACCGTGCATGGATAACTGAGGGGATGCAACCTGCCACGCAGGCCCAAAAGAGTGGCATGTATCCACACCTCGAATAGTCGCCTAATCAACCATCCTTGACTCAAGAAATTGCGATTCGGCAGAAGCGATCTCTCTCGCGAAGTTCACTAACCATCATCACCGATGCCAACCGCTACACCGAGTCGTTGTTCGCCTCGTTAGGTGAGCGAACAACGATCGTCTCCGCAGTCGGCACCTAGGACACGGACCAAGAAAAATGTAGGCCCAATCAAAAATCATCAAACAGTGGCGACCGTCACTTGCAAACCCAGGACTTCATAGTCGCCACCGATGACCGAGCGGTGGCAAGTAAATTTTCCATCAGGAAGCGGCCGATCCACCGCTTCTGTCCATCGGATTGTTACCCGATCTCTTTCGTCACGAATCGCCCAAAGATGTCGAAGTCATGCGCTGTTGCGAGAAGTGGAATTGAGAAGTCAAGTGGACCAACATCGAGTGAGGAACGGATGAGTTGAACAAATCGCACCATCACCAATAGTGTAGCAATTTCTATTTCAGCGACATGCGTTTTGCGATCATAAATCTTGTTTTCCATGTACCATCGAAAATCGTCTTGTGTCTGTTCGAGTCCAGTAAGCGTGAACTGTTTCCAGTCAGGAGAAGTCCACTCGCAGAGCCATTCCATGTCATCGGGATCTTCGGAATACTCGGTGTAGCCGAGTGAATCAAAGTACCAACGATCATAGTTGATATCGAATCCATTCATTTCAAGGTACACCGCACGTACTTCGAACTTGCGCTGGCATGCCGCTACAAATTCTGCAATGTGCGCATGCACATCTCGCGGTGAGTTCGTGAAGTGCGCGTTCGCCAATGAAGCAAAGCGGTCCTTGGCTGTGGTGCGAAGTTCCGATTCAAGGTACCTCGCTGCACCTTGAACGTCACCAGATCGCAAGTGAGAATCGACGGTTTGCCAAAGTTCGAGACGCACGTATCAGGTTCCTTGTTTCGGGTAACGGCGGCCCTCACCCGGCGGCGACAAGAGATTGGCCATTTTCAAACGCCCGACTTCGCCGCTCGGGTGCATTGGATTGTTCGCAGCCTAGTGTGTTGGGGCCATTACAGCTCCTCGCCAAACCACTCTTCCGGCGACACGAGTACGACAGCGAGCAGTGCAACGAGTATGACGACAAAGGACAGGATTCCAATGCCGGTTGCCACCCATCCAGAGCCCTTAATGCCGCCATTCGCAAGCCGATGCTCGTACTCGTTTCCCTGCAGTGATTTTACGGACAGATACATTCCAAACGTGTAAGCTGCCGGCAGAACGGAATTCGGAAAACTGTCTGGTAGGACAGACGCAATTGCCAGAACCAAAACCGTCCCGATCAAGCCAGCGATCAGCGCAAGATTGGCCGCCGCGGAATTGCCGAATCGCCTGTAGTTCAATGCCAATAGCACAAATCCGGCAATAGGCGCACCGAGGAAAGTAGCCCATGCGATGTGTCCAGGCGAGTACAACGTGATCCTTGGTGACGCAGCGGATTTATTTGCCGGTGGCGCATATGGATTGTCCATGTCGTAGGCACTCGTTGATGATCTGTATTAAGTCGGCGAAAGAATCCATGTAAGTCGTGGGTTTGGGGTGGGAGTCTTTCGAATAAAATCTGGCGACTCGAACCCGTGATCATGCGTTGCGCTTGCAACACAACGCGTC
>Ga0315904_10009658_pt1 | contig 12574 bp, 21 predicted proteins | sample LakEriMetagenome_6_FD_203529 | JGI IMG/M metagenome (GOLD analysis project Ga0315904, IMG submission 203529) | Freshwater fungal communities from buoy surface, Lake Erie, Ohio, United States - Buoy 12 MA120 | ecosystem: Environmental > Aquatic > Freshwater > Lake | place: USA: Lake Erie, Ohio...
CCAGCAAGCCTTGGACGGCTGCCTGCAGAGCCAGCGCCTGATCGTTGAGCGCTTCATGCCCCAGGTGCGGGCCCAGACGCTGGCGCAGCCACTGCCAGGCATCGAGACCGGCTCAATCGAGCAGCGCCTGCAGGTGGTGCTGAAGGCGGCAGCAGATGGCCAGGTGAGTGCCGATGAGGCCAAGGTCCTGGTGGACAGCATCCGCGCAGCGACCGAGGCCGCAGCCATCGCTGCAGCAGAGGCCGAGCTGGCTGCAATCAGATCCATGCGGGCGCAAGCCCTGGCACTTGCCCCTGGCGCCCACCAGGAAGGCCCACAGGGCGCGATCGTGATCGAAGAGGTGCTCAGCCATGAGCGAGCGGCTTGAGCGGCTCCAGCGCGAGATCGCAGCCGAGCGCGATGCGGTCCTGGCTGAGCTGGGCCTGAGCTTCACAGGGCCGCTGCTGGTGCCTGGCGATGTGGACCCCACGGCCGTGATCGAGACCCGCCTGGCGCGCGTGCCGGTGCAGCTCAGAGATGAGGCGCGCATCCGACTGCGTCGGTCCATCGTGGCGATGCCATGGCTGCGGGGCCGCCGGGTGCAGGGAGCGCAGGCATGAAAGCCCCGCATCGTTCCTTCCGATGTCTAGGTGTGGGCGCTGCGCCCATAGGTGCAGATCACTGCAGAACCCAAGAGCCCAGCATTTGGGCAAGTCTTGCGCGAACGGCCGCCCCTTTTGGGCCCGATGTCGACGCCAGGGCAGCCCACCAGCTCAAGGCACTGGCCACGCCCGACGCAGGAGCAGCCCTGGCGTCGGCCCCTTCAGCAAACCCGCCAGGAGCCGCCGCACACCGTCAGGCCATCTGTGCCACCACCGCGACACGATCGGCGCGCCTGGCGCCGGCCAAGGGGCTCGCTGAGGCAACGGCGGAGGCGCCGGCCGCCGGCAGGGTGCGCCAGGCCGTGGAGCCGCTGCTTGCGGTGCTGGACGCACTGACCCAGGCCGCAGACCAGGCGCTGCAGGCGGTGGGCGCCGCGGTGCGCAGGTGCTTGGCCTGGCGGCCGTGGGGAGTGCAGCGGACCCCCCCTCCCCGCCTCTCGCCGGCGGCCACCCCTAGCAGCAGCAGCCCCGCCTCACTTTCTCTCTACCAACCCGTAGACCCCCCGAAATGATGTTGCGCCCTGCTCACCTTCGCCACCACCTGGCCGCCCTGCGCGTGCGCATCACGCTGCTGATGGCCAGCGCGGTCGCACTGCTGCGAGCCTGCGGCGCCTGACACCACCACCTGGAGACAACCACATGAGCGAACCACTGGCATTGACGATGACGATCGAGGAGGCAGCCAGCCAGCTGGCCGAGGCCCAGGCCGAGGTGGAGAAGATCCGAGAGCGGATTGGGCAGGTCCAGGCGCAGGGCTCTGCGGTGCAAGCGGCCACCAAGGAACTGGCCGACGCCTTGCTTCGGGGTGACGACGTCTCCACGATCGCAATGCCCAGGCTCAACAGCGCCCAAGTCCGCCATGCGGTGCAAGCCTTGGAGGGGGCGCTGGCTGACGCGAAGGCCAGGGTCAGCCAGGCGACATCGGCACTGCGGCGCGCCAAGGTGGAGCGGCTCAAGGCGCTGCTGGATGAGGCCAAGACGGAATACGACCGGCAGGCGCTCGAGCTGGTGGCCCGTTACGCGGACGTGCACGCACTGTGTGAGAAGTTGGCCTCGATCACGGGCATCGACTCTCGGCCGGGGAGTTGGCACAACCTCACGATTCCGCGGGCGATTCCGGCCAACGTGGGCGGCATCTTTTTTGATGGTTCGGTTCTGGTGAGCCGCGGGCTGGATGTTGTCACCCAGGCACCAGGTGCGGCCGCGGCGGTGCGGCTGGCGCAGAAGTTGAAGCAGGAGGGCATTGAATGAGACCGACGATCGCCGAGCTAGCCGCGCGCCAGCAAATCCAACAGACGGGCCTTGATGCACACGCGCGGCAGACCATGGGCATGCCCATGAAGATTCTGAAAGCACATCTCCAAGTCGCCGACCGGCTGCTGCAAGGCGACACATCGATCCTCTCAAGCCCAAAGCTGCGCAATTGGCTGTACGCCCAAGCCGAGGCCAGCGGCAAGACGCGGCAAGAGGTTGACCAGGTCATTCGAGAGGTTCTGGATGCGCCATCACCACAAGCACGCGTGGAGAGGTATGCACTTGCCCTTTCTGATGATCCAGGGGCGGCACATCGAGGATTGGCCTTGGCGCAGCGCTATCAAAACGAATCCGTCGTTGACCGCGTGAGCACCAAGCTCCAGGCGCAGGACGCCCAGCTCAAGCGATCGGGCTCAACTTTTGATCTGCCAGATGACGAAGGCCGCATGGCGCAGGCTCGGCAGGAGGCTGGTGCAGTACGTCAGGCGCTGGAGGCAGCAGCTGTTTCCTCCGGAATTGCCGCAGACCGGCCGCAGAGCCTGCGAGACCACCAGGTGCGAGCACAGATCTACGCGAACAGGGCCGCCGACAAGCTCGAGGACAACTCACGCAGACGTGAGGCGGGCCAGCGGGTGGACATGCGAGACGACATTGAGGCGGCCTTTATGGCCGACAGGGCCCTGCACGCCAAGGTGGACGCAGGTATCGGCAGCGACCGCTCTATGGCCGACATCAATGAGCGGGTCGATTCACACCACGCGATCATTGAGGGCGCCATGGAAGAGGTGGAGCGCCAATGACCGAGCCGCCCACCGAGGTTCGCAGACGTCTCACCCTGCCCGACCGGATCAAGGCAGCCAGGCAGGACGAAGCCGCCGAGAAGGCTCAGGGGGGTCCTGAAAGCGCGCCCGAGGCGGCGCAGGCCAGCGACAACACTGTGACGTTGCCAGTGAAGATCTGGAGGCGGCTCAAGGAACTGGCTGAGCTCGGCGAGCGCGTCGAGAAGGGTGAGTTCAAGACCGCCGCGGTGGTGGACGAGGCATTGAACGCGGTCGAGCAGTTGCGCCAGCAGATGCACTTGGCACTGCAGCACCGCAGGCCCCTTGGTACTGTTCCAGAGCCACACCCGCGCGACGAGTCGCCCGAGGCTCAGGCTGCGCCTTCCACCGCCATGGACGGCTACATCGCCGCCCTCAGGCGCCCGCGGGGATGAGCACCCGGCTGCACGCCCGGGTCCTGGCGGCCGGGGCGCTGCTGGTGCTGGCGCCAGGTGACGGCACCCCTCTAGAGAAGGCTCAGCTGGCCGGGCCCGCTTGCCTAAGCCCGGGTGCAGATGGCGATGCTGTGGTGGACGGCCTACAGGCCGCGCCAGGCGCTTGCCTGTGGTTCTTGAGGTGGGCAGATGACGCAGAGGTAGCTGTGTGCTTGCCCGCGGGCGCGGTGCCCGTGCCCATGGAACTGCGCCGCACATTGGAGCGCCTGGTCACGTCCAGGCTGGAGGCCATGCCCGTGGCCAATCGGATGCCCGCCTAGCCGCAGCGCGCCGGGGTCACTTGACGCCCTGCCAGAAGTGGCCGTTGGACTTCCCGGGGTTGAGGCTGAGTGACACCAAGGTGCGGCTAGCCGTGTCATAGACCGCCACGCCGGAGGTGCTGCCGGGCGACGCGAGCGGGCAGCTCGCGCCTGTGAAGGCGATCGTGAAGTTGAAGACGCCCTTACCCGTGGCGCGCGGCTGAATCGTGCCCGTGCCGGCGCACTGGGGCGTAGATGCGGTCACGGCCCCGGCGGCGGTGATCGTCATCGGCACCGAGTAGCCGCCGCTGTTGAGCGTGAGTCCGAAGCCGCCGTAGGTGCCCGCCACGGCGGTCAGCGAAGCTGGCGTGTCGTACTCGGGCGCGTAATTGCCCGTGAACCCTGATCCGAGTGATGTGGTCACGCTCACGCGCTGCTTGGCCGTGTAGGTGCCGGAGTAGTTTGCTGTCTGCAGCAGCCGGCCGGGAAAGTAGAAGTCGCTGCCCGACCCAGTCAGAGTGCCGTTGCTGGAGGAGTTGGTGCTGCCATACAGAGCCCCGACGACGGCCGTGGGCGTCGAGTAGAGCCCCCAGGTTTCACCGTTCTCCAACACCACCAGCCTGGCCGTGTACCCGCTGGAGGTGGGGCCAACCCAAAACCCCTCAGCGGTACTGGATGGGCCATCGGGGCCTCCACCACCGCCACAGGCGGCAACGAGAGCGGAGGTGGCCAGTGCGGCCAGGCGGTTCGTGTTCATAGGTTCCCCTGAGCAGTTTGGTTCGGATTCAATGACCGCCCGGCCGCCGAAAACGTGCCGCTGCGCAAGCGCGAAGCCAGGCCGTTCTGTAGCTTTACAGGCCCCGGAACTATACGCCGGGGCATGTGGAGCCGTGGCGCCAAAGGCTCCGAATGGAGAGACTGCCCCTATGGGCAAGACCACCCGGGACGAGACGATTGAGGACCTGCGCGCCACCATTGCCGCCAACCTGCGGCGCCTGCGTGGTGCCGACGAGCGGCCGCCTCGAATTGCTCAGGAAACGCTGGCTCTTACCGCCGGCCTGGACCGCACACTGGTCTCGAAGTTAGAGCGCGGAGTCAGCAGCCCGAGCCTGGAGACGATGCTGAAGTTGGCGCAGGTGCTGGACGTTTCGGTGGATGAGCTGCTGCGCAAGGGGTGATGGCCTGCCCGTCAGGCCCTGGCCCAGGCGCCCAAAGCAAGCTCAGCCACCCGTCGATCTGCCCCGGGATCGGCTGGCCCTGATCATCACGTTCAACGTGATGCAGCCAGGCCGTCCCATCGGAAGCCACAACCTGCAGGGTGTCAGGGTCGACCAGGTGGCAGGAAACGAGGCGGTGGGTCATCTCGGTATCGTCGCTAGGTGCTGGCCTGGTGGGAAGCCCCTCTTATGGGGGGGTTGCGGGCGGCCCCGGCTCATCATCAGCGCCGGGCTCCCGCTCCCACCGGCTACATCCGTCAGATGGCATAGCCCGCACCCGAGCTGAGCCCGGCGCTACGCACAGGGCGGCACCACCGGCGTCCATGCGAGCGAAGTGTGTGCAGTGCCAGCATGGCCGGCGCTCGGCCAGCCAAGGGTTGAAATGTCCGATGAACTGCATGCAGTACATCGTGGCGGCCCTGTGGCTCAGGGGGTGAGGCTGGGACTGTGGTGCATGCTTACGATGGGGGACCGGCCCGGGCGTGTGCGGAGCCACAGGCAGCCTCAGCAGTAAGCTCCGCCTGGACATTGCGCAGGATTTGCCCAAAACAGAATTCCGTCCATGGAAACCAATCGGCCTAGACGCAGGTGGATCTGTCACCTGGACATGGACGCTGTCTTTTTGCACGATCAAGAAAAGGCCCGTCCAACCCTCTGAAACTGCCTCTACACCTATCAGATTTCTAGGGCACAGCGCAGTCCACGCAAGTCCGCGAAAGTTCTTGATGCCGACCTAATCTTTGCGTAAAAATCGCTCATCTAGACATTGAGATGGGCAATGAAGGCAAAGACAGAGCTGACTGAACTGGACGTCAGGAACGCACCGCCGGGGGCGCGGCTGGCCGATGCAGCGTGCCCTGGGCTGCTGTTCGTCAACGGCAAGGCGCGCAAGGCCTGGACGCTGCGGTGGTCGCACACGGCCGCTGGCCTGACCAAGGCGCACAGCGTGGTGATCGGGTTCTGGCCGGCGATGAGCCTGCAGGCCGCTCGAGGCGCTGCGGAGTTGCGCCGGGCTGAGATCGCCATGGGCCACGACCCGGCGGCCGAGCGCCAGCAGCGCCGCGAAGCCCGCACATCGGTGCGCAAGAAGACCAAGGCGCCGACCTTGGCCGAGGTGTGGACCAAGTTCATGGATGAGCAGCTGGTGGTCTCTCGCAAGGACCACGGCGCGGTCGCTGATCGCCAGGTGCGCAAGGACTGCCAGATGCTGCTGGCCAAGCGGGTGGACCAGATCACGGTGGACCTGGTCACCGCGGCACTGCGACCTGTGATCGAGCGCGCACCGTCCATGGCCGCTTCTGTCAAGGCGCACCTGGGCTGGGCCTGGGAGCACGCCCAAGAGGCTGACTTCATCGAGGCTGCGGCCAGGAATCCGTTTCGCGTGGCCTTCAAGCGGGCCAAGGCGCTGCAGCAGCGGGTGCGCACCGAGAAGTTCCGCGCCGAGCATTGGAAGAAGTTCTTCGCCTGGCTGCCCGACTCCGGCCTGAGCCGACAGATGCAGGCCGTGCTGATGCTGCAGGCGGCCACTGGCGCCCGTGCTGGCGAGATCCTGCAACTCCAGCGCGAAGGCATCGTTCACCACGCCGATGGCAGCGCCACCTGGCAGGGAAAGTTCAAGACCGACGGCCTGAGGGTGCTGTACTTCGCACCGCCGGCCGCCCGGCTGCTGCTGGAGCTGGCCAACGAGCGCGGCGGCAAGTGGCTGTTCCCCAAGCGGGCCCACGCAGGCGATGCCGCGATGGACACCATGGCCCTGGTGACCGCCATCAACAGCGTGCGGCACACCTGCCCCGTCAACCTGGCCGCAGAGGGCCAGGGGCGCGATTGGTCCAGCCACACCCTGCGCCGATCAGTGCGTTCAGGCCTGACATACGAGCGCATCTGCGACACCGACACCGCGGAGCGAGTTCTCGGCCATGAGATCAGCGGCGTGCGGGCCAGCTACGACAGCGCGGACAACCACCTGCCCGCAATCAGGGCAGCGCTCGATCACTGGATCGACCTGCTGCAGCGCTGGGGGGCGCCGTTTCCAGCAGCAGGGCTGCGCAACGCCAAGGACACGGCAAAAGCGGCGAGCTGAGCGCAGAAAAGGCGGCAACAGAGCCACCTATTGATCAACTGCTCGCAGCAATTCGCGCGGTGCGTATGTCCTTGTCACCAATTGCTTTTCGGTCGCCGCGATATCGGCTCGCGGCCCCTGGCGGCCAATCGGCTGATGGCGCGGGGCGACGATGCATCACCTACTCGTTGCCTTGGAGAGCCGAAATGAGCACCCCACAACCCCAATGGGTCCCACTGATGACCTGCTGGACGCAGTTCTGCGCCGAGCACCAGGTGCTGGGCCTGCGCGACAGCTACCACGCTGCCCACAACTTCCTGCGCCGCCACCGTGAGGCGCTGCTGGCCGGCGATGTGCTGCGCCGGGCCAATCGCCGCTTCTGGATCGCTGACTCCACCCGCTTCAGCGGCTTCGCGTTCGACCTGCTGACCAAGGGGCAAGCGTGACCTGGCTGCAGACCTTTCCCGCAGCGGGCGGGCGCTGGGACTTGGTGGCCACTCATGCCAGGCGCCGCGGCGTGCTGACATCCCACCTTGTCAACGAACTGAAGAAGGCTGGCGCATCGCCTCAGCTGATCAGCGGCGCCTGGATGGTGCGGGAATCCGAATGGCTGGAGCACGAAGCCACGCTGGCAGTGCCAGCGCCGGCACCGGCAGCGCCAACCGCAGCCGCAGTACCGCCCACGTTGGACATCGCCGAGAAGCTCCTGGAGCAAGCCCGCGAGCTCGAGCAACTGCAGCGCCAGGTGCAGCAACTCTTGGAGGCCAGGGCATGACCTCAAGCATCACCAGGCCGCCTGGCCGTCCACCAAAGGACCGCCTGCTGGGCTTGCCTGAGCTGCGGTCTCTGGTCCCGCTCAGCAAGTCAAAAGTCTACGACCTGATTTCCCGCAACCGCTTCCCCCGCCCGGTCAAGGTCGACCGCAGCGCCTTCTGGCGCCTGAGCGAGGTCGAAGCCTGGATGGCATCGCTTGACGCAATCGAATTTCCTGCCGCCGCTCACCGGCAGGAAGCGCATCACGCGCGTGAACGTGAGCACATCTGAGGAACGAACCATGAACATGAACCTGTCATTTGAAGCCGCTGTCTCTCATTACCAGCGAGCTGTTGGCGATGGCGCCATGCTGCCGAACCGCACTCTTTCCGCCATCAGGGGAGGTACATGGCACCTTCGGAACGTCCGCGGGCCTTTGGCCATCGTGACGCCCAAGGGCACGGTGATGGATCGAATCGGTGGTCAGCGCCTGGCCGATGAGCCCGTCACGGCCGCCGATCTTGCGGCTGAAATCGCTCTAGCTGCAAGCAGCGCCCTTGATTCAGGTGCGGCAGACGAGACGCTGGCACAGCGAGTGCACCGGTACGAAGAGGCCCTGCGGCTCATTGGGCACTTGGCGGACGACGCAGCGCAGGAGCACGGGCTCCCGCCACTCAGGGACGACATGGAGTGGGAGGAACCGACCAATGCGCCAACGTGACCAAAAGAGCGAGACCCGGCCAGCCGCTGCAACGGCCCCGGGTCTCAAGGTGATGTCACCGATGCAGGCGACGGCCGCGATTCTGGCCGAGGTGGGCCAGCGCGGCAACCTGGCAGGGCTCGGCGACTGGGCTGCCAAGTCCGACCTTGTGGCTGTCACCGGCCGCAGCCGCGACTGGCTTGAGAAGAACGCCGCCGCCGGCCGGATTGCGCGCCGCTTAGAAGTCGACCAGGCTGCCCGCCGTGTGCGGTCGCTGTACTGCACAGCTGACGTGCAGCAGCTGCTGGAGGCTGCGCGATGAGACGGCCCGCAGACCCTCGCATTGCTGTCCTGCGGGCTGCGCGCCTGGCCGTCCCTGCAAGACCAGGTGCACGCCTTCTGCACTCAGCCCCTCCCCTGCTGCGCGCTCGGCTGGGCGCTGGTGAGGCAGTTCAAGTGGGCGTGCTGCGTTTTCAGGGAAGCTACACCGACGAGGAAGTTGCCGCCCTCACTGAAGGCATCCCCAACCACTGGCTGCTGCGCCTTGGCACAGATCTTTGGAGTCAGGAAGTGCTCGGTGGCACCGAGATGGCACCAGGAGCGGCCACGTGAGGCGGGCCGTCTTGGTGAAGCTGCTGGGGCCTGCCGATCCAGCGCCTGAAGGCGTCGAGGCGCTGCGCTGCAAAGCGCCGCCAGGCTACGACCTGTTGGTGATCCTCCAGCTGGCCGAGAAGGCTGTCTGCATGGCGAGCCGCGCACCCGACAGGGCGCTGGCAGCTGCGCATGCGGCGGCAGAGCTGATCGAGGCCCGCGGGCATCGCCCTCGCCTCATCTTTGGAACGGACGGACGGCGCCTGGTCGCAGCAGCAGCACAGGACGTTGCTCGGCAGGAAGAAGACGGGGCGCATCGGCGCCTAGTCGACGAGATGCATCCACGCTGGGAGATGGCATTGAGCGCTTCCACCAGCCTGCCGCCCACCACCAGGCACTGAGCGCAGCCAAGGCCACCCGCAAAGCAATGGGCAGGACAAATTGATGATGTTGGAAACCAACAAGACGGCCGTCGCCAGGGCAGGCCACAACACACCGCAAGCAGCGAACAGCGAGTTCCTGCGCGCCATCTATGGCGAGCTTGAGGTCGGCACGCACGGCTGGGTGTGTTCGTTTCGCGCGGACCCGAGCAATGCCACCGCGGATGTGTGGGCGGGCCGGGCCTACAGTGGCAGCCCCGCCCAGGCGCAGCTGTTAGACCGGGCCGAGGACGACAACAGCTATTACTGCCCGGCCATCTTGGACGCGAGCAGCGGCAAGGTGTCACGCACGAAGGCGAACTTCACGCGCCTGGCGGCCCTGGTGGTGGATGACGTTCAGCTGGGCGACCTTGAGGGCGTGCCCACCTACGTGCTTGAAACTTCGCCGGGCAAGTTTCAGGTGGGTGTGAAGATCGACCCGGTAGACCCTGACGCATCGAATCCCGGCCTGGTGGACGCCGTCATGGGCCGGCTGAGCAAGCGTGAGGGCAACGACCGCAGCGGCAATGCATGCGTGCGATTTGTTCGACTGCCCAACGGATCCAACACCAAGCCTCGAGCTAGTGGCCCATTCCGCGTGAGGCTTCAGCAGTGGAACCCAGGCCAGGAGATGGACCTGGCTGACGCGTGCGCGCTATTCGGGCTCGACCTGGACAGCATCAACATGCAGGCTTCGGCAACTCCAACGGCATACCAAGCAGACCCTGCGCTGCGGTCATTGGATGGCATCGCTGAGGGCGGGCGCGATGAAGGCCTCTTCAAGTACGCCTGCAGCCTGCGCGCCCGTGATTTTGACCACGCGGAGGCGCAGGTGCTGGTCCTGCATCGTGCAGCCCAATGCGTCCCGGCATTCCCGCCGGCCGAGGCGCTCAAGTGCCTGGCCCAGGCCTGGAAGCATCCACCGGGCAAATCGGAGGCTTTCCGCAAGGCGCCAGAGGTGGACCCCGAGACGGGCGAGATCGTCCAGCCGCGTGCCAGGATGCTGGAGTGCTTCAAAGCGTCGTCGCTGCCGCCTGCCAGCAATGGCGAGGTGTTCGATGACGAGCTGGTGGAGGGCGTGATGGGAAAGGCTGCCATGGCGGTGCTCTATGGCGACTCCAACTCGGGCAAGACCTTCCTGGCCATCGACCTGTGCGCAGCCATCGCCCGGGGCGCCAAGTGGCTGGGCCGGCACACCGAGCCAGGCGTGGTGCTCTACCTGGCTACCGAGAGCCCGCACAGCGTGAAGGTGCGGCTGCGCGCCTACCAGCGCCACCACCGGGTGAAGCTCGACTGGTTCTACGTGGTGGCCAGCCCTGTCTCCCTCTTCAACGCCCAGGCCGACATGCAGGCTGTGATGTCAACAGTCCAACGTGTCGAGCAGGAGACAGGCGCCCGCGTGTCTCTGATCGTTGGCGACACCCTGGCGAGACTGTCCGCCGGCGCCAACGAGAACAGCGGCGAGGACATGGGCGTGGTGCTGCAGAACTGCGACCGGATCCGAGATGCCTCCGGCGCCACCTTCTTGCTCATCCACCACACGGGCAAGGACGCAGCCAAGGGCATGCGCGGCTGGTCAGGCATGCGGGCCCACATCGACACCGAAGTCGAGGTGACCGCCGACGAAGACACCGGCCAGAGGTGCGCCGAGATCACCAAGCAGCGCGACCTCGATGGCAAGGGCGACCGCTACGGCTTCACCCTCGAGGCCATCTCCGTGGGCGTGAACAAGTGGGGGCGCCCGCGCAGCTCTTGCATCGTCATGCCTTCCGAAGCCCCCGCCAAGAAGAACAGCAAGGCGGCCAAGATGGGACCCGTCGAGGCAAGCGTCCTGAAGCACCTGCGCGAGCTGCAAGCGGGCGTGTACATCTCCAAGGTTGTCAGCCACTTTGAGGCGCAGCAGGTGCCCCGCTCTTCGGTCTATCGCGCCATCGATGCCTTGAATATCAAGGGCATGGCTCACGTTGCGGAGGCCACTCGCATGGTGTGTGTGGCCGAGGCTTTCCGGTGAATGTCTCGCATGTCTCGCGTGTCTCTTCATGTCTCGCGAGACAAGTGGACAGGCGCAGCCAAATGTCTCGTCTCGTCTCTTCTCCCTATAGGGAAGAGACAAGAGACATGCGAGTCGGGACGAAACAGAGGATTGGGCGGCTACCAGTGCCCCGCGCCGGTTGAACAAACAGCATGGTGAGCAAATGAGCGAAGTAAAGAAGCGGTCAGGCCGGCGCTGGGCGGCGAGGCTCAGTGATCAAGAGGCAGTCTCATGGGCGGCGCATCGAATGACGCTCTTGATGAGCATCGCCGGGTGCCACGCTGAACGGGGCGACACAGCCGCTGCCACCAAAGCGCTCAACCAGTGCAAGGCGCTGATGCTGATGAACGACATGCCAGTGCTGGAGCTGGCGCTTGGGCACTTCGCGGCCTCCAGATACGCCGAGCCGATGGAAAGCCTGGCCGCGTTCGTCGCCAAGCGAGCAGGGGCAAAGGCGTGTCGGCTAATGCTCGAGGAGATGGAAAAGCGCAGGGATTGAGCTTGGCGGCATATGCCGCGCAACGTTGAGGGGGTGGAGACTCGCGGAATGCAGCAGCAGCAATCGGTCAGCAAACCGCGCGGCAAGCCCGGGCGGCCCAAGGGCTCGGGCCCGACGCCGGCCAGCTGGCGGCCAGGCCAGTCGGGGAATCCGAAGGGTGCAGAGCCGAGCGCGGCCGGGCAGGTGGCGCGCACGCTGATGCAGGCCACCAACGAGGTGCGCGCGCAGCTGGCCGAGCGCATCGTCCAGCAAGCCTTGGACGGCTGCCTGCAGAGCCAGCGCCTGATCGTTGAGCGCTTCATGCCCCAGGTGCGGGCCCAGACGCTGGCGCAGCCACTGCCAGGCATCGAGACAGGTTCAATCGAGCAGCGCCTGCAGGTGGTGCTGAAGGCGGCAGCAGATGGCCAGGTGAGCGCCGATGAGGCCAGGGTGTTGATTGAGTCCATTCGCGGCGCCGTCGAGGCCGCCAGCATCGCCAACCTGGAGGCCGAGCTGCAGGCCATCCGCGCAATGCGCCAGCAGGTTCTCTCCGATGCCTCACAACCGCATCAGAACGGCCTGGAAGGCCCGCAAATGGTCGAGGAGGTGCTCAGCCATGTCCGAGAGGCTTGAGCGGCTGCAGCGTGAGATTGCGGCCGAGCGTGCCGCAGTTCTGGCTGAGCTGGGCCTGAGCTTCACAGGGCCGCTGCTGGTGCAGGGTGATCAGGACGCCACGGCCATGATTGAGACCCGCCTGGCGCGCGTGCCCGCGCAGCTCCGAGACGAGGCCCGTGTACGGCTGCGTCGGTCCATCGTGCTGATGCCATGGCTGCGGGGCCGCCGGGTGCAGGGAGCGCAGGCATGAAAGCCCCGCATCGTTCCTTCCGATGTCTAGGTGTGGGCGCTGCGCCCATAGGT
>Ga0315904_10009660_pt1 | contig 12573 bp, 9 predicted proteins | sample LakEriMetagenome_6_FD_203529 | JGI IMG/M metagenome (GOLD analysis project Ga0315904, IMG submission 203529) | Freshwater fungal communities from buoy surface, Lake Erie, Ohio, United States - Buoy 12 MA120 | ecosystem: Environmental > Aquatic > Freshwater > Lake | place: USA: Lake Erie, Ohio...
GCGCCCCGCTTCCGGAGCGTTCCACTCTCCCTGGCCCGCCACCCCCCGGCCAAACTCGCCCCCCCAGATCACCAGCGTGTCGTCGAGCAGCCCCCGCTGCTTCAAGTCGGTAATCAACGCCGCCGAAGCCTGGTCGGTATCCCGGCAGCGGGCCGTGCACCAGCTCGCCAGGTGCTTGTGATGGTCCCAGTCGGGATGAAACAACTGAATAAACCGCACGCCCCGCTCTGCCAGGCGTCGGGCGAGGATGCAGTTGGCGGCATAACTCCCCGGTCGGCGTGAATCGGGACCATAGAGCCGAAAGGTCGCCTCGCTCTCCTCCCGCAGGTCCATCAGGTCGGGGACACTCGTCTGCATCCGGAACGCGAGTTCGTACTGCCGAATCCGGGTGAGAATCTCGGGATCCCCCGTCTGCTGGTGCCGCAGGGTGTTCAACTCCCCCAGCCCGGCCAGCATCTGCTGCCGCAGTTCCCGCGGCACCCCCTCGGGGTCGCGCAGGTACAGCACCGGATCGCGCGCATTCCGCAGCTTGACCCCCTGGTGCCGCGACGGGAGGAAGCCACTCCCCCAGTAATGATCGTACAGCGGCTGGTCGCTGGGCCGCTGCATCTTCGAAATCAGCACGAGGTAATCGGGGAGATCGCGGTTTTCACTTCCCAATCCGTAGCTGGCCCACGCCCCGGCACTCGGCCGACCAGGAATCTGGTTGCCGGTGAGAAAGCGGGTCATCGCGGGAGCGTGATTGATCTGGTCGGTGAACATCGACTTGACGAAGCAGAGTTCGTCGGCGACGCGCTGCGTCTGCGGAAGCCAGTCGCTGACGGTCGCCCCACTCTCGCCGCATTGCCGGAACTCTGACCGGGCCGGCAGGATCAACTGCTTCTGGCTGGCGGTCATCGTGGTGAGCCGTTGACCCTGGCGGACCGACTCGGGCAGTTCCTTCCCCGCCCACTCGGCCAGGCCTGGCTTGTGATCGTACAGCTCGAGCTGCGACGGACCCCCCGACTGCGTGAGGAAAATCACCCGTCGGGCGGTGGGAGCGAAGTGCTGTCGGACGGAATCGAGCACGCTGCGAGCGACGGCTCTGTTGGGAGGCGTTCCCTCACTGCCGTGGGCACCTCGGGTGGGCAGCAGTTCCCCCAACGCCAGCGCCCCCAGCGACACCCCGGTGGCCCGTGACAGAAAGACCCGGCGGGCCAACTGGGTGGTGGGAGCGTCGGACGCGTCTCCGGGAGGCAATCGAAGCTGCAGTGGATCACTCATGGGTCACCGCCTCATCGAGATTGAGGACGAGGTTGGCGATGAGAAACAGGGCGGCGGCCTCGGCCCGCTGGTCCTGCTCGCCTGCGGTCAATCGCAGGTCGGGACGGCTGTCTTCCAGGTTTCGTCCCGCATTCTCCAGGGCGAGTTCCGCCTCGGCAGGATGCTCGCGGTACCACAGCCGTGCCCGCACAAATTCGCGCTCGAGGATGGCCAGTTCCCCTGCGTCCGGAGCCCGACCGAGCACCCGCAGCGCGAGGGATGCCAGTTGTTCGGCCGTCGTTCCCGAGTGGCGGAGTGCCTGGATGGCCAGGGCGTAGGCCGCATTGAGATAGCTGCTGTCGTTCAGCAGCGTCAGTGCCTGAAGGGGGGTGTTGGTCCGGGGGAGACGCACTTCGCAGACGCGCCGCTGGGCCGAGTCAAACAGGAACGTCGGTGCCACCGCGCGCCGCCAGAAGGCGTAGAGCGATCGGCGATATTGGGCGGGGCCATCGCTCGGCTCGTAATGAAACCGCCCCATGAAGTTCTCTTCCCAGATGCCGTCGGGCTGGAACGGGCGGACCGGGGGGCCACCCATCAGGGTGGAGAGCAGCCCGGCTGAGTGCAGGGCGGCATCGCGCAGCATCCAGCTGGGAAGCCGGTGCCGGGGGGCCCGGGCCAGCCAGCGATTCTCGGGATCGCGAGCCAGTCCCTCGGGAGTGATGGCCGAAGACTGCCGGTACGTCTCGCTGGTGACGATCAGCTTGACCAGCGCCTTCACATCCCAGCCACTTTCGACGAATTCGACCGCCAGCCAGTCGAGCAGCTCGGGATGGGTCGGGCGTTCTCCCTGCAGGCCGAAGTCTTCGGTGGTGCGCACGAGTCCCGTCCCCAGCAGCATCTGCCAGACCTGGTTGACGAACACCCGGGCGGTCAGGGGATGGCCTGGCTGGGTGAGCCATTGGGCCAATCCGAGACGGGTGTAGGGGAGTTCGGACGACCAGGGCGCGATGGCCTGGGGAACGCCATGCAGCGTCGCGGCTCCTTTTTTGTCCCATTGGCCACGCACGAGGAGCTGCGTCGGGCGCAGTTCGGCCCGGTCGGCCAGCACCTGCACATCGACCCGGGCCGCGGCCTGCACCTCATCCAACTGCCGGCGGGCCCGCGCGAGGCGGGCGCGGGCGTCCATCACCGGTGCGAAATCGGCGAGGAACTGGTCCCGCAGGGCGGTCAGCAGTGGACCGGTCGGATTCGCCCACTCGGCTTGCGGGAGTTGTGTCAGTTGTTCCAACGGCGTGGGACCGACCGTCCTGGTGGCCGGCCCCCGATCACTGGTCCAGAGCAGGCGGAACCGGCCGAGATTGGCATCGCCGACGGTGGAGCGTTGCCGCAGTTCGACCACCAGCTCTTCCTCGGCGGCCAGCGTCAAGGGCTCGGTCAGGGCCAGCACGGCTGCGTGCGGCTGCGTGGCGGGGGCGTCACGCGTACTCCATCCATTGCGGGGATCGTCATCGAGCACATGGGCAATGTTGCCATAGCCCGAGTGTTTGCCCGGATCATCCGAATGATCGGCCACCGCTCCGGCGACCGGCAGGTCACGCAACTGGGTCTCGCCCCGACGCCGCACCTGGACCTTGATGTCGGTGAGAATGAAGTGTCCCCCCGCTCCCCGCGAGTAACTGCCGTTGGTGTGCGACTCGTGGGGGAAGACTTCGAGACGCAGTCCGGTGATGCGTGCGGACTGCGGATGGGCGATGACCCGGTAGTCCTCCTGTCGGGGATTCGGTCCACTCGCCTGGATGAGTCCCTCCGCTTCCCAGGACAGCTGTGTCCCCTCGGTGGCTTCCAGTTCGCCGGCAGTGAGGGGAGTCCACGAGCGATGCCCGGGAGACAGATGCAGCGACTGCTCCTTCAGCCAGGTGGCGAACGGGGCTTCGGCAGCCGCCAGGGCGGCCGCTTCGCGGGCGGTTTGACGGGCGACGAGCGCCTCGGCCTCGGCCTGGGGGGCGGAGAGACGGGACGTCTGGTAGGCAAGGTAGGGCCTGGCATTCCGGCCGGCCCGGCCATCCTCATCGATCGAGTTGAAGAATGCCGTCAGCGAGTAGTACTCAGCCTGCGAGATCGGATCAAACTTGTGCGAGTGGCACTGGCAGCAGCCGAGGGTGAGACCCAGCCAGACCGTCCCCAGCGTGTTGACCCGGTCGATCACGTAGTCGATGCGCGATTCCTCGGGATCGCGCCCCCCTTCGCCATTGGTCATGTGGTGGCGGTGGAAGGCGGTGGCGAGTTTCTGGTCGGGAGTGGCAGCGGGAAGCAGATCGCCCGCGAACTGCTCGATCGTGAACTGGTCGAATGGCTGGTTGGTGTTGAAGGCGGAGACGACCCAGTCGCGCCACGGCCAGTTGGTGCGGGTTTCGTCGGCCTGGTAGCCATCGGTGTCGGCATACCGGGCGGCGTCGAGCCAGACCATCGCCAGCCGTTCGCCAAAGCGGGGGGAGGCGAGCAGCCGGTCAACCCAGCGAGTCCAGGCGTCGGGACTGGGGTCGTCGCGCAACAGCGCCACATCGTCGGCCGTGGGGGTGAGCCCCAGCAGATCGAGCATCGAACGTCGGGCGAGGGTTGGCAGGCTCGCACTGGGGGAGGGCAACAGACCGGTCGGTGTCAATTGCTCGCGGACGAAAGCATCGATCGGATGGGGGGCGAGAGGGGGAACCCTGGGACGGCGGGGGGGCTCGAAGGCCCAGTGTTGGCCCCACGCGGCTCCCCCGGTGATCCAGCTGCGCAGCTGGTCAACCTGTTCTGCGGTGAGTCGGGCGCGCTGGGGGCCGGGCGGGGGCATCTGCTCGGCAGGATCGGTCGAGAGGACCCGGCGCAGCAGTTCGCTGGCGGCGGGGTCACCGGGGGTGAGGACGGCAAGCGCTCCCGCGTGGGTGTCGAGCCGCAGGTCCGCCTTGCGGTTCGATTCGTCCGGGCCGTGGCAACTGAAGCAGTGCTCGGCGAGCAGGGGGAGGACCCGCCGGCTGAACTGAGTGGGGTCGGGTTCGGCCGCATGGCAGTTCCTCCAGGAACCGATTGCAACTCCAACCCAGGCTGCCAGTCGCAGGGGGATCCGTTGTGAACGAAAGGTGTGCAGCATGAGTGCACGATAAACCGCGGGGGAAGACGGGTCAAAGCTGGGAGGAACCCGACATGGGTTCTCGAAAGCAACGGTTTGTCACCCGGAATGACACGGGCGGAGCGATCCGGCGTCCGGTCAATGATCCGCAGTGTCTGGTGGGCCCCCCCGATGACGGCTCGGGACGGCAGGCTTTGTGGGGCTGCAGGTTCCTGCGTGACACTTCCAGAGGGAATCGGGCCTCAAGCAGAAGCCCCCTCACGACAGTGTCGGAAACACGCCGATCAGTCCTGCCGGAACCGCCTGAGTCTCGCCCGAGGTGTTGACCTGCTTTTCCGGTACCATCAGCAGAGGATTTTTCCCAGACGCTGGAGGCGGACAGCCTGTCGTCGAGTCCCGGAACCGGTGCGCGATCGTCGCGCGGGTGTTGGTTGCCATGATTCGGCCCTACAATCTGATGCAACGCAGTGATGAAGTGGTCCGGGCGGCGGGCTGGCGACTGCGGATTCGATCCTGGTTCAGACCTTCCATGAAAAGCCCCCCACTCTCCCCCGAGCAGCTCGAACAGGAACTGGCCCACCTTCCCGGGTGGGAAGTGCGCGATGGCTGGTTGCGGAAGACGTACCAGACTCCGGGCTGGCCGCACACGCTGATGCTCGCGAACACCATTGGCTATCTGGCCGACGCAGCCTGGCATCATCCCGATCTGTCGCTCGGCTATGCCCAGGTGACGGTGAAAGTGCAAACGCATGCGATGCGGGCCATCACGGCGCTCGATGTGGCCCTGGCCCGCAAGATTGATGAAGTGGCGCTCTGGAAACCGGGCCCCGAGTCGCCGCTGGCCGGGTTCCCAAAGCAATGGGTTCACGCATGACCGCGGCCATCGAGCATCGTCCCCGGATTGCCCTCACCATGGGGGATGTGGCGGGGATCGGCCCCGAGGTGATCGCCCGCGCCTGGAGTGCGGGGCTGTTGCAGGTCTGCGAACCGGTCGTGGTGGGGCATCCGATTGTCATGGCTCGGGCGGCATCGCTCGTCGATCGTCGGCTGGCCGTCGTCGAACTCGACGGGATTGCCGAGGGAGAGGCGACCGCAACCCAGATTCCGTGCTGGAATCCCGGCGATCCCGAGGCGGCCGATGTCCCTCCCGGGAAGAATGATCCCCGGGCCGGCCGGGCGGCGTACGAGTACCTGCGGGCCGCCGGGTGGGCCGCCCAGGCGGGGGCGATCGAGGCCATCACCACCGCCCCCCTCAGCAAGGCGGCGCTGCACCTCGCGGGGCTGCACTACCCGGGCCACACCGAGATCCTGGCCGAGTTGTGCGGGGTGACCGATTTCGCCATGCAGCTGTACCTTCCCCGGCCCCCGTCCGCCATCGAGCAGGGGGCCGGTCTGGGGGTCGCCCATGTCACGCTGCATACCTCGATTGCGAGTGTCCCCCAGTTGCTCTCCACCCCACGGATCGTGGCGACTGGCCGGTTGCTGGGTGAGTTCCTGCGCCGGGTCGGGTTCGAGACCCCGCGCCTCGGGATCTGTGCCCTCAATCCGCACGCGGGAGAAGAGGGGCTGTTTGGCGACGAAGAGCAGCGGTACATCGCTCCAGCCGTCGAGTTGTTGCAGCAGGAGGGATGGCAGGCGGCGGGTCCCCACCCGGCCGACACGCTGCTGAAGCGGGCGTGGGAGGGGGAGTTTGACGGCGTGGTGGCGATGTACCACGACCAGGGGCACATCGCCCTCAAGCTGCTCGGCTTCGACCGGGCGGTCAATGTGACCCTGGGACTGCCGATTGTGCGGACCAGTCCCAGTCACGGGACGGCCTTCGACATCGCCTGGCAGGGGAAAGCCCGGGGCGATGGGATGTGGGAGGCGATTCAGATTGCGGCGGCACTCGCCCGTACGGCCCGTTGAGCGCAGTGCACGAGGCTGCTGCGTTGGCAGTGCAAAAAAACACCCTGCGGCTTTACGGTGAGCCGCAGGGGGAATCGATTTCAGGACGCAATGGGAGGACGTCCGGCAGACGCGGTCGGTTGTTGGACCAGCCGCGGGGGACTTCCATCGACGAGTTCAATCACGCTTCCGGAGCGGGACGGTTGGGGCGCTGACGACGGTTCTGTCCGCCGCCCGGAGCTCCTTCGCCCCCCTGGCCACCCCGGCCGCCACGCCCCCCCGCTCCAAAGGCGGGGCGTTCGGGGAAGGTGAACTTGGCTCCCTGCAGCTTGGTCCACTCGGCCTTCTGGGTGTCGGTCAGGACCGCCTCGATGTCGGCCTGGGTCTTCCTGGTCCGCTCGGCCGCTTCGGCACGCGCTTTTTCTCGCTCTTCGGCAGACGCGCCACGGCCACCGCCGCCAGGTCCGCCGCCGCCGGGACCCCGCTGGGGCCGAGCCTGCTCGAGAATGTCTCCAATCGCCTCTTTCTGGGCGTCGGTCAGCATGAGGGCCATCGCCACCTCGGTGCGCGACAGCGCCCGCACCCCTTCCTGCTGGACGCGAAGTTCATTCAGGCGGGTCATTTGCTCGGGAGTCAGGACTTTCCTGGCCAGTTCTTCCGACTTCTTGGCCTGCTCCTGCATGCGTTTCCGCGCGTCTTCCATAAACTTCTGGCGTTCTTCCTGCGACATGTCACGGAAGTTGGCCCCCCCTCCGGGGGCTCCCCCACGACGACCGCCGGCCTCTCCCCGCAATTCTTCCCGAGCTTCCCGCAGCTTCGATTTTTGATCGTCCGTGAGCTTCAACTCGGACTGAACTTCTTCCATCAGCAGCAGGGCCCCGACCCCTCCCGCACCGGGCGGGCCACCGAAACCACCCCCAAAACCTCCCCGACCCTGGCCCTGGGCCAGCGCAATACCCGGAAACACCACGGCAGCCAACAGGCCGCACATCACACCACGCCAGAGGCAGGAAATCTGCACGTTCATCGACTCACCTTCGGTTGGCAGAAACAGATGGAACCGAAGTCGCCCGGAGCGGCGCGGACCTCGGATGAGCCCCCACTGAAATGGAAAACCCCCGACTGGGGCAAAAGTTTCGCCCAGTCGGGGGTGTGTGGGTGGTTTTGGCACCGTTGGTAACGTGTTCACGGTGCCAGAACGCGTCGGGAAGCTTACTTGGGAGCCTCCAGTTGCGGAGCTTCAGACGCGTCTTCCGGTGTGGGAACCGGCTCGGGCTGAAGTTCCTGCTCGACGATCTTGCCGGGGTCGACCGGCTTGGCATCGGCCTGGTTTGGGTCGGCAGGCTTGGGTTCCCCAGGGGCGGGCTCCCCTGGCGTGGCATCGTCGGGGAGGGCCGCTCCCGGACCGCGCGGTTCACCCCGCCGCTGGAAGGTCAACCCGGGATCTCCCGGCGGCCCCCCCTGCAGCACGAACGAGAAGGTGTGAGGGCCCTTGACGACGGCACTTCCCGTCATCGTGCCCTCTTCAGGACTGTCGAGCAGCAGGGCTTCGCCATCGACCCCCAGGGTTCCCGCGATCGTGCGGGGAGTTCCCCCCTGAGGCTCCACCAGCCAGGTGAAACCACTTTCTTCGGTGATCGTCAGAATCACATTGCCTCCCTGGGGCAACTCGGCAATCCACGTTCCCACGAGATCGAAGAAGTCGTCGGCCGCCGGTTCTTCGGGAGTCGTGTCACCCGGAGCTGGCTTCGCCTCGGGCTCGACCGGTGCCGGCTTGGTTTGCGGAACGTCGGGAGGAACGGGATTGATTTCGGCATTCGGCGGGGTTCCGGGAGTCGCGGCCGCCGCGACCTGGGCCTGGCCCTGTTCGAGGGCTTTGGCCAGTTGGGCGGCGACGAGGTCACGCGGCTGCAGTTCCTTCACGCGGTTGAATTTCTTCAGCGCGTTCTCGGGGTGTCCGCAGACGAGGTAGTGGTAACCGAGCAGGAACTGCACGGCGACGTTGTCGGGCTGTGCCTTCGAGGTGTCTTCGAGTGCCCGCAGCTGCGGTGTGTACCGCCCGGGATCGCCATACAGCCTCGACATGGTGGCCCAGTCCCAGCCAGGCGAACTGGCCAGCAGGGCATTCAACACACCCGCCGCACTCTGGTATTCACCGGTGGCGAACAGGCACAGGGCGTAGAACTCGTGGGCGGCGGGATCGCCCGGACGCTGCCGCAGTGCCTGCAGTGCCCGGACCTTGGCGTTGGGATAGTCCCCCGCACGGAACAGTGCCAGGGCCTGGTCAAACTCGGCCAGTCCGGGTTCGGGGGTCGGCTGGGGAGCCGGCACGCCGGGCTGGACCGGCTGTTCCACCTGCACCACCGGCTGGAGCACGATCGGCCGGGTGTAGTCGATCCCGTCCACGATCACCGTCTGGCCACAGTACGGATTCACGTACTGCACATATCCGCTGGAGTAGAGGAAGTTGGCATTCCCACCACCCAGCAGGCCCCAGGCAAAGGGACCAATCGTGATGGCCGCCCACGGACCTCCCCAGGCACCCTGGTACCACGAGTAGTGATGGGTGTGGATGTGGGTGTCGTGCCAGTAGCTGCCGAATGGCTTGTAGGAGGGACGCCCGCCCCACCAGCCGTACCCGGGACGATTGTTCCAGGTATTGACGTTCGTGTTGATGTTGATGTTGTTGTTCGTGATGTTGTTGTTCGTCACGTTGGTGACGTTGTTATTCACGTTGGTCGGCGGCTGCGGAGGCCGGGGCCGGGTCACGACAGGTCGTTCCGGTCGTTCGGGGCGGTTTGGCCGGTCGGGCCGCTGTGGACCGGTCGGCAAGGTCCCGATACCTCCGCCGGGTTGTCCGGGGCGGTTGCCGATATTGGGCCGTTCCGGGCGGCCAATCGGGGCGGGACGCGTCTCCGGTCCGGGACGTCCCGGCTGGCCAATTCCCGGCGGAATGGTCCCGGGCTGGGCAATTCCGGGTTGGGCAATTCCGGGTTGGGCAATTCCGGGTTGGGCAATTCCGGGTTGGGCAATTCCCGGCTGGGAGGGATTGACCGGCTGACCCGGGCGGACCGGACCCCCCGGCGCTGGACGGTTCGTTCCACCAATGGGAGCCGGCTCACCGGGGCGACCCGGGCGTCCTGGCTGACCCGGTCGACCTGGCTGTGCAATCCCCGGTTGTCCAGGGGTGACAGGCTGGCCGGGGTTGATTCCCGGATTGACCGGCTGATTGGGGGTGCCTGGCACCGTCGGGTTGGGACGGTTCCCACCACCAATCATCCCCGGCTCACCCGGTCGGCCGGGGCGCTGAGGTTGTCCGGGCGGAACAGTCCCGGGCTGGGCAATGCCAGGTTGAGTCGGCTGGCCCGGAGTGACCCCGGGGTTCACCGGAGTGACCGGTTGGCCTGGGGCCGGACGATTGCCGGGGAGACCCGGTTGGGGCCGTCCCGATTGGCCAAGACCGGGTTGACCGACACCGGGCTGGGTGGGCGACACAGGCTGCGTCGGCTGCGTCGGCAGCGTCGGCTGTGCGGGGTTGACCCCGGGATTGATCGGCTGTCCGGGAGCGGGACGATTCGCCCCGCCCAGGTTGCCGGGAAGTCCCGGTTGCCCCGGACGATTCCCCGGCAGTCCCGCACCGGGACGACCGGGAGGAACAGCGCCCGGCTGAGCAACTCCGGGGGGAATGGCTCCTGGCTGCACGCCGCCCGGCTGCGCTGGCAGGGTGGGTTGGGCAGGGTTCACTCCGGGATTGATCGGGCCGACCGGCCGTCCCGGTCCAGGGCGGTTCATCCCCGGTTGATTCACGCCGGGCTGCGCGGGTGGCTGGACCGCTGGTGGGGCGGGCCGGGCCGGTGGCAGACTCGGGGCGGGATTCTGAGGTACAGGCCGGGGTTGTGGCTGCGGCTGTGGCTGTGGAGTCGGACGCGGCTGCGGCTGAACCGGTGGTTGCGGCACCGGGCGTACCGGGGGTTGGGGAGGCGCCGGTCGAGCCGGTGGTTGCGGGGCGGGCCTCGGCTGGGGCTGGGGTTGAGGCTGCGGTTGGGGGCGCGGTTGCGGTTGCGGCTGGGGACGGGGCTGGGGTTGAGGTTGTGGACGAGGTTGAGGTTGGGCCCCGGCAGGCGGGTTGTCGCGCCGGCCTGGCCGTTCTCCCCGGTCACGTTGACCGAATGCCTCAGTCGTGGGAACAGTCGCCATCAGCACGCCCAGCGTGCAGGCGACGGCCAGGGGCGCTCGCACCCGGCGCACAAGTTGCTCGACAGCGTCGAAAAACATGACTCACCTTCCCCCCATCGGGGTCAACAACCTGGGCCAGACCCGACACGCCCGGAAGGGGGTGCGAAGTCTGGAGAAAACATTGGGAACACAGCGGCAACGGCAATCGACAGAGCGACACAACAGCACCTGTCGGCAGATCACTTCCACCGGGACAGCGCACGCTGTTGAACACCCCGTCCCGTTGGGGCAGCATCACAGCCTGCGGACAAGCCCCGTTCGCTGCCTGGCATCGTCGATCCGACACGACGGTCACAGAGAACCGAGCCGGTCTCGCCAGCCGATTTTCTGCAACCCCTGCAGTGTATCCACCTGTCGAATGAGGGACAAATCCCCGTTCTCGCTGGCGTCGCCGCAGGCGTTGCCGAACCGATGTGGGTGGGAACCGGGCGTTGGTCAGCATTGGGCTGGCTTGGGCCCGGCACTCTCCTCCCGGGATCGTCTCGAAAACGGGGTCGGATTCGCAGATCAACCCCGTTGGAGGCGCTCATGGGGTGAAGATTCCCGCAGGCGCTGGACCACGACGGAACTGCGGGGGCCCTGCGCCCGGAGGCAGAATCGTCGGCTTTCGGTCCCGGTGGTTTCAATGTCGATGCGCAGGTGATCGGGGGGAAGCAGGTTCGTGACCCGGTCGGCCCACTCCACGAAGCAGACTCCCGCGCTGGCGAAGTACTCGTCAATTCCCAGCTCGGCAAACGCCTCGGGATCAGCCAGCCGATACGTATCGAAGTGATACAGCGGCAGTCGCCCTTCGTACTCCTGCACCAGGACGAACGTGGGGCTGGTGACGTGCGCCGGCTCGATCCCCAGTCCTCGGGCGACGGCCTTCACGAGCCGGGTCTTGCCCGCTCCCAGGTTCCCCACCAGGGCAACCACGAGTCCCGGTTCGAGCACCTGTGCAAGGCACGCACCCCACCGGTCGGTCTCGGCTTCACTGGCCGAATCGAATTGCAAGGTTGCCGAATTCGCCGGGGCCGTCATGCCGACTCCTTCCTGTGTTGACGTTCCTTCGTGGCCAGTCTTGACTGGTCAGACCAGGCTGGTCCGTCTTTGGTTCTCAGGCCATGCCGTGTGTGGCGGGGGCCGGCACCGGTCCCCCAGGCATGAGCCGGACCCGGTTTGGTGATCGACTCAGCGCGTCAGTGCGCCGACCCCCTCGGGGAGGTCGTGCAATTGCTGCACTTCTTCGGCGGTGAGGGCCCGGTCGAACAGCGAGAGTTCATCGAGTTCCCCCACGTAGGCAATTCCCAGCATGATGGCGGTCTTGTCGGGATCCCAGCTGAGGGTTTGCCGACCCTTGAGGGTGCCATGCAGCTGGCCGTCGACGTACAGACGTGCCTCGGCATCCGGACGTCCCGTGTTGTAGTGTGACCAGGTCGCGACGAGATGGGTCCAGCGGGTTTTCTGGAAGGGGGGATTCTCATGAACGATCATCGGGCGGTCTTTGACCGCGATTTTTTCCCAGGGGGTGTTGCCGGGGTTCCAGACTTTGAAGTCCGAGAAGACTCCCAGGCGGAAGTGACGCGGGCGATCGTCCTTCGAAAAGTCGAAGAAGAACGAGGCGTCGTCCCACTTCTTGTCGGTGATCTGGATCGGGTCGGCATAGTCGGGGGGGAGTTCGTCAGCGACCGAGAGCTTGAGCCAAAGCGAGAGTGTGCCCGACCAGTCGTCGGGGCGCCAGTCGATGTTCTTGCTGGCGGGGAAATAGGTGACCAGCGGTGAGGTTTTCTGGAACCGGACCGAGTCGCCGTGACGGCCGCCGTTGGGAACCAGCACGACTTCGGGACGGCGCTGGCCCGGTTGACCGTCGGTCCGCATGAGATTGCTGGCGGTGTGCAGGCGGCGATCGCCGCGGGCGAAACCGGCGTCGAAACCACCATCGAAGCCGGCGTGGAGGGTCAGCGATTTGCGGAGGGGGACCAGGTCGGCTCCATGGGCCGGTGCCAGGACCAGCCCCAGGAACATCGCATTCATCGACAGCAGCCAGCCGCGCATGGCGAACCTCTCACGCAGAAGAGACAGGAGATTGGGGAGAGCAGGGTCTCGCTTTATACCGG
>Ga0315904_10009661_pt1 | contig 12572 bp, 13 predicted proteins | sample LakEriMetagenome_6_FD_203529 | JGI IMG/M metagenome (GOLD analysis project Ga0315904, IMG submission 203529) | Freshwater fungal communities from buoy surface, Lake Erie, Ohio, United States - Buoy 12 MA120 | ecosystem: Environmental > Aquatic > Freshwater > Lake | place: USA: Lake Erie, Ohio...
TATCTGCATGAGGTTATTATGATTACTCCCTTTACTGTGATACGCCACAAGCTTATATCTGCTTTGGCATCCTGTACATCGCCCTCTTTCTTTCAAGGACTGTGCCAGAAAACAGTGTGTTTAGCGCTCGTTGGTGGGGCGTTCCTTATCGGCTGCAGCCCGCGCTACCACGATATGCCCGAATACTGGCCTATCCCAACAAAGGAATACGATAACTACGGCCCTGGTCGATTCAAAACAGCGCTCTTAGCTCACCAGATCGATAAGTTCTATCGTGGCTCTGCCCCTGGTCCGATCGGAGTAACTACCTTTGTAAACATCGATGACCTGTACGCTAGTTCAACCTTTGGTAGAATGGTTGGAGAGCAGCTTATGAGTGAGCTAGCGATGAAGGGCTTTGATGTCGTTGAGCTGCGCCACGCTGATGCGCTTCAGTTCCTTGATACGTCGGGTGAGTTTGCGCTGTCGCGAGATCCAAAAACGTTGCGTGGGCACCGAAATCTGGCGGCAGTTGTTGTTGGTACGTACGTTGTCTCGCCAGAGCGAGTGTACGTCAATGCCCGCTTAGTTGAGCCATCGACGTCGCTTGTCCTGTCGGCTGGTTCAGTGGAGATGACTAAGACCCGCGAGCTCACAAAAATGCTACGTGGTGGGAGCATGCCTAACTCTCTGGAGCGCATTCCAGTTAAGCATCTAGGGTATGCATCCGAGGTCAACTCGATGGAAGCCATGCGCCGTCAGTGGATGATGGAGGAGTCTGATTCGGGCGGGTTTAGCAACAGTTATGGCGCCTCGCCTGTGATTCCGGCTGCTCCAGTGCCGCCAGTGACAAATGATCCGAGCGCAGTTGAGAGCAAGCCTACAACGCCTAAAGTCTTGCCCGAAAGTGAGGTCAAGCCAGTCGAAAAACCTGAGTTGGCGATAGGCTTAGGGCGCTAGACGGCATATTTTATGAAACTGCGTAGCGAGAGCGTCGAGAACGGTGCTTCTTTGGACCCGAAGGGTGTATTCAAAAATTGATTTTCAGGGCGTAACGGTCTAGGCCCGATGTTGTTAGAGGCGCTTTCTCGGATGCCCCTTGAAAGCCCCCAAAGCCCAACTTCCCAGGTGTAAATTCAGCTCTAATCTGTTACCCTTTAAAGGGTGAGAAGGAGCCGCCTCCAACGGCTCCGAGCGCTCAAAAAGAAGCCTCCGGCGGCTGCTTCTTTTTTGGTCGTGCGGGACTTTCGGTTCGTTGAGTTCTGAATTAAAAACACATTCATGCAAGAAGCTGAGACAGTAAGTCATTTTTGGGTAGCAGGCCCTCCATTTTTCTCCTCAACTGTGCTGGTGGCTTCAAATTCCGTTGGGTCAACTGCCGACTCTATTCTTAGCGCCTTTGAGCTGTACGATGTTGAGGGGGCTTCTGTGCAGAATTTCCAGGTCGAGTTCCCTGAGCGTCAGGTGGGAGTTGTTGAGCTTGAGCCCTTTTTGGTTGGTCTTAAGATGCAAGCTGGCATCGCTCAAGGACACCTTGTAGTTCGAAGTCGCGCAGGAACACGACACTTCTTTAGGCAGCAGATCGGTGAGCATATCGATCTGATCAACAGCCCAACTCTGGTGAAGAGCCGCGAGATGACTTTCTTGCCGCTGTTATTGGGAGCTCGTAGAGAGCATCTAATCACCCTGGTGAATGCGGGGCATGAAATTGCTCAAGTGATTGTGCGATTGATGTACGGCACGCGTTCGCCTGAGTGGACTGTGCATGTTCCAGCTTACGGTTGCCGTACGATCTCGCTTGAACACGAGTTGCTCTCAACTTTCGATGATTCTTCGTGGCAGAAGGGGGTTGTTCAGGGGTATTTAAGGGTGGCTCCGCGTGGCCAATCAGAGATTGCGTTTCAGATACTTGAGCGTCTTCCGGGAGAAACCGAGGATAAAGAGAGTTTTCGTTGTACGACTTCATGGTAGGATAGAGGGCCAAAGAGGGGCGTGTGGAAAGAGTCGTTGTAAATTCAGTGTATACACGAGCGTTCTTCATGACGACGAATTCAATTCGCTCGCGCGTGCACTTTTTTGGGTCTGCTGGTACTACAGCAGGCCACTACCCAGTTGGGTGCGAGTTGACGGTATTTGGCAAGGGTGTGGAGCGCCGCAGTGTTCGCCTTGATGGAGGGCGGCTTAATCAGCCAGATGGTATCCGGATTGAGGATGCCTTTCCTTCGCTCGCTGCTGAAACTTCGGGGATCTGTGGGCTAGAAGTGAGACTAGACTGTCCACAGGCCCGCATTAACCTGCTTAACTCCCGAATTGTCCTGGAGATGGTTTCGCCTCAATTCTCGCTTTCATTTACAGCGGCGCCGTGTAGTGCTGATACTTTGCAGGCAGAGGGGGGCGCACAGAGCCTTGAGCCGAAATTGGCACGGAGAATGCCGGTTGGAATCGCGTTACACGACCAATTGTGTTCAGCATCTCTTGTTGTAGTAAATGCCAGTACAGATTTGATCCGTCCGGAGGTGCGTCACGTATTGCGTGATGCCGAAGCTCCGCTTCACCTGGGAACGGTTGCGGCTGAGTCCGTGGTCGAATTTCCGCTCGATGAGGCGTTGTGTAAGCAGGGATTAGTGCATGAGGCGCTGTGGGGTGATGCGGTGATCGAGAAATTGTGGGCTACCGAATCGATTAACGACAGCGCTGCAACGTGGTATCTACTTTATCGAGATCCTGTGCATAAGAGACCAATTTCAGTGTGTGCGGTATGAGGTTAGCTATTTTTTCTCCATACGGCTCCCTGCATCGAGAGAGCGGACTGATGTATCTCCTGGCGAATTATCTCTCCAAGAGTGGCGCAGATGTAGCGCAGTTGCGATGTGATGGGGCGCTTCCAGCGTGCGGTCGAGATAGACGCGGAGATACCCCACGTAGTCCGTTTCAATGTGCGCGTTGTATGAATGAGCAGCTCGCTCTGGCGCAGTGGTCGGGGGGGCATACGCGCGATATATCAACGCTGATACTCTCTGAGGATGTTTCAAAAACAGCGCAGTGGATCCAGGGCGTGCCAACTGAAGCTCTCTCTCGTGTTGAGTTTCGCGGCGTTAATCTTTTGAGTGCGTGTGCATCCGAATTTCAAATGCGCTGGGATGATTTTAACCCCCAAGCCATTACAGAGGCGCAGCAATCAGATATCCGAGCGCTTTTTGTAGCGTATGTGCGTGTAGCAACGGCGACTGAGCGCTTTATCGAGCAGTGGAAGCCAACTTCGACGATTATCTCTGCGATTCACGATCCCATGGCGCACGCCTATCTCTTGCAGACAAAGTTGGCAAAGCTAGAGACGTCTGTTTTTTCATTTGACCCCGATGAGGAAGCTATCGTTGTAGAATCGCTTTCTACGCAGGAGCGCTATATGACCAAGCTTGTTTTGGAAGGGATCGCCTCGATGCGTTCAGACCCACGAACGTGGGGGCCAGAAGTGACTGCGGTTGTGCATGAGGTGTTGACCTATTTAGGTTACGCGCCTGACCGGGTGGTTTAGGAAGATGCAGGCCGGAGCCCGTGACCGCACAGCATCCTCGGGATTATTGAGTGCGCTTTGGTGACAAGGGAAAATGTCACGCTACGAAAGCTTCTGGTAAAGTCAGGGGAGGTTTATGGCGTGCCCCAAAAGTCCGCGGCTAAACCGTGGCTGTTGCAAATAAGTATAGCAAGGGTCGGCATTCCGTAGCGAAATACAGTCACTGGCTGCAGACGCCCCTTTTAAACGGGCTCCTGACCGTAGGGAGGGAGGGGTGGAGATACATAGCGATTGACACTGGATGAAGGGAAAAGCCTTTAGGCTTTTTTAAACAAAGATCCCAGCCAGCCCGCATATTTCATGAAGCCAGCTGCTGCGAGTGCCGATAACGGCGCTTTTTCGGTTCAAAAACCGATTTTCAGACCGGAAGGTATCTCGATACGATTCCGCCCTGAAAATCGGTTTTTGAATGCGCCCTCCGGCCCCGAAAAATCACCATTCTCGACACTCTCGCGACGCAGCTTCATGAAAAATGCGGGCTTCTGTAATTCGCTGCAATAGCATCCTGGCGAAATTTCACATTTCGCACCTCCTTTTTTTGGACCCGCGTTAGCTGTTGGCGGAACGAACAGGGAAGAAGCCTTCGGAATTGCTTTCAGGCTTCTGTACGCGGTCATAGCCGCACGGTGGAATCGGAGAGGAGGCTCATACTAGCACACGTGGTCATGCCACAAACCCGCAACGAGCTCTCCCACAACGAAACCGATGCTTCTTCCCTCTTTGCTACACTCTGTATTACGTCGTTAGTGGTAGTTCAATAGGTGTATCATGCCGCCGCCGCAATCGGTTCAGCATAAAACTCCCCGCCGTCCTTCCACAATGTCCACATCAATACGCAGAGCCGGCGAGCAACTGCCACCCGAGCTTTGCCTACCCCCTTCTTCTGTTGAAGCTCTATGCCCCATGTCCGTAAGGGGTTCTCAGTTTTCGAACGGGTAAGCATAATATGCGCCGCCTCGACCAGCAGCCACCTCAGGAGCTTATCCCCAGACTTGGTTATTCTACCCCTGAATTCCGTTTCCCCTGACTGATACACGCTGGGCACAAGACCAAGATACGATGCCACCTTGGCTCCGTCCGAGAATCGATTCGGGTCGTCAATTGTGGCGATGAATGCGGCTGCCGTGGCTGGCCCTATGCTCGGTATCGTCATGAGACGCTCGGCAACGGGGTCACTCTTTAGCTGGTCGTGAAGTTGCCGGTACATCCGTTGCTGCTGGCTGTGAAGAAGCTCCCATGCTTGAAGCAACTCTTGAATCGCAGCTTGGACAGATTTCGCAAGCGGTTTCATCACAGCTGTAACTCTGTCTGCAAACGATTCTCCATCTCCACGCTCAGGCAGCTTTATACCATGCGCCCGAAGAATCCCACGGATAGAGCTCGCTATGGCGTTACTCGCCACTACGAGCTGCTTGCGTGCCGTCATGTAACTTCGCATATTCCTCGCTTCCTCACTCTTGCGATGTACTGCCTCATACCACTCACTACGGCATAGCTCAGCTAGTGCCCGAGCATCCCGCTTATCTGTCTTCTTACGTGCACCCTGGCTCTCAAGCGCTACTTTAGCTTTCCGCGGGCACACAATCGTTATCTGATGCCCAAGTTCCTCAACTGCGGTGGCAGTCCACTCGGCAAGTGGCGCAGCTTCCACGATACACGTTAATCTTCGGTACCCTGACAGCGCTTCCTTAAGACCCTCAGTCGTCGTCTTCACCTCAACCAGACGCAATACCTGTCGTCGCTTATCCATTACACACACCGTTGTTCGCTTGCTTCCAAGGTCTATTCCACAGTAATTTCCCATCGTAGCCTCCTGTTTGGATTGAGGACCCGCTCCATGCAGGTACCTCGGTTATTTTGTGGCTCCTTGCAAAAGGATGACCACGTGTTACATCACCAGGAGGCTACCTTTTCTCTTCTGCGGTAGCGACAGTGCGAATTATTCCACCTAGTTCACCACTCTTGGGTCTTGATACTTGGACCGTGATTTGCGGATCGTGCTTCTCGGATCGTGGCATTTCGCTCCGATTTTCTGTCACTCGCTATACAAGAGCCAGGATTCGGCTCGCTATCTTTGCAGCATTTCGCGCACGGCTTTTAGCAGCGCGATGTTATCTGAGTGTCCCGTCATACACGCAGTAACTTTTCCGCACAGAGGCCTACCAAGAAGGTATAGGTCGCCGATGGCATCGAGGATCTTGTGGCGGACTGGCTCGTTGGGAAATCTCCAGGCATCGTTAATCGCGCCTTCAGTTCCGATTAGTAGGAAGTTATCAAAGCGGCCGCCCAGTGCCAGGCCCTGCTTCTGAAGGTGTCCTACGTCTTTTACAAAGCTAAATGTGCGCGATGGCGCAATCTGGGAGCGATACGCCTCGGGGTCCTTTAACTCAAAGGTGAACTGTTGCTCGCCAACTGGCTCTGGGTAGCGCAGGGTATAATCGATCGAGAATGTGTCAGCAGGCTCGATTCTGATCCACTCCTTGCCATTCCCGACCTGGATCGGCTCAGGGATCTTAATATCATACCACTCGCCATCTTGTTCAGTGAGTCCAACATCATCAAACAGACGACAGAATTCGCGCGCGGATCCATCCATTACCGGCACTTCACTGTTACATTTTATCAAAAGGTTGGAGATGCCGTAGGCGCACAGAGCCGACATAAGATGCTCAATCGTGCCTGCTTGGGTTTGGCCTAGTCGCACTGTAGTGGCAAAACCAGTCGACTCAACGAAATCTACATGTGCTGGAACTGCTGTGGTCTCTGAAACTCCCACAAAGTGTATTCCGGAGTTGGGGGGTAGGGGTTCAAGAATCAGACCGCTTTTACGTCCTGAATGTAATCCTTGTCCGTAAAGGATTGCGGCATGAGCGATAGTTTTTTGAGGTCGGGCAGCCCCGCGAAGTGCTTGGTGCGCAAACACTACCTGGTTTAAAGAAAGTGAGCGCCGTAGCGATCCAGCCTCGGTTGGATCGACCGCCTCCCATACGGCGCTGTGCGAGTCTGCTGGTGAGAGTACGCGGCGTACGAGTTGTAGGGTAGTCGTCAGTTCAAGAGGTTTCTCAAGAAAGTCGATCGCTCCGAGTCGGGTTGCTGCAACAGCAGTAGAGATTGTGGCGTGACCACTGATCATAACTACCGGCGTGCTTGGGCTAATCTCTTTGATCTTCTTCAGGGTCTCGAGTCCATCAAGACCTGGCATCCAGATATCAAGTAGCACCAGAGCAGGGTGCTGCTCGCGCACAGCGTTGATAGCGCTCTCCCCATCTGCGGCTTCGATGACTGCTAGCCCCTCGTCTTTCAATATTCCAGAGAGAGAGCGTCTGATGCTCTCCTCGTCATCGACGATAAGAACCGTGTGGGCTTGAGAGGGTGCGGGCGGGTTGTATGAAGCGGCTGCCATGTTCATCGCTAAATGGTCCTGTTACACACGGCAAACTACGCGCCATCTTCAACGCGGGATTACATCGTGCCATCAGGTAGATAGTACTCTGGTGTTGAATTTAACGCAAATGGGGGTGAGATAATCGGCTGATTTTACTGGGCTAAAAACGCAATATAAGTCGATGCCAGAGGGCTGCTGCATAAGTCTGAGCTTGGGTCTGCGCTCGATATACTAAGCATGCCTGTGCTCTTCAGCCCGCTAACTACAAAGTCGGGGGGGCTTAACTTGGCTAAGGATTAATTTCATGGTACCCCATCTCTATGATGAAAAAAGCGATAATCCTTGTATGTGCAGCGCTCTTGGTGGCTGCTCCGCGAGTTGCCTTCGCAGGGGACGGGGCGACTATAGTGTTCAAGAGCGGTGTGATCGTTGCGCTTAACAATGGCTATAAGCAGCTGGTTGATGGCATGAAAGACCTGAGGGCGAAGGGCTCTCAGAACTACCCAGTTGAGATTCTGATCGAGGGAACTTCTTTCTTTGTTAATCTGGGGGAAGTTGCGGTGTTGTGCCGTGATACCTGCTCTAGCTTAACTGTGATTTCACCTAAATCACAGTCTAGGTAAGTTCATGGCGTAGCGTTGCGAGGTAGGAGCAGTGGAGGCGCAGTATGGGGCAATTAGATTCGGGTAAGAGCGCGGGCAGGGGGACAGGGTTTGGAGATGACTTTGGGCTGCTGGTGGATTACTGCCTAGCATCGCCTGAATTTATGGTGCTACACCCTCCAACAGAGATGGCCTTGATCGGAAACCCGGCAGTGCTTGAGCAGATCGCTCTGGATGCCAGCAGTGGCAGTGTAGCTGGAATGGAAGACCTTTCGCAGTCGGCTGAGTTGATTAACGACGCTGGTGCGGATGTGTATCGAATAGCTAATCATTCACTTTGGCAGGCTCTTAAGTACATGACTCATGTAATAGTACATCGTGAGCTTAATGAGTTGCGAGCAGAGAGACTTAGCTCCTGTATTTCCAAAGAGCCAGACATCAATTTTTCCGAGCTTCACCAAAGTATACGCAGTAATGGAGTCGTTGCTTCCATGATGGAGTGGTTTAATGACGAGCGGATGTGTAAATTGCTGCTTACGATGTGTTGCGACCCTAAGGGTCTGCGAGAAGCCTATTCGGCTCATCAGCAATTTGAACTTAGTAAGGCTAGCCAGGAGCCGCGCACCACGAGTTAGTCAGGACGCATCTGTGGGCAGAGATGGCTTACTCGCCTAACTGTTTATTGAGCTCATTGAGCTGATGCTCAAAAGCAGATTTATTTTCTCTTAGCACGTGGTGTTTTTTCTCTATTTCGCTAAGCTGCCGATCATACTTGCGCAGCATCTTTTTTTTGAGCATAAGCAGCTTATTCCCTGCTCTAACATCGTGTAAGTTAGTCTCTTCTTGAGCCTCTAGCCACTCTTGGTGCTCCCTGAGCTTAACTTCTAACAGCTTTACAGAAGATTCCTCGTTCAGCATTTCAGGCTGTGAGAGTTCTGGATGGGATGAGAGCGGCTTAGAGAGGGCCACTATTCCTGCTTCTATGATACGTACCTCAGAGCGCAGGCGATCCCATTGCAGGTACAGCTTGCCGTAAGTGTCACGCTCAAAGTCCATTAGGTCCACAGTGGCGTCTCCGCACTGAATGGCAGCCCAATTGCGCTGAATCTTCAGGCCCTCAAAGGCGTCTTCGCATTTTTGTGAGCAGACCTCAGCTCCTGGTTGTGTAGAGTTGCTTTTGCAGATTCGACATTCAGACATAGTGCCGCAAGTATGCCATAAAATGATGAGGCTACTGAAGATGCCCCACGAGGAGAGTGGCACATTCTTGTTCAATCTGTCACGAGGATAACCCTGCACCGACGCAGCTGTAGTTATTAGTTTGGATTAGTTGGCCGCAGATCGTAATTGTTCCCTTGATAGAAGAAGTAAGGCGTAGATAGTGGATAGCTTTTTCCTCCTACGTAGCTCGATTGTGTTTTCGGCGCGTGGGTTGGAGCAGCGGCGATGAGGCCGGCCAAATTTTGGCTTCTATTGCGGGCCATTCCAGGCGCAATTTGTATCTTCGCATCGCCGCGTGAGTACCTAAGACCGCCCCCATGAGCTTCATAGACGCCCACAAAATCCACCCCAGCCGCACCATACATTTCAGCTCCTTATCTAGCCACGCGGATGTGAAACGACGTCTCTACCGGTGCTTGCATCGCTGGCTGTTAGTTTCTCATCGTAACAATCTGATATGTTTAAAAAACTCTTCGGTTCAAGCACTCCTAAAACTGAGCCTCAGGTGGCGCTGATGAGTGATGCTCTGCGACAGAGCATACTGCACTCACTTGGGTTGCAATCTGTTCCTGTTATGCCGGGCGCTGCACAAGAGGCTTTTAAACTTGCTACAAATCCAAACGCAGAAGCGCACGACTTTGTGGCAGTACTTGAGGCTGATGAGGGCTTGGCCGCGCGGGTGCTTAAGATCGCTAATTCTGTTTTTTATGATCGCGGAGGTGGTAGCAAAACAATCGTCGAAGCTGTGCAGGTAGTTGGAATCGCAGAGCTGCGTAATCTTCTTAATGCTACCACGTTGTCCGGGTTGTTTCCTGTAAAATCACCTTTACGCGCGCAGCTTTGGGGGCACAATGTGGCCACAGCGCTGACTGCCAGAGTTTTAGCGAGATCGTTGCTGGCCGAAAAGTTAGAGCAGATCTTCTTGGCCGGATTGATGCACGATATAGGCAAGCTGCTCATACTGCACCAACACGTAGAAAACTACGAAAAGCTCGTGCGAAGCGGTCTTTTAGAGGGGTTGCAGTCGAGCGAGGCTGAGGTGCGTGTGTATCCATTTGATCATACTCAGGTCGGTCAGATGGTTGCTGAGAAGTGGAACTTCTCGCGTGAGTTGTACGATGCAATCGGCGATCACCACAAACAATGGCATGATATCCAACCAGACTCTCTCACAGCGATAATTAAATTAAGCGACCTGATGACACATGTTGCTGGTTTTGGTTTTGGTCGTGAGGCCGCTCTGCACCAAAAGCTTTACTCTCCGCTCCTGGATGAAGCTTGGGCTTTTCTTGATATTCCCCTCAAGGAGCAGCGAAGCTTGACTCAAGAGGCTGCTCTCGAAGTCGATAGCGAGTTCCAAACGTACGAAACGTGGGGGCAGATGTGAATGGAGCGGGGGTTTTCAGCATAGTTGTAGCTCTGATTGCGTTTGTTGCGGGTCTTGGACTGAGCTTCTTTACGGTTGGCTACTTGCGCCTCGTACTCGACCTTCCAATTGAGCAGCAGGTCAGTCCTGGGCCAAGACCGTGGTGGAGCGTCTTTCTGCCGTGGCGTAGGGCTTTCTGCTCAGTGCTCGACAGGGTTGAGCAGCTCAAGCAGTCTGAGTTTGATAGTCAGACGCGCTACAAGATCCTCACCGATAATGTGCCAGCAGCTGTCTTCGTTCATCAGCCCGGCGGCGCTGTGCTGTGGTGTAGTCCGTACACCGAAGTGCTTACGGGATATTCATTGTCCGAGATTCAGGCCGATAAAGACGATTTCTTAATCAGTCACGTGCACGAAGACGACCGCGAAACATTCATGAATGCTCTGGCGATCGTCAATACGGGGGAGCATTTTCAATGTCGCTACCGCTTTTACCATAAATCTGGGCTCTCTTTGTGGCTAGAGACCCGCACTGTGCCGATTTTTGATCAGCTGGCCAATGAGTATGTAGCGCTGTCTATTGCCCTTGATGTCACAGCATCTGTCAATAATCAGCTCAAGATTGAGGAGCGTAATCGAGATCTGAATGAATTCACCTATATGATCTCGCACGACTTAAAGGCACCGATCGTTACACTCCGAGGTATGCTTGAGGTGCTACGAGATGAGGCTAAGAGGCTTCAGGGGCACGCGCTGTCTGAGCCGCTCGACTACATGAATAAAGCGGTGTACCGCCTCGAGCAGCTTGTTGGCGGGGTGCTTGAATTAGCCAAGGTGTCCACTACCGAGCGGGCACAAGAGCCGGTCAATCTGCAAGAGACTGTGCAAGAGGTGCTTGAGGATTATCGTCTGCAGATCGATCGATGCAACGCCGAGGTTACCACAGTTGCTGAGCTGCCATGGGTCTTTGGAACTAAAACTCAACTCTACCAGATCTTCAGTAATTTAGTCGGGAATGCCATTAAATACCGAAACACTGAGCGCCCCTTAATGATCTCTATTGGAGTGGAGAGTGCGAAATCATCGCGCCGGCGTACGGTGATCTCTGTGCGTGATAACGGTAGGGGGATTCCAGAGGAATTTAAGGAATCAATTTTTCAGCCCTTTAATCGTGGAGGTGAGCAGTCAGTAGATGGGTCGGGGGTTGGGTTGGCTTGCGTTAAGCGGCTTGTTGAAAAGCTAGGTGGAGTCATCAGAGTCGATAGCGCTGTGGGGGAGGGAAGCGTATTCACAATCGAGTTGCGCAAGGCTGGCCGCGATTGAGTGCTGTGTTATAGCCCGCATTTTTCAGGAAGCCAGCTGCTGCGAGCGCCGATAACGGCGCTTTTTTGAATGCGCCCTCCGGGCCCAAAAAATCACCATTCTCGACACTCTCGCGACGCAGTTTCATGAAAAATGCGTGCTAGCTCTCAATGATAAAGGGCCGAGCATCATTCGATGCCCGGCCCTTCTGCTACTTAGAGATGGGAGAGATATATTTCAGTGCGCTATTAGCAGAAGTTCTCTGACTCGTCTTGGGTTGTCGTGGTCTCTTCTGGAGTCGCCACCGCAGCTAAGATCGCCTTGGCATCGTCTCGAATCATCGCCGAGAGGCCATTTATCAAACTTACGTTGCGGTTTACTTCGTCCCAATTCTTGCGCGAAATCGCCTCGCACAGTGACACAGCCAACGAGCGCTGTTTTGCCAGGATAGTATCGTAAGATTCAAGTCGCTTTACGACAGAGTCGGGAATCGTAGGGCGACTCTTGAACGTAGTGCGCGCCTTGGTGATAGCTGCCTCAAGCTCGGTGAATGATGCGAACAGTCTCTCGATGATATTTGATTCCATAATTATTCTCTCCCTTTTTTCTGCCCAGTCTCTCATTTTTGAGACCGCGGTGGAGTGCTCCACTTTACTTGCTTCGCACACCCTTTATTTCAGGGTTATTGCGAGTTTCCCGTATTGTGTAACATTCCTTTGTGCTTATTGTTCGCGCCGCCTTGGCAGGATTCTATCTGACCAGTGTTGTTCACCACCAGATCTATCCAATAGTCGCCTGCTGAGACGAAAGTGCTTCTGCGTTTCGGTAACCTAGCTACCTCATTGCGTAAACACGCGCTGAATACGAACCTCAAGGCCCCCGTCACTTGCATGCGTTTGCTTTGTGATTCGCGGCTCGTTCTCATACAGGGAGGTATTGCAAGGCTTTTGCCATGTGCTAGCTACTTGAAATCACTGCATGTTTTTCAGTAGTAAGTGTGCTCGGTTTAAGAAATGATGTATACTCAATACCTTAGCTCTGAATGAATTTAGGACAGGTGTCTTTGAAAGAAACACACTACCAAGCAGCGCCCGTTGCATCTGCTCGTTGGCAGCGGGTGCAGGTGTTTCATTCAGGGGATGCA
>Ga0315904_10009663_pt1 | contig 12570 bp, 16 predicted proteins | sample LakEriMetagenome_6_FD_203529 | JGI IMG/M metagenome (GOLD analysis project Ga0315904, IMG submission 203529) | Freshwater fungal communities from buoy surface, Lake Erie, Ohio, United States - Buoy 12 MA120 | ecosystem: Environmental > Aquatic > Freshwater > Lake | place: USA: Lake Erie, Ohio...
GGCAGCAGGCAAGAAGACAGGTAGAAAGTCCCAAGCATCAAATGACTTTTTGGAGCCATTAACACCAACTATTACTGGTGCGACAGATGTAGGAACAGGTCGTGCATTTAATAATGGAGCAGTTGATGTATCTTTTACATTACCTGCGCTTTCTCCAGCAGCAACATCTTATACGGTTACATCTTCTCCAGGAGGATTAACTGCAACAGGTGCTTCTTCTCCACTCAGAGTAACTGGTTTGTCATCTAATACTGCTTATACATTTACAGTAACTGCAACAAATGCTGCAGGAACTTCTGCTGCATCAGCAGCATCATCTTCTGTAACAGCAACAACTGTTCCAGCAACACCTTCTGCACCAACAGCAACTACTGGTGTAAACCAAGATACAGTATCATGGACTGCCCCAGCAAATGGTGGTAAAGCCATTACAAATTACACTTGGGCATCTTCAGATGGAAAAGGTAACACACTTAATGCAACTTCTACAACTGTAGTTCAAGAAGGAAGCACTTCACAGACTTATACTGTTTATGCAACAAATGCAAATGGAAACTCTTTAGTTTCTCCTGCATCTAATTCTGTTACCACTACCCCGCCATTCTTCCCACCGTTCTTCCCACCATTCTTCCCGTTCTTCCCTCCATTCTTCCCACCATTCTTCCCATTCTTCCCACCATTCTTCCCACCGTTCTTCCCGTTCTTCCCACCATACTTCGTACCACCGTTCTTCCCACCATTCTTCCCGTTCTTCCCATTCTTCCCACCGTACTTCGTACCACCATACTTCGTACCACCGTTCTTCCCACCATACTTCGTACCACCGTTCTTCCCTCCATTCTTCCCGTTCTTCCCATTCTTCCCACCGTACTTCGTACCACCATACTTTGCTCCATCAGTTCCGCTAACCTATTGTCCTTCATTAGGTAGAAACGTTCCAACAAGCGGTTGGCCAGGCAACTGTCCAGGATTCAGACTTGACGGAAACGCAATCGATTAATAAAAAATAGACTAAGAGTATTACCACACTGACACTAGTTGGTGTGGTATACTTTTATCTATACACAGATAGAGGGTAAAATTGTGAATATTTATGACGAAAACTCAAACCCATGGTTTACAAAAGATCGTTCAGAAACAGCATCAAACAGATATCCAACAAAAACTTTGCCTAATGGCATAGTAGTAGAAAATCCAGGACTTGGATTAAATGTTTATAGAAATGTTTTTAATAAAGATGATGCCGATAAATATATTAAAATACTTGAGTCAAATTTAGACGGTACCAAAAAATATAAGTGGTCTGAAGCACAAGTAACAAATTCAACAACTCCAATCAAAAGAGCAAGAGACGCTGTAGATTTTAAATACAAACAAGAAAATCTTGGGCCACGAGATGATTTTAATTCTGAACTGATTGATTTACATGAAGAGATTTATCAAAAATTAAAATTCTGTATAGACGATTATGCACACTACTGGGGAATTAATGTTATTTATTATGAAGCGTTTAACTTTGTTAAGTATGAAGGTGAAGGAAAACACTTTAACATCCATGCTGATCATGGTCCTGCATATAACGCAACTGTCTCTGCTGTCATTTATATAAATGATGATTACAAAGGCGGAGAGATACAATTTCCAAGACTAGACGGTTATACACTTACTCCAAAGGTTGGAGATATTGTCGTTTTCCCATCTAACTACATTTATGAGCATGCATCTCTTCCAATGAAAAGCGGTACAAAATATTGTGTCGTAATCATGACAGATATTAATGAGTTAGGACATAAGCATGCAGGTTAATCTTGCTATCTTTAAATCATATAGACCCTGGCTTAATAAAAAAAGTGCATCTGTTCCAGTTCCAACACAAGATGTGATTCCTCAATGGTATAAAGAAGCAGATAGGTTTGCCAAAAATCCTTTTAACGGAGAATATTACAAAGCACCAAAAGAGGTTTGTCCATTTCCAAAAGAAGGAACAGTAGACGACTACGGAAAAATTCCAACATGGAAAGCATGTCCAGCAATTATGGATGCATTTATGACTGGCTATGTATTTAGGACACCATGCGATATAACATTTTTTAAAAATGATCGTGGAGTAATAAGCGTTAAAGTAAACGATCCAAGATATAATGATTTTGTTAGTTATAGGCCACCTATGCCACAGTTTGAACATCCAAAAGGTTTTTATAAAGATCATTTTGCGTGGATGCCAGACTGGGGATTGGAATTACCAGAAGGATATAGCGCTTTATTTATGACACCAATGAACAGATTTGATCTTCCTTTTATGAATACTACTGGAATTGTTGATTCAGATAAGGTAGGTATCTTAGGAAGTTTTCCATTTTTTATTGCAGAAGGATGGGAAGGGACTGTTCCTGCTGGAACACCATTTTTACAAGTTTTACCATTTAAAAGAGAAAATTGGGAACATAATATTGAGATTTTAGATCAGTCAAAGATATATGATAAAATGGTAGATAACGCAAACTTTTATCGTCAGCCAGACGGCGGGGTATATAAAAGTAAAGTATGGACAAGAAGAGAATACAAATAGGAGAAAAGTATATGACTCAGACATGGACAGAAAAAGAAGATTTAGGCAATGGCATTACATGCTACAGAGGTGTCATTAAGCCAGAGTTGGATCTTATTAATAGATTAGAAAGTTACTTAAAGCCAGTAGGAGATAAGACTGGTTATTCTTGGCAACCAGCATATGTTGGATATCAACAGTTAATGCCAGATTATCGTGATTGTGTTGATTTTAAGTTTAAGAAAAGTGACATTGAGCAAGACAAAAGTGATATAAGTCTAAAACTACAGGCATTATGGCAAGATGTATATGACGTAAAATTACCTGCAGTAGAAGATTATAGACGAGACTATAATATAATGGATTTAAAATATTGGGAAGCGCTTAATTTTATTAAATATGGACCAGGTCAACACTTTCAGGAACATCATGATCATGGTTTTTCATATAACTGCACAGTATCTTTGGTTGCATATATAAACGATGACTATGAAGGTGGAGAGTTAGCATTTAGACTACAGAAACTAAGCATTAAGCCAAAGGCTGGAGATCTTTACATCTTCCCTTCAAACTTCATGTATCCACATAGAGCAATGCCAGTTCATTCAGGAACAAAGTATTCAATAGTAACAATGTTAGACTATAGTAAAAAGTATCACACTCCAGATATGTATGATCCAAAGTGGGCTGATGAATAATGTTTAATATTTCAGTTGAGAAGACTCCAGACTCTATATTCAATATAGAGCCAATGTCTATAAAAAGAGACTGGATGGACGTTACTTCTGAAAAACATGCATATAGATGTTTCCCAGTAACTCAAGCAAATGTTGTTGGGTGGAGTCTTTCTTGTACTGAAGATATTATTTTTACTTGGGATGGAATTACAGATCAAACAGACAAACATGTAGAAATTAAAAGCCCAGCAAATTGTTATGGCGGACGAGGTCAATCGTCTGTAAGTTTGCAAACAGGGTTAATCTTTAGAACTGACAACAACGTAAGCCTTTGGACAATTAGTCCAGTTAACTACTTTAGTGATGATTTTGAGACAATATCTAATATAATTAGTACATCTTTCTATGATAATCCACTACCACTAGCAATAAGGGCTAGAAAATCAAATCAAGAAACTGTTATAAAGGCAGGAACTCCTATTGCCACAATAATTCCTATATCTTTAACAGAATTAAATCATACTTCAATTAACATTATTGAATATTCAGATCCACAAAATTTAAGAAATCAAGCAAACAATAATTATGGAAAAGCAGCACAAGAGATAAACTCTTCTGGCCAGTGGACTGACTGGTATAGAGATGCTATAAATGAAAAAAATGAATCTTTAGGGTCACATGAAGTTAAAACATTAAGACTTAATGTAATAGACAGTAGAGGAAAGTGATATAATATAATGATGATGCCAGAAGAAGCAACTACAGTAATTAGAAAGCCATCCAGCACCCCGTCTGGATTTTTTGGAAGTGGTCCAGAAAACATTATTGAATTAGAAAATTTTATGACAGAAGAAGAGGTAAACTTTCTTGATAAGGCAGCAAGAGGAATAACTGTTTGGGATGTTACGCAAAGTCATAAAAATGAAAATGGAACAATTGTTTACGATGCTGGATTCTGGAAAGATCGTGTGGCATCAAGACCATCATTAGATAAAAATGATCCCAAGATAGGTATATTAATTGAAAATCTTGTAAATAGATTAAAGCCAGTTATAGAAGATTTTTTCAAAGTAAGGGTTCAGCCAACTGGGCAAACAATTGTAAAATGGAATCCAGGACTTTTTCAAAGGCCACATGCAGATAAAGAATTACATCAAGGAAAAGATGCTGGAATGCCAAATGATTTTCCTAACTATGACATAGCAAGTTTATTTTATATTAATGACGATTACGAAGGTGGCGAATTATATTTCCCTCATCAAAAAATTCAATTTAAACCAAAAAAGGGTGCTGCATACTTTTTCCCAGGCGACATGAATTACGTCCACGGTGTAACCGAAATAAAGAATTCTTTTAGATATACATGTCCATTTTTTTGGGAAATTCTAGAACATACTGGAGATGTAAAGCCAGACTTTGAAAAAGAATATTATAGAATTTTTCCTACGGATGAAGAAATTTCAAAGTGGGATTCAAAAAGGGGGATTTTATAAAAATGAGTTCTGCTTTTGAAATAGAAGAAATATATCCATATATACTTGTTTACAAAAATATGTTTAAAGATATTGATAAGTCTTATAAGACTTTAACAGACTCATTGAATGAAACAGAAGACAGGATTTTTAGTCCTTGGACACAGTGGTCAATTTTTGGAGATTACCTAAATCCAATAGTGCCTGAATTTACTTTGTCAGACAAATATGGTAACTTACAAAATATTAAAACAAACACACAGACTCAAGAAGATCAAAAACAATTTGCTATTGAGATGATGGAAAATTTTCATTTAGTAACAGAAGATTATATTAAACGATATAACATAGATGTAGACTTGGATGCAACAACTATAGACGAAAACGGACAAGTCACACCATTATGGAGATGGACTGGAGGAACTGTAGGTAAATATCATGTAAGCAATGATAAAGAGCAACATGGTATGAGATATCATTCAGACTATATAAGAGAGCAAGAAGATGCTCCAGGCTATAAGTTTGTAATAACATGCACAATTTATTATAATGATGATTATGAGGGCGGAGAACTTGATTTTGCAATGGGAGACAAACTTGTTAAGTATAAACCAGAAGCAGGAGATCTTCTTGTTTTCCCATCTGGACACCCAGATTATTTAACAGAAAATGAAATGCCATACCTTCACGGAGTTATGCCAGCGTATAAAAATAATAAATTTTTGTCAAGAATGTACTGGCAAAAATATCAAAAGGGTACTGATGAGTGGTATGCAAAAGAAAAAGAATTTGGCAAAGATGTTTGGGCATCTATGCAACCTGAATTAGAAAAAAAGTTTAGGGATGAGCATCCTCAAAGATTAAAAATAGAAAATGGAGTTAGAATAAAATGAACCTAGAAAATAAAAATAGATTAACAAAAGATATTGTTGTCTATGAAAATTTTATAGATGCTGACACTGCTGCTAAACTTGTAAAGATTTTAGACAAACATGCCGAATTAGGTAAACTAACATGGACACCAATATCTTTTTATGAATCTTATTCTTCTACTTTGCCAGAAGACGATGATAATATAGTTTTAGAAAAAGGTCTACCAGGAACAATTTTTTCTGATATGAAAAAGGGTATTATAAATGCCGTAGCATCTGTACATGAACTTGATCCAGGAATTATAAGTCAAATTGGATACCATACACAAAAATGGGAGCCAGGTGCATATGCTAGAAAACATTCAGATAATACAGACGAGCATGGAAAATCTGGTGCTTTTACAAGAAGCAGATACGCCGCCTTTTTATATTTAAATGATGATTTTGAGGGAGGACTTTTACAGTTTCCAGATCAAAATTTAACTATACAGCCTAAAGTTGGAATGCTTGCTGCATTTGACGGGGGATTTAACAATATGCATGAAGTATCACTAATTACCAGTGGAGTTAGATACACTATTGGTTCCTTTTGGGATGATCGTGAAGAAGATGCATATCCACAAGAACTTCGTGATGAATGGGCTAAAGAAATGGAAGAGACTAGAGCCTATCAAGCAAAAGAAAAAGCCGAGTGGCAAGAATTATTAAAAGAAGGATATAAATTAGACAAAGAAGGAAATAAATATAAGGTTGAGGATAAACTAAATGATTAAAGAGTTTATTAATCAACTAAAAGAAAACAATCTTAATTTTGAACAGGTTACTGAAGAGTTAATTTGGGTCAAAAATTTTTTAACAGATGAAGAGTTGAATACAATAAATAACATTGTAGATAGTGCATCTCAGGAAGACTGGGAAGTGGAGTACATGTCTAACCTGTCCAAATTTTGTATGGAAAAATTTGGTAGAGATGATGTAGAAAACTTGGTTGCTGAAGGAAAATTTGAAATAACACAAAACTGGGCAGACAAAAATTTAAATATAAAATATCATCCTATTCAAAAATTTTTTTATGATAGATTAAATAACATGGTTAGTAATTCTGATGATTCATTATTATTGAGCGGACTTGCAACAATTCAAAGAATGCAACCAGGAGTAGAGTTAAAGTCGCATGTAGATCAAGACACAGACCCATCAATTAGATACGCCGCAATTATATATATAAATAACAGTTATAATGATGGAGAGTTGTTTTTTAAAAATTTAGATATATCTATAAGGCCTAATCCCAAAGATCTTTTATTTTTCCCAGGAGATAGTAAACATGAGCATGGAGTTAGACATGTTTCGGATGGTCCAATAAGATATGTTCTTGTAGGATTTGTAAAAGAAAAAGGATTTTATGAAAACAATAAATACTAGGAGAAAATATGAATAAAGAAATATTAGATGAAAAGGTTTACTATTATACTGATGCAATAGAAAACTTTGATGTTTTTACACAAACTCTTAATGACCTAGAAACTATGGAATCTTATGCTGATTCAGGTGTTAATTTATGGAAAAACTGGACATCGTCAAATGATATTAATTTTATTTATGGACAAACAAAAACATTTGATTTGGGGGCAATAAAAAATTTAAATAATGATGTAGCAATAAAAAGTGAATATATTTATAATTCTGTAATGAATACCTTTTACAATGTCTGTAAAGACTATGCTACAGCGCTAGGAGATTACGATGAGCCAAAACTTTTCCCTACCTTTAATATCAAAAAATATTATACTGGAATGGGAATGGGTGCACACTTTGATCAACTAGATGGTGATAAAACATTAAGATATTCTCTTGTTATGTATTTGAATGATGATTGCGAAGGTGGAGAGATATCTTTTCAATTAAAAGATTATAACGGCGGTTGGACAAGTGCTGAGGGATTTTCTGAAGGAGTTGCTCCAGAAGTAGATTTAGACTATGATGTATCTATTGCAAATGGAGCAATTAATTTTGGGGTAAAACCAAAGGCAAATAGCGTTATAATATTCCCAGCAAATGCACCATATTTTCATACTGCCCATACAGTTAAAAATGGAGTAAAGTATATGGTTCCTGGTCATTGGATTCACAACAATATGGACATTAATAGAAAGTCTAGCATGTAATGAGTAATTTTAATATTGAAAAGATACATGATACTGTTTGGGTTTTTCACAATGCCTTGGATAACCCACAAGAAATTATAGATTATTTTGAAAATAATAGGGTCTGGGATGATTGGTATACGTTTGGTAAAATGACAAATGGTACAGGAAATGATTATTTATTTAATAATTTTCCAACCCAAGAACAATGGGACGAAAAATTCAATACAACATATTCCTCTGAAACAGAAGAGAATTTAATTACAAAAAAAATAGATTCATTATTTTATGAAACTACAAAATTATATCTTGAAGAAAACAATGTTAATTTAAATAACTGGCTTTTTCAAGGTTGGAATATAGCAAAATACATACCAAACGCAGCAGACCATCCTGGCTATTTTATGCATCATCATACAGATTTTCAAAGAGAAAAGGCATACCAACCAGGAATTAAATTTGGAGTTACTGCAGTTTTTTATTTAAATGATAACTATGAAGGTGGAGAGGTTGAGTATAGATTTGTTTCAGATGAAAGTTTGGAAACAGTTGTAGAAGATTATATATATAAGCCACAGGCAGGTGATATAGTTGTATTTTTATCAGGACATCCCCATTATCATGGAGTTAGGTCTGTTGATAATGGAGAAAAATATATAATTAGAACATATTGGAGATTTGAGCAAGAAGCGCACCCTAAATGGTTAGAATTGGAAGAAAAATATGGTAAAGAGGTTTGGGAACAAATGGAAGAAAAAAGATTAAAGTTTACGTATAGGGGAGAAAACCAACAAATTATTAATAATATTCCAAAATTTATAGGGTTCGAAGAATATTATGATAAACTTGAAAAAGGTGAGATTCAGCCATGAAGACTGTAATAGTTACAGGAGCCAGCAAAGGTGTAGGCCTGGCAACAGTAAAACTTTTATTAGAAAATGATTATAAGGTTATTGCTGTATCAAGAGATCTAACCAAACTGTCAGAATTAAATAATGTTAATTTAGAATTATATAGATTAGACATTACAAACGAATCTGAAATTAAAAACTTTTATGAAAAGTATAAGGATATTACCGTAGACCTATTAGTAAATAATGCTGGCGGAGGCTCTGGACCAACCTTTATTATTAATGAAACAATGGATAATTTTAGAAGAGCATATGATATAAATGTTTCTGGACCAATGTATTTATCACAATTATTTATTCCGTCTATGAAAAAATCAGAATCAGCCACTATTATATTTATAACTTCTCTTTGTGGAAAGGTTCCATTTAGAGGCGGGGGTAATTATAGTAATGCTAAAAGAGGAGAGATGGCCCTAATAGATACAATGAGAATGGAGTTTCCAGAGTATGGAATTAAAGTTACAGAGATTTGTCCTGGTACAATAGATACACAGTTAGAAAAAAAAGAAAATGCTTTAACAGCAGAAAATATGGCAGAAACAATAAGATGGGTTGGGTCACTTCCAAAACATATGAATATAAATCACTTGGAGGTAAGTCATATATTTAATAGTAAATATATGTAAATAAAATGAAGATTAATAAATTATATGATGACCTATATGAGGTAAATGATTTTTTAACTGAAGATCAGATGTCTGAGGTTTTAGATATAATTAATAATACTCCAGAAGAACTTTGGTTTGATGAAGAGGCTAGAATAGAGCAGAACATCTCAGATTTTTGGTTTGGCAAAAGTTTATATTTTAAGCATCCTAGCGTATTTGACTCTATCAGAGATTCTCTAGAAAATCTAATGGAATCATACTCTTACTTTCCTCACTCAACACATTTACAAAGATATAAAAAGGGAGACTTTATAAAGCATCATGCTGATCAATGGATTCCAGATTTGCCATACTACATAGGCTATGGGTTCTGCCTATATTACAACGATGACTACCTCGGTGGTGAATTAGACTACCCAGAAATAAATATTAAAGTTAAACCAAAAACAAACAGTTTATATATTCATGGAGGCCATATAGTTCATGGATCATTACCAGTTTTAGATGATAGAATTAGATACTTCACAACTGTTTTTATACATGGAACAGAGCAGCAACCAACAAGACTAAAAGGAGATTTATTTAAATGACAAATATTGGATTTACAAATGAGGACTTTAACTCTCATCAAATGACAGAGCAAGAGCAGTTCATTCTTGGAATTTTAAATAAAAAGAAGAATGGATATTATGTTGAGTTGGGCGCAGCACATTATAGTAATGGAAACAATACTTACTTATTAGAAAAAGAATATGACTGGCAAGGTGTGTCATTTGAAATAGTTGATTCTATGAGAGAAGAGTTTAATGCAAATAGAAAAAACCCATGTATGGGCGATGCTCTATCTTTTAATTATGTTGATTATTTTGAAAAAAATAATTTTCCAAAGCAGATTGATTTTCTACAGTTAGATATAGATGCTGGATATGATATGGAAGGAAGACCAGTAGGCAATAGTCACTGGACACTACATGGATTATTGGCTGTTCCATTAAATACTTATAGATTTACTTTAATTACATTTGAGCATGATGCCAATATGTATTGGAAAAATGAATCTATTAGAAATGCACAAAGAGAGATTTTAGATTCATTTGGATATTCGCTAGTTCATAGATCGTATCATGAAGATTGGTGGGTCGATCCAAAAGTAATACAACACGGCGATTATAGAAAATATTTATACTGGTCAACCTTATAGGAGGAAATTTTAAATGACAAATATTATTACATTTACTAATGTTGTGGGATTCCCAGATCAGTTTAATCCGACTCCAGCATCTGAACTAATACCAGACTGGTATAAAAACATGGAGTCTTATATGGGTGGTAAAAAAGAACCAAATGCCCAAAATGAGTCACCAGGTACAGCAAAAAAATGTATGCCTATTTTTGACGCTATAACTAGTGGATATATTATCTATACACATTGTGATGTTTTTGTTTCGCAAAGATTAGAGTATGGGAAAGTAACTGGAGACAAGCATCCATTTTTTCAAACTCCAGGACACAATATTATTTCATTTCATCAAAAAGCACAACTGCCAGAACACCCAAACGGGGCTGGCCATGAGATTCAATATCCAAAATGGAATAACGTATGGTCAATAAAAACAGAGCCTGGGTACTCGTGTTTATTTATTCCTCCTATGCACAGAGAAACCCCATTTGTTGCTTTCCCTGGAGTTGTTGATACTGATACTTACTCTACTCCAGTAAACTTTCCTTTTGTGTTAAAAGATCCAAAGATGGAAGGATTAATTCCAGCAGGAACACCAATTGTTCAAGTAATACCATTTAAAAGAGATAAATGGAAGATGTCTTTTGGAGGAGAAGAAGATATTAAAGAACAAGATAACACAAAGAAAAAACTAAAGGCTTTATTCTTTGATTCCTATAAAAGACAATTTAGGCAATTAAAAGAGTATCGTTAGAAAAAGATTAACCCTAAATAATACATATAGAGTTTTTGTTTTTTCAAAACTCTGATATACTTAGGTAACTACAGTTTTCAATTAGGAGAAATACATGTCTGATTTTTTTAGTTTTCGTTTGTCCGAAGAGTTTATAAATGATTATAAATCAAAGGAACCACCATTTGGATTTACAGATGCTGGTGGTAATTCATTAGGAGAGATTACGTTTATTCGTACCTACTCTCGTATGAAAGAAGATGGAACTAAAGAAAGATGGTATGAGGTTTGTCGTCGAGTAATCGAGGGTATGTATTCGGCTCAGAAGAATCATGCAAAAGAGAACAGACTTCCATGGAATGACTATAAGGCACAGGCTTCGGCTAAAGAGGCCTACCAACGTTTATTTGAATTAAAGTGGACACCACCAGGACGAGGTTTATGGTCTTTTGGCACGGCACTTACAATGGAAAAGAAAAACTCAGCAGCATTACAAAACTGCGCTATGGTATCTACAAAAGACATAGATAGAAATGATCCAGGAACATTATTTGCCTGGGTTATGGATGCACTTATGATGGGTGTTGGTGTAGGGTTTGATACTGTGGGAGCAGATAAGCATTTAACCATTTATAGTCCTACAGAGCCACCACAGGTTTATGAAATTCCAGATACTCGTGAAGGTTGGGTAGAATCTGTTAGATTATTAATTAATTCATTTTTAAAGCCTAACATGTATATTCAAGAGTTTAACTATGACCTTATTCGCCCCCTAGGAGCGCCTATCAAGGGCTTTGGAGGCACTGCAAGCGGTCCTGCACCACTTATCCAGTTGCACAAGCAGATAAGGGCTGTAATAGGCGGTAGAGCAGGAGAAACCCTAGACTCAAGAGCAATAGTAGATATCGTAAACCTTATTGGTACCTGTGTGGTATCAGGAAATGTTAGACGATCTGCAACTTTGGCTTTAGGTAATGCTCAGGATGAAGACTTTATGAATCTTAAGAATTCTGAGGTTTTTCCAGAAAGAAATTCATTTGATCCAGAAAACCCAGGTTGGGCATGGATGTCAAACAACTCGATTTCTGCGACGGTAGGTACAAAGTACGAAGACTACGTAGACCTAATCGCAAGCAACGGAGAGCCAGGATTCATTTGGCTTGATGTTGCCAGAAACTATGGCAGACTTAAGGATCCTGCGGATGGCAAGGATTATCGTGTAATGGGATTCAATCCTTGTGCAGAGCAGCCATTGGAATCATACGAACTATGCACCTTGGTTGAGGTACATTTAAATCGTCATGAATCTAAGGAAGACTTCCTACGCACCCTTAAGTTTGCCTACCTATATGGCAAGACGGTAACGCTGATACCAACACACTGGCAACAGACAAACGGTATTATGCAGCGTAATCGTCGTAT
>Ga0315904_10009665_pt1 | contig 12568 bp, 10 predicted proteins | sample LakEriMetagenome_6_FD_203529 | JGI IMG/M metagenome (GOLD analysis project Ga0315904, IMG submission 203529) | Freshwater fungal communities from buoy surface, Lake Erie, Ohio, United States - Buoy 12 MA120 | ecosystem: Environmental > Aquatic > Freshwater > Lake | place: USA: Lake Erie, Ohio...
GAGTACGAGTACGAGTACGAGTACGAGTACGAGTACGAGAAGAAGCACGAACAAAGCCTTGAACCGATGTGATCGATCTACCATGCAAGCGGCGACGTCTTACGGTTTTCGCATCTGTTGGACTTACGGGTCGTGCGGACTTATCGCGCCGATCGAGCTTCAGGTCCTGATTTCGTCGTACTCGTACTCAGCGAAGCGGTACTCAGTGAAGCGGTACTCGTACTCGATGGCTGTTTGAACTGCGGCGCTGCCAATCGTTGATCGATGCGGTTCGCGGGAACTTGCGGACCAATAGGCCGGATAGCTATAAAAGGTTGCCTCGAGTACGAGTACCGCTTCGCTGAGTACGAGTACGAGTACGAGTACGAGAAGAAGCACGAACAAAGCCTTGAACCGATGTGATCGATCGAGCGTTTTTTGACTTGTGTAAAGTCCCCTCCTCGCACTCGGTCAATGCGCTCCGATCGATTGGAGACAATCGATCTACGAGTCGATCAAACAGGTCGCGTTTCCCATCGCGTCAATTTGCCAAGGCACCCAGGCAAGCGCAAGGAGTTTCACTTTGGTATCGGCTTTCCGAAGCGGAATTTCAGTGGCTTCTAGCACCAAGTTTTCAATCGAATAATCTCGTTTGATTCTCTCGACATCAGCGATGCACTCTCGTTCCATCGCATCCTTCTGTAAGACCAACTCATCGAGAGTCTCTTGGGCCCTGGAGATATCGCTTCCTTTATTGGCTGCACTCGTAAGATCCCGAACAGCCGAGGAGGTCCTCGACCCACTGCGCGATTTATTGCCGAGCAAAGCGCCGAGAATCGAGGTCCCAATATTGACCAGTCCATCCATCCGCTTTGCTTTGGCCTCGTCGACGAGCTTATCGACTCGCTGCTGGGCGGTCATGACTTTGGAATGCAGGGTTCGGAGTTTGTCCTCATACTTCGTGCGGATCTTCTCCATCTCCTTGTCGCGAGCCTCTCGGGCGATCTGAGAAAACTCCATGCGAGCATCGAGTTCCGAGAGTCCCGGTGCTGCGTTTTGTTTGAGTGCTTTGCTGCTGTAAACGATACATTTTTCATGCCGGAACAAATACTCGGTGAGCTCTTTTTCCCAAGCTTTGTAGTTCTTGATCTGGAGCAATTCGGCAGGAGGATCCACGAATGAAAAACCGTTCTCTGGATCCCCTAGTTCGTAGCTCTTGGGTTCGAGCCGTTGGGAGTCCTCCCACAAGTGCTCTTGGACGCTGCTCGAGATGTGGGCTAAGACTTGAATATCGCTCCAGGAGTCGACATCGCTTGCGGCTCGGACGAAGTGGAGACTGGCGTTGGCAAGCAGTCCTGGTCGGTACTCCAAGCGATTGCTCGATCGAAAGGCTTTATTGGGAACAAGGTACCGCACATCGATGGCCGCCGGAATGATCGGTGGTCCGGCAGTACTTGTCGGAGCGCTTTGGGTCGAACCCTTTGCATGGGGTAAAACCGTCGAGGCGTCTGGACTCTCAGGGGCTTCGGTTGAGCGGGTTTGGAGCATCTCGGATTTTTTGCTCTGCATCAAACTGCTAACTTCGGGCCTCGATAGAGGACCTCTCAGGAAGGAAAACGCCCACCGCGTCTGAAAAATTGTAGGAGCGTTGTCGTTGACGTTGTTCATCAAAAACACTCGCTTGCCCAACGCCGAGAGATTTTTATCCATCGCATTGCGATCGAATGAAGCCCCTTGTTGCAGCGATGCACCTTCGAGACCATCGAGAACTCGGTCTTTATCCCTTTGGGTTTGCAAGCGTCCGAGGAACCAAGTCCCCATGTTCGAGAGCCCTTTGTAGTCGAGGTCAACCGGATTTTGGGTCGCCAGAACGATTCCCAACCCAAAGGCGCGCGCTTGCTTGAGCAAGGTCATCATTGGGCCTTTGCTCGGTGGCTTGGCCGCAGGAGGAAAGTATCCGTAGATTTCATCCATGTAGAAAATTGCCCGAAGTGCACTCGTACCGTTTTGGCTACGCATCCAGGAGACGAGCTCATTGAGCAGAATCGTCACGAAGAACATTCTCTCGGTGTCGTTCAGGTGGGCGATCGATATGATCGATATCTTGGGCGCACCGCTCGGCGTATAGAGCAGTGTCTCGATGTCCAAGGCTTGGCCTTGCATCCAGCCTGCAAAGGCCGGCGAGGCCATCAGGTTGTTCAGCGACATGGCGAGCTTGGCTCGCTCATTGACAGGAAAAAACGAATCGATATCCATTACTCCTACCTTTTTTATCGGTGGGGTTTGGATGAATCGGATCAAGTTTTCCATCGATAGATCTTGGCCCTTGGACCAAGCATCCTTGAGGATATTCGACAGGAGAATGTGCTCGCGGCTCGTCAGCGGATCGGCACTGATGCTCAGAAGCGAAAGCAAGCCGGATACATTGCTGGAGATTTGATCCCGGAAAGCCTCCTCGTCTTCGCGTACTTCTTTCGACGGGGCGTCAAGGCTACTGAGCACCGTCAGCGGAACACCGACATTGCTGCCAGGGGTGTAGATCACTTTTTCTATCTGCTGGAGGGACTTTAAGTACTCGAGGTTCATATCCCAATCGTTGAGTCCGTTGGTCCAGGCTTCAGCCGTACCTTTGGCTGTCTTTGTCAGGAGTTCTTCATCAGAAAGGTCTTTGTCCTCGTCGCTGCGTTTGGCCATCACTTCGGATTTATCGAGCCAACGTCGAAAGTCCTCGGGCTTAAGTTCAGGGAATGTCAGGAGCAAATTACCTAGATCCCCCTTGGGGTCGATGCAGATAATGGGAATTCCATCGAGGGCTGCCTCTTCGAGCAGGCTCACACAGAGTCCCGTTTTCCCACTGCCGGTCATCCCGACGCATAACGCATGGGTCGTTAGATGCTTCGACTCGTAATGGACTTGGGAATCGGTTCTTATTCGTTCCGCAAGATCGAAACGGCGACCAAGATAGAAGGAACCGGGAAGATTCATCACGACGGACATAAGTACACTCCGAGTGGGTGCCAATGGCAAAGACCGTTTGGGAATAATACGATTTAGTCTAGCGAGAACGGGGAAAATCGTCGACGGTAGCTTGCCACCAGTCGTACATATCGAACAAGGACTCGCGAAGATTTTCCTTATGCTTTTGGCGAGAAGCGGTCCAATGAGACGATTGAAGCAAGTCCGAAATCACGCTAGCCGGTCGGCCGTCTTTGGCAGCAACGTTTGCAAGCAGGGATTCGATCACATACGATTCGACCTGCGCATCGACCTTGGTCTCCCATAGGGTTTGAAACATCCATGGCAATCGGTGGGCAGTGACACATAACGCCACGCGCCTTGGCTTTGCCCATGCTACGATCAGCAATTGGGCCCATCGAGGAATCTGTTCGTAACCGTCGATCAGGCACCATGGGTCGCGATGGATTTGCTTGCGGATCGACCTGAGTGCTGCGAGCTTGTTTGACGAGGAATGCAAAACAACAAGCCCTGAGTCACTGATGCGGTTTCCCTGGCGCTCGCCTCGGAGCTCCTGCCATAACTGGTGCAAGAGAGTCGATTTGCCTGAGCCGTGAGGACCGACGATCGAGAGCCTCAAGGCTGCATAAGCTTTTTTGCCTGGGTGGGTTTTGTTGCCTAAGGGGGAGCGGATCCGGTCGGCCAATTGTGAGATCGACTCTGTGCCTGGGAAGCAAAAGGGAATGTTACCGGGCTGCAAAAAGCGGGAACAGAACGGATTGCTCTTTGTAGACTCGATCATATCTCGCGGGTGACGGTGCCAAGGTAGAAGGGCTGTTGGGCCATGAGCTCCGTGCCATCGTTCAGAAAGAATCGAGCTCGAACGCACCAGGAGATCTTCAGCAGTTGACCTTCGTACGACAGGGGAGAGACTGGCAGCGGACAGGATATCTTTTGGGCGATGCTCCAATCGATTGCCGCCAAGGAGTCGCCGGCGAGCCGTTGAAAGAAATGAACTCCGAGGTCCTCGGTTCCCTTCCCTTCCGTGATCCAGCACACAGAGCATTCGACAGCAACGATCGAACCTCGATCGACGTTTGCAACACGGTATTCAAATTCCAGCGAATCGCCGGGCATGTAGGTCGGCTGCAAGCCGATCAGTCGGATCATGGCGCGGCAATCGCTCGGCTCGGGTTGGGCTGCGGGTAGACTACGACGGGAAAACTTCTGGAATACGATGGCCATCGATTTGCCTCTCCGCTGACGACTATTTTCCAATGGACCGCATTATGCTTGCTCTGAAAAGAATGCATAGCATCTTGGGGAACCGCAAAACGGCATTCCATGCGTAAGGGGTATCCCCAATCGATACGATCCCTACCGTGCGAAGCGATTTCTTCGCTGAAGACCGTTTGTCGCTCGATCCTAAGATCGGTGCCGAAATGATAAGTACTTTCCTCTTGGCATTCTAGCCGCACGGTGATTTTCTTGATGACCAATCGTCCGTACTGGACGATTTCAAGACCGTACTCCCTGCCGGGGAGCAGAGGTAGATCTTGGATTTCCACGGTCGTCGAACCGATGCCCAGGGTTCGAATAAAGGAGCGGAAGAACAACCGTGCCGAGCGGATCGCGACGTAGATTCCTGGGACCAAAAGCAGTATCAACTGCCAGGGGACTTGGGAACGCAGGACGTTTTCTGCGGCGATGACAAGGAAAACCGCGATCATTGCATTCCAAGCCATAGCGAAGACCCCTAGGGCAACGAGCGCACCGTTTTCGGGGATTTGGCTCGGAAGCCGATAGGCCAACCGAGCCCCGGGGCTATCGGTCAATCGCTTCACATCGGGGATCGTCGGTGGGGTTAAGACCCGTTTGGTTTGCTGTGTTTCCTTCAAGGGTTGCGGAAGGATGCTTTTGAGATCGAGAACTTCTCGATGCTCATCGCTGGTGACGACTTTGAGGACTCTGTACCAAAAACCGACGATTCCCATCACGACAAACGACAAGCACACGCCGAGGAACAGCCAGAAGCCGTAGCCGATTTTCAAGGGCTGGGTGCTTTGAGACATCAGTTGCCAACTGATGAGTATGGCCGAGAGGAAGACTCCGATGAGGAAGACGGCGGCAAAAAACAGGGCTTCGCCCAACGAGCCGATAAACCACCAGCCGGTCATTCGTCCGCCGCGTTTTTTACCCCAAAGCCTTAGCCTTGCTCTCCATTTGGTTTTCATCGATTCATCAGTCTTCATCGAACGGCCAGAACAGCTCGATCCGAAAATGGACGCTACTCGGCGAGGAGTTTCTTAATAGTATTTTCGATTTCCTCTGCGTTTTGACTACCCGAGCCGACTTTGACAAGCCGCACGATCCCTTGTTTATCGACAAGGACCGCATGAGGGATGCCAGTTACCGCGTACTGAGATTGCATCTGGCTGTCCTGAGGGGTGATCATGGTCCTATGGGTCAGTTCATATTTGGCGATGAACTTCTCGAGCATCTTCATTTCGTCTTCGAGCGAGACCGATTCGGACTGTTCCTTTCGAACATGTATTTCTTTTTCCTCATCCCAAGCATAGTTGTACTGTCGCGTTACACCGAGGATGGTCAGTCCCTGTTTTCCGTACTCTTGGTCTAAGTGCTTCAGATGGGGAAACGTGGCGATACAGGGTCCACACCAAACGGCCCAGAAATCGATCAAAACAACTTTGCCTCGAAGGTCGGAAAGGTCGCTGAAGGGTTCCCCGTTGACCCATTCCATGGGGTCGATTTTCGGAGCTGGATTTCCGACCATCGCCAGAAGCCTCTTGGAACTCTCCATGGTTCTTTCGATGTTTTTGACATTTCTAAAGAAGTTCTCGATGATCTGCCTGACCGACTTGTCCTCCGAATCAATGCCGTTGAAAACCGCTTTGGCTTGGTCGAGGACTTTGGAGGCCGCATCGGGTGCATTTCGGGCATTTTTGCCGACGTAGGTTGTGACCACGGCAGAGTAAGAAGAGACGATCGCAGGCGTTGCGGTTTGCTTGAGTACATCTTGGGCCAGTGCATTGGCTTTCTCGAAGGTCTTTTCGCTTAGGTCGGCATCTGCGAATTGCATTTGGATACCCCAAATACTGAGCATCGAAGCGACTTTGCCAGGATTGGATGAATCCTTGGAGAAGAGTTCCTCGCATCGAGCGACAAACTCCAAAAGGGATCTCTTGTGCGTTTCGGTTTGGCCCGGCGCTGACGATTGGGTTTTAATCCGCAAGAGTTCCAGAACCGATCGATGGTCCGGGGTGAGCTCTTGTTCGGAGAGTTTTTTTTGGATCACTTGTAGACCTCGAGCAATCCAATTGGAGGATTTCTCCTGGTCGAGCCGTTGGGACATCGCCGAAGCGACCATGAGGGTATTGACGAGGTTCTGGCTAGTGATTTGTCCTGCCTCGGCCGCTTCGATCGCCGTGTTACAAGCTTTATCGAATTGGACTATCGCTTCGTCTTGCTTGGCCGCTTGCATCAACAACGAGGCGACTTGGGTTCGGCCCGTGATGCGGCTGAGGATCGGGGCATCTGCCGATTGGTCGAGCAACTCGATCGCCTGGTCGTATTGCTTTTCACCGATCGCTTTTTGCAAGTCTGCAGGGAAGCTCTGTTTCGACTCCTGTGCCAAGCACGGTTGCGCCAAGGCAAGGACGATCAAGCACTTGAGTAATCGCGTTCTTATCGACATCGATGCACCTAAAGGAGGTTAGTACCTAAAACTCATAAAAAGTTGATCGCGGAATTCGGCCAAATGGTACGTTCGGGCTTCTCGATCCACTCGAACGACCATGCCTTTCATTTGGCTTCCCATGACCTTCGGCGATAGGGAAGTGCCTTGGGCAATAGGGAATTGAATCACCTAAAGACCTTCGGGCAACTCGCGTTGATCCTCGGGGGTCAATCGGATGATTTGTCGAGGTGGATCGCAGAGGCTATCGAGCTGGATCGATAGCTTCCAGTTGACTCCTTTTTCGTCCTTGAGCCCCTCGCGGCTTTCGAACTCGGCGTCCTCCAAAAAGTACATCGATGCGATTCGAAGGAATTGCTCGACATCCGCGGGCGAATAAGCTTCGGTGAAAAAGACCGCTTCGAAATCGGGGACTTGAATTTGCGAGTTTCCGACCGTGTCCATCATGGTCCATTGATCATTGAACCGGAACAACCGGACATTGCTCCAGAGTTCCAACGCAGGGACCTCGTTCTCGAAATAAAGTTCGTCGGCTTCATCGAAGGAAGCTTCGTCCCGCAAAACTTCGCCCTGGGGATTGAAGTAGCAAATCGCCTGCGGCAGCTTGAGCAATGCCAGAACCACCGAGTGCATTTCCATCAATTCTTCGGGGGCGAAGTAATCGTCAGGAATCCAGTCATCCTCCTCGAACTCTTCGTCGCGGTCGAGCGCGAAAGTCGTCCGCACACGCAGGAAGGCTTTCGCTTGCTTAGCCGCTTCGCGGCCTTCGGGCCAGACCCAGGAGTGCTCGATGGCTCGCTCCAGGGCTCCCGGACAGGTTTCGATTCCAAAGCAGCCCTCTACCCAGGCTTTGTGCAAGGCTGTGTCGGGCTTGTCGAAGTCCATTTCATCAGGCCAGGGGCGATCGACGACATCGACGACGAATTGTCCAAAGTACTCCGGACGGTATTCCAAAAACAGGGCCGGGCCACAATGCTCCCAGGTATCGATTCCCTCTTTCCTAGCCCGATTGATGGTGAACTCGCCAAAAACCGTCTTTATCTCCTCGAGCGTCGGAGCCGATCGAAGCAGCACCACCATCGTCTCGACGAACACACGACCTTCTTGAACGTCCTGATCTTCCACGGCAAATCGTCCTCTTTATGACCTGTCTGTAGACCGCCTGAACAACTGCCACCAATAGCTTCTTGCAAATCAAGCGATACGAAGATCTTACCAAAAAGAGCCCATCGGGAGATCGAATTTGATGAATCCGACTTGATTCCATTCCCGTTTTTTGAGAAACCCCAGGGTCCCTCAATCGGGCTGCGATCCGATGGACCAGAAATCCAAAGCGGAAACCCAACTCAGGAGAGTTCCGGATGACCGAATTGACCAGCGAGCCAATAACCCACGAGCCGATAACCCACGAGCCAATGGCTCAATCCGAGCGCATGCTCCTCGAGGCCGTTGCAGCCTTGGAACAGGCGGACGCAAATCTCATGAACCCGGGAATCGAACCCTATCGACTGGCCGACTGGTCGGAATGCCTAGATGCCCAAAAGATCGACGAAAACTCGCCGCTGCCCTGCACCTTAGAGCCTTATTTGCTAGCGAAGACACAGGGCCCCAATGCGCACCGAGCTGCCGATACCGATCTTGCCAGTTCCACCTCGCTAGGAACCGAAACGGCCGATGCTAAGACCGAGGAACTTCGAATCGAACTGGGGCGAACTCAGCTTACGTTCCGGTCCCTTTACGAACTCCCAGAAAACGCTTTGATCGTTCTCGATGCCCATGCCGAACAACTGTTCGATCTTTACGCGGGGGATTGCCGATTGGCCAAAGGAGAAATACTATGCTTGGACGGCCAGATTTGTTTTCGAGTCGTCGAAATGCTCTGCCCGATCGGCACGACATCATGAATTTCGGACGATCAAAAGTCTCCTCTCGAAATACCAACCACGGGCCACTTCTCTATCGAATCGTCGTGATGGCTGTCGTTGCCATGGGGCTTGGACTTACTATTCCGGAGCGTGGGCTGGCACAAGCCCAAGTGCCGGTTCGGGTTTTTGAGACACGGCCCTCGGACTCTTTGGCCCTCAGCCCTGGAATTGCCAAGTTACCCATTCCGAAGCCCTCGACGAGTCCGCAAGGGATCGTATCGACACAGGCAACCCGATCCCCGGAGGTGCAACGCAGTGCGTCGCAAGGAGTTTTTGGAACTCTCTGTTCGCTCGGGATTGTTGTCTGCCTTTTCTTTGGATTGGTAGTCCTGCTGCGCCGTATTTTGCCCGAATCCTCCCAGAAAAAAATGCCGTCTGAGGTCCTCGAGGTCATCGGTACGGCCCAATGGAGCCCCAAGCAACAGTGGGTCCTGATGCGATTCGGACGCAAGCTTTTGCTCGTCAGTCAGCAATCTGGCGAGACCCGTGTGGTTGCCGAGGAGACCGATCCGTCGGAGATCGATCGGATGATCGCATTATGCGAAAAGCCGCATCGCAACGATGCGGCTTTTCCGTCGATTTCCCTTCAGTCGATCTGGTCCCGCCAGAGAGCAACTACTGATTGAATGCAGCGGCGTCGACCACAGCGCCATCCCCTCGGGCCGAGATGAGCATCAGGATCCGCAGGTCGATCGAACGACTTAGAAATTGAACCGAGGCATCCCCGAGTCCACCGTGTGCCCCTCCGGAATGGAACGAATAGATTTCCCCTTGGTTGGTGCAATTCAAGCTGCATCGATTCGGGGCGGCTGCCGAGGTGTTGGAAGTGATGTTGGCAAACTGAGGAGGGGTGGCCCCTGTGTTAAACCAAGCACCATCGACGGCGATGTCGTTGCCCTGGTGGGCCCAAGGTCCGTTCATGTAGGGGTTGGTACCACCTGCGTACTCTTCGATTCTCGCGTTATTGCTCCAACGAGCCGGTCTCGCAGCGGCCTCAGAAATCGTCAACGTATTGCTCAACCCATCGGTAATCGCTGCTAGCTTGGTAAACTCGTTGGTCGCCATCCCACCACGGACTCCAAAATCACTTGGATAGGGCGGATTGTTTTGGGTTAGAATGTTCCAAACGCTACCACCGCCGTTCCAGTTCCCACGATTGACGGCCATGTAGTCGGTGACCGCAGGACGCCAATCCCCGGCCGATCCGGCAAACCGTGTCCGATCGCCTGAACCGAGTCGTGCCGTATCGAGGAATTTTTCACCCGGGGACGAGGGGCACAAATAGGTCGCGATCGGCGAGGAGGCTGCGGCACGGTTCTGAGGGTGCCACCAATCGAGTTTGACGCTGTATCCACCAGGAGCACCTGCCGTCTGGGCGTTGATGACGTTGGTCGCTTCCATATATGGCAGGATGATCGTCAAAAAGCACTGGTTGGCGTAATGACCGTTTTGTGTTCCGTCAAAGCCCTCCTTACGGAATTCGATCAGTTGCGTTTGGACGACGCTGCTGGCTGTACCTGTCCCGCTGAGGTTGATGCTCGAAGGGGGCAGTTTCTTTCTGGCCGATTCGAAGTTAGCGATGGCCAAACAAACCTGACGCATGTTGTTGCTGCAACTCATCCGTCGGGCGGCTTCGCGTGCTGCCTGGACGGCCGGCAGCAATAAGCCCACCAAAACCCCGATAATGGCGATGACCACGAGCAACTCCACGAGCGTAAATCCACGGCGCATAGGACGCCTGCTGTGCAATGACATAATGGTCCCTTTTTAAGAATCAAAAAAGTAAAAATTCAGATGCCCTAAACCTAGACTCGGCTTGGATGCTAGATGACCCGTTTTGGTGCCATTTGCTCGCTCGAACCTCGCCTAGTTTTCACCGAAACTTGACCATTTGACTAGGGGTTAACCCGTGGTTTCTCCTAAGCCATAGCCCAGTTGTTGCTGGTGCGATCAACCCGATGTACCTTTCAGATGCGCATTGGCCGCTGGCGCACGGGATCCGAGCACTTGGGAAATACTCCGGATTTTTCCGGATTCTTGTGTCTCTGGCTCGCGTTTTTGCTGCTATTCCTGTTGAAATCGGAGTGGATTGCTCCGAGAATGAACCGTATCGATCAACGATCCAGGAACCAGTGCGGAAAACCAACTGCGAAATAAAACCGCAGAGTGAGGTGAGAATGCTCAAACGACTTCGCCAACGCATCCAAGACCCAACCCCCGAATCTGCGGAGGAACGCGGCTTGCAATCGATGCAGGACGATTCGCACGGAACCCTTTCGCAGAACGCTGCTCATTCTCTGAACGAATTCGATCCGGAGGACGAGGACGATTCCGAGGATTCCGAGGACGGCGAGGATCTCGACGGCGAAGACCTCGATGTGGCGGGCTCTTGGTTCGATGGCGATTCGAAGGCATTCCTAGCCAGTGTTGCGGTTCACGTGCTTGTCGTTGTCGGTCTTGCCTCGATCACCATAGCCACCCAACCCCAACTGCTATCGGTCTTGATCGATTCCGAACCGATTATCGAGGAACTCGCTCCGCTGGATGTCGTGACCGACATCGCTTATTCAGACACTCCGTCGGATGAGTTTGGGGCCGATTCGATCGGTTCGGTCGACATGGCGCTCTCGAGCGCTCCGATTGTCGCGGACGTTTCGGCCGTCGAAGCCGTCGATCTGGATGTATCGATCCCCGACGGGGACGTGAATGTAACCTTTACGGTCGAGAAAGCCGTGGGGCTGACCGAATCCCCCACTTCGGTCCGTGGGATGACCGGTGTTGGAACCACCGGTACTGACGGGGCCGTCGACCGGGTGACTTATGAAATCCTTCAATCGCTCGAAGAACGCCCGACTTTGGTCGTTTGGGTTTTCGATAGCAGTATTTCGATGGTCAAGCGTCGGCAGGAAATCAGCGACCGGTTCGATCGGATCTACCAACAGCTTGGGATCGTCCAAGCCGAAAAGGAGAAACGGGAGGGTGCAGCCGAAGTCCCACCGCTACTGACATCGATTCTCTCTTTTGGAAGCCAGGTCGAAATCCTGACCAAGCAGCCGACGGCGGAACTGTCGGAAATCCGTGAAGCGATTGGAAAAATCGGGAACGAAGGGGGCGACGAGATGGTTTTTCAAGCCATCAAAACGGCCGTTGATAAATTCAAATCCTTTCGTGTGGCTAAGGGAAACAACCCCGCTCGAAACGTGATGCTTTTGGTGGTCACCGACGAGAGAGGAGATGATCTTGCACTGGCCGAAGAGACCATCAAAGCTTGCCGTTTCCAGACCATCCCCTGCTATGTGCTAGGAGTTCCGGCCCCGTTCGGGCGAGACAAAACCTTCATCAAATTCGTTGAGTTCGATCCTGCCTATGCGCAGGTCGAAGACTGGGCCGAGGTCGATCAGGGGCCGGAGACCCTTTACCCAGAGCGAGTCAAACTCGGATACCAAGACAGCTACATGGAGGAGCCCGTCTTGGATTCGGGCTTTGGTCCCTATGCGTTATCCAAGCTTTGTTATGAAACAGGTGGCATCTACTTTTCGATCCACCCGAATCGCAAACTCAACGCCAAGGTTGAGCGAAAGGACACCGAGGCCTTTGCCTCGCAGATGTCGTATTTCTTCGACCCCGAAATCATGGACCGATATCGCCCTGACTACCTTTCCGAAGCCGAGTACATGGCACGCGTCAAAAAAAGTCCACTCCGATACGCACTTCTAAACGCTGCCCAGTTGTCGCGTGTAGGCACACTCTCGAAGCCAAAGATGGTCTTCATCAAACGCGATGAAGCCACGTTCACCAAGGAGTTGACCGACGCTCAGCTCGAATCGGCTCGTCTCTACCCAGAATTGGCCGAAATGACGTCCATCCTGGCCGAAGGAGAGAAGGCCCGAGGCAAAGAGAACTCTCCCCGTTGGCTCGCAAGCTTCGAACTTTCCTACGGCACTGCCTTGGCCGCCAAAATTCGAACCGAATCCTACAACGCGATGCTCGCCAA
>Ga0315904_10009667_pt1 | contig 12566 bp, 8 predicted proteins | sample LakEriMetagenome_6_FD_203529 | JGI IMG/M metagenome (GOLD analysis project Ga0315904, IMG submission 203529) | Freshwater fungal communities from buoy surface, Lake Erie, Ohio, United States - Buoy 12 MA120 | ecosystem: Environmental > Aquatic > Freshwater > Lake | place: USA: Lake Erie, Ohio...
TAAAGGAGCAGATCAGCAGAAGGCAATCACCATGTTCCTGGCGTGCGTCGTCCCCGGCTGCTACAAAACCGCGGCCAACTTTGTGTCCGGGCAGCCACTCCTTGGCAACAAGGCGAAGGTCCTTCTGGGCAAGGCAACTGCCAACGGCGCCGCTGTCAGTTTCAGCACCGACGACAACACCTTCGAAATCAAGCCCGCCGAAGGCTTCAAGCCCATTACTCGAGATAAGAACGGCCCGATCCTCGCCATCTGGCAGGTGACCAAGGGCCACCCCCCCACCACCGGAGTAGCGTACCAGCTCCCCCGCCGCCGTGGTGTGGAGGGCGGCGCGCCCGGCGCCGCTGCGCCCGCGGGCCCGCCGGTCGAGGCGATCATGCGCGCTGAGCTCGCGGGCAGGCTTGCGGGCCAGTTCGCGGCCGGCTGTGCCAGCAAGCAAACCGACCCCTACCTCGTGACAATGACCTGCATCCTGCAGATGATCCGCGATTCCCATCCGGCCCTCTTTGAGAAGATCGCATGGTTCATGGACTACGACCCCGCGGTCTGCTTCTACCTTCTGGTCGAGCCACACAAGATGCCCAGCATGTCCGGCGACGAGTCCAGCGGGTTCCTGATCCCGTACGGGGTTCTGGTGAGCAACGACCGCTTCACATTTGACACCACAACGGTGGACACCTCCCAGTGCAGTGGCCAATTCAAGAAGCTGCAGACGGAAGCCGCGGAGTGCCGCCTCAGGAGCTGCCCCGATGGCGTCTGCGCCCAGCTGCCGCAGTTCCGCAGCATCGTGGCCGCATTTCAAGAAGACCTTGCGCAGCAGGCACCGGCTTTGGTGCCCGGGATGCTGACCGACCAATATCAGACGGTCGTTGCAACAAATACAATCACCGCCCCCGCGGGACAATCCATGACCGGCCTATTCCCGGAAGTTTTCCTGGGCGCACTGAGGGACCAGCCGAACAAGTACCTGTGGCAGTGTCTGGTCCGGCTCGAGATCCACGCCAAATTCGAAGTATTCCGGGCCGCCGGGATGGTATTCCAACCCGCGGAATTCGAACAGTTTGTCGTCGGAATTGCGACAAAGCATCCGGGCAATGACTACGTCAAGGAGGCCTGTATGACCCCGGAGGCGTTCGCGCGCAGTGTGAATTGCCGCCTGGAGTTCGGCTCTCTTCTGTCCTTTGTCCACAGCAGCTGCTTCTTCTACGTTCCGGTTTCGCCCGCGGATGCGACGGCAGCGGCGGGCAGCGCACCGCTCACCCCCCTCTCTCAGCTGACGCCGGGGTCGGCCTACGACCATAACGCAGTTGCCTGGCGTCGGCTCTCCGTCGTTGGCGGGGCCGCCGGTGTCAGCACACGGACCGCCAAGGTAATTGCCTACCTTAAGGCGAACCGGGCCAGTGTGCCCGAGGTCCTGAAGGCGCTGGGCATGGCGTGAGCGCCGCGCCGCACCGTGTCAATTTTGAACGCGGCAGGGATGACCCATATTGTATACCGCAGCGCGCATCGATGCTGGTCCCCGTCCTCTGCTTCACCTGCGGCCTCCCCATCGGCGAGGTCGACGACCTCTTTCGCGGCATGCGCGAGGCGCTCGTCCGCGCCGCGCTCGCCGGCCGCGACACGACCGCGACCCAGGCCGCGGTCGACGCGGGCCTCCAGATCGACTGCGGCCCCCTGCTCGACGCGCTCGGCATCACCCACGACTGCTGCCGCAAGTCCATCGTCACGGCGATGCACTTCTGCGACTATTACTGAGCTTCGCCGGACCCCCGCTCGGGAGCTGAAAACCTGCATTTTTTAAGTCTTTTTTGCTCTCATGGCCGCCCAGCCCCGGGGTGGGCCCTCCAAAAAAAAATTGAAACGGGGCAATTAGGGAGATACACCTTCTGGGATACCATGTCTGCCCCTATGTTCTTCAATGCGGTCGACGTTGGCAACCACCTCAGCAAACTGAAGGCCGCGGCGGACGGGGCAGACTTCTGGTGGAAGTCCGCGATCAAGATCGAGTGGGAGAGTCCCCGCGCCGGAGGGAATGGCACAAAGTGGATCAATGTCTCCTACGTCAACGAGGCCGGCACGGAGTCCCGCCTCAACCTCCGCATCCTCGGGGAGCGTCACTCGGGCAACATCATGCCCGATGACGCGGAAGAGTTGGCCCGGTACGTGGCCACGATGAAGCTGAAGGACGGCGCCCGGCAGCCAAAGGTCCGCGACCGGAAGGCGGCGCTCCAGTTCGCGAAGTGGCGTGAGCAGGTGAAGACCATCAATAACGATGGCATCAACCCCGTGCTGAACGAGAAGGGAGAGCCCATCTACCCCGGCGATGACAAGATGAGCCCGTACTTCAAGGTCGCGGCCCTTGTGAACGAGGCGTTCCAGGCCGAGGCCGGGCTCCGCGTCGACCGCGGCAGGGAGTACTTCAACCTCGTCGCCGAACACAAGAAGAATAAGGCCACCCCTGCGCAGATCCTCGAGGCCGCCAACGCCGCGGGTGTGCAGCGCGCCCCGGTCAGCATGTTTATGTCCGCGGACGAGGTAACGAAACTCAAAGCGGGCATTCCCGTCGACCAGCACGCTGCCCTCATGAAGGGCATCGAGCCGGTGAAGGTGACCAAGGTCGCGCAGCTGATCCAGGACACGATCAGCGGCGAATCGACCACCAATCCCGGAGCCGCACTCCTCAACCCGCTCGCACGCATCACCCTGAACTTTGAAGCGGGGCAGCTGGCGGTCCATGACAAGGGCCGGCCGTACATCAGCGAGGGCAAGCAGCGGTATGAGCTCGCCACGACCCCCGACCCGCGGGACGCCACGAAAAAGATCCCGTGTAGTGACAAAAACATTCACCTGATCCTGCAGTCCGGCAGCATTGTCGACGGCATCGTCAATATGAATGCTGTCTGCTGCAGCAGCATGGGCGTCTCGCTGCCGACAAAGGCCCAGCTGCTCGTCATCAGCCGGCCGGTCAAGGCCGCGGTGACTTTCGACGACCTCTACGAGCCGGGCGAGCCGCTCGTCGGCGCTTCCGAGGCCGCCGGCGTCGCTGAGGGCGGCGCGGCCGCCGCCGCGGCCGCCGCCGCTGACCCGGCCCCCGAGCCGGACGCCGATGCCGGGCTCGACGAGACGCTTGCCGGCCTCGCGGGTTAAAGAGCGTAGCTCCCAGGTCTTTTTTTGTGCGAGTATATTGTCAATGCGTGCAGTGCGAGCAGCGCCCGCACGAGTTCCCCTGGCCGCCGCCCGGGAGGTCGCCGACGAGGTGCGCCGGCGGTGGCGGGGGCGCGCCCCCCCGGTCGTCGTCGGCGGCATCCGCCGGGAGTCCCCCCTCGTGAAAGACATCGACTTCCTTGTCACGACGCCGCCGCGCATCCGGGACGGCGTCGCGGACTTCCTCAGGCCGGCGCGCCCGGGCGACCGCCTGAGCGTGGCCAAGGTGGTCGCCGCGGGGCCGCGGCGGGTGTCGGTCGTCCTTCGGGATGGGGCCCGCCACTACCGCGCCGACTTTTTCGTGCGGAAGCCCGGCGAGAAGCCGTTCGCCCTGTTCCACTTCACCGGGGCGCGCGCGTACAACATCCGCGTACGCGCGCACGCAAAAAAGCGAGGCCTCCTCCTCAACCAGTACGGTGTGTTCGACGCGGTGACGGGGCGGCGCGCGCGGGGCTCCTCTGCGATCCGCACGGAGCGGGACCTGGCCCGGTTTCTGCGGGTGTCGTTCCGGCACCCCCGCGACCGGCGTGCCTAGGCCGGCGCTCGCCGAACTAAATCCGTGTAAAAATACGCCGCAGCATGGATCCGAACACCGTGACTATTCTGGTCCTTTGCCTCATGCTTGTTGTGATCACCTATGTGATGGGGGTCGAAGTCGGGCGCGCCACGGGGCCGGTGCCGACGCTGGCCCCGCCCGTCGAGGCCGACGCGGCATAGCTCACAGATCGTCGAGGACGCGGTCGACCGACTTGGTATTTCCGCGAATGAACTCCTCGTCGAGGATGAGGCCATTGTAGAGCGTGCCGATCTGGGGGATCCCGCCGAGCATCTGGGGCGCCACAATGCCGTACACGCGGCACTGGGCGCTGGTGAGGGCCGCGTCGGTGACGACCTGGATGGGGGAACCGTAGGCCATGCGAAGGAAGACGTTGTTGTGCTCGCGGGCGCTGAGGCCGCCCCTCTCGACGGAGGTGACGCGCCCGGTGCGGCACATCTCGTCCGCGTACAGGAACAGGTGACGGAGGTTGGGGGTGTTGTCCTCCATGAATGCGCGGGTCTCGCTGATGATCTTCGCGCGCCCCGCCTCGAGGCCGAGGAGCTCAATGGTGTCGCCGATGCTCGTGGAGATCGCCGCGCGGGTGTCGACAGCGCTGTGGAGGAGGGCGTGGTAGAGGTTGGTGCCGGTCGTCGCGATCGCGAGGACCTCTTCGCGGGTGAAGGAGCCCCCGGCCCCGACGCGCCACCGCCCGATTTTTTCCGCGGCGGCGCGGATGATGCCCCGGATTCCCCGGATGGGCGTGTCGAGGATGTCATCGAGGAGGGCGCGAGCGAGGTCGTCGTCGCTCGCCGAGCCGCCTCCGCGGAACTGGGCGGCGCGGGGCCAGATGCGGATGACGACCTCGGGCACGGCCTCGGCCGAATGGACGACGAACACGCCGGGGTGCCGCGCGCGGAGGCGCCGCACGACGAGCTCGAGCTCGACGGCCTTGAGGACGAGCGCGGACTTGTCGAGGCTGAACCGGAAGCACCAGTTGGTGAGGTCGTTCGGGGGGCGGACGAGGGGGTGGGAGCGCTCGAACTCCGCGATCCACGCGGCGTCGCCGGCGAAGGGCGGGTACACGAGCGCGCCGTAGGGCTCGAGCAGGGTGTCGTACCGCGCGGTGAAGCTGCGGGGGGTGATGAACTCAATGCTGTTGGCGATCTCGACGGCGGCCGCGAAGGATGTCCCGTCCCGCAGCGGGAGGATCATCGCGCTCGACTGCTCCTGGGCGACGGTGCAGGCGCCGTAGATCTCGGAGACGCGGACGAGGCCCGACTTGTTGGTGCCGCCGGCGACGCTGCGGTGGTGGCTGTCGAGCATATACTGGGTGAGGGGCTCGCTGATGGACTGGGCGGCGAGGAGGCCGACGGCGGTGCCGTAGTCAACGAGCGACAGGGCGTACCGCTGGCGGATGGTCTCGATGCAGAAACTGAGCTGCTCGTTGGACAGCCGGGCAAGGACGCGCGGGTTGAGCTCGGCGCGGATCAGGATGGTCAGCATTGTAGCCGCGGCCGTGTAAGCCGGGGGGATGGGGACGCGCCGCCGCTCCGCGACCTCGTTGAGGAGGGCGTAGGGAACCCGCTCGCACAGGTCGCGGACGCGGGCGATGCGCTCCTCGAGCCCCGCCGCGGTGAACGGCGGCGCCGCGGCGCCGGCGCCCGCCGCAATAAAGACGCCCTCGATGACGCGCCGGACGTTGACCGGCATGAGCATCTCGGTGCTGAACCCGAGGCCGAAGTTCGAGGCCTCGACGCGCCCGAAGACCTCGCGGAACCAGTCACGGTCCGCGCGGATCGCGGCGACGGCGGCATCCACGGCGGCCTGGGCCGCCGCGGCGCCGCCGCCCGCGCCCGCCGCCGCGGCGACATCCACCGAGGCGAACTCGGCGAGCCCCGCGTCGCTGAGGACGACGGTGCGGAAGTCGACCTTCTCAAGCTCGCGGGAGTCGAGCCCGTCCTCGCCGTACAGGAACTGCACGACCCGCGTGTCCTTGACGACGCGCCGCGCGTTGTCGACGATGCTCGACTGGTTGTTCATGGCGCCCTTGCGCATGAAGTAACCGGTGCTGGCCGTGGACAGCGCCTTGTTGATGAGGTCGTACCGCCCGTTCATCGCCTGGAAGATGAACTCGAAAACGGTCATCCCAGACATGTAGCTGTTGGCGACGAAGCCGTACGCGGCGGGGTCCGTGGAGAAGCGGGGGAAGTAGGGGAGGGTGCGGCGGAAGGCGAGCTGCTCGCGGATGCGCTCGCCGTTGATCTCGGTCTGGCCGATAGCGCCGGACACGTGGATGAGGTTGGGGTTGTTCCCCTTGGACCCGACGGCGATCATGCGGAAGAAGCCGTTGCTGTCGGGCCGGATCGTCCCGAGGATCCACCGCAGGACCTCGGCCTCGGGCATCTTGAGGGCGTTGAGCTGGAGCCGCTCGTAGAACTCGTGGATCGTGCTGTCGATGGGGGGGACGATCTCGCCCCGCAGGAGCCGGTCGGTAATGACGCGGGACTCGAGGCCGACGCTCGCGACGAGGGCGTGGATCTGCTCGAGGGCGGCGGGCGTCGGCAGGAGGTCGGCGGTGCCGACGGTGAAGCCCCGGTAGAGGAGGAACTGGAGGGAGACCTGCTGGAGGGCGTAGATCATGTCAAGCGCGCGCTGCGGGCCGTACTCGCGGCTGATCAGGTGGAAGATCCCCCCGCTCGCCTTGGAGCCGATGGACCGCTTGTCGAGGACCCCCCGGACGAGGCGCCCTCGCTCGAGGACGGTGAGGGTCTCGCTGCGGTCGTAGGGGATGTACGGGGCGTATACCTCGCTGTAGCTGCTCGGGGCCTTCGTGTAGTTGACGGGGGTCGTCTCGAACAGGAGGGAGGCGATGTCGCGCCCGGTGAACACGTGGCCGGGCGGGTAGGCGTCGAACCGGGGGGGCTCGATGCCGGCGCCGGCGAACAGGGCCATAGCGTGGTACTTGTCGACGCGGACCGCATCGCGGGTGAGCTCGTAGGCGCCGACGGTGCTGTCCTGGACCTCGCCGTTGACGGGCCCCGACGTCTTGGTGCTGATGAACCAGTTGGCGACGGGCGACATGATGGTGGCCTCGGCGCGGGCCCCCGGCTCGCGGGCGACCCACAGGTTCATCTGGTCGCCGTCGAAGTCGGCGTTGTACCACTCGCAGGCGAGCACGTTCATCTGGAACGTGTGGATGCTGGGGTCCTGGATGACGACGACGCGGTGGACGCCGATCGAGGACCGCTCGAGGGTCGGCGCGCGGTTGAAGAACGCCGCGTCGCCGTTGACGACGTCGCGGTACAGGACGTCGCCGACCTCGAGCCGCAGGTCGCGCAGGCCCGCGACGTCGTGGACCTCGCCCGTCGCGCGCCGCACGAGGTGGGTGCAGCCCGGGTACTGGCGCCGCCCGTTGAGGAAGAACGGCATGAGCCAGTCGCGGTTGTACTCCTGGACGACCTCCTTCACCTGGAGGGTGCGCGCGAACTCCCGGGGGATGCCGACCTCGTCGACCCGGAGGTACATGCAGCCACTGATCGTGCTGCGGCTGATGTAGAACACCCGCTTCCCGAGGAGGTTCGCCCGCACCCGCCCCTCCTTGCGGGGGAGGTTGCGCAGGAAGCTGTGGACGGGCCGGACGCCGACGACGAGGGCCCGGCGGCCGCTGTTGCCCTGCGTGACGCTCGTGCTGCTGCTGCCGAGGATCATGTCGTAGTAGGTCTGCTGGAGGTTCTGGAGGGCGCGGTCGAGCTCCCCCTCGACGGGGCCGCCGGGGCCGAGGGGGCCCATCGCGTCCGGCAGGCGCTCCGGCAGGAGGGTGTTCCGCCGCACGAGGTGCTGGAGCATGTTGGTGCTGTCGTGGTAGCTGCTGCCGCCGCCCCCGAAGCTCTTGACGCCGGGGCGGATCGTGTTGGGCGGGACCGAGATCACCCGCAGGATCAGCCGGCGGGGGTGGGCGTCCGGCGCGCGGCCGAGGGCCGCGACGGACTGGTCGCTGACCCGCTCGAAGATCGCGCGGATCGCGTCCGGGTACAGCTTGTCCCGGCGGGTGGGCGGGGCCTTCGGCGCCCCCCGGGGGGCGCGCTCCTCCGCCGGGGACGACTCGGCCCAGAAGGTGAAATGGTCCTCGTCGTCCTTCGTCACCTTCGGGTGGACGGCGGAGCACCGGGCGCAGACGCGGCGGGCGGTGTCGGGCATCGCCGCCTCGACGAGGCGGCGCCCGGGGGGGACGTGCGCGTACTTGTCGAGGTCGACGACGATCGCGCCGCAGCCGAAGCAGACGACGCGCAGCCACCGCCGGATCTCGGGGATGCCGATCGGCTGCACGACGCCCGCCCGCAGCGCCAGGTGGCCCCGGTGGCCGGGGCACAGCTTCTTGTTGCTGGCGCACGTGAGGCACAGGAAGCTGTGGTCGGTCGTCCCGAGGCGCATGTCGTACACGCCCCCGGCCGTCGGCAGGCCGTCGGGCCCGAACATCTCGGCGCTCGTGATCTCCGCGCAGCTCCGGCGCGCGTTCTCGGCGTCGCCGGCGAGCCGGAAGCCCACCGTCTGGACCGCGGAGTGGCCCGACATTATAGTATTATAAGGCTTCTTAATCTTCAAAACTCGGGCTCAAAAAGCGCGGCGCAAAATGCGCCGAAATATACATGCCATGTCCGATTCGAGCCTCGACGCCCGGAGGCGTCGCGGGCGCGGCCACACAAGGCCGCGCGCGCGGCCCCGCACGACCGCCGCGGCCAGTTGGACCGCCGAAATGGAAGAGCTCGCCGAGCGCGGGATAAGGAACGCGACGGGGTTCGCGTGGATGCACGAGGCGTCCGCCGCCGAGGCGAAACTGTGGGGGGACTCCATCAACATCGCGTCGGGGGTGCTCGGCGGCATCGTCGGCACGTCGGGGATCACCTCCCTCGCGTCCGACGGCGCGGCGCCCGAGTGGGTCAACATCATTACCGCCTTCACCGGGTTTCTCCTCACGGTGCTGTCTGTTTTTGCCGCGACATGGCGCCCCGGCGAGGTCCAGATGAGCAGCGTGCTCACCCAGGTGAGCTACAAGTCGCTGGCCAACGACCTTAAATGTGAGCTGTCCATCGCGCGCGAGGATCGGCACGACGCCCGCGAATTCGTGCTGGGGAAGCTTGAGGAGATTGAACAGGTGACGGTGTCCGCCCCGGTTCTGAGTGCTCGCATCAGGGCCATGCACCACGCTAAGTTCAAGCACAACCCGCTGTACGACGACTTTGACAGGGGCCTTCGGGGGGCCCGGGCGGAACCGGTCGGGGTTGGCACGCTCCGGCGGATGATCAATGCGTACGACAACGCTAACGCCGTTACGGTCATCATCAACGACGGTGACGGTGACCGCGGCGGTGACAACGTCGAGGTCGAGGTCAGTGATGGCGATGCGGACGCCGGTGCGGACGCCGGTGTGGACGCCGGTGTGGACGCCGATGCGGACGGCGGCATCGAGCGAGCTGGTGGCCCGCCCTCGCCCGCTGAGCTGCGCGCCGCGGTGATTGCGATTGCTTCGCGCGAAGCCTCGCGTGAGGCCTCGCCCGCGGGGGGGGCGCGCCCGCGCACGACACCCCATACCGTGTCTCGCCTGGCTCAGACAGTGTCGCGGGCTGCTTCGCCGCGCGTTTCGCCGCGCGTTTCGCCACAGCATATGCTGGGCCGCCCCCGCGCGGCGTCCTCGCCCGTGGCTATGTCCGCGCCGTCACTGCATATGCGAATATTGGGGATCCCGCGAGGGATGCTGCGTGTGTCATCCGCGCCCTACGCGCCGGTCGCAGCGTCCGCGCCCGCGTCGCGCGGGGGGACGCCCGCGTCGCGCGGAGGGACGCCCTCGCGCGAAACCACGGTGTGAAAAAACGGCGTGCGGCGTGCGGCGTGGCGCGGCGCGGCGCGGCGCGGCGCTCTCACTTGGTACGGCGGCACTCCTCGAGGATTATCCGTATCGGGTCGGCGGCGCTCCCCGCCTCGTAGGTGCGGAAGGCCAGCGCCTTTGCCTGGAGGGGTTTCCCGGTCTTGGCGGAGACCTCGCGATATTCGACCGTCAGGGGCAGGCCCCGGATGTCGCGCTCAAACCGGCTTATGGACGCCCCGCCGGGGGCAGGCACCATCTTGCTAAGGCAGCGGAAGAGAGCGTAGCGATCTTCGTACGCCATATCCTTAGGCACGACCGTGAACCGCCGGTCGCTCGGGTCGGGCGGGTCCGCGACCTCGCACTCCCAGATGATGGCGCCGACGTCCTTGCCGCGGGTCCCCTGGGTGTACCCCACAACGATGAACTCCGCATCGAAGGTGGGCTTTATCTTAATGAGGTTAGAGCTGTGGAAGTTGCTGTATCCATATTGGTATCCTTTTTCGTCCTTGCGGGCGATCGCTCCCTCGTACCCCTCGCCGATGAACCGCGCGGCGAGGTCGTTGACCTCCTTGTCGTCCGCGGCGGGGAAGTTCTCGACGCGGACGACGAGCGGGTGCGGCCCGCTTGCCGCGAACAGCGCGTCGAGGTACACGCGCCGGTGGCGTCCGGGCATGTCGTGCCCCGCGGCCTTCGCGCCGGGAAAGAACACGTCGAAGACATGGAACGCGAGCACGGACATTTCGTCGCGGTCCCCCCGGCGGGCCTGCCCCGAAATCCAGCTGAGACTCTTGCCGTGGAGATACAGCTCGCCATCGAGGTAGGGGGCGCTGGCAGCGGCGGGGTCGCCCCCGGCGGCTGCCGCGGCGGCGGCCGCGGCGTCCGCGCCGGCAAGGATCGGCGCGAGCTCGGCGATGAGGCGGGGGTGGGCGGGGTAGAGCGTGCCCGTCCGCGAGTAGCAGATGACGGTGCCCGGCTCTGGCCCCGCCGTTGCGACAAACCGGACGCCGTTGAGCTTACGCTGGACAACCACGCCCGCGGCGAAATCGGCCGGCCCGAGCACCGCGTCGCGACCCTCCCCGGCCTTTTTTACGAGCATCGGCGGAGGGCGCGGGTCATAAGGCGGAGTGCGGGCCGCGGCGCCCCCCTCCTCGTCGTCGCTTTCCGGCGGGGCCTCGTCCGAGCCCCGGCGGGGGCGTGGGGGCCTGGCCGCGGCGACGCCCGCGACGGCACCCGCGGCGGCACCCGCGGCGGCACCCGCCACGATGTCGGCCCGCTTCCGCTGCCGGTTGTACAGCCCGAGCGCGTCGCGGATCGCCTGGGTCACACAGTTCGTCGCGTTCTTGCGGCCGAGGTTCTTGCCGGCGCTGACGTAGGTGGGGACGACGTCGCGGATCTTCCCGCCGCGCTGGGCGGACTCGACAGTGATCTCGGCCTTGTGGTCGGCGAGGGCACCGGCGCCCGCGGCGAGGGCCGCGGCCGGGATCGGCACGTACTCGCCGTCCGGCCCGAGGAGCCGGACGCGGATCGTCCACGCGTGGGTCGCCCCCCGGGCGCTGGTGTACGTGAGGGTCGGGAACTCGAACACGGCGCGGCCGTCGGCAAACGCGCCGGGGACATCTCCCGCGGCGATCGCCGCACCCATGTCGGGGATGTGAACCGCCGTTGAAGCCATCCGTATGGCGACCGTGACGCGCCTTCAAACGCGCGGCGGACGCAATTTGAATGAATCTGCGCGGGCTTCTATACTTGAGATGGCCGCGAGCGCGTCCGCCAAGCCCACGATCGAGGCTATCGTCACCCGCTACCGGCGGGAGGCGAGCCGGAACGACAGCTCCCACCCCGAGCTCGAGGTCCGCATGCAGGACGTCGACTACAACAACTTCGCGGCGATCTACGGGACGCTGACCGGGGCCGACCGGCCGGCCCACATCGGCCCCGGCCGGCTCACCCAGATGGTGAGCGTCATCATGGACGACCCGCCCCGGGGGGAGGGCCCCCGCGGCGCGCGGGGGATGCGGATCCGCGAGCTCTTCTTCCGTGAGGGGGTCCGGCACGGCCCGGAGCACGTCGTGCGGAAGGACCCCCTGCAGCTCCCGTGGCGGGTGTCGAACGCCGCGGGGATGTCGTACGCCGTCGCCCTGTCCGCGGAGCGCCCGGAGGCGCAGGGCTTCACGACAAACGAGGGCGCGGTGATCCGGGTGAAGGCGCGGGTGAGCTTCGACGCGGCGCTGCCCGCGAGCGACGCGTCGGCGCCCCCGATGGCGTGGCGGATCGACATGACGGTGACCCGTCAGATCATGGGAAGCGAGGCTGCCACGGCACTGAAAAAGGTCGTGGCGCAGATGTTCGCGACGACGCCCCCGATGACCGCATTAACCCTGCTCACGGCGCTGGGGATCGACGACGACGCGAACCCCGCCGGACGGGAGCTGTACCGGTACGAGGTCGAGGCGGAGTTCGCCGCGGCGCCCGCGGCGCGGGACGCGATCCGCCCCGCGGACGTGACGGCGGCCGCGGCCGCCGTCCTTCGCCTCGCGAACCCCGAGTACCTGCGGGAGGCGGCGATGGCGGCGGAGATATACCGCACCGCGCGGTACCTCATCCCAGACTCCCCCGAGTACCTGCGCCGTTTCCAGAACGGCGGCGCGGGCCTGAAGCGCCTGCTGCCCCAGGCGACGGCGGTCACCCGCGCGGTCTACCGGCTCCTGTACCCGCCGGTGGGAAAGTTCCTGACGGACAAGGCCGACGGCCGCCGGGCGCTGGCCGTCGTCCACGACGGCCGCTGCGTCGTCGTCGCCGACACGCTGCTCGACGGCTTCACGCCGACGGGCGCGGTTCCCGCGGGCGACACGATCCTCGACGGCGAGCTCGTCACGGGCGACGACGCTGCCCCCACCTTCTACGCGTTCGACGCTCTCGTCGTCGCCGGCGAAGACGTGACGGGCGCGGGCTTCGAGGTCCGGC
>Ga0315904_10009670_pt1 | contig 12563 bp, 18 predicted proteins | sample LakEriMetagenome_6_FD_203529 | JGI IMG/M metagenome (GOLD analysis project Ga0315904, IMG submission 203529) | Freshwater fungal communities from buoy surface, Lake Erie, Ohio, United States - Buoy 12 MA120 | ecosystem: Environmental > Aquatic > Freshwater > Lake | place: USA: Lake Erie, Ohio...
TTTTATTAGTTGTTATATCTTTATCCGCTCCGACCATAGTATCATAAGCATATCTTTTGCCCATAGGTAAAGATAACTCGTTCCATATGTATAACCAATCGGAATAATGTTTATCTATTTGTTGACCACCAATTTCTACTACTACAGATTTTATTAAGCGTAGACCTAAGTAGTTAACATATGAATCAGTAGCAGCAGTGCTAGTTTTCTTGGGCACATCTACTTGTAAATACATGCGATTAATTAAATCGCCGTTGCGCGATATTTGACAGGTTATTGTGTTTCCATATCCAATATTTCCATTAAATGTCTGCTGTATAGCTTCCATAGCGAAGTTAGTATGACGACGATAAACTACTTTAAAAAAGGTAATTTGAGGATTACCAGTTAAATAAACATCCTGAGCACCATAAGCTACTAATTGAAGAAGACCACCACCCATTTACGCTATATTCTTTATACTATTAGAGGAGAAAAAAATATAGATTATATGACACAAATTTAATTTTGTATATAAACCTTAATATTTATAATTCAAATATAATGATGTTTAAAGAGAAGTCATCAAAGAAAAAGGTCTCTGTTGATATAAATGAAACTTTTACATTAGATGCAATGCATAATAATATGATAAAGGATTTTGAAAAGAGCGATAAAGAAAAGTTGTATTACAAAAATAAACTAAAATTTTGCGAAGAGGAAAAAAATAATATATTAAATATTATTAAAAATAGTACAGATAAAGATATAAATAGTAAATTATGGTTTAGTAATATAGAACTAAGCGAAGAAATATTAGATATAAAATCAAGATTAAATGAGTTAAATAAATTAGATGAAATAGAATATTATAAAAATACAAGTGATATATTATTTCAATATTATGATACTGTAAACAAACAGTCAGATATTAATCAAAATTTAAATTATTTAAAAGATGTAAATACTAAATCAAAAATATATAAGAAGGATAATAATAAAAAAAAGAAAGGTATTAACATTAATACAATCAATGTTTTGGAAGCATTAAATAATATAAATAATAAAAAACAAATTGAAGAAAAAACTTTAGATAACGAAAAAAACAATAGTTGCGAATATAATACCGGCGATAGAATTATTAGTAATTATAATAATAGTTATAATAATGATAATGATGATAATAGTTTTTATGAGAAGGGATTCATTGATAATGATACCGATAAGGATAAAACAGAAGCTCTACAAGATAAAAGTTCTTTAGTAGATAAATATATGGCGATAATAAATAATAAATATATCAGAACAGTTGAAGAAGAAAATATAGAAATTTGCAAGGTTTGTAAAAATAGTATGACATGTCTTCAATATGACGCAATAATCGTTTGTAATTTTTGCGGATATCAAGAATTATTATTAGTAGAGCAAAATAGACCTATATTAAAACAAAATACAAAGGATACTTCTCACTTTTGTTATAAAAGAATAAATCATTTTAGAGAATGGTGTAACCAAGTACAAGGAAAAGAAAGTACCGATATTCCAGATGAAATTTTTGAAAAAATTTTAATAGAGATTAAGAAGGAAAAGATTACAGATTTAAAGAAGATAACATATTTAAAAATGAGAGATATCCTAAAAAGACTGAGAATAAATAAATATTATGAACATATTAATTATATTATAAATAGAATTAACGGAATACCTACACCGCAATTTAGTCCAGAATTAGAAGATAAGTTGTGCAGTATGTTTAGAAGTATTCAAGCCCCCTTTTTAAAACATTGTCCTAAAGATAGGAAAAACTTTCTTTCATATAGTTATGTTTTATACAAATTCTTTCAAATATTAGGATTAAATGGGTATTTAAAGTATTTTCCATTATTAAAAAGTAGAGAGAAATTATATATTCAAGACCAAATATGGAAGAAGATTTGTATAGATTTAAATTATAAAATAATACCTTCCTTATAATTTACTAATATTAAAATGAGTACATAATTTTATTTTTCTTAAACTTTTATAAACTTTTATAAATTTCTAAATATTTTTTAATTATGTACTCATTTTTCACATATTACTTAAACCCAAATTATAGGTATTATTAATATAGGTATAATTTGTAGATAAATCAACCACATATAATATAATTGCAATTATAATTGTTAATGTTAATATTTTAATAGGTTCGAAACTTTTAGATCTAATAAATAAAGCGATGATAGATACTATAAAACTTAGTAATATATAATATAATAAAACTTTTATATAATCAAGACTCATTATTCTACCATATTAAAATATTTTAATATAAAAACATATAAGATTAAATATCTTAATATATATTAAGAATAAACAATATGACTGATGTGCAGAATCCAACACATGTATCCACAAAAGAGGTAGATTATTTAGACGAAGATAAACCCATTAGAGGGCAAAATTTTGTTCTAGTTTCTTTTATTAGTCCTGAAGATGTTATTGTAAATAAAGAAGCCTATATCTTTACCAAATTTACTGAAAAATTCAGCGGAGATATGAAAAATCTTCTAGAAAGTATTAAAGAAAAATATCCAGATCAAAAAGATATGGTTAATACTATCATTGAAAATAATAATTACCTATTTAATCACGTAGAAATGAATGAGCAATTAAATTTTTTCAAATCAGTTAATAGCGAAGAATTAGAAAAGAATTATCATATTGATAATAACTTTATTACTTCTATTCGCGGAATTAAAGTAAGAGGTACTTTTGATACTATTGAAGAAGCAAAAAATCGTTGTGAATTTTTGAAGAAAATTGATAATAAATTTAATATTTATATTGCTCAGGTAGGTTGTTGGTGTCCTTGGTCTCCTAACCCAGAATGTCTTGAAAATCAAGAATATGCAGAAACTCAACTTAATACTCTAATGAAAGAGTATAAGAAAAATATGGACAATCGCGATGTAGTTTTTGAAAGCAGAAAACAAACAATTGCTTCAAATGCTGCTCCTGTTGGAACTACTAGTGAAAATATTAATGAAGAAGTAGATAATGTAGAACTAAGCGAAATAAAAGAAGAACTTGAAAAAGTTGATGCATGGAATCAAAGACATGTTGATTAGAATTATTTATATTTTTATTATTTTATAGATATTGGCGTTTATGTTTGTTGTTTTTTTGACTTATATTTTATTTCAATATATTTTTCAACAGTTTTAATTAAACTCTTTATTTTATTATTATAAAGAGAATTATTAATTCTGTGCGCACCACTATTATCGTTTATATTATAAATTACAATATTATTGGAAATTACTATACAACAAATATTTTTTAATCTAGGATTAAAGCTATCTTTTAGTATTTTCTCAATAATTTCATTTTTTTTAGAAGACGCGCTATGTATATAAGAATTATATTTGTTTTCAAATGAAATTATACTGCTACTATTAATAAATTTATCTAAAAAATCTTTTATAGTACTTATATAATTATCAGCTATTTTAACAGGAACAATTTTGTTAGTATCTTTATCTATAAAAACTATATATTTATCTTCCATAGTTTAATTATATAATATATAAATAATATTATAAAATTATAAAAAAATAATGTAAATCAAATTATATTAAATTATATTAAATTATACTAAATATATAGCATCAAATAACTACCTAATTCAAGACCATTTATTTGTACATGTGTTAATAGATTATTTTACGATATTTTCAAACATATTTTTATAGTCATCTATATTATGCGAACCTCTATATATACCTCCACTAACATATACTAACAATGCAATTGTACATTTACTTTGTACCATCGAAATTAATCCGGCAAATAAGGCAGCTTCAACACCTTCCATAAATTTATCAAAACGCGTCGCAGTCATATCGTTATATGTTCGAAATACAGAATTAATTGGTCCTTTTGTTCCCGGGTTATTATTATTAGGACCAGATACAAAAACCAATGTAGTTTTATACTGGTTTTCATAAATATACCGAGATCCTTTATATTGGTAATTTTTATCACTTAAATATACATTTTCTACAGTCCATGCATCTGCATAATCTTTAGGTACAGCATATCTATAATTTATACCTTGAATGGTTTTGTAATAATTTTTTCTATCTCCTCTACTCGCTGTAGGATATAAAAGACCCCACTATTAAAAATAGTACATTGAAATAATTTATTATAATATTCTTTTTTTCATCTTCATCTATTATATTTTTATTATTAGCATAAGTCATAAACCAATTAGACATTATATCTTCTTCTTGTGTTCTATGATTTTGATGAATATTACCTATAGTACCATCAAAATTTCCACAACCACCACCCGGTCTTCCTGAATTTGCTGCTATTAATGTTCCAATTTTAGGTGGATTACTACCCGAATATCTATTGTATATATTTGCACCTATACATGTCATACCATTTTTATTTTTTTCTATCTCTACAACTTGTATTTCATTACCTTTTCTATTTTTTGTAAAATTAAGTAATTCTGGTATTAATATATTAGTACTATTATACTCTTTAAAATCCAAATAGTGTTTATCATATCTATATGAATTATATGACATATACTCTTTTTTCCCTGTATGCATCTGTCGTAACATATTAAGACACTCATTGTCAACAACAGGAGACTTAGGGGACTTAGGGGACTTAGGAGACTTAGGGGACTTAGGGGACTTAGGGAACTTAGGGAACTTAGGAGACTTAGGAGATTTAGGAGACTTAGGAGATTTAGGAGACTTAGGGGACTTAGGAGACTTAGGTCTATTAAATCCATCTGGATTAGGGAAAGGGTTTGTAGATGGATTTAAAGTACGTTTTACAACCATGTCTTTGGTACCTAAAGTACCTCCAGTTCCACCTATTATAATTTTACGAGAACTATTAATATGTCTTACTATAATCCCATGTAATTTTTTAATTTTAATAGAGTTTAAATAATCATTTCTGTTCATATTAATTTTATAGTTTTCAAATATTTTTTTAGAAATTAATATAAATGCATCATTCTTCTTAACAATAATATAAGCAATATTTCTATATAATTTTACATATTTGTCATTAAGATTATTAGTTAATTCTTTAATAATTTCTGTTTTATTTAAATTAGTATTATTTGATTTCCAAAAAAAATCACCTTTCATATTTTTATTGATAGACATTTTAATAATTTTATTATCATTTGTAAATAAATACTTTTTTAGAATAGAAGATATATTCATCTTAGATAAATTAATTGGAAAATATTTAATATTTTTTTACTATCTTCTATATCAATAAATACTATATATTTTTCTATCATTCCTTATTTAATAGTATTAATTATACAAAAAATAATTCTATATTACTTTATTAAGAATGAAAGCAATAGCGATATTTCTACTTTTCATAGGTACTATATTAATAGTACAAGGGTATTATAGTAAAAAAGACAATAAATGTGAAAAAGAGAAGGTAATTATTAAATATATCCCTCGAAGTGTATATGAAGATCAAATGAAACCCGAGGAAAGTCTTGAAACTTATTATAAAGGAATGTTTGAAAATATAATATTAAAATAATTATTTTTATCCTTAATATTATTAAATGGATATATTAAGAAATATTGAAAAAAAATTATTAATTATTTTGAGCGATAAAGACAAAATTGACATTTCTAAAATTAATAATTTAAAAGGAGATATACGTGTTTATGTAGAAGATATTGATAAGAAAAGAGAGATAATAACAGATAAGAAAAATAAATATATAGAATTATATCATAGCAAACGATTAAATAATGAAGAAAAATATGAAAAATATTTAATTGAAAAAGAAAATCTTATGAGCAATTTAATAAAACACAAAAACAAATCTGCGCTACATGATTATCTAAATCAAAAATTAGAGTATAATGCTAATATCCCTGATATATACACTTATGAAAACATATCATTACATGAAGAACGTCATACACGCGACCCCACAAAAATAAATGCTAATCCGGTTAAACTACCCTCTAAGCCTAAACAAAAAGAGGTAAAAGAAGAAAACCCTGATAAGGAATGTCCTGAAGGTAAAGAGATAAATCCTGTTACTAAACGCTGTGTTAAAATATGTGATAAAGATAAAATAAGAAATCAATTAACTGGAAAATGTGAAAAAATCAAGACCAAAAAGACAGACAAAGTAGACAAAGTAGACAAAGTAGACAAAGCAGACAAAGTAGACAAAGTAGACAAAGCAGACAAAGTAGACAAAGTAGACAAAGCAGACAAAGTAGACAAAGTAGACAAAGTAGACAAAGTAGACAAAGTAGACAAAGAATGTCCTGAAGGTAAAGAGATAAATCCTATAACAAAACGTTGCGTTAAAATATGTGATAAAGATAATACAAGAAACCCTAAGACTGGTAAATGTGAAAAAATTAAAAAATAATAAGCATATATTTCTATATATATTATTTCTCTTTTTTATGAGATATTATTAGATACTCTAATAAATAAATGTATACAAGATTAGATGAAATTGTTGATAAAAAAAGCAATATATTATCTAAAATATTAAAGGTCGATCCTAAAAGTCTTAAAGAATCAAAACTTTCACAATCACATAATTCAGGAATTGATACTAATATGATTAGAAATATACAAGAGAGAATTAATAACCGTCTATTTAATCTCTAAATTGTAGATTATGAATTAATGTGTGGCAATAAGATGACATCTAAAATGATGTCTAAAGTTTTGGATTGTGATGAGAGACAACTAAAAAATTCTGCAAATATATAAATGTCTTCAAGGAGAATATCAATTCATCTCCTAAATCTATCAAAAACAAAATGATTAGTAAAATAAGTCTAAATAAATTACCTGAAGAATTGAGAACACAAATAGTAGAGAAGTACAAGAGTTTATTTCCAACTAAATATGTTTTGAGATTGGGTACCTACATATAAAATAAATTGGAGTACTTTATCACGAAATCCAAAATGCAATAGATTTTTAAAAGCAAATCCTAAAAATATAGATTGGGGTTGGTTATCATGTAATCCTAATGCTATAGAATTATTAAAAGCAAATTTTGGTAAAATAGATTGGTATAATTTATCAAAAAATCCAAATACAGAAGCTATAGAATTATTAAAAGCATATCCTAAAAAAATAAAATGGGAGTATTTATCAGAAAATTCAAACACGAATATTATTGAACTTTTGAAAGAAAAAATAAAATTAGAAAATAATTTAAGCAGCGATGAATTAGATGATTTACCTAATTATAAAAAATAGATTGGAGTGTTTTATCAGCAAATCCAATTGTGATAGAATTATTAAAAGCAAATCAAGGTAAAATAAATTGGCAGGCTTTGTCTGCTAACCCAAATGCATTTGAATTATTAAAAAAATATCCTAAAAAAAATAGATTGGGAATATACATCAATGAATCCAGTTATATTCGAAGCTAAATAATTTATATTTTCTTTAGGATATATAATTATATATAATAAGATACAATCTATTCAAGATTATAAAAATTTGCAGATAAAAAACTATATTATATACAATCAAATTTATACCCTAATATATACAGCGTCTCCCCATCCTTTTTCAGTAGTTATAGTAAAAACTCTAATAAATCCATTTGTAAATAAAAAATCATCTAGTTCTGTGATGGATGCGCAATTTTTATACAACTCTATTTCATGTATCTTGCAATAAATTATTTTTACATTTTTAATAAATTTAATAGCACCTTTTAAAGCTAATAATTCGGCGCCTTGAATTGCAATATTCATAAAATCATACATCTTTTCATTAAGATTATGGAATGCTATAAATGTATCAATTGTAATACTTTTATTTTTACATTCTTCAATATATGAAATATTTGGATATGCATTCTTATGTTCTAACATAGATAATATGCTAGATGATGACGTATCATCTGCTTTATTAAAAATAATAAGTTCATCGTCAATGTCTGTAATAACAGCATTGTAGACATTTATTATATTTTTATTTTTAGCAGCTATTACTAATTCGTTATTCGCTTCAATCCATATAATATCTTTATTTGTAATACCTATGCTATTATATATATACATCTCCTCGCATAAATGCGCACCTATGTGCAAACACCCACTAACTTTAATTTTTCTACTATTTAATAATTTAACTAATTCATCTAATGTAATTAACATTATATTGCGTTATAATATTAATTATCTTAATATAATATATTATTAGATTAATGTCAGTTTCAACAACTAAACCGCAATTGAATACAGGTAATGAACAAAACGATATAAATGATCCGGTTGTACAAGATGTTCTTAATGAATTTCGTGAAGAATTATTATCTTCTAAAAATAAAGAAAGTGGTATTAATTCGCATAATATGCATCAACAAAATATACCGCAGAATATGATGCCTCATCAATTAAATAATAATCAACAATTTTATAATAATCAAGGAATGCCTCCTAATATTCCACCAAATATGTCTGGAAATAATCAAAATCAACAACAAAATATATTTTATCCTCCCTTCATATCATCTCCGCCTCATAATATGAATAAAAATGATTATATGATGTACATAGACATAGAATTGATAAAAAAAAATATAATAATAGTATTAATAGTATTTTTAATATATAATAGCGGTATAATAAATAATATATATGATAAAATACCAGATTATTTACAGGAAAATATTACAACTTTTGACGTGTATATTAAAACTACATTAATATTCATAATACTATATACAATATCTTATTTAGGATATGTATAAAATTATCTAATAATTGTAAGAATATTTAATATCTTGTACTGCAACTCTATTTTCTTTTACTGAACCAAAATATTTATAAACATATAAACTTATGATAATAAACGTTATTATCATAGAGATTATGGTAGTGCCTAGAATTACACTATAACTATCAGAATCATATATTTCTTTATTAATAACTATAAACGCTATTATCATAGAATTGTATAATAAAACTACAAAAGCATACACAATCATAAACAAGTAATGACTTGTAAAATATCCCCATAATAATGCCATAACCATTATAATGCTAACTATACTATATCCAATTATGATGAATACATTTTTAACAATATTATTATTTTCTGTTTGTGTTACAAATGTTTCTTTCATTTATATATACTATATATCTAATAATTATTAAGATAATTTATTATCATTATTTATACTTTTGTAAAATTCCTTTACATATATATTTGTTTTGAAAGAATTCTTATCTACATCTATTATTCTTATAGAATTTAAATTTTTTGCGCGAGATAATGCTGTATATGATTGTCCGCACGTAAATATATTAGGACCTAAGTCCAATTCTAAGGCATCTATAGTCATCCCTTGAGATTTATGGATAGATAGAGCATAACATATTCTAACTGGCATATGATTTATGAATGACTTGCTATTATTATTAAATATATCTGTATAATAATTAATTTTATGAGTATTACCTTCAACGTCGCAAATAATTATAAAATCATCATCTAAATGTTTAATTACACCACGCGTTCCATTTACTAGTGAATTTTCAATACTTATATTTCTAATAATTATTATTTGCGAATTTAAAGTAAGTTCTATCAAATATTTATCCCTTTCTTTTTCCATATCAATACTAGAATTTGCAAAATATGTTTTTGATATATAACCCATTGATTTAAGTTTTTCTATTTCAATAATATTAATTTTATCAGCATTAACATTTATAGGATATAATTTTGTGGGAATTATTCCATTTTCAAATTCAGTATCTCGTAATTTATTTAACACATTTATTATTTTATCTGTACATTTACCTTTACGAACAATACGCAAAATATTTTGGAATAATAAATCTTCGCTTTGTCGAATTAATTTTTCTAATAAAATAACTTTAATATTTATCTTATTCCATAATTCTGATAGAAAGCAATATTGACCTTTAACTGGTGCTAATTGACAAAAATCACCTATTAAAATTAACTGAATATTTCCAAAATGTATATCAGTCATTTTTATCATACATAATAGTTGTGATATTTTTTCAAATAAATCTTTATCAAGCATTGAAATTTCGTCTATAATTAATGTATCTATTTTCAATATATTTTCAAATTTTTTCTTATTTTTTAAAAGATTATTAAATATTTCTTTTGTATTTCCAGTACCGAGACCAAGTCCTAAGAAAGAGTGTAATGTTTGACCTCCTATAATAACAGCAGCAGTTCCAGTTGTTGCTGTTACAGCATATTTTTTATTATTATTTCTTAAACACTCCATAATATATTTAATAGTATATGATTTTCCAGTACCTGCCGAACCTGTAAGCAATATATTACATCCGTTCATAACACAATCTACTGCATATTTTTGTTCCTTATTTAAAAGTTCCATTATAAAATTAAATATAATTATAATCATTTTTTACAATATAATTTAAATAGAAGGTTAATAATAATGTCAACTAAAAAATAAATAAACAAAAATACAATGGCGATTCATTGAATAAACGTTATTCTGATATATACGGAATATCTCGTTGGGGAATATATATACCAAGAGTTAATTCTCTAACCATACAACCTACAGGTTACGCTACCAGACCTGGGTCTCCTACAGGTTACGCTACCAGATCTGGGTCTCCAGTAAATCTTGATAATTCTTGTATTGGAGGTGCTCCATCATTTACACCTTTTCTCATTTCAAAATGGGCGTTTGAAATGAGATTTATAAATAATTCTTCTTAATTTTCCGTGTTTTATTCTTTGGTATATATTTTTCTTTCCGTATTTTGATTATTACATTTTCAATATTCTCCTTTAATTTTATATGAGTTAAACCATCTAATTTTTGTAATCGTGATTTCAACATTACCATCTTTTTTATATATTTCAACACATCGCATTAGACTTCTACGAGAACATTTAAATATTTTACATATTCCTGTGTTTTATCTTCAACAAAATAATATTGCACATCAGTTAATTTATAATCATTGCTTTTACAAGACATATTTATTTACATCTATATTTATATTATCAATTCCTAATTTTTTTATTACATTATTCCTATATTTTTCATTAGTTGTAAATTCGTCATATAATGCTTTAATAAAACCACAATCACTATTATTTATAAAATGCTCAGTATATATTTTCCATAATTTAAATAAAAAAATAAAAATAATATTTAGATGGATTATAAGAAATTTGAAGAAAATATATATAAATATATTATAGAATATAATAAAGGTAGTACTAAGTCTATTACACGAGTAAAAAAAGCCAAAGAAACATTGAATATTACAGATAAACAATTATCAGATATTATTTTGTCTTTTGATAATCTGTTGAGAAAAAATATATATAAATATTCTTATAATAAAAGTTTTAAAACGGGTAAAAGTATATATACTAAGCATGATGATAATATGTCTGAAAATAATGTTAAGTCATGTCTTTCTAAAATATACAAAATACAGCCTGATGAAAATATTACTAACTTATCCGAGAATACCTTTACTACAAAAATAAATGGCAAAAATAAGATTATTAATTTTGCTCAATATTATGATTATAGTATTGAGCAAAATTATAAAAACTCGATGAAACGCAAGTTCTTATATAAGGAACTCGTTAAACTAGACCTGATTCCAAAGATAAATGACATTATTATGTGTAATAATAGCAATAATTCCATTACACATAGCGTTAAAATGGTAGATACAGGATATTATATAATAATATATGATAATCCTGCCGACTATAAGAAATTAAATGCTGAAAATATCAATAAACTGTCTGGCGAAGAGAAGAAGACTCTTTTTAATAATTTGGAATTATTCGCACAAAAAATATTTGAAAATAAAGTAATATCATACACCAAGTTTATTGGAGAATATTCTTACGGAACTTTAGAATGGATATTCTTTGATAATAATCTAAAAATAGTAATCATCATAAACGAATCTTATCCGATGTATAAATTTAATGATAAAGAAAATGCTACTATGAATAAAAACACATTTTATAAAAAATTAACTAACAAAATATTCAATAAATCTAATAATATACAGAATTTAAATATTAAAGAATATGTAATATTACGATTATTACAGGAAAAACAGTTAATTTTATAAGGACATGGTTCTATACTTTATCAATTATAAAATTATAAAATTAAAAACATTATGATTTTATATATTTATAAACTAAATATGGTCTTATATTTTTAAATTAATAAAAAAATTGACAGATAACAATATTAAATAATTATACAATGTTTCAAAACATCGTCTTCACTGTCGCCCTTGTTGCTACCGTCGCTGTGTCTAATATTGGTAGAACCGATGCGCGAATGAGAATTAGTAGAATGAGAACATCTAGATGTGATTGTGCTGATACTCTATTGAAAGAAAGAGATGACGCCTATTGTAGATACAATACGGCTATTGGCATTTCAGAAAATATTATTACCATAAATAATTGTCCGCCAGGAAAAGAATTTAAATACGACAATTACAATAATGATTATAAGGTTAATTGTAATAACT